>Ga0272441_10000348_pt1 | contig 106492 bp, 97 predicted proteins | sample SSMProp6N_FD_193582 | JGI IMG/M metagenome (GOLD analysis project Ga0272441, IMG submission 193582) | Marine sediment archaeal communities from Little Sippewissett salt marsh, Falmouth, MA, United States - SSM-Prop-6N | ecosystem: Environmental > Aquatic > Marine > Wetlands > Sediment ...
CTTTCCGAGATTTTCAAAAAATACCGCCTCCCCCCCGTAGGTATGGATATAGATCATTTCTCTGGGGTTTGTCACTCCCATGAGCCGCCATCCCTCCTCTTCATTCCTGATAGGCATATTGGGGGTGATATGATGGAAGTCTCCCTTGATCTTATACTGGCCCTTATTAACCCGCACGGTTCCAAAAATACTCATAATATCTCCTCCTCTCTCAGGATTCTTTGTCTAAGAGGTGGTCCGGATCCATTAAAATGGTTGCCGTTACATGGGAACCCACCCCGGCGTGACTTATTGCAAGCGCCCTTCTGGCGTCCTTGACCTGAAGATCGGTCCAGTCATCCGGTTTTTCACGATTGAATTCCTTCCAGGTGCCTGGATCACCGTGCAGTTCGGCCCATCTGTTCCATATATGGGAGGCGATTTCGAATGTCTGCATGATACCGGTCGCCCCGACCGCGTGCATGCACCCGATCAGCCCGCCGGACAGATTAGAAGGCAGTTTTCCCGGTTTCCCGGTGTGCGGATTCGTATGATAACAATCCCCGGATTCCACATAGTCGCGGCCGTATCCGTAAGGCCTCAGCCCTATATCTTCGTATGTCTGGACATCGCTGATGGTAAATGCGTCATGGAGTTCAATTACATCCAGATCCTCCGTCGGATCCACTATACCGGCCATGCGATAACCGTAATAGGCGCTCATCCTGGCCCCCAGAAAGCCTGTAAATCCGGGATAACGGTCTCCGCCGGGAAAACGTTCACCCAGATCCTTGTACTGGTCGGCAGTCTCATTCGGGAGAAGCGGTATTTCCATATCACGCCTGCACGCGGGTCTGAGTGTGTGAGAACCAGCCGCGACCCATATCCTCAGAGGTTTGTTTTTGGTGTTCCTGGTCAGTTCCATGGCGGTCTGCTCATCGCATACTATTGCACAGGCCGATCCCACGCTCATCAGGCAGCAGTCCAGGGCGCGAAGAGGATAGGCCACAACCGGAGAGTTGAGGACATCTTCCACGGTTATTTTCATCGGAGCCTGAGCAAAGGGATTGTGACGCGCATAGCCGTGGTGTTTCACGGAAATCTCGGCCAGGGTCCGGCGGAAGGATTCCTCCTCCTTGCCGAAGACCTGCCAGTACTTCTGGGCCATGACGGCGTAATAGCCTGTATATATATGACCGAGCGGAGTTTCCCAATCCTTGTCGGCAGCACATGAAATCAGGTGATTACCTTCATCGGTCGGCACCTCATCCATCCTTTCCCATCCAATGGCAAGGGCGCAATCAGAGTAGCCTGAGGCAACCGCCTTGACCGCCTCCCACAGGGTGGAGCCGCCTGTAGCGCCGCCCGTTTTTACGCCTATGTTCCCCAGGGGATCAAGTCCTAGGCGGTCATGGATGACCGCTTCACCAAGGAGTTGGTCACCGAAATGGTCCGCGAAATGGCCGTAATAGGCCGTATGGATATAGCTTTTAAGCTCGGCCGGTGTCTTGTCGATCAATCTCGCGGCCATGGTTAAGGCATCGACACAGAGCTCCTCAGTCCTTTTTTCAGGAATCGCCCGGTCAAACTTGGACTGGCCTGCTGTTACCAGATAAACGGGTCGTAATAGCTTTGGGGTTCTTAATTGTCTCTCACTGAATGTGATCATAAGGCACGCTCCTTTCTTTTGGTTTCCTTTGCGTTACTCGAAAGGACAATTGCACTCAGAGGGTCCCGACCCAGAGTGCGACGGCAAGTCCTTTGCCCCTGTTGGTAATGCTCTGTTTTTCAGGATATGACCAGAAATGAACCGAGTCTCCCTTTAAGAGTTCCGTCCTTGATTCTCCCTGAACCAGTTCCAGCGAACCCTCTAAAACGGAAAGGACCTCCTGGCCGTTTCTTACCTCCTTTCTTACCGGAATCGATTTTCCCGGTTCAAGTACAAGCACGGCACTGTCAATAACACTCCTGTTCTCGGGGGAAAGAAATCTCCGGGTCACGAATCCGGATTTGGGCAGTTCGGCATGCAGCCAATCCGACTTCTGTATTACTACGAGTCTCTCCTCCCTGTCGACATGGTTGAGCAGATCCCCTGCACTCAAACCGATTGCATTGCAGATGCCTATAAGGGTATCTACGGACGGCGAACTTACGCTGTTTTCGACCTGACTGAGAAATCCTTCAGATATGCCCGCCTTCTCAGCCACCGCCTTGAGGGTAAGTTTTCCGGCCTTCCTATATCTGCGCATCAATGAGCCCAGATTCATCGAAAGATTTCCTTGTCTTGTAAATTATTGAAAGATGGGCCTTGTCATAAAAGGGGTTCTTAGATTCTACTAAATATTAACCATAGGTTAAGTAATATGGTCTTGTCAAGGGAGAACTTTCAGGATTATGAAAGGGTTTGTTCAGGGTGCTTAATAAAGAGGTGCAGGCCCGGCAAAAAGGCCTCTTAAAAAGACAGGGTAACAGGCGGCTTCTTTATGATTTTAAAAGGTATTACAGCTTATTATTGATGGGAGGATCTTTCCTGACAAAAAGGGGCCACCTCTGTTTTATGCCCTTTTGCCGCCCGTTTGACAGGCGGCACATGAGCCGAAAGCAGAGGTTTGCCAGGAGGTATCTATTTCAGCTTTTCGATAACAGACCGGATCATTTCGCCTATCATACCGCATCAAAAAACTTTGGCATCGCTTAAGTCCGGCATCAGGGATTCCCGGACCACAGGAACAGCTTCGGAGTATACCCTGCCATGAATTCCATTCACATTGTTTAGTAGCCGGCACTTATCCCGTACTCAAGGGGTTGGAATGCATGCCTCGCCTTCGGCCTATTTCCCCACAAACTCTCCGGCATTAAAGTTCCCGACCATTTTCTTTCCACCGGGCCCGGTCAATGTGCCCTTTCCATGTATCCTGTTGTTTTTGAACTGCCCTACATACTTGACGCCGTTCGCCCTGATCAGGATACCCTGTCCGTTCAACATATTGTTTCTGAACTCACCCACATATTTTGAACCGTCAGCGGACTGGAGGGTCCCCCTGCCCTCCATTTTCCCGTTTACGAAACAACCCGTATATCTGTCACCGTTCGGGTACTCGAAAGTACCCCGTCCATTCCTGCAATCGCCCCTTAAACAGTCCCCGAACGCGAGCGAAAAGCTAAGGCAGACGGCGGATACAATAACCAAGATTTTTATGCCTTTCATTATTCCCTCCTTGATCTTGAAGGCCGGATGTTCAGCCTACTGCAGGAATTATCACTATGTTGACTCTCCTGTTAGTTGAATCATTGCTGGAGATGGGCTGAGTCTCTCCGAAACCGATTGCGATTATCCTGCCTGCGTCCACCCCCTCCTTGACCAGGGCGTTTCTGACCGCTTCAGCCCTTTTCTCGGACAGGGTCTGATTGTACGACTCGGTTCCCTTTGAATCGGTGTGCCCTTCAACACGAATTGAGGTTTGAGGATATCTCTTCAGCACCCCGGCGACCCTGGCGATCTCACTGTAGCCTCCCGGTTTCAGGGTGGAGGAATCAAAATCAAAGAACACCTCCGATTTGAAAGTGGCGGTCAGCACGTCGCGGTTTCTTTGAACGCTCGCCGCCTCGCTGGTAGCTGCTACCGATTTCAGCTCCTGTTCCTGTCTGTCCATATAAGTGCCGACCTGATGCCCGGCCAGGCCACCGGCGGCGGCTCCTATAGCGGCGCCCAGGATAGTGGCCTCGGTATCGCTTCCGATTACCTGGCCGAGGATAGCACCTGCCGCGGCACCGATAAGCACCCCGGTTTTTGCGCCCCTTTCCCTTTGAGTTGGTCCTGCGCAGGATATAAGGCACAGAGCCGTGATCACACATAAGATTATGGTTACAGTCCTTTTCATAGGTTACCTCCTGGCTTCAATATTTCCCTTTGTATTCATAGCCGCCTCTGACCCCGTTTTTTGAAAAAACGACCTGCCACAACTGAATTCTTCTTGCCCTGAAACTTCCTGCGCAAGAAAGGAGATAATAGGTCCACATGCGGTAGAATCTCTCATCATACATATCACCTATCTTGTCCCAGTTATCGATGAAATTCTTATGCCACGCCATCAGGGTGGGGTCATAGTATTGACCGAAGCTGTGCCAATCTTCCATGACAAGCTGTCCCTCGGCCGCCGAGCAGATCTGCCTTGCCGAAGGAAGCATTGAATTAGGGAAGATATACTTTTCAATCCACGGATCCGTCGACCTGACGGAGCTGTTTCCCGCGATCGTATGCAACAGAAAAAGCCCGTCTTCTTTCAAACAGTTGCTGACTACCTCCATGTAGGTCCCGTAGTTCCTGTAACCCACATGTTCGATCATGCCGACTGAGACGACACGGTCGAATTGTTCCTTTATATCCCGATAATCCATGAATTCGATTCGGACATCAAGGCCGCGGCAGTATTGCCTGGCAAATTTCACCTGCTCTTTGGACACCGTTATTCCAAGCACCCTGACATCATATTTTTCAGCGGCCCACCCGGCAAGGCCTCCCCACCCGCACCCGATATCAAGGACGCTCATGCCCGGTTTAAGCATCATCTTGCGGCAGATCATGTCCATCTTGGCCTCCTGGGCCTCGTCCAGGGTCCCGGCCTTATCCCAGTAACCGCATGAATAGTTCATCCTCCTATCCAGCATAACGGAAAAAAGAGGGTTACCGATGTCATAATGCCGCTTTCCGATCATATATGCCTTTGACCTGCTCTGGGCATTTGAGATCTTCGCCTTTAGGACCGCCCACAGGAGACACTTATCGTTTCGCACCGTCTTGTCAAGCCTCGCGCTCATTATCCTGTCAAAAAGTTGATCAAGTGCCTCACATTTCCACCACCCGTCCATGTAACTTTCTCCCAGGGCAAGTGAGGCGCCTGACAGAATCCTGTCATAAAAACCGGGGTTTAGCACCCTGATATCCCACGGCCTGTCTCCGTCAACCCGGACATCCAGGCATTCGAATATCTTTTCCGCTGCCTTCCTGGCATCTGATTTTCTCATAGGGAATCTCACTTCCGGTGATTTTTATCTCCCGTCTCAAATAGTGCCTTTGCTTATGCGACTAACAACCCTGCGGCAACCAGCACCGGGGTCACGACGCAGATAATAACGTTCAGCCCCATATAAGGTATAAGTTTCTCTATATTCTCCCGGTACCTTATCCCTCCCACAAAGGCGGGCACTGCCATAATAACGGTTAACAGGCCGATAAGTGTAATTTCAGGTAAAAATCCGAAACAGGCGCCAAATATTATAGACAGATAGGCCATCAACAGGAATACGCCGTAAATAAAACCGCTGTTTCGTCTGCCCACGACGATCGGAAAATTTCTTCGCCCCACATTTCGGTCGGCTTCAATATCAGGGAACTGATTCAAAAGGAGCAGATCGCTGATCAAAAAAAAGGGTACAAGTGACGCGATAAACGCAGGCAGCGAATACTCACCCGTGAGAACAAAATGTGTGCCCATTACCATGAGCGGCCCGAAACCCACTCCAGGAGCCACCAGGCAGAGCAAGGGGCTTCCTGAAAGCCATGGAGTATATGCAAATATCGTCAAAAGCCCCAGGACGCCTACAGGCAGAAGCCATAAGCCTCTGACATAGATAAAAAACAGCCCCATAAAAACGGTTACGGCAAAGGTTATGACCGCGGTGTAAAGGACGCAACAAGCCATGGCAGGCCTTTCAGGCAGGGTTCCGCTACCTCCGCTGAAAGGGGTTCGGGAGGTCTTTAGGTCGAGCCCGCTTTTGAAATCAAAATATTCGTTAAAGGCGTTAACGCTTATGTGAGCGCTGACAGCCCCTAACAGAGCCAGGATAAAGTAGTAAATACTTACATGACCTGCCGTCCACACGGCTGTCCCCAACCCCAGCAGGACGGATGCGGGGGTTATCACCAGAAAAGGAATGCGCATCGGTCCCAGAAGATATTTCAGGTTGTTCGTCATTGTCTCATGTACTTGATTTTTGAGGACCTTCTGATGGAAGACCTTGTTTTCTATCGCCCCATCGCCATGCCGGTTTTTCACCCTTTTTCCAGCATATATAAATCAACAGGGATGTTAAGGCCATCAGAAAAAAGAAGAAGCCTGTCATGCTCACTATGGAATTTATCAAAAAGCAGCTGCCGGCTAAAACCAGCAGGATATATACGATCAGTACGGACCACCCCTGCCATGTAACCGGAAGCCCCCATCCGAAACCATATTTTTTTGCCGGAAACCATACCCGATTTTTCTCCGCCATACTTTTCTCTTTCCTCTTTTGGAACTTCGCCGTCAACCTCCGCCTGAAGCAATCTGCGCCGGCACTGTTGACTTATGGCTTGATCAGATCTCTCTTGATCGAATATGACTCAACCATATCTCCATAACAATCGAATCTGCTGTCCGGTTTCATACCGATCTTTTTCAGGATATGGATAGATGCCGTATTTTCTGGAATTGCGGCCCCGTAGATGGTTTCCAGTTTCAGGGCCTCAAACCCGTATCTGACGCAAAAAGACGCAGCTTCAAATGCATACCCTTTGCCCCACCGGTCCTGAACCAGACCATACAGTACATCAATAAAAGCGAATTTTTTCACATATTCCAATCCGCAGTAACCGATATTTTCTTCCGAGCCCTTTTCCTGTACCATGAACGTCCCGAAGTTATGTCTTTCCCAGTGTAAGAGTCTATCTCTGAGCCATTCATAGATCCTGGCTTCAGGATATGGTCTCTCCAGGGGAAGAAATCTTGTCCTTTCAGGATCAGACAAATAATATCTCATAAAACCATGATCAGTCTCTGAGATTTGCCTTAAAACGAGTCTTCTGGTTTTCAATGTTTTCAAATCATACATCCCTGCATTTTAGAGCTGATAGAGGTACATGCCGTCTTCCGCGCTCAAAGAGGAACAAACAAGACATCGCTCATACTTCGGCCCAGGAATTCCTCACCGAAGCTTTTGAATCTTTTAGGGTCATCGGTGGTGAAAAAGTTCCTGCCCCCGGCCCTGGACAACCTCGTTTCCATCTCCGGGTGGCGCATGAGGTAATCACCCAGTCTGTCCGCCACTATGGCCGGGGCATCCAGTACCCGGCAGTTCCTTCCCGAAAGCCTCTTGATGTCCCTTTCCAGAAAGGGGTAGTGGGTGCAGCCGAGGATCAGGGTGTCCACAGTCTTACTTTTAAGAGTTCTCAGGTATTTCTTAAGGATCATGTTGGTCTCAGGCTTTCCCGCCCACCCCTCCTCCACCAGGGGGACCAGGAGGGGGCAGGCCTGCCCGAATACCTTCAGTTGAGGGTTCAGCTTGCGCAGTTCCTGTTCATAGACCCCGGATTCGATGGTGGCACGGGTACCCATGACCCCGATCCGGCCCCACCGTGAGGACTTTGCCGCAGCCTCAGCAAGGGGGATGACGACTCCAAGAACGCGCCGCTCGGGATAATGCAGGGGCAGCCACTCCTGCTGGATCTTCCTCAGGGCCTTGGCCGATGCGGTGTTACAGGCAAGTATGACAAGCTCAGCGCCCTGACCAAAAAGAAACTCCACGGCCCGTAGGGTATATTCGTAAACCATCTTGAGGGACTTGTTGCCGTAAGGCGCACGCGCACTGTCGCCCAGGTAGAGGTAGTCGTATCCCGGCATTTCCTTTAGAAACGCCTTTAGGACCGTCAATCCGCCGTATCCGGAATCAAAAACACCGATCATAATAACTCCCACAGTAGGAAGATAAAGTAGTGAGGAGACTTCCGCAATTATAAATCCGCTCAGTCCGACAGGTAGTACTCCAGAGTGGACACGACCCTTACCTTCTTGATGTGAGGGGTATTGCTGTCTCTGTCATGGATCGAAAACTGACCTTGTCTTGCTCTTTTGATCTTGCCGAGTTTACTGTTTGAATCCCTTGCAAATTTCAGGGCAACCTCTCTTGCATTTTTGGTGGCCTCCTCTATCATGTCAGGCTTTATCCTGTTCAAGTTCGTAAATAAAAATTGGGTCCTTGTTTGATAATCCTGCCCTGAAATGGCGATCCCTTTCTTGCCTATTTCAACGAGTTTCTTCATTGCGTCCCGAACGGTATCGACCTTGCCGGAATAGACCGAGATTGTTGAGTTGGCTGAATATCTGAATTTTATCCTGTCCGAGGCGCCATAACCCTGCGCCTGGCGGTCAATGATGGCTATCGCGGTTATGGAGATATCATCATCGGTGAAGCCATTTTTCTTTAGAAATCCGACTATGATGTCACCTTTTTTTTGAATCACCGAATACAAGTTGGAAAGGTCGTTACCGGCTTCACTGAATTTAATCGGCCAGATGGCGATATTTGCGGGCACCTCCCGTTCAGACAGTCCCTTCACCGTCACGGTTCGATCAAGTCCCTTTATCTTAACGGCACTGCTGAAAAGCAGGAAGCCGAGGGTTACCGACCGGTGCATAAAAATGCACCAAGGATAACAGACTCTGCAATTCTCCTTGTATTCATATGCTGATCCTTTTAAATAACCGGGGTTTGGTTCAACTCACGGGGTGGTGTTCCTTTGGGGCTGCGCCCGAAAATTCATACAGGCTTTTGTATTTTTGTGTAATTGGATACGGGATGGTTGCATATCTCGCAGGGCAGCTCCGGTTTCTTGCACAGGGTGGATCCGCAGTTTCTGCAGACATGAAAGTCAAGTTCCGTGGATTCGATCTTCTTGGCAACCTTCGGGAAAAACAGCCCTGAATATCTGTAAATCTGCTCTATCATCTCCCGGTGCTGTTTGTGGGATTTCCAGGACCACATACAGCTCTCAACCGCCTGGGCATGCGCCTCTTCCTTTAATTTATTCAAAAAATCAGGATAAATCTCCTTTATTTTTGTTAATTCTTTTTTGGAGGCTATTCTCAGATTATTCTTTGTATCATCTACTTTCGTGCATATCTCAGATGAAGTGAATTCGACCCCCAGCACTGACAATACCTTCCTGTAATTTTCCGCGTGGATATACTCCGAGGCAGCAAATGCTGAAAAAAGATAGGCAATCCCCTTGTAATTATCCCTGACAGCCCTTTCACAATACCCCCTGTAGTGTTCGTATGAATTCATCTCCGATTCATTTGCCGCCTTAAGGGTGGAAATGGTATCAGCAAAACCTTGAGGGTAATTTTTAGGTTCTTCAGCGCTTACCAGCCTACTGAAACATAGCGGAACCGGCAGGGTAGCAATAAACTTAAGCAGACTCCTTCTGGTAATCTCATACATATCCGTTCCTTTTTTTAATACATAACTGGTTTGCGAAAAAGATCTCTTTTCAGCCCTGTTTAACGCCTTCTAATCGGGGGATGATCCATACATGATAACGACTTTATAGTCTCAATACAACCCTTCATGCAAATCCCGAATCCGCCACTTAATTGAGGCGCAATCAACCATGATTTCGACTTCCGGGCACAGGCAGGATGTTGGATGCAAGCGAGGAGCTAGGATTGAGGCTATGACTTGTACAACGCGCATTACCGGATCAGGGCATTAAAGCTCCCCTCAGCAAGCTGCTTGGTTGGCCGCGAGACATTTTCAACCGATTGTCAAACGGTTCCTCCCTTCAGCCTTGCTTCTGTACAAAAGGGTATCGGCTCTTTTTATAAGCCCTTTTATAGTGTCGGTTTCTTCTGCGAGTGTGGCTCCGATTGAAATTGTCACAGACAGTCTTTTCTTCTCATGAATTATGTATGAATTTTCTATCAGCAGGCAAAGCCTGTTACCCAGTATTTCAAGGTCTTTGCCGTTTATATTAGGAATAACACCGATAAATTCTTCACCCCCCCAGCGCCCGTAAAGGTCAAACGGCCTTGCGTTGGCCGCAAAGGTCTTTGCGACAAATCTCAGTACTTCGTCACCCACGTCATGGCCATATGTGTCATTAAACTTCTTGAAATGGTCAATATCAATAAACAAGACACCGAACGGCACATTAAAACGTTTTTTTTCTTCAAACCTGCTATGGATTTCTTTGTCGATATAGTTTCTGTTTGCCAGTTGAGTAAGATTGTCGATAAGGGCAAGCTTTTCAAGTTCCTTTACCCTGAAATTATTGATTTCCTGACTGCTGATATCCGTAAACAGCTCTATCCCGCCGATTACATTGCCCTCTTTATCTGTCAGGGTGCTTACACGAACGGAAACCGGTATCCTGTGGCCATCCTTGTGGTGCATGTATATTTCAGCTTCACGCGGCTTTCCATCGGCAATGCTTGCTGCAAGAGGACAGAGCCCTGCACAAAGGTTGTTACCCTCACTGTCGACGTGGGTGAGAAGGCTATCGGAGCAGGAACTGCCCACGACCTCATCAGCCTTAAACCCGGAAATCCTTTCAGCAGCCTTGTTCCAGTATGTTATAACCCTTTCACGGTCCACGAAATAGAGCCCGTCATGGAGTTTTTCAACGATCCTTTCATAAAAGTCTTTTTCCATGCCCATGGATTATTCCTCCCCGATTTTCCATAGAAACGGCTTCCGTCTTTCCACATTGATATATTATGCTCAAGCCCCGGAAAAACAAACCCATCTTGTAACGACACCTTCTTGAAGGAACATTTTACCCCATTACTTCCTCCATATCATATACTTATCTCGGCCTGAACTAAAAAACCGACAGGTCCTCACGGTGTTCATTTAGCGCCGCTTAAGCCGCTACCAGTGCGGCTGATTGCCTATGCGCTGGCCCATTACCTCCAGGGTGTCGGAAACCACCATGAATACATCCGGATCGACACCGCGGATCAACTGTTTAAGCCGCGAAAGTTCACTAAAGGAAATGACCACGTAAAGGAGTTGCCTCTCGCTGCCTGTATATCCCCCGCGGCCGCCGATGATAGTGACCGTTCGCCCTATCTTGGCAATAATCTCATCGGATATTCTCCGCCACTGGCTAGAGATGATAAACGCCGCCTTTCTCTTGCTCAGCCCGCTGACCACGAGGTTGATCATATAGGAACTGACATAAATGAATATCAGGGTATAGAGCGCTCCTTCCAGGGAAAAGAGTATGGCCCCGGCAGCCAGCACGATGCTGTTAAAGGCCAGAATGGTGGTGCCGATACGGATTGAGAAAAGTTTCAAAAGCATAACAGATAGGATATCCAGGCCACCGGAGGAGCCAAGGGATTTCAGGATAACCCCTGCTCCGACCCCGGTTATGATGCCCCCCAGTATGGCACTCAGGATCTTGTCATGCACAGGCACGCCAAAATGGATAAACAGCATGGCACATGTGAAGATAGACATCCCGGCAATGCTGTAGAAAAAGAAACGCCGGCCCACATATACCCACCCCAGGCAGAATACCGGTATGTTGAGGATAAAATAAAGCATCGCCACCGGCAGGGAGGGTACAAGGTAATGGATGACCAGTGCCAAGCCGGTAAACCCGGCACCGAAGAAATGCTGAGGTATGAGTATCCCGTTTATGCAGACTGCGCAAAGGGTGCTGCCGAAAGACAACAAAAACAGATTCCATAAAACCTGTAAGACCGCTTTTTTATCCGGCTTCCAAGGCCGTCTTGACATCACTGTTTCCTCCCTCTCTTTTTAAAGTATACTGCTTTTTTCATATCGCCCCCGAGAAACCGGATAAAGGCTGACTTCTCTTGGCCTGCGGGCAGAGGCGACAGCATACCCATAATGGCGATACAACTGTTTTTGTATCACACAATGGGTCCCGAAAGCTATCAGCGCCTTAGGTCGTAGATATCATTGCAGGATTGCGCTTCAGATCTTTACACGCCATCCTGGATTCATTCAATCCATCCATTATTTTCTTGATATTTTCAGTCAGTAAAAATATTGCTGCCTCTGGCAATACTTGTATCATAAGGGAGGATATTAATGATCGAAAAAACAGCTCGTGACATCTGGGACTCCCGTGCGGAATCCCGCGTGAAATTATTGAAACAAAGGGAAATTAAACGAAGTAACACCCTCTATGAAGACGGCTGCTGGAGATTTATCGAACCTTTCCTTCCTGCCGGCCCGGGCCGCATTCTGGAGGCCGGATGCGGCACAGGGCGCTGGGTGTACCGTCTGGCCCCCCTTGGACATCGGATCGTACTTTCCGATTTTTCCCCGGAGATGATACGCGTCGCCTCCGAGGAAGTCGACAGGCGGGGGGTGTCGGACAGTGTGAATGCCTGCCATGTGCTTGACATATGCGACATGCACGCATTGGAGGATGAGGCCTTTGACATGGCACTGGCCCTGGGGGAACCCGTTGGTCTGTGCGACGATCAGTGCAAAGCGGTGAAGGAAATGCACAGGGTGGTCAGGCCGGGAGGTTATGTGATCTGCGATGTGTCAAACCGGTACCGCAGAGCCCTTGACCTTGCGCGGGAAAACGACTGGTCAGGAGCCGCGGAACTGCTGAATCGCGGAACAAGCCGGACAAAGAGTGGTTTTTCTCACAAGAGTTTTTCTCCCGAGGAGGTACGTGAACTTTTCACCTCTTGCGGCCTGGAGGTCCTGCATGTGGCGGCCGTATGCCCCTTTCTGTCCTTTCCTCCTAAAAGGGATCAGACGAGTGCTCTTGAAGAGGATAAGACCTATGAAACAGTAAGGGATATTTTCCACCGGTTTGCAGAAGACCCGGAAATGATAGGTATGAGCGCCCGCCTCCTGATAGTGGGCAGGAAAATTTGACTAATTGCCGGTTTTTTAACCCGGCCGCCCCGGTTGAGTGTTCGGTTGCGGAGGATTGAATTACGGCCTGATATATGCGGAAAATCACGGCGATATGGCAAAATCCCAACCCATTTCAACCGCCAGCCATTGAGGAAGAAGCATTAATGACCGAGAAAAATCCAAACCTGCGTTTTCGATATGATCCCTTATTGCCATTGAAAACCGACTTGCCTCCGTCACAATGGATGTAAGCACCACCGGAGCGTCTTCTGCAGATTCCGGATCATTTACTGCCGCGCAGGATAGCGGATGCGAACAGACAAAATGCGTTCGACACACGACCGGCCTCACGGGATAGGCGCTGCATGCGCCGTTCACCAGCAGAGGGCAGGGATGCTCATAGTTGGATAGATCGGGCTCCTCGTTTTTATCGGCCGACGGATATCTGCCCGGCCTGGATCTGTCCCATTCATGCCATTTCTGCGTACGCACCCTGAGTCCGTTTATCTGCTCTTCTGACATTTCCCGCCTGACATACTGCCCCAGGGTGTGGGCCTCTGCGATGTTGGTAAGGATATGATACCGGCAACAGTAACAACAACCCAGCTTGCAGGTCGAAATGATGCCGTCTTCCCTTCGCAGACGATCCAGTCCGCATGCAGCCGCTTCATCCACTGAAGAGTACACGGCGTGAACGAATTTTTCTTGCGAAGCAATCAGGATATCGGCTTCCGATTTCTCTGGACCCATACCGGGATTGCCGTTTTCAATCATGTTCATCATTTTCCCTTTTTTCGACATGAACTTCAGCCATGCAAAAGGCAACAGACCCGACTGATGTGAGCCGCCTGATTTATTGCCGAATAAACTTATATTGGGCAAGAGGAATTTTTGCCTATCGGGGACAAAATGAGGGTCTGTTTTGACTGCCGGCTGTTTAGAGACACAACAGGGGAAAATCACATTTTTGACTCACTTTTTACCTGAATGCCTTATCTTACCAGTATTCTCAAAAAATAACATCACATTATTAAAACATTCAGGGTTCCCATTTCATGCCCACGTTCTGTTACCTGAGGCCTGGGAGGAACAGGGCGATCTGCGGAAAGATAATGAGGATGACGATACAGATCCCCATGGTGATGAAGAATGGCAGTATCCCTTTGAACACTACTTCAAGTTCCACATCGCTGGCTACGCCCTTTATCACGTAGGCATTGATGCCCACCGGAGGGGTAATTGCCCCCATCTCCAGAAGAATTACGATGATTACCCCGAACCACACAGGATCGTAACCCAGCTTCATGATCATCGGGAAAAACACCGAGATAGTCACAAGGAGAAACGAAAGCGCGTCCATAATGCACCCGCCCAGGGCGTAAATAGCCAGAACAAGCGCGAGGATTACAACTCGCGGCACGGGCAGGGACACCACCCACTGAGCCAGTTCCGTAGGGATTCTGCTTACTGCTAGAAATTTACCGAATACCATGGCGCCTGCCAGTATCAGGAAGAGCATGGCAACCACCTTGGTGGTCTCCATAGCGGCCGCGGAAAAGGCCTTCCAGCCTATCTGCCGCCTGAGCAGTCCGATCAAAAGGGTGCCTAAGGCGCCTACCCCGCCCGCTTCCGTGGGCGTGAACCAGCCGTCCATAAGCCCCCACATGATCAGGGCAAAGAGGATAAAGGCCTCCAGGGCCCCGGGCAGAGAGCGCAGCTTCTCCCTGAAAGTCGTTTTAGGCCCCTTAGGACCGAGATCGGGGTTAAATCGTGACAGGACAAAGATGGTAAGTACAAACAGGAGGGTCAGCAGAATCCCCGGCAGGATGCCGGCCACGAAAAGCTTTCCGATGGATTGTTCTGTCTGGATCCCGTATATAATCAGGACCACGCTGGGCGGGATGAGGATGCCCAGAGTTCCCCCTGCAGCGATGGCTCCGGTGGCAAGCGAAAGGTCGTAATTATGTTTTCTCATCTCAGGCAGGGCGACCGTGGCCATGGTGGCTGCCGTAGCCGAACTGGACCCGGAAATAGCCGAAAATCCGGCGCACCCGCCGATAGTGGCCATGGCAAGGCCGCATGGCAATTGTCCCAGCCAGGTATATGCAGTGGAAAAAAGTCGTCTGCTCATGCCTGCCTGAAACGCAATCTGTCCCATGAGGAAGAAAAGAGGCAGCACGGCCAGCGAATAGGAACTGAGGGTGAGAAATATCTCCTTTGCGAGCAGGCTGAGCGCCGCCGCAGGAGACACTATATACCCGAATCCCAGCAAACCGACCATGATAAGGGAAAAACCGATGGGTGTGCCGGAAAGGATCATGAAGAGCAGGGCGATGATACCGATAATACCAACCGTGATTTCGCTCATCTTGTTTCCACCCGCAACGGTGCCTTGAGGATATCCACAAGAACGATAACGGCCGACAGGCCGAAGGCGAATGCAATTCCATACAGAAACGGATAAATGGGCATCTTCAGTGTGGCGGATACCTGCCCGCTCAGCACCACTTTTATCCCGTATATGGCGCTCTGCCGGGCCACCAGGGCCAGTATGGTCAGGCATATAAGACGGTTTATCAAACCAAGGGCCAAACGTACGTTCAGAGGCAGGCGTGATATGACTATTTCAACCGCCATGTGGCCCCTGGAAAAGGTTGTCTGGATCAGGGAAAATGAAATCACGATCGTACCGAGAAAGCCCACGATTTCAAAGGTACCCCAGATCGGCCTTCCGAAAGGCCTAAGGAATACATTTGCGTTTACCAGGAACATCATGGCTATCAGGGCGCCGGCGGCGCCCCGGTTAAGCCATATCGAAAGCTTTTCAAGCCCGCCCTCTAAACCATCCAGAAGCTGTTTCAACTTATATCTCCACCCTCTCCTTTTTTCATGAACGGCATTTCAACCGGTAGAAAAACTTTTAACGATATTTCTCGATGAGCTGTTCGATTTCCTCGACAAATGCCTTGCCCGGCAGACCCTTGGCCTCCATGGCCTTTATGTATTCGTCCCTGAGAGGCTTGTAGGCGGCATGCCACCTTGCCTTCTCCTCAGGCGTCAGGGTGATGATCTCCAGTCCCTCTTCCTCTGCATATTTGAGACCCGCCTTCGAGGCATTGTCCCATACATCACCTGCAATGCCGATGTATTCTTTGCTGACCTCGTCAAAGACCTTCCGGATATCCTCCGGCAGGCCGTTCCACCTGTCGAGGTTCATGCTCACGAAAAACGGCGCTACGTGAAAGTAGGTTAAGGTCACGTACTTGACGACTTCGGCCTGGCGAAAACCTTTAAGCACGTCCAGGCTGCTGATGGAACCTTTGACTATACCCTTTGACAGCATCTCATAGACCTGGCTCTGCGGAGCGCTTACCGGGACACCGCCCATAAGTTTGACCAGCTTTCCGGTAGGTCCCCCCGCCCTTATCTCCATTCCCTTCACATCCTCCAGCGTGCGAACCGGTGTCTTGGTCCACATATGCATGGGCGCGCAGGTATGAATAAAGAGCAGATGCGTATCAGAGAGCTCTTTTAACCTGAATTTTTCATTTACTTCGTTCGCGATCCTGGCCGCGACCTTGGCGGATGGAAAACCCGGAGCATAGATAAAGGCATCCATTACCGGGTGACGCCCTCTTTCCCATCCGAAAGAACTGGTTCCGATATCCGTGATACCGTCCACTATGCTGCTGTACATGACGTTTCCGCTTACAAGGGTACCCGCCGGATACAGAGTGATCTTGACCTTTCCGTCGGTCCGTTTCTCGATCTCCTCGGCCCACGGTTGGCTGATGGCCGAGTAGTAAGGGTGGGTGGCGGGTGTGATCTGGGCGAACCGGAACTTATAAACCTTATCCTTGGCATAAGCCGGGGACAGGCAGAAGATCATACCGGCAATCATCAGTGCGGATAACATTACGAGTTTTTTCTTCATGATTTTTATCCTTTTCTAAGAGGTTGAACAACATGCCCGATGGTTAAAAAGGCTTTTTCCGTTTCAATGAAAGACCTGGGCCGGGCCATTGACCTTCCGGCCGTCCTTGTACACGCCCCAAATTCTTTTTTTATCGGTAAGCAAGGAAATATCTTCAAGGGGATTTCCATCTACGATCATCAGGTCCGCGCGCCTGCCCGCGGCTATGGTTCCGATGGTATCGGCCATGCCCAGCAGCTCGGCCGCGCCGGAGGTTGAACAGATTATGGCATCCTGCGGCGAAAATCCGTTTCCAACGAGATAGACAAGTTCAAAGGCATTCTCACCGTGACGGTTGAAAGGGGTGCCCGCATCCGTTCCCATGGCGATTTTAGCACCGGCATCCCTGGCCCTTGAAATCCCCGCCACATGGTCTTCGGCGAGCCGTTTCGTTTTTTCCACAAACTCGGCAGGGATGCCGAAGCCGACACCCTTGGTCATAATATTAAAAGGAGCGCTGAAGGTGGGGACCAGGAAGGTCCCTCTCTTTATAATCTCTTCGATGATTGCGTCATCAAGGCTCACCCCGTGTTCGACCGAGTCGATCCCCGCGAAAACCGCGTTTCTCGTTCCCTCAAGGCTCTGGGAGTGCGCGCATGTCTTAAGACCCAGTTTGTGCGCCTCCTCTATCCCGGCCTTTAATTCATCCGGATTGAGCTGCGGGACTCCTGCCTTGCCGCCCCTTGTCAGCACTCCTCCGGTTGCCATGAATTTGATCCAGGAGACCCCTGCCGCCATCTGTTTTCTGACGGCCTGTCTTACCTCGTCCGGCCCGTCAGCCACGCATCCCATCTGATGGCCGTGCCCCCCGGTGATACATATCATCTGACCTGAGCAGGCCATTCGGGGGCCGTCCGCGATGCCCGCCTCGACAGCATCCCTCATGTGGATATCAATAAAATCCTTGGATCCTGCATCACGCACCGTGGTTATGCCCGCGCCCAGCGTCAGGCGTGCGTTGGCTGCCGTCTTAAGGGTCGCTGCGGCAACAGGCACTGCCGTAAGCCCCGTCATCGGATCAGGTGAGCCGTCAAGGCTGAGATGGACATGGCAGTCGATCAATCCCGGAAGGATGGTCTTTCCCTCAAGGTCGGTAATGTCCGCGCCCTGCTCCGATCCCATGTACTTTAAATCGGGCTCTCCCTCTCCCACTTCACTGATCTGATTGTCTTCGATCAGCAGCCAGCCCTTTTCAATCACACCGCCTGCGCCGTCAATAATCCGCAGGCTTTTAAAAAATGTCTTCAATGTCTTTGGCTCCTTTCCGATCCGGTCACAATCCGGGTACAGCATGCCCCTTAAAAGACGACTGGCGATGTTTTCACATTCCCCCCCCCCCGATCCCCCCCCCGGGGTCTGACCAAGCTGTTGGGTGACCCTGCTTTTTATAACTTAGTTTCGCATTTCTCAACAAAAAAACACCACCCGGCAGCCGAATCCCCTCCCCTGCATGATGCCTCGGAAAGCCCGTAAAGGCATCAGGTAGCGGATCTTTATTCTTACCACGCCTCGATCGCTACGAACAGGACATTGAGCGCAACGCCTAGGGCAAAAGCCCGGTTGTAATCTGCCGCCTGATGATTGTCCTGTTCATGAGGCATATTCACACTCCTGTCCGCCCAAGGCTGACATAGATGGATCGGCCCTTTGAAGCGCACCTCATAAGACCCTGATCAGAGCCCCTCTTTCTTATACAGCCTCGCCATCTCAAGGTATTGTTCCGGGGCCTGCTCAACCCACCAGAGCTGTTCATCCGTTACCGCTCCCTTTATAATACCGGGAACACCCGCTACAAAGGATCTTTCAGGCACCTTCATGCCCTGGCCCACAAGACAGCCCGCACCCAGGATACAGAATCTCCCGATCTCCGCGTCATGAAGAAGAGTCGCGTTCATACCCACAAGCACGCGGTCCCCAATGCTGCTGCAGTTTATGACCGCCCCATGACCTATATGGACATTGTTTCCGATAAACAGATGCCCGGATCCTTTGCCAGTTGTTCCTCCATGGATGGTGACATTGTCTTCTACGGCGGTATTTTCCCCGATCGTTACCCTTCCGAAATCGGCCCTTATCACGGCACCCGGCCACACGCTTGAATTCTCTCCTATTTCCACATCCCCCACTACATAGGCCGCCTCGCTTATAAAGGCAGACTCGGCAATTATTGGTCTTTTTTCTCTGAAACTTCTGATCATGCGCAGCTCCTTAAAAAAGTTTAATATCATTTAATTTTGTTAACTCCATTTATACACTTTGATATAAAAACAGTCTATTTAAACGTTATATCCAGCATTATGAATTATTTATTATTGACATTTACATGAACTAAGACTACTGAATACTGTAGACTGTATACAGAGTTAAAGGGATCATGGAAATCAAAACCGTTACAAATACCGTAACAGAATACTTGCGAAAACTGATTATTGTCGGGGAATTTTCAGCGGGTCAAAGGATAAATGAAACCGATCTTGCAGTAAGTCTCAAGATCAGCAGGCCTCCTATCCGTGAATCATTGAGGATACTGGAAAATGAAACCCTTGTCGTAAATATTCCGAGAAAAGGTACTTACGTCACCGATATATCAAGCGAAAGGTTGCGCGATATCTGCCAGGCAAGGGAGATGCTTGAATGTTATGCCATTGATATTCTAAAGGCAAAAAAGATAAAGACCCTTCCCGATGTTATCGCATCCTTGGAGTCGGCATCAGAATTACCCATACCTTCACAAGATAATAAGGATGAGGTGTTCGACTACCTTAAGGCCTTTGTGGATTTTCACATAAAACTGATTGAGGCAAGCGGCAACAGCTGGGTAATTCATTTCTATAAGTCAATTGCTTCTCATCTGGCGCGATATCAATTCATTTACCTGTATGTCCCCGGTACAGGCAGCCGTTCAACCGAGGAGCATTATAAGATAATGGACCTTATAAAGTCCGGCAACTATGAAAAAGCCAAAAAAATCATGAAAGACCATACAAATTATATATTTGAGTTTTTAAGAAACAAAATTTAGCTAGTTCCCATCCAGAGATGATCCATTTCTGGATGTTGCCTTCAGACGTCAGCCATCGGCAAGTAGCCAACAAATTGATATCTCAAGTGTTTTACTGACAGCTGAGAGCTGATTGCTGATAGCGTGAGTCCGTCTTGATTTATGGATGAATACCAGCAAGATCGACTAAACGGACGACAAGGATAGAGTTGAACCTGTAACCGTAAAAATCAAAAAGGGACCCGGCCTTGAAAATTCCGAATTCCGTATTTACCAAACGTCTCAAGAATACCTGCGAAAAAATGCAGGCCCGGAACCTGAGCGGCCTCGTAGTATATTCTACCGGCAGTATGATCGGCAATACCAGCAGCACTCACGGCTACATACGATATCTATGCGGCTGGGACGGGAGAAATTTACCCTCTGTCTTGGTATTGACCCCTGGAAGAGCGCCTATCCTGTTTGTACCTATGCGTTCTTCTCAACTATTTGCCAGGGAAACTTTGTGTTTTGATGATATCCGCGCCGTTCCAAAGGCAAAAACCGGCCAGGAAATAGCCGATGTTGTCAATTCATTGGTTAAGGGAAACAAAAAAGTCGGATATATCGGACGCGACGAAACACCCGCACCTGTCTATGAGTCGCTGAAGGAATCCACACAGGGTATTGAATGGATCGAAGCGAACAGGATCATTGACGAGCAGAGAGTTGTAAAAGATGAAATTCAAATCGTTTTTCATCAGCGCGCGGCCGATATCTGTGATGCGATGTTTGGAACTCTGAGCAGGGAGATTTCAAAAGGCAAGAAGGCATATCAGCTTCAGGCCGACATGGAACATACCGCCAGATATATGGGTTGTGAACATGCCTCAAGCTTTTTAAGCGTCGGTCCGATCGCAGACAGACCCAGATATTCCAAGGGGGAATGCTCAAGGGCCCCTCAAAAGGGAGATCAGATCCTGGCAGCGCTTTTCGTCATGTATGAGGGGCATTGGGGGCATGCCATAAGAATCGGGACTATGGGAGATCCCGATGAAGCCCAGACAAGGGCATTTGATATTGTTCTGGAAATGGAGGAAGCCGCATTAAGCAGGATGCAACCGGGAACGGAACTGAGCGAAGTTTGGATGGCCTCCGATAATGTACTTAGAAAGTATTATCCCGATGTAAGAGATCTTGACTGGTACTGGCTCAAGACAGGGCACAGCCTGGGCCTCGACTATAACGATCCGATTTTATCAAATGCCTTCCCCAATCCCTATTTACTAAGAACCGAGGATATCGGAAGAGATGAGAAGAACGGGCCATCCATTAAAATTGAGGAAGGCATGCTTTTCGAGCTTCATCCCAACCTCTTTATTAAAGATGCCGCCACAGGAGTTATCGGTGATATGGTCCTTGTAAATGAAACAGGTTATGAGATTCTAAATAAATTCCCCCGACAATTAATAACCTGGTAATGAGGCAAAAAAACGTCTGACTTCATCATGATTTATTTACTTAATTCTTATTAAAATTCAAACTTAGATTGAGGAGGCAAAGATGAAAAGATCTATCGTATTTCTGTTGGTTATGTTTTTCCTGACCGTATCCTGCACCGGCACTTCCATGGGAATCAAAAAGAAAAGCGTGGAAAGTGCGAAGATAGAAAAAGTTGAATTTAAACCGGACAAAAAGGGGAATTATTATGTCCATGTGACCATAAAGAATATGTCCGGAAAGGATAGACCTTTCTATCTGGCGCTCCAGGCAGATGATCAGGTCCCCCAGTTTACCGCGTCAGGGAAAAAAGGGCAGCCGAATCTGGTTAAGGCGGGCGAAAGTTACACATTCAAAGTAAATACATGGAGAAAGGCCAAACCTCAAAAACTTCAGATAGAGGTAAAGGAGACATTGAGATAGCCGCGGACAGCCAAATGCAATCCAATGTCACTTAAATGAGCACATACAATTTCAAGCTTATCGATTTTAAAACATTGCCAATCCAAGGAGAAAAACCAATGAAAAAACATGCGGGATTCTTTTTTGTCTTCATAGCATTAGTGATTCTGACATTGCCGGCCAACTCCCATGCCAAGAAAACATATCTTTTCTTCGGGGCCAGTGCAGCCTCTTCAAGCCACTATGCATATGTAGTCGGTGCCACAAAAGCTATAAATAAGTATGTCTCGGGGGTAAAGGCTAATGTGGTTGAAACAGGCGCAAGCGTGGACAACCTCAAAAGGGTCAAATCGGGTGAAATTGACATGGGCATCTGCTCCATGAAAGTCATGTATGAGGCATGGCAGGGACTTTCCCGATGGAAAGATAACGCCTTGCCTGATACGAGACTGCTCTGGCTCTACGCGGTAGGCATTGATTTTATAGTAGTCAGAGCAGACAGCGGAGTGGAAAAACTTGAAGACCTCAATGGCAAGAAATTCAACCCGGGAATCAGGGGCTCTGCTTCAGAGGCTACCACAAAGCAGATATTCAAGATACTCGGGGTAGAGCCGGTTTATCATATCGGTGCGACATCCGATGCCGTTAAGGCGATAAAAGACAACAGGATAGTTGGTTATGTCAAAACAGGAGTAGGAACACAGCTCGATGCATCGACCCTGGACATCATGACCCTTACCAAAGTACGGCTAATTCCGCTTACAAGCGAACACACAAAGAAGATTCTGGCTGAAATTCCCTATATCTCATTCATCACTGTTCCATCGGGTGGAATAAAAGCCATGCCTGATCAGCCGGCATATACGATGTGGGGAAGGCCGATAGGCGTAATGTGCAGCAAGAAGCTTCCGGACGACATAGCCAATAAACTTGTAAAGGGGATAATAAAGGGTAAAAAATACCAGGTTGACGCATGGCCGGCATTTAAGGAATTGGATCTTGTTCAGGATCCGCCGGACCTGACGCTTATTCCCATCCATAAGGGGGCCTTGGAGGCATACCGCGAACTTGGAGCAAAAGATATCCGACCGATAGCAATACCTCCGGAAGCAAAATAAGGCTGTAAAAAAATAATAAAGGAGCGCTTCCATTAGTGGACCGCTCCTTTATTATGGAATTTTTTGTTATTAACCCGGCAAAATCCGGTATTCCGTACTGAAAATACCTCAAGGAGCAATGCATGCCCTCTGTCGAAAATCATGACCCACAGGCTAAGGAAAAAAAATTAAAGAATAGATCGGAACAACGAACTCCCGAAGGAATCTGGAAGGCAGCTTTAAGCGCGATTGCCGTAATTTTCGTTTTGTTCCAGGTCTATACAGGTTTTGCCGGGCCTCTTCCCAATTTGAAGCAGAGGGCGATACATGTCGGGTTTGCTTTAATACTGACATTTTTTATTATGAGGCCTTCAAAGAAAAAGACGGAACACCCGTGGGACTCAATATTTCTCGGCATGGATGTAATTTTTGTTTTGTTCGTGGTTTTCTCATGCGGTTACATCTTTTTCAACTATAACTGGATAATGGAAAACCCTGCCGAGTCAACGCCTACACAGCTTTTTCTTGGAACGGCAGCCATGATTCTTGCTTTGGAGGCAGGCAGAAGAACCATAGGAATAGCATTCCCGATCCTGACCATTATTTTTCTCTTTTACGCGCTGTTCGGCCAATACATTCCGGACATCCCGTTAATAGGGGATTCCCTTTCCTATTGGGGTCATAGAGGCTTCAGCGTGAAGCACATCATTCAGGTTATGTATCTGAGCGACAAGGGCCTATGGGGGTTTGTAACAGGGGTATCTTCAACAATCGTTGCAATATTCATAATCTTTGGAGGATTTCTCCTTGCTACAGGCGCAGGGAACACATTCATGGATTTGGCGGTCAGGCTGACCGGAAGATTTGTAGGGGGGGCCGCAAAGGTTTCAGTGCTGGTAAGTGCTTTTTTTGGAATGCTTTCAGGCTCTGCAGTGGCAAATACCGCCACCACGGGAAATTTCACGATTCCCTTGATGAAAAAGCTCAATTACAAAAATGATTTCGCCGGAGGTGTTGAAGCCACGGCATCCGCAGGCGGGCAGATAACTCCGCCTATCATGGGTTCGGCAGCCTTTCTGATGGCTGAACTCCTTGAAATACCTTACGTCAAAGTTGCGGTATGCGCTGCCGTACCCGCCTATCTGTTTTTCGCGTCTCTATTTTTTGCAATTCATTTTGAAAGCAAAAAACGCAATCTGGGAAAGGTGCCCAAAGAAAACATCAAACCTCTAAGTTATATAATAGGACCGTCCCGCTCCATACCCCTGATGATTCCGGTCATAATTCTGATTGCCCTGATGCTTCAGGGACGCACTCCGGAGACATCGGCCTTCTGGGCAATTGCATCCCTTTCAATTCTCTTTGTCTTTTCAACACCAAAGATATCTGAAATGAAAGAAAGGGGCGTCAGGCTCATAAAGGGCATGGATGCCGTGGGCAGATCACTTATAAAAGTTGTTCCTCTTCTGATCTGCGCCAATATAATTGTCTCGCTCATAACCCTGACAGGCATTGGAGTAAATATCTCCGAAATCATAATGAGCCTCAGCGGAAGCCATGTTTATCTGGCCCTGGGCCTTGCCGCCGCAGTGGCCCTGCTGCTCGGCATGGGAGTTCCCACTCCTGCGGCATATCTTCTGGCCGCAGCTGTCGTGGCACCATCCCTTATAAGTATGGGATTCGACCCGATTGCCTCACATATGTTTGTCTTTTATTTTGCCATCCTGTCCGTGCTTACCCCTCCGGTCTGTCCCGGAGTATACATAGCGGCAGGGATAGCTGATGCGGACTGGCTGAAAACTGCGTGGGTGGCTGTAAGGCTTGCTATCGTGACCTATATCCTGCCCTTTATGTTCATTTCAAACACTTCCCTGCTGCTGCTTGGACCGACATCCAAAATAATCTGGTCTGTTGCAGCCGCGACAATAGGAGTCTACATGATTGCCGCGGGAATCATGGGCTACCTGATCAGAGATCTCAACAAATTTATGCGGGCCCTCTTAATCGTGGGGTCACTGCTCTGTTTCAGTAATGACCCGGTAAAGATAGGCATCGGAATAATCTTCGGTGTATTTGTGTTTGTGTATCAAAATTACTTGAAAAAAGCAGAACTGAGAGATAGTGAAGCTTCAATCGGGGCCAACCCATGATAACATTACCGCAAGGATTATACACCCTCAGGTGGTCTGCCCATCAACATGGGATTCTGTGTAAAACCATATTTTTCATATAATCGGTGCGCATCACCGGTCTGTAAAACCATCTGAGTCATCCGTATCTTGGGGTGTTCAATAATGCATGAGACCATCCATTTGCCCAATCCTTTTCCCCTGTGATCAGGATGAATAACGACATCTGCTATCCAGGAAAACACGGTGTAATCACTGACCGCGCGGGCAAAACCAACCTGCTTATCCTCATACAATAATGAAAAGCACAATGAGGTTTTCACAATCCTTTCCACCACATCGCGCGGTCGGCGATCTCCCCAATAGGTGTCTTTCAAAAGTTGATACGCGACATCAGTATCCACCCTGTCAAAATCATCGGTTAAAAGGAACTCATCCTTGATCCATTCCATTCTTTTTTCCCTTTCCTATGTCGAGCTTCTTTCGAATCAGCCCCTTTGCTTAATTCTCTCCTTACCCTTTGAGTCTTTCCGAAAGGAAATCCTTGAGCCTGTCTTTGTCCAACGACACCTCAAAGGGTATCAGTTCATCCTCAAACAGGACATTTGTTGAACTTCTGAAATTATATTCCCGGGCTTCTTCGGAATCGGTGGTATATATACCCAGATCTATTTTTTCTCCGAAAATCTCTTTTATATCCTCGGCTACGCCTATAGCCTTTTTGCACGACATTCAATTGGGGTTTCCGCTGTGAAAAACTGTCGGTTCAGCCATAATTACCTCCCTTTTTCAGATTTCATTTTCAGATTCACGTCAACTTGAGAGACTAGCCTTCTTTTCAACCGTATATGAGCAGCAAAGTGAGAAGCGGTTCCTGTCTTTCGGCTTTTTTTATATACTCCCTTTTATCTCCAATGATATATAACCCAATTCCTGGCCCTTTTTCAACACCTCATTAACCTATTTCATGGGGTTATCTTGGAGCGGTCCTGCCCCCCCCCGGACAACATCACGTAAAGTGAATTAATAGCTATTTGGGTTGGTATCATTACGTGAATGTATATAATCAACGAGAACATCATTGATTTTTGTCTGCCAGCCCTTGCCTTGAAGTTTAAAATAGTCAATGACTTCACGGTTAAGCCTTAGACTAAGCTGTTTCTTTGTCGGAGCCACTTGAGGGCCGCGCACACGTGACGGAATATCAGGATGGGCCTTGCTGACCGCTTTCATCCCGGATATTATCTTTTTGGAAAGAGGGGGAGAATCAACGGCGTCCCAGTCCCCTTGTTTTATATTTTCAGGTTTTTTCTTCATAATATCTCCTCTCACGACTATTTGCCCTGCGAAGGCTGATTAAACGAATATTTTTGCCCCGCAAGGCATATATTAAGACATGGAGACGATTGTCGATATTACCGAGCGCGATCCATCTCTCTTCCCTATAATCAGCTCGATCATCAATGGTTTCAATCGCTGATTCCCATTGGAAGCGTTCAGCATCCAAAAAAATCCACGTTGTGTTTAATATAATTGGCAATTCTCTTATTTTCGTCCCATTCATATTTCATGGTATATTGTATCTACAATAAAGTTAATTGTCAAATCAATTGCTGATATAAAATTATTGAGAAAGTGAACGTCTTGTTCATTGATTATCAAGGATAAAATGAGGAAAAGATCATGCCTGCCGGCTGGAGGCGGATATCTGTCTTTTAAATGCCGATGACCTGCAATACCCTTTTCGGTACCAAAAACGGCCGTATAGAGCCTGTTTTCGGCCCTTTCCCGATACTTTATTCACCAATTTTAATTACCTCGGCCCGATCCCGCGTGCCCCAGCGACACCGATTTTTCACGGGGCTTTTAGATGAGCATTTCAATATCAATTTCCAGTTCCCTTGCGATTGCCTTCAAAGTATCAATTGTGGGATTTTTTTCCGTTCTCTATCTGAGACAGATAGGCTGAACTGATACCAACCTTTTTAGACAACTCATTCATTTTGATTTGCTTTTTTCTTTCTCCATGCACGGATGGGATTAATGCCGTCAAGAATTGCAAAGGTGACTTCGCCCGGAGCTGTTATTTCTTTACCCACCTTTATAGCCCTTAAATTTTCTTCGATTTCTTTTATATCTTCCGCATATTCCCCTGAGCGGCGTACGGCACTACTCCATAGGGGTTTTGCCCAGCATCTTTCTAAGCTCATCTCCCTGCACACTTTCCTTTTCAGAAAGGAGACGGGCCAGATCGTCCAAAACATTGCGTTGAGCGGAGAGGATTCCTCGAACCCTTTGATGGGCTTCCTCGACGACCCGGGAGATTTCTTCATCGATCTGGCCGGCTTTCTCTTCACTGTAGGTTTTATTGGGAGCAAAACTGTCCGGCAGGAACATAGCCTGGCGCGGGCGCTCATAGCTCACCAGTCCCAGGCGGTCGCTCATGCCGTACTCCGTGACCATTGACCGGGCAATATCCGTAGCCCGTTGTAAGTCGTTTTGGGCCCCTGTGGAGACTTCTCCGAAAACCAGCTCCTCCGCTACCCTGCCTCCCAAAAGAACGCCCAGCCGGTCCAGCAGCTCCGAGCGGGTCATTAAGTAGCGGTCCTCCGTGGGCTGCTGCTGGGTATATCCAAGAGCTGCAATTCCCCGGGGAATAATGGAAATTTTGTGCACCGGGTCGGCATGCTCAACAGACTCGGCCACAATCGCATGTCCGGACTCATGGAAGGCGACAATTTCTTTCTCCTGAGAATTCATCACCCGGTTCTTTTTCTGAAGACCCGCAACCACCCGGTCGATGGCCTCGTCGAAATCCGCCGGCTCTACCGTTTCTTTGTCTTTCCGGGCGGCCAACAAGGCCGCCTCGTTTATGAGGTTAGCCAGGTCAGCTCCCACAAAGCCCGGAGTACGGCCGGCGAGCATACGGAGATCGACATCGGGAGACAGGAGAACATTACTGGAATGGATTTTCAGGATGGCTTCCCGCCCGTTGATATCCGGGCGGTCCACCAGGACCTGCCGATCAAACCGTCCCGGGCGCAGCAAGGCAGTATCCAAGATTTCCGGCCGGTTGGTGGCGGCCATGATGATGACCCCTTTATTCGTTTCAAATCCATCCATCTCCACCAGGAGTTGATTGAGCGTCTGTTCTCGTTCGTCATGCCCACCCATGACATTCATTCCCCGGGCTTTCCCCAACGCATCCAGTTCATCGATAAAGATGATACAGGGGGCCTGGCCGGCGGCCTGGGCGAAAAGATCGCGAACACGGGCTGCTCCCACCCCGACAAACATCTCCACAAACTCGGACCCGCTGATGCTGAAGAAGGGAACCTTCGCCTCCCCGGCCACGGCCCTGGCCAGAAGGGTTTTGCCGGTACCCGGAGGGCCGACAAGAAGCACCCCTTTGGGAATTCTCCCACCCAGTTTCTGGAATTTCCCGGGGTTACCCAAGAATTCCACGACTTCCTGAAGCTCTTCTTCGGCCTCATCGATTCCAGCCACATCGGCAAAAGTGACCTTCGTCTCACTCTCGGCAAATATCTTGGCCTTGCTCTTGCCAAATGACATGACCCCCATCCCCGCCCCCATCTTTTTCATTGCGAATCTCCAGATCAGAAAAAAAATGCCGATGGGAATGACCCAGGAGAGAATGCTGCTCAGGAATTTACTCTCATAGTGCCCTGAGTAACTGACCTTGCGATCATCCAGATCCTTCACCAGGTCGGGATCATTCACCCGAACCGTGGTGAACGCCTGGTCCTGGCCCGGCTTTTTCCCTTTTCCTTTTAGCGTTCCGCGGATGTTTTCCGGGCCGATGGTCAATTTGCTCAAGGTGCCTTCGGCTATGTATTGTTTAAATTGGCTGTAGGGAATCGTCTCCACCTTTGCAGAAAAAAAGTTTTGTTGGAGGTAGGAAAATAGAAGGAAGGCCATCAGGAAATACCAGATGCTGAAATGAGCCTTAGGAGGTAAGGCATTCTTCCTTTTCCGGGGATCCTTGGGGCTGAAGATTGAACGAAACTTATCTTTCAAAATTTCCCCCGGTTCCTTTTTCCCATTGGATGACATATTCCCCCCCTTCATACTTACAAAAATTGATATCAACGAAAAGAACCCTTGCTTGCACTATGCCGCCGCGCACATGCAGTCAATTAGTTCGCTTACGTTAATGGTTGCTATGCCGCACCTAACATCAGACATGCCATAGGGAATGACCAGGTCGCTATTGTGGAAAATCGCGCCGCAGGTATAAACAACATTTGGGACATACCCCTCGCGCTCTTCCTCACGCGGTGCAAGTAACGGCTCTTCAAGGCGGGCGATGACTCTTGCCGGGTTTTCAAGATCGAGCAGCATGGCGCCGATACAATACTGCCGCATGGGTCCGACACCGTGGGTGAGCACGATCCAGCCTTTATCGGTCTCCAGGGGGGAGCCGCAGTTGCCGATCTGGATGAACTCCCAGGGACGTGTAGGCTCCTGGATGATTTTGGTCTCCTGCCAGAAATGGATATTGTCTGAGAACATGATATGATTATTTTCACCGTCCTGGCGGGAAAGCATAACGTAGCTGCCGTCAATTTTGCGCGGGAAAAGAGCCAGGCCCTTGTTTTTTACTGCTTTGCCGTTGAGCGTAATAACTTTAAATCTAATAAAATCCTTTGTTTCAATCAACTGAGGGAGTATGTTAAAGCCATTATACGCCGTATAGGTCGCATAATAGGTCACTTCACCGTTGTCATCAAAAAATTGCACGAACCGGGCGTCTTCAATGCCGCCGCTTTCGTTTTTTGAAACGGGAAAGATGACCCGTTCGGATATTTTGTAATCGGGTCGGAAACTCATCTCATAATTGGAGTTGGCAAGCCAGTACATGATCTCGAAGGTTCCGTTTTGGCGATCCTCAGAGAAAACGGGTCTTTCGCGAAGAGCTCCGATTTTTTCTTTTAATTCATTATAGGTGAAACCTTCCTGCAACTGGTCAAGAATATGCGCTGTTACCTCATTGCAGACCTCCATTTCATTGAGTTTCAGCTCGAAGAGATGCCGGTCGTAAACCGAATTTAAACGGACGTCAGGCCTCTCGACATAATCGCTGGTCGGGTCGAAGATAAACGTATTGTCCCGATCAAGGACGCCGCTTCGAAATACAATAGAGGACACATGGCCTTCGCCGATTGCCCTCAGGCTCATGATAAAGCGCAAGCTGCCTTCGTCCAGATCGCCTTGATCAGGGTGCAGGACGATGGAAGGGTTGAAAAGGGCGGCCGATTCTATGGAGTACTCCATGGTAAAATAGGCCCCGATGAGAGCCCTTTGAACATCACTGAGCATTGCATCCCGGGGAACATGATCTCTTACCTCATTCAGGTTACGCTCAAAAATGCGTCTGATGTCTTTGTGCCGCTCTGAAAAATCAAGCATTATTTGTGCAAGGAGATCTTCGGCCGTAGTGTCAGGCAAGTCCAGTATGCGTTGAATGATTTTGGGTATGCGATTAACGCCGCTGGGAATATGAGGGCGGGATATAACGCGTGAAGTGTCTCCCCAAATTTTTATCTTTTTTCTTTTAACTTTTGAAATTAGATGATTTTTTTCTTGCATTTCATTGTGTCCTTAGTGTTGATAGCGTCGATTGATATTTAATACACGCCGTCTTAAGACCTTCAATTCCAGCCTGTCCTCGAAGTTGATCCGGTCTGCGATCATCCGGCAATTATCATCTAAAGCGGAGGCCGGGAAACCGAAAGGCAGAGCGCTACCAATTCATCAATTACGGCCGTACCGGCGCACATGACCGTATCCGCGCCGCCCCAGTATATTTTTACCGTCCCGTCTTCTTCCGGAACAGCACCGCAGGTAAAGACGACATTGGGCACATAGCCGCTTACCTCCCAGGGATCCTCAGGCTGCAATATCCACTGATCGGAAACACCGATGATGTTGGCCGGGTCCTTAAGGTCATGCAGGGCCGCGCCTAGTCGATACACTGTCCCGGACATCGTCTTAAAAACGCCATGGTAAATATGAAGCCAGCCCTTGTCGGTTTTAAACGGCGGTGCGCCGGGCCCGATTTTCATTTCATCCCAGTGATACGCCACCGGCTTCATAATCACCCGGGAATCGCCCCAGTGCACCAGGTCGGGAGAATAGGAAATCCAGATAGACCAGGGTGAAATTTCCGAATGCGGCCGGTCCAGACGCACGTATCTGCCCTGGAATTTCTCAGGGAAAATGACTACATTGCGGAGGTCGGCCTGGGTGATCAGCGCAATTCGTTCCACTTTTTCAAAATCACGAGTGCGCGCCAGGGCAATCCGCACGCCGTGACGGGAATAGGCGCTGTAGGTCAGCAGGTACTCTCCCTCAACAGGGCAAATTCTGAGGTCCTCGACCCCGAATGCTTCATATTCGGCAAAAACATTGTCCGTTGAAGGTATAAGAAAGGGTTTGGGATGAACCGTAAAAGAAAAACCGTCCTCGCTGTCGGCCCTGCCGATGATGGAGCGCCCGTTCAGCAGATGCGACCTGAAAAGCATAATGTAACGATCGTTGTGTTTGACGATGCCGGCATTGTGAACTGTAGCTACCGGATACGGCACATCCCTCCTTGTCAGTATAGGGTTTTCGTTAGAACGCTTTATAATTGGGGGATGCGTTTTCATAGTGGTCCGCCCTTTAGAATCATTTCATAGACTTGTATGTACTCATCGATCATGCGGTCGACCTTGAAATGACGTTCAACATGGCGACGACAGGTTGCGCGGTCAATCTCTTTAATGCGTGCAACAGTCTCAATGGCCTCGTCCACGTTGTTGACCAAAAAACCGTTTTTGCCGTTTTCGATAAGTTCAGGCATGCTGCCCCTATCAAAGGCGATCGCTGGGGTACCGCAAGCCATGGACTCTATAATCGACAGTCCGAAAGGCTCGTTAAAATTTATGGAATGCAGAAGCGCGTATGCCTTGCCTAGCAGCTGGTTGCGCTGAACCGGCCCGACGCTGCCGACATAAATAACCATGTCGTTGTCTATGTGAGGGGCGACATATCGGTCATAGTAACCCTGGTCCTGGATGATTCCCGCCAATATCAGCTTTTTATTGCAGGCCCTGGCAATTTCAAGGGCCTCTCTGGCACCCTTGTCATGGTGGATGCGCCCGAAAAAAAGCAAATAATCATCCGGTTCAGGCTGAAAATCAAACTGCTCGATATCAATTCCGTGATGGATGGTTTTGATATAATCAAGATCCGGCGATCGATCGGCATCGCTGATTGAAACATAGAACGCTTTGCCGTTGTATTTTTTGTAAACCGGCAGAATCCCGGGCGATGAAAAGCCGTGAATGGTGGTCACTACCGGGGTGGTGGTAAGGCCGATATAGGTCAGAGGCAGGAAATCAAAATGGTTATGGATCATGTCGTATGCATCGGCATGCTCAAAGAGTTCCGAAATGTGCAGGCACTCCCATACTTTTGGTATGAGTGAGCGGTCTTCTTCATAACCCCGCGGGCAAACGGCATGCAGTCTGCCGCCGGTCTGCGAATCCGCGGTTGCAAACAAGGTAACGTCATGACCGCGCGCTACCAGCCCCTCGGTTAATAGAGAGGTCACGTTTTCCCACGGCCCGTAATGTCGCGGCGGTGTGCGCCAAGCAATGGGCGAGAGCATTGCGATATGCATAGCTGATCCTTTTGTTAAATCGAGAGGTTTCTGTAATGAATCATATCTTCAGTTTTTCCATGAAAGCATGCGGAGTGTCGTCTTACTTAAAATACCTCCTCATACCCTCAAGTACATCTATGCATGTTTTATTTATCTCTTTCACCCGCTGCCGGCTTCCCGCCTCATTGTAGCAACGAAATTCCGGAGCATTTCCTGATGGGCGCAGATGAACCACTTCGCTATTTTCAAAGGTAATCCGTACACCGTCGGTGTGATCAACTGAGGCAACCTTTCCGCACAGCGAGCCAAAGACATTTTCAATGTTTTTATTGTCTCGGCGGGCATCACCACTTGAAAAATGCGCAAGCATGACTGAGCTTTCTTCCAATGGAAAGTCCTTGATCCGGTCACTGGTTGTAAAACGCGCGGGCAGATCCGCAACCAGTTCTGATATTGTTTTACCGGCACTCTCTGCCAGTATCATTATCCCAATCTGCACTATAACAGCATCACGGGTAGGCAGTGCCTTCAAAGTTCTTCCATTTATTTCAATGGCAGAAGCGGTCAGAAATCCGCCATTTGCTTCATAGCCCACAACCGCCCCAAAGCCGGCATTTACGGCATCCAACATAGAGGCAATGACATATGGAGAGCCGATTCGTGTTCTTCGTACCTCTTTAAAAAAACCGCTTTTTTCTGCTGCGCTGTTACAACTTACCGGTATATTGATCGAATCGGAACCAAGGAAATGTGCACACAGGATCCCTGCAATGTCACCACGCAGCCACATCCCTTTTTCATCACTAATGAGCGGACGATCGCCGTCTCCATCGGTTGAAATTATGGCATCAAAACTGTACTGACGAACCCACTCTTTTGCCAGCATTTCATCTTCTTCCCTGATCGCCTCGGTATCGACAGGTATAAATTTTTCTGAAAATCCGAGCCTTGTAACCTCTGCCCCAAGGCCCTTGAAAATATTAAAAAGAAGATCCCGTCCCACTGCGGAATGCTGATAAAGACCAATTTTCTTACCGGATAGTGCAGTAGAAGAGAAAAAATTCAGATAACGCTGAACATACATTTCAGCCGCATCATCATTGACTGTCCAATTATCCGGACCGTTTCTATCAAGGAAGAGGCCATGTCTATCAAATAGATCGTCATCGATAATTATCTGCTGTTGTTTGATCTTGGCCTCATCATCTTTTAATATTTCTCCTGTTGCAGTATTAAATTTTATACCATTGCGGTCTTCAGGGATATGACTGCCAGTCACCATAACCGTTGGAAATTTTTTCTCCAGGCCATATAATGCAATGGCTGGCGATGGGATTTTCCCGCAGTTTATAACTTCATATTGCATGTCAAAGGCTGCACTTGCAACAGCTTTCATAATGCGATCAGTGCTGGGCCGAAGGTCGCCCGCAAGGGCAATTTTTTTCCCACTACCGGTGCCCTTGCCACTCTTTTTAATAAATTGCAAAAAACCACAAGTATAGGCATAGCAAATAAAATCGGTCATATGATCGGAAAGACCTCTTGCTCCACTTGTGCCAAACTTTATTCCGCTTTGAGTCATGAGATCTATTATTTTTATATTCATTGTATTCCCTGATTTATATTTGCTTCTGGGTCGATTGGGGGTTTCCATGCCGATCCCTTTGTTGGTCGGTTTTCCGTGACAAGGTCTGGTTTAAGACTTCGTCGGCATAAAGCTTCTGCAATGTCATCAGCGAAAGCAGCCAGGCAAGGGTGGACTCGGCGCCTTCATTCTGGTTGATGCCGTCCGCCATCAATCCGTCTCGGCAGCCGCCTGTCTTGGGATCATAGAGCGGCATATTCAGGTCATTGTGTCCGAGAAACCAGTTAAAGCACATGACCGCATTCTCAAACCATGTGTGGTCCCGGGTAACGATAAAAGCTTCGACACAGGCTTCAACCATGGCACTGGCTTCAAGGGGCTGCTGGTCGAAACGGGCTCTGGGGCCGTCTTTTTCATACCATCCGTTGCAGCCGATGGGCGCAAGGTGCTTGTCTTCGGTTTGGATGCTGAGCAGCCACTTGAGGGAGAGGAGCCCCATATCGATCATGTCATTGCGCTGCATCCGGTGGCCGCACAGCAGCAGGGCATGGGGCAGTTTGCCGTTCGCATAGTTTAGCGCGTTTTCAAGCCAGGGCCAATCGTCTGTTCCATTGGTTTTAAACTGATCAAAAAGCCTGTTGCCAAAGACTTCAAGGATCCTGCGCACAACGCTGTCTCCGGAAAATTTATCCAGGTAGGCATGCATGCCCACCAGTGAAAAAGCGATGGCGCGGGGTGAATAAAAATTCTCGACGGCCCTCAGTGCCTTTTTGAAAAGGGTTGTGCTCATTGCGAGATACCCTGGATCGTCAAGAAAAGCCACGGCTTTACCAAGGCACCAGAGCGCCCTGCCATGGGCATCCTCGGACCCGACCTCCTCCGTCCACTGCCGCGAATAGGTCATGAAATTGCGGAACCGCCCATTTTTTTCATTATAGGCATACAGAAGAAATCCAAGATAATGACCGCTGAGAGTATTAAGTCCCAGGCCGTTCGTCGGCAGGTATTTTTGACCCATGGCGGCAGCCAGCAGCGCTCTGGCATTATCATCGGTGCAGTAGCCGTGGGTGCGATCGGGAATGGTATAGTTGGCATGTTGCAACATGCCGGTATCATCGGTAAAGGCCTTGAGGTGATCAAGCTTGATCTCCGGGAGTTCGAATTTCGTGATGGCCTTGATATTTTCGACATAGGAATGACGGGGACGGGGGGTCAGGGTGCGGGTTTGCCGCACTTCACTGAAAACCTGGAGGTATTTTCGGGATACCTCCTTCCAGACTGCGTCGCGGCTGAACATATAGGCTTTCTTACGCATCGCGTGACGGTCCACATCGTTGTCCAGAAGATCGATGATTTGTTCCGCCATGGCATCCGGATTGTGGAAGGGTACAATTCGGCCCCGGTCTTCGGCAAGCATCTCGGTGGCATACCAGTACGGGGTTGAGATGATGGCTTTGCCTGTGCCCATGGCATAGGCGAGTGTCCCGGAGGAAATCTGGGCTTCTTCAAGATAAGGGGTTACGTAGATATCGGCGATGCCTAAGAACTCACATAACTCTTTTAGTTCAACAAAACGATTTTGAAAAATGACATGCTCGCCGATATCGAGTTTGCGCACGAGCTGCTGCAGCATGATACGGTATGCATCTCCATGATTTTTCAAAATATTCGGATGTGTTGCGCCCAGAATAATATAGACCACATCCGGGTGTTTTTTGATGACCGCCGGAAGCGCCTGCAATACATTTTCAATGCCCTTATTCGGGGAAAGCAGGCCGAATGTGAGCACCACCTTTTTGCCTTCCACGCCGAACTTGTCTTTATTGAAGCTGGGATCAATAAAAGGCGCATCCGGAATGCCGTGATGGATAAAAACAATTTTATCCTCGGGAACCCCATAGATATCTTTGAGTAAATCAAATGCCTTACGGCTTATCACCACCAGTTTATCGGACAGATCGGATAGCTTGCACATGACGTCACGATATTCCGGCGCGGGGTCCTTCAGAACCGTGTGTAACGTAGTAACCACCGGCATGCGTAGATCAGCCAATAGTTTCAGCAGATGGCTGCCGGCCGGGCCGCCGAAAAGTCCGTATTCATGCTGAACGCAGACAATATCCGTCTGACTGATATTGAGAAATTGAGCCGCCACACTATAATCGATCAACTTGTTCTGGTTGATCTCAAAGCGCACCTTTTCCGGATATGGATATCCCTCGGGTTTGTCATTCATGGCGATCGTCCAGAAGTAAATATCCGGGGCTTCCGCTGATAAGCCTTCAACCAGATCCGTGGTGAAGGTTGCGATGCCGCACTGGCGGGGCAGATAGTTGCCGATTACGGCAACCGAGTCGATTCCCTCATAATGCTTAAAAACAGATGTCATAACCACTACCTTTTTGTTTTATTTTTATCTTTAATTTTCATAAATCGATTTATTTTTGTCTTTTTTTTGTTTCCGCTTATCTTTTGCTGTTTGCTTGCCTTTTTTCTGTTCTTCTCGTTTGCCTTTATCTCTTTTTCCCTTGTCTCCCATTTTGCCCTCTTTTCGTTTTAAAAAATGGTTTTATCCTGAGCCAGTACCTGACCGTTTTTCCAATATGAAGATCATTTCCCCGATATTTCCTTTCTGGTGGGTTCTCGTTTGGCATTTCATGAACTATTCGAGCCGGGGTTCTTCCATATTTATTGTGTCGATAGCGTTAAAGCCAATGTTAAAGAACATAACAAGCTCCACTATCGATTGACGGTGTGGAACCGGCTAAAAATCTGCCACTCGATGAACTTTTCTAACGGTGAATCCATAATCATTCCTTTAAAATTGAAAAGAGCCCTAACCAGGGGCAAAAGCTTGCATTTCCAGTTCAAGGTGTCCCGGCGTTTATTTCTTCCGATATGGACTTCCCACCAGCCATTATTTCATCAATGTCGCTGCTGTCCAGTGTCTCTCTCTCCAGTAGCTCTTTGGCCATTCGTTCATGGATCTCCAGATTAGCTTTAATGAGCTGAAAGGCCTTTTCATAGGCACCCGTGACGATATCCCTAACGTCCTCATCAATCTTTTGGGCTGTCAACTCGCTGTAATCCCTGTGCTGGACAATCTCTCTCCCCAAGAATATCTGTTCCTCCTTTTTGCCAAAGGTCAAAGGACCCAGATTCTTACTCATACCGTAACTGCAAACCATCTTTCTTGCCAGATTAGATGCTTTTTCAATATCGTCTCCTGTACCTGTTGTTTTTATGTCCAGGATTGCTTTTTCGGCAGCCCTGCCCCCCATCAATATGCGTATATTATTTATCAAGTAATCTTTGGGGTATGTGTGCTTTTCGTCCATCGGTAACTGCTGGGTCAAACCAAGGGAGCGCCCCCGGGGAATAATCGTCACCTTATGAATGGGATCTGTATTGGGAAGTAACCTGGCTACCAAGGTATGCCCTGCCTCATGACAGGCGGTTATCTTTTTCTCTTCATCGCTTATGATCATACTTTTCCGCTCAGCTCCCATCATGACCTTGTCCTTGGCATCTTCAAAGTCGACCATCTCCAAACTGTCCTTTCCGCGTCTGGCTGCCATTAGCGCAGCCTCATTCACCATATTTTCAATGTCAGCACCCGTAAACCCGGGTGTCCCTCTCGCAAGGACCTCGAGATCAACATTATTTGACAGGGGCGTTTTTCTGACATGGACTTTCAGGATACTTACCCTCCCCGTTATGTCGGGAACAGACACAACTACCTGCCTGTCGAATCGTCCGGGTCTCAATAAAGCGGGATCAAGCACATCGGGTCTGTTAGTCGCTGATATCAAAATGACGCCCTCATTGGATTCAAATCCGTCCATCTCCACAAGAAGCTGGTTGAGGGTCTGTTCTTTTTCATCATGTCCACCGCCCAGACCGGCACCCCTCTGGCGACCAACCGCATCTATCTCATCCATAAATATGATGCAGGGAGCATTTTTTTTGCCCTGCTTAAAGAGGTCCCTGACCCTTGAAGCACCAACACCTACAAACATCTCTACAAAATCCGATCCGCTTATGCTGAAAAAGGGAACACCCGCCACACCGGCTATTGCCCTTGCCAGTAGCGTCTTGCCTGTGCCTGGAACTCCCACAAGAAGAACACCTTTAGGTATTCTTCCCCCCAGACGGGTGAATTTTCCGGGATCGCGAAGAAAGTCCACGATTTCTCCCAGTTCTTCCTTGGCCTCATCGATACCCGCCACATCGTCAAAGGTGACTTTTCTCTGGGCATCACTCATTAGTCTTGCCTTGCTCTTCCCAAAGGATAGCGGATTTCCTCCCCCGCCCTGCATGCGCTGCATAAAAAATATCCAGACACCGACCAGTAACAGCATGGGAATCCAGGAGAGAAAGACATGGAATAATGAGGACCCTTCCGCAGGTTTTGCCGATATTTCAACCCCTTTGCTCTTTAGCAACTGAATAAGTATAGGATCTTCCGGGGCGAAGGTATTAAACGGTCCTTGCGCGCTCAGTCCTGATATGTTGTTCCCCTGTATAGTGACCTGCATGACACTTGAGTTCTCAACCATGCCTAAAAAATCACTGTAACCGATAGAGACACTCTTTCCTGGTTGGTTGAATACCCAAAACAGCATGACCAGCATAGAACCGATTATGATAAAGACAGCAAGTTTTTTATGGGAGAGGTCCAATTTAATATATTCCTCATAAGATACATTTACATTTCCTCCTCTACGGCTGCGCGAGTGGCGTTGAGGCCATCCTCGGCACGGACAATTCAACCCTAGATCATCTCTTCAAAGTGCCCCCGTTTATTCTTCTCCAAATGCGAAACGGGATATAAAATGGTTTATTTTTGATTTTCCCGGCGGCGCTAGTTCAGTGAGGGGCTCTTTGCTGATCTTTTCTCTGAAACGGCCGGCAAAAATGAATTCGGAAAGACCCTCGTAGAGGACCCCTATGGGCATCGTTTTGTCCCGGTCCAGAATTCTCTTAAGGGCAGCGCTTCTATCACTCGGATCATAATCATCACCCAATTTAATGATTTTTTCTTTATACCAGCCCAAAGGATGTGTGCCCCAGGTGATGCAGGGCTGGACGACATCCACATATGAGAGGCCCCTGTGCTTGACAGCCCGGACCAGGATCTCCTTCAAATGTTCAACGTCCCCTGCGAATCCTCTGGCCACAAAGGTGCATCCGTGTAAAATAGCAATAGCCGGCATGTTCAGGGGTGTAATTTCCACCCCACCGGTCTGCAACGTTCTCTTCTCCCCTGCCGGTGTTGTGGGGGATGCCTGTCCTTTGGTCAGGGCATATATCTCATTGTTATGGACCACCACCGTTATATCCGGATTTCGTCGAACTGCATGGAGAAAATGGTTGCCTCCTTCTCCGTAACAATCACCGTCTCCTGTCACAACGATGGTCGTCATTTTCGGATTGACCACATGAATGCCCAGTGCCACAGGGATAGCCCGACCATGCAGGCCGTTAAAAAAGTTGCATTTCAAATAGTGGGGCAGCTTGGCAGCCTGCCCGATCCCCGATACGAAACACACCTCGTGGGGGGCCTTATGCAATTGGGTAAGGGCCATTTTGAAGGCCTGCAAAATCCCGAAATTGGGACATCCTGCACACCATTGAATCTCAACTTCGTTTTCATAGGCTTCCATTTCGGGCATTTAATTGTCTCCTTATATAATCTCCCGTGAGGGGTAAACCGTCATAACGGGACAGTGCCCCCGTAAAATCCACCCGGTACTCGGATCTCAGGAGTCTGGCCAATTGCCCGGTGCAGTTGTTCTCAATTGTCCAATAGTTTTTTTCGCCAGGGAAAGCGTATTCGGGAAGGGGCCACACCTCTGTAAAGTGGATCATGCCTGCATTCACGCCATCTTTGTTTAAAAGCCTGATAGCCTCCAGTATAGCCTGGCGTGAAGATCCCCAACCAACAAATATGATATCGGATTCATCAATGGAAACCTCCTCAGGCATACTGATTTCTCCCTTCAGACGGTTCATTTTGGCAAGGCGTTTTTGGGACATCGCTACAGCCATCCCGGCCAGGTCTTCGGTAATATGGCCCCTTTCGTCGTGTTCATCGCTATCAACACCAACCAAGTGATTGCTACAGCCGGGATAGAGGCGAGGAGATATCCCATCCTCTGTCAACTGATACCGCTTGTAATCTCTTATGTGCGAAGGATCGGCCATGTAAAATACAGGCTCAATCCTGCCGAGATCAAACTCCTCGATAGAAAAGTGGGAGTCAGAGAGAAACTGGTCCGTCATTAAAATAACCGGCATCTGATACTTATCGGCCAGATTAAAAGCCCTGACGGTCTTTATGAAGGCATCCCGCGGATCGGATGGGGCAAGAACCATTTTCGGGAATTCGCCGTGACCGGCATTGACTGCAAAAAGGAGATCTCCCTGTGAGGTTCTGGTCGGCAGGCCGGTGGCCGGCCCCGGGCGCTGTGCCAGCACGATTACAAGGGGCGTCTCGGTCATCCCTGCCAGACTCACCCCTTCAACCATCAATGCAAAACCGCCTCCCGATGTGGCGGTCATGGCCCTTACGCCGGCATAGCTGGCGCCAATGGCCATGTTTACGGCGGAGATTTCATCCTCGGCCTGCTCGGCAAAGACACCGAACTCCTCCTGGTGTGTGGCCAAATAAGTAATGACCCCTGTGGACGGGCTCATGGGATAGGCCGCGATGAAACGACAGCCTGCATACACAGATGCAAGGGGGATCGCCTCATTGACTGTCAGAAGAAAATATTTTCCCGGCCGTTTGGGTAACTTCCAGGGACACATGTCCTCACAATCCTGGACAGCCTTGCGAAAGCCCTTTTCAGCCGCCAGATGATTGGATGTAATTATATCTTCCCCCTTATGGGCAAATATTTTTGTAAGAATATTATTAAGCCGTTTCTGCCCTATTCCCAAAACAGCTGCCAGCGCGCCAAGGGCCACGGTATTGGCATAGATCTTTTTCCCGACCACCTCTTCTGCAATTTCCGTAAACGGAATGGCAATATTCCTCCTATCCTTGACCTCTTTTTCCGCAAGAAGTGTGCCCCCTTTCTTGAGCAAAGGGCCGTATTTCTTAATGGCCCCTTCATTCAGGGCCAGAAGGACATCAGCCTCCATCAATGGAGCATTTCTAGGCGTTTCGCTTATTCGAATGGAATAACTGTTCTGTCCGCCACGTATCCGTGATTCATATTCCTTCCAGTTGAACACTGCATAACCCTGAGCAGCGGCTGTCTGAGCCAGAATATCTCCGATTGTTTGCACCCCTTGACCTGCGGCACCGGCGATGACTACATTCAAGTCTTCCATGTGTATGCCCTAATTCCTCGACTCATCTTTTCATGACGGGTTTATCGATTGGATAGCTTTCATCCTTAACAAAACCGGTTGGCTTCCGGCAGATCAAGCCTTATCTGCACTGCCAGACCTGCCGTCGTCGCAGGGTTCGTCTTCATCGTGCGCTCTTGCCTGTTCCGCATCAGGGGCTGTGGTGCAAAAGGGCAGATCCTCCTCAGACTTCTTCTTTTTTCGATTATTATTCTCTTCGATTTTTTCCGGCTCTGTTTTTTTCATAGTCTTTTTCTCCCTGTGTTCCAGTTTGGTGGAATCAATAAGCAATTCAAGTTCCATTACGTCCCTGTTCGGCAAAAATTGACAGGTCGTCAGTTATTGACCATTTGTTCCTGGATTTTGCCCTTTTTTGGCTCGCGCTTTTTCAAGCGCCAGGGTACACAGGAATTGAAAAACATCTATGCCTTTGAGATCGGCTGCCTTCTCATTAAGGGCATATTGCATCACCCACGCGAGGTCCAAATCGTTTTCCGGCGAAAATTCTCCTTTCTTTAGGCCCAACGCCAGGGTTTCTTCGTCGAAAAGGATAAGATGCTCAAACGTTGAAACGGCGCCATTGTTAAGTTTTGGCCGGGCGAAAATCTGCAAATCCCGCTCCAGGACGTCAAAAAGCAAGGGCTCGAAATCCAGAATGTCAACAAATAGATCCAGCGATTCCTTTACCTGTTCGATGGATTTCCGTTCCAGACCACTGTGTGCATCCTCCAGGAGCACCGCAAGATCATCCTGTGTAGGAGTGAGATCCAGGAGCGCCAGCGCATTTGCGTGTAGTCTCTCAAGTGACACCTTCCCCTTGCTCACGAGCACATCATGATGATTCATGATCTTCTTGATATTTCTAATGCTGAACATTTCCTGCCAGAACGGGCTTTTGCGAAGGGCTACATCGGCCACGGTCGTGTGGTAGATGGCCAATTCGTTGTCGAAAACCAAAACTTCCATGATCTCGCCCTCCAGGGGACGTATGTAGAGATGAAGGTCCCTGAATTTCATGTGCTCAAGATCGGTCATGTCGAGAAGTTCCCGTATGAGGACATCGTCCACCCACCACTTTCCGGGCGGCTCTTTCATTGTGGAAACGAGTTTCCGCAAAAGTCCGTCGGCCCTAATCTTGGCCTTAAGGTTTTCTTTAAAGGACATAAAGGCGCTCCTTTCCCTGAGGTTTCTGTGGATCCATCTCGGTAAAATCAATGTACTCAGGATTTGCTGAACTCGGCCGCAGCCTTTTTGTAGGCGTTAGCCAAATCCTCCATGGCCACATCAAAACCTGATTTCAGTTATTCCCACGCATTTCCGCCGGAAGAACCCTGCCAATCTCTGTTAATCAGCTTTCCACCATTTCGAACCTTAATTTTCAGGTTGTCGTTGAAAGATAATTCGGGGATTTATCTTCTATATCTACTAACTCAAGGGTAATTTTCATTACCGAGTCGGGATTGAGAGATATCGAATTTATTCCTTCTTTCACCAGAAATTCGGCAAACTCGGGAAAATCGCTCGGCGCCTGACCGCACAGCCCAATATGGCGCTGGTTTCTTCTGGCTCCCTGGATAGCCATGGAAATCATTTTCATAACTCCGGGGTCTCGCTCGTCAAAATCGTGGGCCAACAGTGCTGAGTCACGGTCAACCCCTAATACCAATTGGGTCAGGTCATTGGAGCCGATGGAAAAGCCATCAAATAGCTTGCTGAATTCATCAACCAGGATGACATTATTTGGAATTTCGCACATGATATAGACCTGCAGGCCATTTTCTCCACGTTTCAGGCCGTTGTTTGCCATCTCCGCCAGAACTTTTTCAGCCTCGTTCACCCGCCGGCAAAAGGGGATCATTATGATGAGGTTGTTCAATCCCATCTCTTCTCGAACCCGTTTCATAGCCCTGCACTCCAGCGCAAAGCCTTCCCTGTATCGATCATCATAGTAACGGGATGACCCGCGAAAACCTATCATGGGATTCTCTTCCACCGGTTCGAAGTAGTGTCCCCCAGTTAGATGGGCGTATTCATTAGTCTTGAAGTCACTCATGCGTACGATAACGGGTTTCGGATAGAAAGCCGCTGCGATGGTCCCGACACCATGAGCCAGTTTTTCCACAAAGTAGTCTTCTTTATCCTGATAGCCGAAAGTAAGCTCGTCTAATTGTCTCCGCTCTACCTCATCCGTTATCTTTTCAGGATGGACGAGAGCCATAGGATGCACCTTTATGTAGCTGTTGATAATAAACTCCATACGTGCCAGACCTACCCCGTCATTGGGGATTTTGGAGAGAGAAAAGGCTTGTTCGGGATTGCCAAGGTTCATCATAATCTCTGTTTTTGGCCGCCGCAGTTCTTTGAGGCTGAGCCTTTCAATATGAAATGGGAGAAGACCCTCATATACTGTACCTTCATCGCCCTCAGCGCAGCTTACCGTAACTTCCTGTCCCGTATGTATTTTTTCGGTAGCATCGCCTGCACCTACTACCGCCGGTATACCAAGCTCACGGCTGACGATGGCTGCATGGCAGGTCCTGCCTCCCCTGTTGCTTATAATTGCAGACGCCGTTTTCATTACAGGTTCCCAGTCCGGGTTGGTGCTGTCTGACACGAGTATCTCTCCAGGCTTAAACGAAAAAAGATGAGCTACATCTGAGATTACATGGCTTTTGCCACTGGCGATCTTTTCACCCACGCCCTTACCTGTCGCCAGAATTAGGCCTTTCTTATCCAAGCGATATGTCTCCAGGATATCCATGGTTTTTTGTGACTCAACCGTTTCCGGGCGGGCCTGAACAATGAACAGATTGCCGCTTATTCCGTCTTTTGCCCATTCAATGTCCATGGGTCTGGACTCTCCGGTTTTTTTTGAATAGTGGTCTTCTATCTTAAGCGCATAGCCGGCCAGTGTCAGAATATCATCGTTTGTAATACAAAACCGTCTACTGTCCGCCTCCGGCACCGCTACGTTTCGCGTTAAAACTTTCGAGTCGCTTATGCCGTAAATCATCTTGATGGACTTTCCTCCAAGATTTTTTCTGATTATGGCCTTGTACCCTTTTGCGTAAGTCGGTTTGAAAACATAGTATTCATCGGGGCTGACAGTCCCTTGGACAATGTTTTCTCCCAGCCCGTACGATGCAGTAATGAAAACCACATCACGGAACCCCGTCTCCGTATCCATAGTAAACATCACGCCGCTGGTGTCCAAATCTGAGCGTATCATCTTCATGATTCCTATGGACAGGGCTACCTCAAAATGATCGAAGTCGTTGTCAATACGATAGGATATTGCCCGGTTTGTAAATAGCGACGCAAAGCATTTGCTGCAGGACTCTCTCAGGGCGGGATATCCGCTTATATTTAAATAAGTTTCCTGCTGGCCTGCGAATGAAGCAGTGGGGAGGTCTTCCGCCGTGGCTGAACTACGCACCGCGACATCCGTGTCTTCGCCATATTCCTCGCAAAGCCTGTCATAGGCAGTCCTCATTTCAGCCCAGAGGTCATCTGGGATGCCGGCACCCAAAATCAAATCGCGTGCTATTTTCCCCCGTTTCATAAGGTCATCCAGGTTAGTCTTATCCAGACCCGCCATGGCATCCTTTAGTTCGTCAAGAATTCCGGCTGATTCTATTACATACCGGTATGCCTCGGCAGTTACCGCAAACCCATTCGGAATTTTGACTCCCTGGCTCGCAAGCTCACGGTACATCTCTCCTAGAGAGGCATTCTTACCGCCAACAATGGGAATATCTTCAATCTTGATTTCTTCAAACCAGCGGATATATCTCATATCCTTTTCCATATTGCTTCCCCATTCTGTTGCGGAATTTAAAAAACCGGTCTTCCCCAAACACTCGGCGGTAACCCGTGAAACCCATTAATACATATCTTCCGGAGGCATGGCGGGTGCCGAAGGTTTTTCTTTTTCAGGCTTTTCAGCAACCATCGCCTCCGTTGTCATGAGAAGACCGGCCACGGATGCGGCATTCTGAAGCGCAAATCGCGTTACCTTGGTCGGATCCACAATGCCGGCCTTCATAAGATCCTCATAAATCCCTGTTTCGGCATTGAATCCAAAACTCCCTTCACCCTCCATAACGTGCTGAACCACCACGGAGCCCTCAAAACCGGCATTGTTGGCGATCTGCCTAACGGGCTCTTCCAGTGCCCGTTTAATGAGGTTAACCCCAAGCTGTTCTTCTCCGGGGAATTGGACCTTTTCAAGAACTTTCATGGCCCGCATATAGGCAACGCCGCCACCGGGGACAACGCCTTCCTCTACGGCTGCGCGAGTCGCATTGAGAGCATCCTCTACCCTGTCCTTCTTCTCCTTCATTTCAATCTCCGTGGCCGCGCCCACATTGATAACGGCCACACCCCCGATCAATTTCGCCAGGCGTTCCTGAAGCTTTTCCCTGTCATAGTCGCTGGTCGTCTCTTCGATTTGAACCCTGATCTGCTTTACACGCCCTTCCAGTGCCTTTCGATCGGAACCCCCGTCGATGATAGTCGTGTTATCCTTGTCCAGAGTAATGCGTTTGGCAGTACCCAAATCTTCCAGCGTCATATTTTCCAGCTTGACGCCCAGGTCCTCGCTGACCACCCGGCCTCCTGTAAGAACGGCGATATCTTCAAGCATGGCCTTTCGCCTGTCACCAAAGCCGGGGGCCTTAACCGCCGCACAGTTCAGGGTCCCTCTCAGCTTATTCACCACCAGGGTAGCCAGGGCCTCTCCTTCCACATCCTCTGCCATAATCAGGATGGGTTTGCCGGATCTTGCAATCTGCTCCAAAATGGGAAGCAGGTCATTCATGGTACTGATCTTTTTTTCATGCAAAAGGATATAAGGCTCTTCCAGGTGAACCTCCATTTTCTCCGGCTCAGTGACAAAGTACGGGCTCAGGTAACCGCGGTCAAACTGCATCCCTTCAACGACCTTCAGAGTTGTTTCCATGACCTTGCCTTCCTCTACGGTAATCACACCTTCCTTGCCCACCTTTTCCATGGCCTCGGCGATAATATCCCCGATGGTGCGGTCGTTGTTTGCCGATATGGTGCCCACCTGAGAGATATCTTTTTTGTCCTTTGTCGGTTTGGATATCTTTTTCAGTTCTTCAACCACCAGATCAACGGCCTTTTCAATGCCCCGCTTGATGGACATGGGGTTCCCTCCCGCGGCCACCAGCTTCGCCCCCTCACGATAGATGGCCTGCCCCAGGATGGTCGCCGTGGTGGTGCCGTCTCCGGCTACGTCGGATGTCTTTGAGGCCACTTCCCTGACCATTTGAGCGCCCATGTTTTCGAACCTGTCTTTCAGGTCAATCTCCTTGGCGACGGTCACACCATCCTTGCTGATCTTTGGGGAACCCCAGGATTTTTCAATGAGGACATTTCGCCCTTTCGGCCCAAGGGTTACCTTCACCGCGTCGGCCAGGATGTCCACGCCTTTCATCATTTTTTCTCTTGCCTTTGCGCCATATTTAATCTCTTTTGCCGCCATCGCTTAAGTCCTCCTTAAATCACTTTTCTATGATACCCAGGATATCATCCTCTCTCATAATGAGATATTTAACCCCATCGATCTTGATTTCATTTCCCGCATATTTGCCGAAAAGCACATGCTCTCCCTTTTTGACTTCCAGCGGGATTCGTTTCCCGTTTTCATCCCATTTTCCGGGACCGACCGCCATGACTTTCCCCTCTTGCGGTTTTTCCTTGGCCGTGTCCGGTATGATGATCCCGCCGGTGGTCTTCTCCTTCTCCTCAATTCCGACAACAAGCACCCTGTCGTTTAATGGTCTTATTTTCATTTCTTTCCTCCGATTTAAAATGTCTATGGGAAACGGGAACCTTGAAATCACTATGCCGCCGCACACATGCAGTCAATTAGTTCGCTTACGTTAACGGTTGCTATGCCGCACCTAACATCAGACATGCCATAGGGAATGACCAGGTCGCTATTGTGGAAAATCGCGCCGCAGGTATAAACAACATTTGGGACATACCCCTCGCGCTCTTCCTCACGCGGTGCAAGTAACGGCTCTTCAAGGCGGGGGCTCTTGCCGGGTTTTCAAGATCGAGCAGCATGGTACCGATGAAATACTGCCGCATGGGTCCGACACCGTGGGTGAGCACGATCCAGCCTTTATCGGTCTCCAGGGGGGAGCCGCAGTTACCGATCTGAATAAACTCCCAGGGATGACTGATGTTGCGATTCCCGGCAGAATAAGACAGAGGTGAAACGAGTGAGGCAACCTTCCCTTTTTATTGAAAAAGGTGACCCGGCTAAAACAACCCATGAGTCACCTTTGACAACCAACTTATTTTTTGACAAGGAGTTCAAGCCCATCGGCGCATGCTCTGGCTACAGCATAGTCAGCCTTTTCCTGCCCGGGCATTTTATCCCAGCCACCCTTTTCGATAAATTCAGCCCTCTTCCATGAATCTAATTCCCCTATTTCTTTGAGTTTCGCTTCATGGTTCGGGTCCTTCATAAATTGGGCCACGCAGATCGCCGCCTGACTCGCCAAAACCGCTTCTTCGGTCATCGTTTTGGTCGTGCCGGAGGTTGTCCACCCCCCCCACGCAAAACCGATGATCATTGCGATGACGGCCCCAACAATAACACCCCAAGCGCCATACTTCAGTTTTCCTTCAGTTTCCGGTTTCATTGATAATACCTCCTTGAATTATATTGTGATATTTCTGCCTGCGATGACCTTGCTGAAAATGAGTTGAATGAGGTCATCGGCCCCGGCCAGCACTTGACCGTTTTTCCCATAATGGAGATCATTCACACGATAACCATTTTCCGGTGGGTTCTTTTCCGTCATTGCACAAAATACTCGAACCGCAGCGACGCTCCTCGCAATCACCAACGTATTTTATAAAGCAAAATGAAGTCGGTCAGGCCTAATAAGGTTTTCGTCATTTGGGCAATTTGTCATTGGAACCGATCTAATCTCGATGTCGCACTCGGGAAACATGATTCCCAGGCATTCCGTCAGGACAAATTCTTCCAAGGAATCGATAAAAGACCCCCTCAGGATCACTATTTTTTTCATGATTATCGCCCTCCCTTAAAAACTTACCGAGTACTATGCATGTTGCATATTTTGCGGAAATGATGGCCATAGATCGCAAGCGTAATAGTCAGCGAGAGCAGTTGAGGCCGGCTAAAAAGAGTCCAGAACAAGATCTTCCAATATTGGAATCGCTCCTTTCCGATAACACCCAGGCGGACGCTTGAACGCAAGACTGCCAGCAGACTTTGAAAATCCAGGGGGATCCTGACCGTTGGGCGCTTATACTCCCGCAGAAAGGTCATCGTTCGTTTATAGTAATGCTTGGGTGAATAAATGTGCCTCATTAAGTTTCCGTATCCTTCGCGCAATACATCAAGCCCCATTACAGGAAGGATGTTGGTTGTGCCATCTGCGTTATCTCCAGAGCTAAAGTCGAGCAGGCGGCCCTCTTCTTTCATGCGTTCATAGAGTCTTGTGCCGGCAGGAGCGTTAAGCAGGCCGACCATGGCCGTCACGATGCCGCTCTTTTGGATAAATTCAATCTGCCGCTGAAAGATGGAAGGCGTGTCACTGTCGAATCCCACAATAAAGCCGCCCGTCACTTGCAGTCCGGCCCGCTGCATGAGCTTTACGCTCTCGAGCAGATCACGGTTCTTGTTCTGCTGTTTGTTGCATTCAGCCAGGCTTTCTTCATTGGGAGTTTCGATTCCAACGAAGACCGCATCAAAACCCGCTTCGACCATCATCTCCATCAGCGGCTCGTCATCGGCCAGATTGACCGAGGCCTCTGTGTTAAAAGGTATTTCCTTCCTGCCTTTCTGCCATTGGATGAGCGCGGGCAGAAGATGGTTTTTCAGATAGCCTTTGTTGCCGATAAAATTGTCATCCACAAAAAAGACCTGTCCTCGCCATCCCAGATTGTAAAGGTTATCCAGCTCGGCAATAATCTGCTCGGCCGTTTTGATACGGACCCGATGCCCTAATAGCGCGGTTATGTTACAGAACTCGCAATTGAACGGACAGCCGCGGGAGAACTGGATGCTCATCGAGGCATAGTGTTTCAAATCCATCAACTCCCACAGAGGGGCAGGGGTTCTATGAATGTCGCAAAACTCGGTCGTCTCGTAGATGTGCCGGGCGCACCCCTTCTCCAGATCCTCCAGAAAGGGGGGAAGGGTAAGTTCGGCCTCATTGAGTACAAAATGGTCCACATCCTCAAATTGATCGTATTCGCTGGTGAATAGGGGCCCGCCGGCTATGACCCTGAGATTCGCCTCCTTACACCGGGCAATGATTTCACGTGCCGACTCTCTTTGCACAACCATGCCGCTGATAAAAGCGCAATCAGCCCACGCCAGGTCTTTTTCGGTGAGCTTTGCCACATTCAAATCAACCAGCTTTTTAGGCCATTCTTCGGGCAGCATCGCCCCTATTGTCAGAAGGCCCAGGGGCGGCAGGGCCGCCCTTTTGTGAATGAATTTGAGAGCGTACTTGAAACTCCAGAAGGTGGCCGGGTACTCCGGATAAATCATCAAGATTCTCATAGGCTCTCCTTTCGCATATCAAAATTATCATTGCTCATTTCGGGATGGTCTTAAGGAACCGGTAATAGTCGGAGTCGGTTCCAAGGATAACAAAGGCGTTCTTATATGCGGCCCCCTTGTAGGTCTCCAGCGTCTTGAAAAAGGCGTAGAAGGCCGGATCCTGACCGTAAGCGTCTCCATAGATCATGGTCGCCTCGGCATCCGCCCCTCCGCGGATCTCCTCGGCCGTCCGGTATGCTCCCGAGATGATGGACTTCAGCTCCTTTTCCATCTGACCGAGAATCTCTGCCTTTTTGCCCTCTCCCTCCGATCGAAACTGGGCGGCCTTGCGTTTTCTTTCCGATACCATCCGCTCGTAAACCTTCTTGCGGACTTGCTCGACATAGTTAATCCGCTTGATGCGAACATCGACCAGGTCCATACCAAAGGCTGACATGGCCTTTGACGCCTCGGCCAGAATCGCCCGGGTGATCTTCTCTCTGCCCAGTCGAACGGTTTCAGGGGCGGTTGCTTCGTCCTGGAACGGGGAGAGGACCTTGCCTTCCACATTCTCCACGCTAGGCATCTCGTTGGTGGTCCGGACGAGCTCCACCAGAGGATTCGCCGAAACATAATCCCGGAGAACAGCGTCAATGATATCATCCAGCTTGGCGTATGCCTGAGAGGCAGTGCCAAGGACCTCCAGGAATTTCTGTGCATCCACGATTCGCCACCGGGCCGTTGTATCAACGTAGATAAACCGCTTATCCCTTGTGGGTATCTCTTTGGGGTCTCCATCCCACCTCATAATCCGTTTCTCATAACGATGGATCTCCTGAATGAAAGGAATCTTGAACCTGAGGCCCGCCTCGGTCTTTGGTTTTCCAACCGGCCTTCCAAACTGGGTGATCACCACCTGGTCCCATTCGCTGACAGTATAGAAAGCACCTGAAAACAAGAGGATCAGAAAGACAGCGACTACAACACCTATGAAAGCTCCAATTCGTCTCATCGGACCTCACCCCCCTTCGCGACCTGCTGATTGAGTTGGAGAAGCGGCAGCAAGCCTTTCTGCTCACTGTCGATAATGTAGATCTGCTTGGCGTTGGGCAGGACCGTCTGATAGGCCTCCAGATAAAGGCGCTGTTTGGTTACTTCTTTCGCGTTTCCGTATTCTTTGAGAACGGCCGAGAACCTGGCCGCATCACCCTTGGCGTGGTTCACCCGCTCGAGCGCGAATCCCCGGGCGCCGTTGATGGCCCTTTCCGCCTCTCCCTTGGCCTGCGGAATCTGTCTGTTGTACGTCTCCTGTGCCTCGTTAATGAGCCTCTCCTTTTCCTGCTGGGCCTCGTTTACCTCGTTAAAGGCGCCTTTTACGGGATCGGGAGGCACCACGTTCTGGAGTCTCACGTTGACAATGCGGATTCCTGTTTCATACTCATCCATAATCTTTTGAAGCTCCTCCCGAGCCATCTTGTTCACCTCTTCCCGGTTTTGGAGTACATAGTCAAAGCTCCTGTTCCCCACGATGCGCCGATTCACGGATTCGCTGATATCCCGGATTGCCATAATCGGGTCCCGTACATTAAAGAGGTATTTCCTGGGGTCTTCCCTCCGGAACTGGATGATCCACTCCACATCGATGACGTTCAGGTCCCCGGTGAGCATGAGAGATTCCCGCTCCGTCGCGGCGCCCTTTTCATACTGGGTCCGAATACCGGGACGGACGCTTTTGAAACCAAAGGTTTCCGTGTCCACCTGTTCCGTGTGCACCTTGAAAACCTTGTCGACCCCAAGGGGGATCTTGAAGTGAAGCCCCGGCAGGGCCATACCGGAATAACTGCCGAATCGCAGAAGGACCCCCTTGTGACCGGGGGCAATGGTGTACATGGCGGTGTAAGCCAAAAGGATCGCAAGAACGACACCGATCACTACGGGCCAAAGCGGTTTTCCCATCTTTCCGAGGCCCAGTGAATCTCCCGCCTTCTTGATCATTTCGGAAAAATCTGGAAGGCCCTCTCGCTGTCCTCCCTGGTTATTATCCCAAGACATGGATATTCTCCTTTCTTTTTAGAAATTCCCCTTAGAGGTTCCCTTGCCCCTGAGGGCATTGACGATCTCCACCCCTTCCGAATGTGAGACTGTGTGGATTTTCACTTCCCAAGGTTTGACCAAAAGGCTCTTTGTGCCGACTATAACGCCGAATCTTTCAGATCGTATATGATGTTCCAGATCTTCTCGGGTTTCCCACTCCTCAATCAGATTGAAAACTGTTTTGCCGTCCATATCGCAAAAAACATCATATTGCACACATCCCTTCTCTTTTTTTACCGGCTCAATCATGGAGAAAAGTGTCTGCCTCATCTCCGTCCTTTTTTCTATGAGTGACTTCATGGTAATCCGCATGATAATCACGAGAGCCCTCCTGTCCGTAAAATCCCGTCAAAGGTTCGGGTCACAGTATATGCCCGGATTCGAACATATCTCCGCCCTGTCCGCCGTTTAAAAAATCAAACACTGAATATTATCTATCCAAGCTTCGTGCCAGAGGGGATAAGTGCGGCCTTATTCGATCCAACACATTGATTTATCAATGAATATTCAAACTCGAAAGGTTGGTGGGGGAAGGCCGGGTTGACGTGAAATAGTGGTCATATATGGCAAACGGTTAAATATGACCATGGCATAACGGGAGTTCAGTAATTCAAGGCGATAGTCAGATCAATGTTTCGCCCGTCGTACCGGAATGTGGCGGCAGAAAACGAAGGTGCGCCGAGAAATGCTTTAGCGTCGTTTGAAAAACCGTAGCCTTCCATTGGGGCCCCCAGCCAGTTGGTGTCAAGCTTGCCGTCCATATTTTCATCATGGATGACGGCAAGCGCATACGTTCCCGGCGGGATGTCTAAAAAGTCGAAACGCGCCTGCGAATCCCGAATTTTTATTACCATGATATTAGTTGCGTAATGCAGATACTCAACAGGGAAACCAACCGCTGATTCGAAAAGCGCACAAGCCACGGTTCCCGCGCTGTTTCTGATGTTCAGAACCTTCACGTGAATGCCTGGGCAGGATGATGATTGGGCCTGAGCCATGGCGGGAAGATTCCCAAAAACCAGCACTACAAACAATAGAAGGCACTGAACTCTCATGAGGACGCCTGTCTCCGGTTCCCTGACCGTAAAGGCCTCCGCGGAATTTGGATTGATTGACTTACTCATGATCTTGCTCCCGGCTCCAATCTGCTTAGCCTGAATGGGTCGAAGCGAACCCCGGGGTCCTTCCCGATTTCGCATTGCCCCATCTGGAAGAGCATAATGCTCGCCTATTTAACGATCAGACTATTCTTCACGGATCTGACCCCTTTAACGCTGCCTGCGATTTCAACCGCTTTATCCGCGGCCTTTTGAGTATTAACGAAGCCGCTCAGTTGAACAGCGCCCTTGTAGGTTTCGACACTGATCTTGAATGACTTGAGAAAATCATCCCCTGCCAGCAGGGTTTTGACCTTGGTCGTGATGACAGAATCGTCAACGTATTCGCCTGTGCTTTCCTGTTTGGATGTCGATGCACAGGCCACAAAGGTGGCGATGAGAATAAGAAGCAATAAACAGTGGATAAAGATATTTCTCTTTTTCATAGCAGTTACTCCTTTCTTTAAGTATCTCATTTTCTCCGTTTCAACGGCAATGTTCTCCTCAAACCCCTTTTTTACCTTCATAATAATGGCCTTTTTAGACACTTTTTTTATTTGAACGAAGACAGAATTGCGTCCATCTGATTTTCAATTTCGCGGCGCCTTTCGAAAGGCATTGAAAAAAACTTTTCGGGATTTTCGATAAACTCAGTCACGAACTCGGCAAGCTCCGGCCCAATACCGGACAATCGAATAAATTCAGCCTTGGACCTGGCGCTATTTCTATCTTCATTCATGTTTTCACCTCGTTTTGCGATATCGTTCATATTCCTCTGTTGCACTGTCGCATCTCTTGCAGTTGAGTTGGTCGACTACGCATGATAACCGCCATCCGGAAATGACCGCTAAAAAATCAGGCAGGTATTTCCCAGGGATAACCCGGAGGTGTTATTTGCCTGTCAATACAATTTTTGTGTATTCGGTTTGACTGATGGTACGTTGATCCATGTCATTAAGGACTCCCGCAAAAATAACCTGGAATTTTGGCATCCCTTCTATTTTCTCTGTTATTAATCACTCGCATAACCAGCCAAAAAGGCCGGGCCGCAAGACATGAAGACCAACAATTATGTTAGCCCCGGCCTTTTTGGTCTGCGCTTATGCGATTGTTCGTAAGCCTTCAATTCTCGTTTTTAAATCCGGCTTACTTTTTGGTTTCTTCCTTAATTCCTTTCTTTCCTCCAGTCATCGGACCTTGACCAGGGCTATTGCCCTTGCCCTTACCTTTACCATGACCGTCTTTCGGTCCCTGACCTTTTGGTCCGGTTCCATCTTTATTTGGCATATTAATCACCTCCTTCCTGCTGGCGAATGCTTGCGACAACGAGGCTATTTGCCCTCATCGGCATCTGCCTTGTTGGCTGACATTACCTATCTATCGAGCTTTACCTTGGTTCGCTACAGCCTTCGTTGCCTGCGCCACAGATTCTGAATCCCCCAAATAGTAATGTTTGATTGCCCGCAGCTCCTTATCCAGCTCATATACCAACGGTATTCCGGTAGGAATATTCAATGTAACAATGTCTTTGTCTGAAACATTGTCGAGATACATCACCAGTGCTCTGAGGCTGTTGCCATGTGCAACGACGAGAAACCTTTTGCCTGATCTTATCTCTTTGGATAGTGTTTCGTTCCAGCACTCGATAACCCTTTGAACTGTATCTTTCAGACACTCGGTTTTGGGAAGTCTGCTTTTCTTAATGCCGGCGTATCGTGGATCGTTGCCGGGAAAACGATCGTCCTCTTCAGATACAGGCGGTGGTGAAGTATCGTAGCTTCTTCTCCAGACCAGAACCTGATCCTCGCCATATTTGGCGGCTGTCTCGGCTTTGTTACGCCCCTGCAATGCCCCGTAATGTCGCTCATTCAGCCTCCAATCGCGGACAACTGGAATCCACATTTGGTCGAGTTGGTCAAGAATCACCCAGAGTGTGCGTATAGCCCGCTTAAGCAGCGACGTATAGGCGATATCGAACTGGAAACCTACGTCACACAGTGCTTGCCCAGCCTTGCGTGACTCGGCTATGCCCGAGTCTGCCAGATCGACATCATGCCAGCCGGTAAAGCGATTCTGTATGTTCCATTCGCTGAGACCGTGGCGAAGCAGGACAAGTTTGTGCATGAAATTCCCTTTTATCCTATGGGGTGTTGGTTTTTATTACGATTAAATCATACTGATTATCCAGCCGTTTCCATTACCCGGGTATACTTTCCGTCACAAGCTAGACCGTTCAACCGGCAGCGTTTCAAGAACGTCTTCTGCGCGGCAGCCATATTGGCTTCCTGACCTTTCCAGGTTGCAAGCACCGGTGCCTGCAGCGCGCGCCCATAAGAAAAACTAACTTGCCACGGATGCGTGCCCATCATGTTTATGGCGTTCAGGTGGTCAGTGGCGTCTTCCGCACTCTGGCCACCGGACAGGAATACGATTCCAGGGACAGCCGCCGGCACGTAGCGGATCACGCATCGAATCGTGGCCTCGGCAACCCGCTGCACGCTTTCCTGACGCGCGCATTTCATTCCGGCAATAACCATATTTGGCTTTAGCAACATACCCTCGAACAGCACGCGGTGGGCATCAAGCTCGGTGAACACTGCATCGAGAACCCTGGATGTGACAACTTCGCAGCGTTCGATGTCGTGAGGGCCATCCATGAGTACTTCCGGTTCCACGATCGGCACGATATCCAATTCCTGGCAGAGCGCGGCATAACGCGCCAATACGTGGGCATTCGCACGAATACCGAACGCGGTAGGAACATCGCGCTCGTTGATCTCAATAACCGCCCGCCACTTCGCGAACTTAGCCCCCATTTGTTTGTACTCGACGAGCCGCTCGCGCAGGCCGTCAAGCCCCTCGGCGATTTTTTCTTCAGGGTACAACGCCAGCGCTTTAGCGCCTTTGTCCACCTTGATCCCAGGCACGATTCCCCTGCTCGATAGTAGCTCGGCAAAGGGAGTGCCGTCTCGAGTGCTTTGGCGCAGCGTTTCGTCGAAGAGAATGACACCACCGATATAGCGTTCAATCCCTTCGGTTGAAAAAAGGATTTCGCGGTACCTCCGGCGATTTTCTTCGGTGGACTCGACCTTGATCGAATCGAAGCGCTTTTTGATCGTGGGATTGCTTTCGTCTGCCGCCAGCACACCCTTCTGTTTCGCAACGATTGCTTTTGCTACAGAACTGAGTTTATCGTTGTTCATTCGTAACTCCTCTTCTCGTTTTGTTGCTTGATACATTGCGCTTTGCATAACCAGCCAAAAAGGGCCGGGCCGCAAGACATGAGGACCAGCAATAATGTTAAGCACCGGCCTTTTTGTTCTGCGCTTATGCGATTGTTCGTAAGCCCTCAATTCTCGTATTTAAATCCGGCTTACTTTTTGGTTTCTTCCTTAATTCCTTTCTTTCCTCCAGTCATCGGACCAACCCGAGAATTCCAAATACAATTAGATAGACGGCAACGATGTAATTCAACAGTTTCGGGAAAAGGAGAATCGAAATTCCCGCGATTAGAGCAACCACCGGCTGTGGCGATATACTGATTTGCATGTCTCCTGGCCTCCTTTGATTGTCTTGTTCAGCTTCCCGGCCTTTTCCGACTTGATCGAGTGGAAATGAGGCTCCCCCCGGGGAAGACCGATCCGAGTGGAGCCTCGTCCATATTGGAGATGCCCTCAGGCCACAGAGGACCTATTTTACGATAACTATGTCCACGCGGCGGTTCTGGGCCCGGCCTGCACTTGTCGCGTTCGAGGCGACGGGCCTAGATTCGCCGAAGCTCACCTTCTTGAGACGGTCGGAATCAATGCCCTTGGACTTCAGATAGTCGAACACCACCTCAGCCCTTCTCTCACCCAACTTCTTGTTATACGCGTCGGTCCCGACAGAGTCGGTGTTGCCCTGGAGCTCGAGCACCACAGCAGGGTCATCCTGCATGATCTTCGCGGCCCGGTCCAACTCGGCCTTCATTTCCGGTGTCAGGTCGGACTTGTCGAACTCAAAGTGCCCCGAGTGGAAGCTGACCGGTTGCCTCGCCGGCGGCGGGGTTACCCTCGGTGGAGGTGGTGGCGGCGGCGGGGTTACCATTGCAGGAGGCTGACAAGACTCGGCCTCTTTTGCCAGGTTCCTGGCCTCGGCGAGAAGGGCCATGGCCTCCTTGGTGTGACAGGTCCAATAAATCTCCGCCGCTTTTTGACCCAGTTCGTTGGCCCTGGCGATCTTTTCCGGGCAATTCTTTGCCCCTTCAGTTCTCTCGGCACTTGCAATGGCTGCCTCTGTCTCCGCGAATTGATCAGGGGCCGTCAGGGCCTTGTTGGGGACACCGAAGTGAGTGGTCGGTGCACACCCAAGCATCACGAAAAACATAATACAGGCCAAAAAAATCAATTTCCTTCTCATAACTCTATCCTCCCTTTGAATGAAATGAATAGTTGTTTCCAAAACAGGGGAACCCTCTTCTTACTGTCCCCCCTCTACTGCGCCCTTATCACGAACTCATTGGTCAACACTGCTGTCCTCATAATGTATGATCCTCTCCCTTCTGCAAAAGCCTTTCCGCAATTTCCGGCCCTTCTGAGAAGCGCCAAGACGGTAACCTACCCCCACGCTTCCATGTTCTTCTTCTCCGGATGCCAGCGCTCCTTGGTTGCGGGATCCGTAGCAAAGAGCCAAGCATCACTTCTCCTAAGCGACCCGTCATCGCCCTGGGCTCAGTCATGGGCGCCTGTCGCCATTCCTCCCCGTGTTTCCATGCGGTGCAGTTTGGCGAAGGCGGGTAAAATCAATGTTCTCAGGATTTGCTGAACTCGGCCGCCGCCTTTTTGTAGGCGTTACCCAAATCGTCCATGGCCTCAGCAATGCCGGATTTCACTTGTTCCCATGCAGTTCCGGCGGACGAACTGAGATCCTTCAGCTTTTCAGACACCTCATCCCTTTTTTGACGCAATGCCGTCAGCTGTTGTTCGGCTTTCGCTTTACCGTCCTCTCCCAGTTTTTCAGCCTTCGCCTGCAGTTGATCAATTTTCTCCCCGTACTCATTGAGTTTAATTTCCATTTGTTTTCGAAAGTCCTGCATCTGCTCCTGGGTATAGGCCTTGGTTGCGTCATAGGCTTCTTTGGCCTCCTTCTTGACATCTTCCTTGGACACGGCTGCGGGCTTGCTCTGGGTTTGTTCCTTCTCACCGCAACCCGGCAAAGCCCCTAGGGCCAGAAGCAGCATTATTGCCAATAACCCCCTTACGAACATAACGCCTTCCACCACTCAAGCCTCCATTTCCGGGTTATCGTTGAAAAAATTCTTATCTTCTATACCCTGCCAAGAATTGCAGAAACGACATCCGTCTAAAAATCCAACCGTCCATACCTCTCAAGGGAGGGTTATTCTAAGTCAGGACCACCGGCATGCTCTTTTCCCATCACTATCATATTTTCTTTCATCTTATGGATCTCCCGTTTCAACCTCTTGACATCAAGGGATTTTGTCGCCAGCTTTGGTAAGGTCAAAATTGCCACGATTGCTCCACCCATTAGAGAGGAATAAACAATCAAGGCCGTAATGGATAGCTGAAAGGTCCAGATGAAAAACTTGAAATCCAGAGGCATGCTGTTTTGTACAGCGGCGATGATAATTACCATGAGAAAGAAAAAGGTGATGATTAATGAAAGGTGCATGATTATCCTCCCTCAGAGCCCTGGCAGAGCCGCTGCAATAAGGAATACGTTCAAAAACAGACGGATGACAAGGATAAATGTAGTATTTCACATGTTATTGGAATTTAATGCCTTTTATATGGTTTCGGTTATTGCTGCGCTTTCTTTTTCTCCACTTTAGATGCTTCTTCTTCTCGCATCCTTTTTTCCATTTTGGCCAGAAGCTCGGCTGTGCTTTTTCGCAGATCTTTAGTCCCCCCGGTTCGCTGAAATGCCATAACTGCAATGATCAACGCAACAATAGCCACGACAAAATTTAAAATTTCCATAATCAATTCTCCTTTCTTTTTAGAGGTTCCCTTGCCCCTGAGGGTATTGACGACCTCCACCCCTTCCGAATGGGAGACCGTGCGGAATCCCTCCTCTCAGGGAAAGTCCCATCAAAGGTTTAGGTCACGGCATATTGCCAAATTCAGAAATCTCCCCGTCCTGTCTGCCGTCTAAAAAAATCAAACGGTGCATTATTATATACCCAAGATTCGTGCCAGACTGGATAAGTGCACCCTTATCTGATCCAACATATTGATTTATCAATGAATATTTAAACTCGAAAGGTTGGTGCGGGAGGGCGGGTGAAACGAAATAGCGGTCATATATAGCAAATGGTCAAATATAACCATGCCCATGTTTAAGTAAAGTGAGTGATATTTGGAGAGGGTATATGAACGGACACAAAATGGCTTGAAACCGATCACAAAAAAACAGACGCGCATTCAGAGTCAGGGCGTCTCCGGCTTACTATCTTCGGAAGCCGGTGTCAGACCTGGTAGCATGTAACAGAAATACCTTGCATGAATGTAGTTTCGAGTGAAGCGAGAAATCTTAACTAAAATAACAAGTTAAAAGATCTCTCCCTCCGGTCGAGATGACAAATTAATTGCGTTACACAACACTATTTTTATGTTTCCACGTAGATCATGGACCGGATGGATAACAGAATTCCCAGGCTCTATGGCTTGAGGATACCGAGTTTTCGCATCCGGGCCCGCAGGGTGCTGCGGTTGAGCCCAAGTATCTCGGCCGCACCGTTTTTCCCGCTGACTTTCCATTGAGTCTGCTCAAGGATCCGTACTATATGTTCGTGCTCAACCACTTCCATCGTTTTTTGTGTAGTCGATAAATCCTTTTGCGGTTTCTTCAGTTCATCCACCAGGTGCAGCTTGGACCCCGAGGAGTTAATCACCGCCCGTTCAAGGACGTTTTCCAGCTCCCGGACATTGCCGGGCCAATGGTAATTCTGCAAGGTATTCATAGCACTAGTCGGGATGATCTCGATGGATTTTCCCATTCGTTTGGAGATGTTTTTGACGTAAAAGTCCACCAGAAGCGGAATGTCATCCAACCGGTCCCGGAGCGGCGGCATGGTGACAGGGAAAACATTTATGCGGTACCAGAGATCTTCACGGAACAGACCCCTGCGGACCTCCTCTTCCAGATTGCGATTTGTGGCCGCAATAATCCGCACATCGACCTTGATCGTATGGGAGCCGCCCAGCCTTTCAAATTCACCGTCCTGCAGCACCCTGAGCAGCTTGGGTTGCAGTTCCAGGGGCAATTCTCCGATTTCATCCAGGAAAAGGGTGGTCCCGTCGGCAATTTCAAATCGCCCCAGCTGTCTGGTATGGGCGCCGGTGAAGGCGCCTTTTTCATGCCCGAAGAGTTCGCTCTCGATGAGGTTTGCAGGCAGTGTAGCACAGTTTATCTTAACCAATGCACGGTCTTTGCGCTGGCTAAGGCTGTGAATAGCCCTAGCCACAAGCTCTTTGCCGGTTCCGGTCTCGCCGAGAACAAGGACGATCGTATCTGTAGGGGCAATCTGTTCGACCTTATAGAGCACGTAATGGATCCCGTCACTCTCGCCCAGAATGTTTTCATGGTTGTATTCCAGTTTAATTTCTTCCTGGAGATACGCTCTCTCCGCTTCGAGCTGTTCTTTTAACTTCTTGATTTCAAAAAGCGCGGCTTCTGCGACTTGTTTGCCTTTTTCCGCCTCTTCCCTTGCTAGCCTGATTTCGGCAGTTCGCTTTTCAACAAGTTCCTCGAGATGTCTTTTATAATATTCACGCTCAGTCACATCCTCTATGGACAGGAGGATCATCCGGGTCTGCTTTGGCTCTCTGTATATCCGTCTGGCGTTCAGATGCATTATCTTTCGGCCTATGGTCTCAAAGTTATGTTCCACCTCAAAGTCGTTGAATGTGGTATTCTGAGGGAGGATGTCTTCAAGTAACTCTCTGAGCTTTGGGATGTCCCACTGCCGGTTGCCGAGATTATATATCAATGCCCCCTCTGTTCCCTCCGGTTTGACCTTGAAGGTCCGGTAAAATGAATGGTTGGCCTTTATAACCTTCAGATCCGAATCAAGCACCACCAAGGGTCCACGGACCGAACCCAGGATTTTATCAAAAATTTCCATAAAGGCGTGTAACTCCTGTTTATCATATCCTAACGCCTTCACTGTTTGTTCAAATTCTTTAAATGATTGCTTGTTATCCATTGGGGAAATCCGCATTTTAATTTGGCTTTATTGGGAATATGGAAAAATAAATATAAGGTAATTATACGCCTGTGGGAGGTGAAACGCAAGCCCGGACCCGTCGCCTGAATCCACCGTCAAATTCTACATCATCAATTAGGACAAGGGATTTACATCCCCGGGCACCAGTAAGGTATGAGATGCAAGGCGCCGAGGAGTGACGACTGAGGCGTATGAGAAATACGCCTCAGATGATGCCTTGATGGTGAACCGGGGCGTTGCCAATGCCCCGACCATACCTGCCCGTGCATGGCCGCACGCCCCTGTTTCAGCTTAAAGCGATTTTCTAAAACAATACTCATGAAATACCGGGCAACGGTTCCCATGAATCTCTCCAAACTGGTTTCAGGCTTCAAACGGGAGAATGCGGATTGGAACTGCTCGGCGGCAAAGGCTCGACCGGCATGTGCTTTAAGTAATTCTTGAAAGACGTCCGCTTTCTTAAGGTAGCAAAAAGCCGTGGACATGACAAAATTCCACGGCTTGAATCTGAATGTGAATTTTAATTGGCGGGGGACCACTGAATTACCACCAAAAGTCCATTAAAATTAATTGGTTATATATTTTACATTCTGAAAAGCCTGCTTATCTCCTGCGCGGCCAGCCCTGTCTCATCTATCACAGAGGCCATCTTTTGATCATCAAGGCTTGCCTTGAAACCCACGACCCATATTGCGGTTGAAAAATGGGTCTGCCCGTCTACCGGGTAAACGACCGCGCGTACGCCCGGCAGATATTCCTCGTAATCGGTTGCATATCCAAGCTTTCTTACCTTTTTTAGTTCCTCCAGATAGAGACCGGGATCGGTGATGGTGTTTTCCGTGTAACTTCTGAGACCCCTTTTTCTTATAAGCTCCTCCACCCTCTCTTTTTCCACCCGCGACAGAAACACCTTTCCTGTCGCACCCGCTAGAAGCGGCATGGTGGTTCCTACGGGTGATGTTATCTTCACGTCCTGGCGTGATTCCACCACATCTATTATAGTTACCCGGTCCCCGTTTTTTGCTCCAAGAAAAACCGATTCTTCCACCTTTTCCATCAGATCTTCCATCACGGGTCTTGCAAGGCCTGCGAGACTTGCCCGGCTGAAGGAGGCCTTTCCAAGTTCAAAAAGTGTGAGGCCCAGGGAAAATCTCTTTGAATCGAGATTTCTTACAAGGACGCCTTCCTCCTCGAGCCCTGCCGTGATTCCAGCGACCGTGCCCTTGCTCAGATCAAGGGCCCTTGAAATGTCGCTTATTCCAAGGCCGTTTTCAGAATCGGATATGAGCCTTAATATCTGAAACGCCTTTTTTACGGTGGGTGCCTGATAGGTCTTTTTCATCGTTCACCATGCTATACTTACGTCATAATCTAAGCGGGTTTTTAGTTCACCGCCCACCTATCTACCTTATGTCACAATGACAATAACTGCTTATTTATATGTATTTTTCGGTTGACATGCCCATTTTTTTCTGTATTATAGGCATCAATATTACTGTTCATTATAATGAACTGTATTTCCTTTTGCAACAAAAAAGCGACCACAAAACCAATCACATCAGGGGCGGCGAAGAAAAAGGTCCCGGATAAAAGGCCCTACATGATGCGCAGGCCGGACCTTTTACGAGCCGTCTAAAGAGGGCGACATTGTCCACAAAGGCCGCACTTGTCATCGGCGGGGGGATAGCAGGCATTCAGGCATCGATTGATCTTGCCAACATGGGGATCAAGGTCTTTCTGCTTGAAAAGACCCCCAGCATAGGCGGGAGGATGGCCCAGCTCGACAAGACCTTTCCCACGAACGACTGCGCCATGTGCATCCTTGCACCCAAGATGATCGAGTGCGCAACTCACGAAAACATTGAGCTACTCACCTACTCGGAGCTTGTTGGTCTTACGGGTGAGGCGGGTGATTTCACGGCCACCGTGCTCAGGAAGGCCCGTTTTATCGATGAGGAAAAATGCGTGGGTTGCGGCGACTGCATAGAAGGCTGCCCCATCATCGTTTCCGACTCATTCAACGCGGGTCTTGGAGACAGAAAGGCCATATACAAATACTTTCCCCAGGCGGTTCCCTCAACATTCGCCATAGACAGGCGTGGCACCGCTCCCTGCAAGGCCGCCTGCCCTGCCCACATAAGCGTGCAGGGCTATGTCGCGCTCACGGCCCAGGGAAGGTACAGGGATGCGCTCAAGCTCATCAAAAAAGACAACCCGCTTCCCGCCATATGCGGCAGGGTGTGCCATCACCCGTGCGAATCGGTCTGCACAAGGGGGAACCTTGATGAGCCGGTTGCAATCGATTTCATAAAGCGCTTTGTGGCGGACCTTGATCTAAATTCGGAAACCCGCCATGTCCCACAGATAAAGGAACCTAGGGAGGAGCAAGTGGCCGTAATAGGCGCAGGGCCCGCAGGGCTTACCTGCGCCTATTACCTCGCCATCGAAGGTTACAGGGTCACGATCTTTGAGAAGCTCCCCGTTTCAGGAGGAATGCTCGCGGCAGGCATCCCCGAGTACCGGCTTCCCCGCAGCACAATAAACGCGGAAATAGAAGTCATAAAGGACCTGGGTGTGGAGATAAAAACGGGGGTCGAGATCGGAAAGGACGTCCAAATCCAGGAACTCAGGGAAAAGGGATTCAAGGCCTTTTTTCTAGGCATTGGCTCACACCTCTGCCGCCTCCTCAATATCGAAGGTGAGGACCTTGAAGGCGTGACACCGGGGGTCGATTTTTTAAGGGATGTAAACCTGGGAAACAGGGTCGCCCTGGGAGATCACATCGCCGTGATCGGCGGCGGAAACGTTGCCATGGATGCCGTGCGCACGGCCAAACGCCTGGGCGCAAAAGACCCCTTTATCCTCTACAGAAGAAGCATGGAGGAGATGCCCGCAAACGAAGAGGAAATCGAGGAGTGCCTGGAGGAAGGAATTCGGATAAACACCCTTACAAACCCTGTGCGGATTATCGGCAAACAGGGAAAGGCTACCGCGGTCGAGTGCGTAAAGATGGAGCTTGGGGAACCTGATGAAAGCGGCAGAAGGCGGCCGGCACCTATAGAGGGCTCAAACTTCACCATCCCTGTCGACGGTGTGATCCAGGCGATAGGCCAGCAGAGCGACTGGTCATGCCTCGGTCCTGAGTGCGCGTGCACGCTCAGCGAGCGGGGCACCATGAATGTTGATCCAGTGACCCTTCAAAGTGAAGACCCGGACATATTTGCGGGAGGGGATGCGGTAACGGGACCCAGGACCGTAATAGAGGCGATCGCCGCCGGAAAGGATGCGGCAGTCTCCATCGACCGTTTCTTAAAGGGTACCGACTTGAGTGAAGGCCGGATAAAACAGTGGAGCCCTGTCGAGGATATCGATCTTGAGGGATATGCAAAATCCCCCCGCCGGATAATGCCGAGGCTTTCTCCCCGGAAAAGGATAAAAAACTTCAAGGAGGTGCAGCTCGGTTTTACCGAAGAGCAGGCACAGGAGGAGGCAAGGCGCTGCGTTTCCTGCGGAATATGCTCCGAGTGCTACTCCTGTATCACGGCATGTAACGCCGGGGCCGTTGATTTTTCGCAGAAGGACCGTGAAATAGAGCTCAAGGTGGGATCGGTCGTGATGGCCACAGGCTTTGACCTCTATGATGTGGCCCCACTTAAGGAGTACGGCTGGGGCACATACAGAAACGTCCTGACCGCCATGCAATTCGAAAGGATGATCTGCGCCTCAGGCCCCACGGGAGGCCACATAAAAAGACCCTCCGACGGTAAGGAGCCCAAGAGGCTTGCCTTTATCCAGTGCGTGGGCTCAAGGGACATAAGGCACAAAAACTACTGCTCTGCCGTCTGCTGCATGCACGCGACAAAAGAGGCGATCCTGGCCCATGAGCACTGCCCGGATCTTGAATCCACCATCTTTTACATGGACATGAGGGCGGTCGGCAAAGGCTTTCAGGAGTACGTTACAAGGGCAAAGGAGCAGTACGAAGTCAAATACATAAGGGCAAGGCCGGGCAAGGTAACAATCATTGAGCAGACCGAAAATCCGGTCATCCACTATGACGACACGGTAAACAGGCAGTTAATAAAAGAGGAGTTCGACATGGTGATCCTTGCCCAGGCGCTCATCCCCTCGGAGAGTAACGCGGATATCGCTCAAAGTATGGGGGTCGAGCTTGACGATTCAGGTTTTGTCGCGACTCCGCAAAAGATCATCAACCCCTTCGGGACAAGCAGGGAGGGCATCCTGGGGTGCGGGTTCTGCCAGTCGCCCATGGATGTGCCCGATTCCGTGGTAAGGGCGTCAGCCGCGGCATCAAAGGCGGCGGAGGTCCTCGCGGGCATCAAGTAGAGGGAAGCTTAATCATGGCCATACGGATAGGCGTATTTGTCTGCCACTGCGGCACCAACATAGGGGGCACGGTAAACGTGCCCGATGTGGTGGAATACGCCCGCACCATCCCCAACGTGGCATGGGCCGAGGGGAACCTCTACACCTGCTCCGAAGACGGCCTTTCCTCCATAAGGCAGCAGATAAGGGAAAAGGATCTTAACCGGGTGGTGGTCGCCTCATGCACCCCGCGAACCCATGAACCCCTTTTCAGGGGAAACTGCGAGGCGGGAGGGCTCAACAAGTACCTGTTCGAGTTCGTAAACTTAAGGGAGCACTGCTCCTGGGTCCACATGGGGAAAAAGGAAGATGCCACAGAAAAGGCAAAAGACCTTGTGCGCATGGGTGTCGCCAAGGTGGCCCTTTTAAGCCCGCTTGAGGATATCTCATCCGATGTGATCCCGGCGGTCCTTGTGCTCGGAGGCGGTATCACCGGTCTTTCATCCGCCATCACACTGGCCAACCAGGGCTACCGCGTGGAACTCGTGGATAAGGCGGAAAGGCTCGGAGGCCTTTTAAGGGATGTAAACAGGATATTTCCGACCGATGATCCGACATCAATGCTCCTTGACCCGCTTATAGAATCAGCCGTGAATCATGAAAACATCAACCTCCACCTTGAAACGGAACTTTCGGATGTAAAGGGCTTTATAGGAAACTTTGAGGTCGGGCTTAAAAAAAAGGGAACGGAAAAAGAGGCAAAGGTCGGGACCATAATCATCGCGACAGGGGCTCAGGAGCTCACCCCCACCGGCATGTTTGGATATGACGAATTCGCAAACGTCATGCCCCAGCTTGAGTTTGAAAAAATGTCCAGGCACGGCCTTGAAGGAACCGGGCATGTAGTGATGATTAACTGCGTGGGCGCGCGCATTGAGGAGAGAAGCTACTGCGGGAGGTTCTGCTGCATTACGGGGATGAAAAACGCAATGCTGATAAAGGATAAAACCGGGGCCGAGGTCACCATACTTCAAAGGGACATAATGGCCTGCGGAAAGACCTTTGAAGAATATTACCGGAAGGCGCTCAAGGCGGGCATAAGGTTTCTGAGATACAGCCCTGACAGACCGCCGAAGGTAAAGGGCGCAAAAGGCAGGGCGTCTTCGGTTCATGTCTATCACGAGCTCATGGGAAAAGACATGGAACTTCCCGTGGACCTTGTGGTCCTTACCACACCCCTTGTACCGAGAAAGGAAAACCTGCAGTTATCGCGCATGCTCAAGGTCCCTGTGGGAGGTGAAGGCTTTTTCCTTGAGGCCCACCAGAAGCTGAGGCCAGTCGAGTTTCCCACGGACGGAATCTATCTTGCCGGATGCGCGAGATACCCCGCCGAGATCGCCGAGTGCGTCGCCCAGGGCTACGCGGCCGCCGCAAAGGCCGCGGCCCCCATGTCAAAGGGGGTCGTGATAAGTGACGCCTTCACCTCCGAGATAACGCCTCAGCTCTGCTCTGCCTGCGGAAGGTGCATAGAGCTGTGCCCGTTCAAGGCGGTGGACTGGGCCGAGGCAAAAACCGCGGCGGGAGTAACGCGGAAGGTGGCCGTGATAAATCAGACCGAGTGCAAGGGCTGCGGGCTCTGTGTTTCCTCCTGCTTAAGCGGGGCCATACAGCTCAAGGGTTTTACCGACCGGGAGATCCTGGCCATGGTGGACAACGTCATGAATCTGAGCATGGGCTGATAAGACCTTGTATCGAAGAACCGGGTTGTGGCTTTATCCCCCTCCCCTTTATACCCTCCCGCCGGGGGAGGGTAATAAAAGTGGTCCCCCACAATGGGGAGGGGAATAAAAGTTGCCGTCCCGCCGGGAGACGAGGATATAAACTCTTCTCCTGCCGGGGAGAAAAGCAGGAAGCAAGATAAGGATTCTTTTTGATCCGCTTGAGGTAATCATCAGACTTAACCATGGAAAAGCTCGAAAAAACAGACAGGCCGGATAAAAACGCCATATCAGAGGAACTCAAGGGGATAGTAGAAAGGCGGGGCCTGCACCTCTGTCTTGAGTGCGGCAAGTGCTCGGCCGTCTGCCCCATGCTCGATTTCTACGGAGAGTACAACTACGAGCGCTCGCCAAGGGGAGTGGTGGAACGGATCCTGTTTGATCCTGAAGTCTTCAGCGGGGAGGCCCTTTGGTACTGTCTCACATGCAGGGAGTGCACGGCACTGTGTCCGTCCGGGATAGACTTTCAGGACTTCATGATGGAGCTGAGGCAGCTCCTCATAAGGCACGGGCACACGGAGCACGCCTTATTCTGCGATATCTGCGGCGCGTACATAATGCCAAAAAGGGAACTGGAACAGCTTGAGAAAATGCCTGAAGGTAAAAACACTGGGGAACTTATCAGGGTCTGCGAGAAATGCAAGAAGGACAGACACGCAAGGCTGCTTCGCAGGGTGGCGCATGCGTCCAAGAGCAAAGGCGAACTTTAAGAGGTCATATGAAAAATTGTATTACGGACACCTGTGTGTCCAAGTCGGGAATGAGAAATTATGTCCAGGATCAGCGAGTTCAAACGATTGTGCAGATTGACGAAGATATTGGGCAAAATGGCCGTTTCCGAATAGCTACAACAAGGAGGATCTCATGGTAATTGAAAAGGACAAGGCTTCAGCCGCCGAAACACTTCGAAAGACAAGAACTTACGGCAAGTTCAGGTGCCACAACCCGAGCTGCATGGGAAGACTTCAGCCCACGGCGGGCGCGGAACAGGTCAAATGCCCCATATGCGGCATGGAATTCCGGGTCCACTGGATAAAGCCCGATTTTCCCAGGATAAGGGGGCCGGTATGGGAGACGAACAAAAAACTTGCCGAGGCAGCCCTGGCCAAACTGGAAAAGGAGTCATCTTCTGAATAAGGATTCTCCATCACGGCTCAATAATGAGTTTTTATTTATTTGAGCAGATGCGAATCCACAGGGTTTGAGAGACCGGACACAGGGAATAAAGGCAAAATTCTCAAATAATCGCCTGAATCCTAGACCCCTTGAATCCTTGGCCCCTTGGCTCTTTAAACCCTTGCCCCCTCTTCTTCAACCCAGTTGAAGAAGAACCCAACAAAAGGAGGTAAATGATATGGCCTTAAACAGAAAGATCGCCTATATCGATCTTACCACAGGTAAGATCGAAACCCGACCGATACCGCTTGAAGTGAGAAAAAAATTCCTCGGAGGAAGGGGCCTTGATGCCTACCTCCTCTACAATCATACCAAAAAGGGGTGCGACCCCTTAGGTCCCGACAACACACTCCTTGTAAGCGGAGGGATACTTACCGCAACCTGCGCCTCGGCAACGGCAAGAACCCATGTCATGGCCAAGAGTCCTCTTACCGGGCTGCTCGGAAGCGCCAACATGGGGGGATTTTTCGCACCCGAGCTGGCATGGGCGGGTTTTCATCATCTGGTCATAAAAGGTAAGGCCGAAAAGCCCGTATACCTGTTCATTCATGACGGTGAGATAGAGATAAGGGACGCGGCGGCTCTTATGGGCAAAACCACGACCGAGACCCAGTGGGCGATAAGGAAGGAGCTGGGAGACGAGGACATAAAGAGCATGGTGATAGGGCCTGCCGGAGAAAACCTTGTGCGATTTGCGAACGTCATGACGGGCATAAAGAACTCCGGGGGAAGGACCGGCATGGGTGCCGTGATGGGTTCAAAGAACCTCAAGGCCGTATCGGTCCGCGGCACCATGGATATAAAAATCGCGCACCCGGTGGACGCGCTGGAATTCAACAAGAAATTCATAGACCAGATAACGAGCGCCAAGGTCAATCAGACCCAGGGCACACTCGGGACCCCCTTTATCTGGGGTGCCACCAACTCCTGGGGCGGGATAAGGACAAGGAACTTTCAATACAATCAGTGCGAATATGCAGACGACATAGAGCCTGAGAGGATAGACGAGATCTGCGAAGAAACCATGGGGCCCTATCACATGACAGGCTGCTTCGGCTGTCAGGTCCACTGCAGGGCCCAGTACAAGATCCCCTCGGGACCGTACGCGGGAAAATATGACGAAGGCCCCGAATACACCTCCCAGGGGGCCTTCGGCGGGGAGCCAGACTGCAAAAGCGCGGTTACCGTGCTTACCGGTAACCACCTGGTGGACCAGTTCGGCATGGACAACCTGGAAACGGGCAGCATCATATCGTGGGCCATGGAACTCTACGAGCTGGGGATACTCACGAGCAAGGAGACCGACGGCCTGGATCTCAAGTTCGGAAACGACGAGGCCCTGCTCGAGATGGTGGAACGCATCTGCTACAGAAAGGGCTGGCTCGGCGACACCCTGGCCGACGGGGGCATCCCGGCCTCGGAGAAGATAGGTAAAAAATCCTTTGATTACCTCATACAGGTAAAGGGTATGAGCAATCTCCACTCCGATGAAAGGGGCACCCCGGCCCTGGCGCTCAATATCGCCACCTCATCCAGGGGATCGGATCACTTGAGGAGCAGGCCCGCCATCGATCTCTATCACCTGCCGGAGGAGGTCTTAAGAAAGATCTACGGAAACCCCGTTCCCTATGACGGCCCGCTCAGCAGCGAGCATACCTCATACGAAGGAAAGGCCTGGGAGGTATTCTGGCAGGAAAACTGCTACATGGGGGTCGACTGCCTCGGCATATGCAAGTACCACACAACGTTTCTGGGCGCCACACTTCCGAACTTCGAGGACTGGTCAAAGGTGATCTATTACAACACCGGCCTTGAGATGACGCCCAGGGAGATATGGGATGTGGCTGAAAGGTGCAACAACCTGGAAAGGCTCTTCAACCTGAGAGAAGGACTCACCAGGGACGACCTCAAAAAGGGAGACACCCTCAACCACAGGTATTTTGACGAGCCGTGCAGAAGGGGTGCCCCGGATGTGATAGGCGCCCACATAGACAGGGAAAAATTCACCAGGATGGTGGACGAGTTCTACGAGCACCACGGCTGGGATGAAAACGGCGTGCCCACCGCCGGGACATTAGAAAGGATGGGGCTTGAAAAAGAGCCCTCCCATCTGATTTAAACAGGCTTCAAGGAGACAGAACATGGAAAAGATCCTGATGATAAATTATGAAAAATGCACCGGCTGCCGTCTCTGCGAACTGGTCTGCTCGGTGATGCATGACGGCATATCAAATCCCGCCAGAAGCAGGATAAAGGTTATGAAATGGGAGCAGGAGGGCCTCTACATCCCCATGACATGCCAGCAGTGCGAAGACGCCCCCTGCATGAATGTGTGTCCTGTCAAGGCGATAAGCCGCGACGGGGATCTGGGATTCGTGATGGTGGACTATGACGTGTGCATAGGCTGCCGCACCTGCGTTGCCGTGTGCCCCTTCGGGGCCATGAACTACAACAGGACAGACAAGAAGGTCTTCAAATGCGACCTGTGCGGAGGGGACCCTCAGTGCGTGAGGTTCTGCGAGGTAAAGGCCATAGAATATGTAAAGGCTGACGACATCAGCATATACAAAAAAAAGGGCGCGGCCGAAAGGCTTCACGCCGCCCAGAAGACCGCGTCGGCACTTCAGACGGCAGCTGCATAGGCAGGGCTTATAATGCCTGAAGTGAGCTAAAGCGACTCCACAATTTCAGGCACCTTTAACTTTAGTCACTTTCAACTCTAGGCACTTTAGTCACTTTTAACTCTAGGCACTTTAGTCACTTTCAACTTTAGGCACTCATGTCCCTATCCCCCTGCGATCATGAGGGTCAGATGTATCTCATCGCCCTCTTTTACCGCCTTGCTCAGTTCGTCCGGATAGGCGCTTTCAAGGTTGAGATATACCTCTATCACCTTCTTGAGGCCCCCCTTGTCGTCAAAAAGGGCCTTTTTAAGCCCTGGATAAAGGCAGACAAGATACTGGAGGCACTGGCCGACAGTGCCTCCTTCCGCATATACATCCTTTTTCCCATCCGTATGCTGCCTGTGTGTCTTGTGGATATGGACCTTGACACTCACCTGAAGTTCCTCCTGCCGTCCTGCTCAAAATGATGTTGGAAAATTCATCTATTGCGCTATACTTTAAGATAGCAACAATCGGGGAAAACTCAAGAATCCGATACACGCTCCCCCGCCGGTCAAGGCAGAGGGGAGTATTTTACGCGACGGGCTGTGGGGCGTAAATCAAGGGAACGAGTACATGAAAAAGCTTGAAACAGGTCTAAAGGGGGAAAACTCCTCTTTCATGTCACGGCCAGTGACGCCCGGGGCAAGATAAGTGAAGGAGTAAACGAGCAGCGTATAATAGGCCTTTACCTTTTCTTGAAAAGGTAAAGGAAAAAGCCTACGATAAAAAGCAATGAGAATAATAAGCAGGCATTGACAGGTTCTCTTTTTAGGGATATGCAGACATGTCTTAAGCAGGGAGGTCATCTCAAACACAGGAGGTGCCGCGACCACAGATCTCTCACAGAGGTCACAGGGGACACAGAGAAAACGCAGGGGGGGCCCGCTTTTTCAACATGGATCAGAAAACGAGGCGTTCCATAATGGACCATGACAGAGATAAATTTGAAAAATCCTTTGAAATATTGTCCGCCCAGGGATATTCGGACACGGTCATAAGGCACTGGTTGAATCCTAAGAACTTCGGCATAAAGGACAGCGGGCTCTGTGACGGCTACTCCGGGTGGAACGGGTGCCCTTACGGGGATTCAATGGCGATCTGTATCAAGGTAACCGACGACCTGATTAAGGAAGCCACCTTTATGAGCGATATCTGCATAGGATCCGTATCCGCGGCAAGCCTGCTCACGGAAAAAGTAAGATCCATGACCCCGGCCGAGGCGAGCGGGATTTCCGCTGCCAGGATAATAGATGAACTGGGAGGTCTGCCCGAGCAGTTTATCCACTGCGCGGATATGGCAAAAGACACATTGACCAAGGCTATTTTGGACTACTACGATAAGGGATACAGACAGGCCCCATGGAAGAAGATGTACAGGCCAGGGGGTTAGATGCTGAAAGGGCCCATGAAATCGATCACCCTGGCTGACGGATAGCAAGGCTTTTCCATGTTTGGTTCTTCTCCGATTTAGTTGTGTAAAAAGGGTTCAAGTGATTGGTATTTAATCAGTGTTCGTCCATAAATCAGGATTTATGGACTCACGCTATCGGAAACCGGCTCTCAGCTGTCAGCAAAACATTCGGAATGTCAACTTATTGGCTGCTTGCTGATAGCTGACGGCTGAAAGCAGTATCCGGAAGTGAGCAATTTCCGGATGGGCACTAACTAACCAACTAATCGGGAGAAAATCCCTGTCTTTTAACATAAAAGTCAATACCCGGGAAATAAGCAGATGGATATGCAACCGAAAAAGGAATTTGCCCTGATTGACTATGATCTGTGCAGACCGCAGGGGTGCGACCCTGACCAAGGGATCTGCGCTTCTTCAAAGGCATGCACACACAAGGTCCTCAAGCAGATAGACGGGAGGTTTGAACCTCCGATGATATTTCAGGACATGTGCATGGGATGCTGGGACTGCATTGAGGCATGTCCACTTGATGCGGTCAAAAGAAGACATATAAACTGAGGCATCCCAGGCCTTTAAAAAAAACGACAACAGATGACACCACCAATAGGCGGGGCAAGGCCCCGCAACAACAGAAGGGGCGGAGGACGAAGGCGTCTTCGTCCTTCGGTAAACAGACTTCCACACACGGAGTGGCAGGCAGCGGCTCAATATAAAGCCGGTTCCCGGAAGGCAGAGGGCGAGGTTGAATCCATCAGAAGGCAGGCAAGCGAGCTTATCAGCAGCCTGAACAACCTGATGACCCGCATCAGCCGGATGGAGAGGGGAGAGAGTCTCTCGGCAATGGTCGCGGTTGTCGACCAGCAGCAGTGCATCGGTTGCGGCCTGTGCCTCGAGGCCTGCAGCTACGGGGCGATAACCCTCAAAGGAACCTCCAGCATAGATCCGCTTAAATGCAAGGGATGCGGCGACTGCCTGAACTTCTGCCGCAAGGGGGCAATATCCCTGAGCCCCGTTTGATCGAATACCCGGATGGACCGCTAGCAGTAAGAGGAAAGAGAAGAGGCAACGAAAGGCTATTACAAGGTTTTAAAGATAAGTCCTCAAACAACCGATGAGGAGATAAAAAAGTCCTATCTAAACCTCGCCATGCGATATCACCCTGACAGAAATCGTGATGATCCTGAATGCGAAGAACGACTCAAGGAGATCAATGATGCCCACAATGTACTTGGAGATGAAGGTAAAAGGCGGCAGTACGATCTTTTATGCTCTCATCGTTTGGGGAGGGTCAGACCTTTTTTGAAGGAGATCTCAGCGAGGATATCGTCGCAATCCTCAGACAGTTTATGAGCGGAGGGCTTCCCGTAAGAAGAAAGGGGGCCTGCAGGGGTGCAGGTTTTCGGAAAAAGGGATGCAGGCCGCTGGAATCGCAACTTTTGAGCGCAAGGGATAGGGATTACAAGAAGAGAGGGGTCCTTCCGGGCCCCTCTCTTAATTTTGAACATTCTGCCGCGTCGTCTCAACCCTGACTTTTCCCGAATTTATCGAACCTGCATGGCACTATATCAGATAGTGGAGCAGACCTTTTCAATGGCTTCCGCCATGGCCGCATCCTCTTTTCTTATATCTTCCATGGTCTTGGGAAGCACCTCGGGAGGCCTTTGCTCAAGCCCGTATTTCCATTTGAGAAACTTCACTCCGGTAGTCGGATAAAGCGCCACGATAAGAAGATCAAAGTCGTCTTTTGCAAGATCACCCGCCTTTTTCCGTGCCCCGTCAAGTTCAGGCTCCAGATAATCGGCCGGACGCCCGGTGACGGGGGTCTCACCCCTAGCATATCCCTTGAGCACCTTTTTCCTGATATCGGGATCAGGCTCCGCCGGTGTCTTTCCGTACAACCCGTAGGCAAGGGCCTTGACCTCGTTTGTCACGATCTTGTATCTGCCGAAAAGGACATTCAGGACCGCCTGAACCCCCACGATCTGGCTTGTCGGCGTGACCAGAGGCGGCATGCCAAGGTCCTTTCTTGTCCTTGCCACCTCCTCGTATACCTCGGGAAGACGGTCCAGCGCGTTTGCCTCCTTGAGCTGGCTTACCAGGTTGGAGATCATTCCTCCCGGCACCTGGTGGATTAAAACGCCCGTGTCTATGACCGACATTCTGTGTCTTGCAAGATAATCCCTGTATTTGGGGGCTATGGTCTCTATGTAGTCTCCCAGCTCGAGAAGGGTCGCCAGATCAAAGCCCGGGTCCCTGACAGTCCCTACGAGGGTGGCGGCAATCGGCTCGACAGCCGGCTGAGATGTCCTGAGAGCGAAGGGGGCGAGACAGGTATCTACTATGTCCACACCTGCCTTGATCGCCTCGAGATATATCATTGATGCCATTCCGCTGGTATAATGGGTATGCAGATGTATCGGGATGGAGGTCTTCTCTTTCAGTGCGGTGATCAGCTTTGCGATATCAAATGGCGACATTATTCCCGCCATATCCTTGAGACATATGGTATCGGCACCCATCTCTTCCAGCTCGCGGGCCTTGTCCATATAATAGTCGAGGTTGAATATTTCACCCCCCATCCTTCTCTCTGTAAGGGTGTAGCATATCGTCCCCTGAAAGTGCCTGCCGTTTGCCTTGATCCGCTCTACGACCGTCTCGAAATTTCTGTAATCATTCAGGGCGTCAAAGACCCTGAACACATCCATTCCCGCCTCACAGCTCTTGTCCACAAAGAGTCTTGCCACATCATCGGCGTAATTTCTGTAACCGACCAGGTTCTGACCTCTTAAAAGCATGGATAGAGGGGTCTTTTTGATATACCTTTTAAGCGTTCTCAACCGCTCAAAGGGATCTTCCCCCAGGAATCTGTGGGTGGTGTCGAATGTGGCTCCACCCCATACCTCCATTGCCCAGAAGCCCACTTCATCCATCTTTTCCGCTATGGGAAGCATGTCCTCGGTCCTCATCCTTGTGGCAAGGAGGGACTGGTGACCGTCCCTGAATGTGTTATCCTGGATCTTGACCGGGTTTTTGGGCCCATCTTCCAGAAATCTGTCCATTATGCCTACCTCCTTTTCTGCATACGTCATGATAATCCTCGCGCCAAAAACGACGCGGCCCGCTGAGGGGAAGGCGCCTTAGGGCGCCCTTGATGCAGGACTAAACCGGGGGTACTGAAAACGCGACTCTTTCAGCACCCCTTCACAAAATAAAGACCGGCTGATTGGATTGGTAAAATTTAAGTCGGAAACCGGGCAATCAGATATTAGCGGACCCCGCCTTTCGTGCCGCCTGAAGACAGGGGAATGACGATAGGACATGATCCATGAACTTCACTTCAACACGATTAACGATGAGATCGCCTTGTCTTGTTATCCTGAATGTCTCTCTTACATCAAGCTCGGAGTCGGAGGGAGAAAAATCTTCCTCAACCTGATCTCCTACCTTAACCATAAGTTCGAAGTCCTCCGGCCTTAATTTGTCTTTCTGCAGCTGCCGGATTCCCTGCGGCATATAATACCTGAGATAAAGCATATCCGCTTCCGGGTCAAACCTTGAAAAGACAACAGGAAGATCCACGCAGTAGCTTTGCTCGGTGAATCTGTTCAATTCGATCTCAGCATCCGTAAGCCTTTTTCTGAAATGGCCGTATGACTCTGAAGGCTGCCTGCCTGCGGCTGTCTGATCTATTAGCTGGGCATATCGTTTGGGAAAGTATCCTGCCGGATAGTTCTCGTTTGTATCAAGTGCCTTTACGCATACATTGAGCCCCATTTGATCGATTCTTACATTTGCGAAAAAAACCAGGGCAGTGAAACCGGCAAGCGCAATGATATAGATATTTTTTCTTATAGCCCTTAACAACGCTCAATTTCCTCCTAATTCGTTATAATAAAAAAAGTACGGAATTTATTGAAATAACGGGGCATTGTCAAGACAAAAATGTGCCTGCCGCTCAAGGTCTGAAAAAAATCCCCTTTTTCAGGATTTTTCACTCAGGGCCTTCAAGGCCAGATAAAGGGCCTGGGTGCCTGAGCGGCCGTGTCCCTGTGCCTTTACCGCCACATAAAGCTGCTGAACAAGGGCCAGCCCCGGCAGGGAGACTCCGGCCGCAGAGGCCTCTTCCAGGGCGATCCCCATGTCCTTTATGAAATGTTCGACGAAAAAACCGGTATCATACTCCCCTCTGACGATCCGGGGCCCCAGATTATTTATACTCCACGAACTTGCAGCACCCTTTCCTATAACCTCGATAACCGCCTCACGGTCCAGCCCCAGCCCGGCCGCGTAGATAAGCGATTCACACACACCTATCATGGTTCCGGCGACAAGAATCTGATTGCACATCTTCGTATGCTGGCCAGCTCCCGGCCCACCCATATAGAAGATATTCTTTCCCATCAACCTGAATATGGGGACCACCTCATTGAAAACCGACTCTTTTCCCCCCACCATTATGGCAAGAGAGGCGTCTCTTGCACCTATATCTCCCCCTGAGACCGGTGCGTCAAGGCTTTCAAGTCCCAACTCGACGGCCTTACGCGATATGGCCCTGGATAGCCCCGGCCTTGTAGTGGTCATATCCACGACAATGGAGCAGGCGGGTCTTGATGAAAGTATCCCCTTTTCTCCGAAATAGACCTCTTCAACATCACTCGGAAGCCCGATTATCGTAAACAGTATGTCAGTGGAGAAAGCGACATCAAAGGGGGAGTCACACCATATTGCGCCTCTCGCCAAAAGGCCCTCCGCCTTTTCCTTTGTCCTGTTGAATACATAAATGTCATGGCCTCCGTCAATCAAATGTCCTGCCATGGAAAAACCCATGACACCGGTACCGATCCATCCTATCTTCATGACTTCCTCCTCCATATTATTCTGATACGGCCCTTTAAATTCTCTTATGCCACTGTTTCAGAAGCTGCAGCCTCCCCCGAAGGCCTCAAAAAAACGACCCGGGGTTTCACGTTTTAATGAAATAATGCTTGAAAAGACAAGACTCTTGTGTATAGCTATATGGTTTATTTTCAAAAAAATTATTTATTGAAGAGACGGCTCGAGAAGTTCTCGACACCGATTCCCGACGGATCAGGCCGCTATCTGAAAATCGGATGCAGTGAACCACCTTTGAGAAAACAGCAATCATAAAATCCACTGGCATTTCTCTTCGACTGAACCGGATAAAGATCTGATCCAAAGAGTAAGAGTATAATCATTCACACGGCAAAAAAACAAGCAAAACAGGCCTTACAGGAGAAAGACATGTACAGAGTTATGATAAGAGACGGGATGGACCCGCTTGCAAAAGAGATTCTTGAGCAGACAGGGGAGATTGAGGTTGTAATTGATAATGACAAGGAGACAAATAAGCCTGAGGTCCTGGCCGGTATCATAAAAGACTTTGACGGTCTGGCAGTAAGAAGCGGCACCAAGGTGACCGGAGAAGTCCTGGCCGCAGCTACCCGCCTCAAGGTAATAGGCAGGGCCGGGATAGGCGTCGACAACATCGACGTGAGATCGGCCACCGATTCGGGAATAGTGGTCATGAACGCCCCCGGCGGCAACACTGTCACAACGGGAGAGCACGCAGTGTCCATGATGATGTCTCTTGCCCGCAACATTCCTCAGGCTACGGCCTCACTAAGGGCAGGCAGGTGGGACAAAAAGAAATACATGGGGGTCGAAATCACAGGCAAGAGTCTCGGGATAGTCGGACTGGGTCACATAGGAAGAGAGGTGGCGGCCAGGGCGCTCGGCCTCAAGATGCAGGTACTGGCCTCGGATCCTTACATAACAAAAGAGGCCGCCACTGAGCTTGGCGTCGAATTGATGCCGCTTGATGAACTCCTTGGTAAGGCCGATTTTATTTCCCTTCACGTTCCACGCATGGACGAGACCAGGAACATGATAAACAGGGATTCAATCGCCAGGATGAAAAAGGGTGTGCGAATCATCAACTGTGCAAGGGGAGAGATATTAAATATCGACGATCTCTATGACGCAATTGAAGAAGGTACCGTGGCCGGTGCCGCTCTGGACGTGTTTCCCAAAGAGCCTCCAGATTATTCGCTGCCTATCTTTTCTCATCCCAATGTTATCTTTACCCCCCATCTGGGTGCCAGCACGGGAGAAGCGCAAAAAAAGGTGGCCGAGATGATCGCCAGACAGATGGTCGATTACCTCACCAACGGCGTCATCACCAACGCGGTCAACTTTCCTTCCATTCCGCTTAAGATTATGCCCCGGCTCAAGCCTTTTCTGGAGTTGGCCGAACGTCTCGGCTCCATGACCGGACAACTGACGAGACAACCCCATGATATCAGGATTACCTACAGCGGGGACGTTACCAAGTTTGATACCCATGTACTCACCCATGCGGTCTTAAAGGGGCTCCTGGATTCTTTTACCGATAAACCGGTAAACTATGTGAACGCCCATCATCTTGCCAGAGACAGGGGTATCGGCGTTGAAGAGACGATAAGCAATGAAACTAAAGATTATACCAATCTTATCCAGATAAAGATGCCCGGGATCAATGAAGAGTTAAATGAGATCTGGGGGACCATATTCGCCAAAAACACCCAGAGGATAGTGCGCCTGGGCCGGATACATATGGATGCGGAACCGGAAGGCTGGATGATAGTCATTCAGAACCATGACAAGCCCGGAGTAATCGGAAACCTGGGGAACATGCTGGCGGGACACGGGATAAACATCGCCCGCTTTCATCTGGGCAGGCTGGAAGGCCGCGCCATATGTCTCGTAAATATAGATTCTCCGGCCAAAGAAGAGATTATAGATGATATCCGCTCCCTGCCTAATATAATAAGCGCTCAGGGCATCATGCTGAAGTGAGTAGACATCGACCACACTCGACAACCCCAGGACCGACAAGGACAGGCTGAATGAATCGTCCTGACCGATTCCCTTCAAAAGATATAAGAGACATACCCGCTCCTGACCATTCGGATATCCTGGGGCTTAATTTTATCAGGACACCGGGGATATACCACTTCAGAAGACATTACCGTTCGGGACTTCGTTCTCACATAATGGAACTGTTGAGACCCGGGGACCTTAGGATCGAAAGAAAAGGAACACTCGACAAAGGGGGCATGCGGCTTTTTCCCAGGGCGCGGCCGGTCAGGATACTCAGGATATTCAAGAGGAGATTCAGGTCCCGAAAAGAGATTGAGTCGGAACTGAAGAGGGTCAAGATAATAAGTGCCTATCTCGGTCCGGACAATGTCGCCAGATCAGATGAATTTCTTGTCAGCTACCTGGCAGGCAAAAGATGCGAACATGTCCTTTGCGGTCTTCAGGAATATGTAGAGGGAGAAATCCTTGATCCCTGGGCCGGGCTTCATGATAAAATGCTTAAAACGCTTTTATTACGCATGGCTTCTGAAAAGGCGGAAGCAGGAGAGCAATCGGTTGATAAACGGCTCTTTGATGCGAAACAAAAGGCCGGGGTCTTTATCAAAAAGTTAAAGGCCCTGGTGTATGAGGCAGGTTATGTACCCGATCTGGCAGGGATGGGGAATCTGCTGATAACGCGTGCCGGCGACATCAAACTGGTAGATATAAACAATATCTCCAGGGTGGATTTTTCCCCGCGGATCGCTGTCGATGAAAAGGGCTATCCTGTCTGCGACAAGAGCATACAGGCGCTCGCCCTTCTCGAAGAACAGCTGAGCGGACAAATCGATAAAAAAGAAAAAATCTACGAAGTTTACACCGCTTCAAAAAGGGTCAAAGACGCAAGAAAGTTGGAAAGGCGGTTTCACCTCTCACTTGACACATCAAGTTACCCGTAGCCCTGCATCACACTATTCCTGCATATTCTTGATTATATCCAAATCACCTTCCCAGGCGGATTCAAGAATCGGCCGCATGTAGGTATCGACCATCTTCGCGTTCAGGGGAACGGGCATGTTCCTCAACTTCATGTCAAGCTGGGGATTTTTAGCGGCTGCGAGGCATCTTTCCATATGCCCCGAAGTCACGCCCGGGACCTCCCTTAGGCATGTCGGAAACCCCAGGAATCTGCTGAAATCAACCATCCCCCTGGCAACTGCCATACCAAGATCCCTTCCGCTCAGTGAATCGACCTTCTCATCCAGATAGCCGTAGCGTTTATAGATGTTACCGATCGTCCTTAACTGATCCTCTATGGCTGGGGCAAAAAATACGGTATAGTAGGGATTCATAAGGGCACATGCGCGGCCGTGGCTTAAGACATCGACGAGAGAGAAACTGGTCAGATGTGCGCCTGAGGTTCCTCCCACCATTATGGCGTATCCGCCCAGGTCGGTTCCAAGTCCAAGAAAGGTCCTGGCTTCCATGCTATTGGGGTCTTTCTTCATCTCGGTTAGACCTTTTATTATAAGCTCAATGCCCACGGTTGCTATCTCCTTTGTCCTTTCCCGGCTTTCCGGTCCTGATCCGAAATAGACTTCCAGGCAATGGGCGATCCCGTCGAGCCCCCCGTCAAGGGTAAGACTCATCGGCTGAGTCGCAGTCACGTCATAGTCGAATATCGCGCGGGGAGGGATAACGGCCTCATCCACAATCAATTTTTTCTGACCCTGAACCGGGTCGGTTATATTCGAATATTTTGTAAGGTGGGCGCCGGAGCTCGATGCCATCATGACGGCAAGTACAGGTATAACGGTTCGTTCGGCCTTTTCGCATATCTTTGAGACCTGTCCTACCCCGAAAAAAGGATCTATTTCAGGTTCCATATCACCAAGGGTAGCCAAAGTCGCCGCCGCCTTCACGGAATCGATCCCTGAACCACCGTCGGCTACAACAATGAAATCTGGCCTTTTGTGCATGATGTGACTGTGGATACGGTAAACATCCACAAAAGGGGCGTTCGGCGCCGCAGACCTTGCGATACCCACGACATTAACCCCTGCATCTTCAATAGAGTTAATGATCCTGAGCTGGAGCGGCTTGAACCACTCCAATTCGATGGGGCCTACAAACAAGGCCTTTTTACCCAGCTGGGAAGAGAATCTGCCGGCGGCCTCATCCAGTACACCGCTTCCGAAAGAGTAATTGTCGCCCTTAAATTCTCTGAGCATTGAAGCGGCACGATTCTTAAGATCTTTCATCACCTGACTCCTCTCACAAAATATTTCATTCGCCTTCGCCCGAATACCCTGCAGCTTGATTTCATTCTATTTATTCGGATTCCACTGAAAGATCAACCTGACCGTAGATTTGAATATTCTATTTATGAATATAGAATAAAGGCCTGTCCCTTCTGAAAGGACAGACCTTTATAGCTTATGTTTGTTTCATTTTTTTCGCAGGAATGTTATTCCATTGATTCAACGACTATTTCAGTCAGATCCTTTACCGCAAGGTCGGTATTGGTCCTTTTGGCCCTTGTCTGCATCGTCCTCACACACTGCTGACACGCCGTGATAACGGTCTGGGCGCCGACCCCCTTGATGCTGTCAAGCTTCATCTGGGCGACCTGGGCCGAGATCTCCGGCGCGGTCATCTCCACATTTCCACCGCCGCCGCAGCAGACCGAAAGATTCCGGTTAAGGGGAAGTTCGGTGAAATCGATCCCGGGCACAGCCTTGATTACCTCGCGGGGTTCCTCAAAAACGCCGCTGTTCCGCCCCAGGTCACATGGGTCATGATATGTGACCTTTCCTTCGATCGGCTTTGTAAGCTTGATGCGGCCTTCCTTTATCAGTTCCGCAATAACCTGACTGGCATGCATAAGCTCGACATCGGTATTATAGAGATGTTTCCATGTGTGGTAGCAGGACGGGCATGTAAACACCACCTTTTTGGCGCCCACATCGGCGACCTTTTTCAGGTTGTGCTCTTTCATGGCCTCCAGTTTGTCAGGCATGCCCGCTCCGATCAGGGGAAACCCGCAGCACCATTCGTCTCCGCCCAGGATGGTGAAGTTCACGCCTGCCTTGGTGAGGATCTTGGCCATATTGGCGGGTATCTTCTGGACCATCGGGAAAAATGACGCGACACACCCGACAAAGAAAACTATATCGGCCTTTTCTTTTTCAAAGCTCTCTTCCGGCAGATCCTTTATCAGTTCCTGCCATTCAGCCCTGTCTTCCTGATCGTCGTCGGAGATATTGTGAGTTCCTTCAAGGGTCTTGACCAGCCTGTCGGCGATCTTGGGATAAAAACCCTCATCCACCTGGCATTCCCGGTTCTGAAAAATGAGGTCCTTGGTCTGTACGCTTGAAAGGCACACTGCCGTACAGGCACCGCACCCCAGACAAGTGAATATGGCCCTTTCGGTATCATCGCTCAAGGGCAGTTTGTTTTCGATGGCGAATCGTACTATGGCATTTCGCCCCCTGGAAGAATAGGCTTCTTCTTTCATCACCAGATAGGTGGGGCAGCTCGGCAAGCAGAATCCGCATTTATTGCACTTTGCAACCTCGTCATATGACAACTTCTTTAATTGAACAAGATTCATAAGAGTTTACCTCTTCGCGTCTACTCTGATTATGGATAATTGATTAAAGACCTCCGATATAGCGCCCCTTGGACATGATACCCGCAGGATCGATCTCCTCCTTGATCCTCTTCATGGCAACAAAATCGGAACCCGGTTTCCCCCACACCTTGAGTTTGTTTTTCAGCTCAACCGGTGCGTTTTGAACTACCATATTGCCTTCAACGCTGAGACATTTTTCAAGGAGTTGATCAAGGGCCTTGACGCCCTTTTCAACGGCATCTGAATCGTCTTTTGCAAGGAGAAGGTTGATATGGGAAATCCCGTTACCGGAATGGGCCTGAACGGAAAACTCAAGTCCACTCTTGTCTAAGGTATCCTTTGCAAATTCCAGGAGCCCCTTCCACTCGGATATGGGATAGTTGTATTTAACCCCGATAAGCCCGGGGGATTTTGTCTTAAGCGTAGAATTGATATCGCTTACCTTCAACCAGAAAACCCTGTGGTCATCCTCTGAAAAGACTGCGTCATCGTCCGAACCAATGGCCTTTCCCATCTCCAGGATCTCTTTTTTCATTCGCTCCACCGCAGGGGTGAAGGCCTCAAAGGCTGCGGCAAGCAGACATCCGCCTTTTGCCACCTTAGGCACATCCTGCATGCCCAGAGCTTCGCAAGCCGTATCGTTCATCACCTCGACTGCAGCCGGAAGCAGTGTGGTTTCAAATATCTTTTCCGCACATGCCGCCGCATCTGCAAAAGATCCGAAGGATATTGCCACTGTTTCCATCTTCTCCGGAAGAGGAAGCAGGCGCAGGGTTATCTCGGTTATAACGCCCAGGGAGCCGAAGCTACCCAGCATCAGCTTGGAGATGTCGTAGCCTGATACGTTTTTGACCGTCTTTCCCCCGCTTCCGATTATATCGCCCTGGGGAGTTACAAAACGCACCCCAAGAATCTGATCCCTGGGCAGGTTGTAAAGCAGCCTCCTGGGGCCTGTCGAATTGGCAGCGATAATTCCGCCGATGGTCGCCTTCTCCGCATAGAGAGGGTCGATCGGAAGAAAACAACCGCTGTGTGACCTGTCCGAACAGATGAACTCATCGGCCTCGGTTTCCAGGTCCTCAATTGGAAGGTAGCATCTGTCTTCCTGGGTGCCGAGCCGGGCCTGGATGTCCCGGAATTTTACTCCGGCCTCAACGGTTATCGTCAGATTTGCCACATCCACATCCAGCATATGGTTCATACGCTTGGTGCACAGCACCAGGTCAAGATTCTTCGGCGGATTTCCCATGCCCATCTTTGTACCGCTTCCCCATACGACCATGGAGATATCGTTTTTATGGGCACAGCGCATCACCTCGGAAACCTCTTTAGTGTTTGCGGGAAATACCACTGCCCTGGGAGTCAAATCATCAACAGAATATTTGGCAACGGCATCCGGTTCTGATTTTATTTGCTCCCGGCCTATTATGCCGGAGAGCTCGTTAATAATCTCTGTGAAGTTTGCCACGTGAAAACTCCTTGGTTTCGGCATTAATTGAATAGCCGTTTAAAGTGTTCTTATACAATTATGCCCCCTGGCATGGTTGATCCGGAATCATCTTACCGGGGTTGATAAAATCATCAGGATCAAAGGCATTTTTGATTCTACGCTCGAATTCAAGATCGGTATTTGAAAAAATGAAGCATGTCTCACCGAGCTTTTCCAGACCCACGCCATGTTCGCCGCTGATAGTTCCCCCTGCGTCCGCACAGAGCTTAAGGATTTCCGTAGATGCCTTGCGAACCCGTCTCAACTCATCCTCATCCCTTTCATCAAACATTATGAGGGGATGCAGGTTACCGTCACCTGCGTGGAAGACGTTTCCTATCGGCAGGTCATACTTTTCCCCTATCCCGATAACGCCGCTGAGCACCTCGGGTAATTTTGTTCTCGGGACCGTGCCGTCACAGCAAAGGTAGCTGGGACGGACCTGACCTACCGCGCCGAAAGCGCCCTTTCTGCCGGCCCAGAGGATCGCCCTTTCCGCTTCATCCTTTGCGAGCTTGACCTCACGGACATTGTTCTTTTTGCAGACCTCCATTACCTTGGCCGCGTTCTCATCCATACCTTCCGGCATTCCGTCAAGTTCGATAATCAGCACGGCCGCTGCGTCCAGGGGATAACCTACCTTGACGGTTTCCTCAACGGCACGCATCACCGTGTTATCCATCATCTCCAGTGTCGCTGGTACTATACCTTCGCTGATTACGGCTGAAACGGTGTTTGCACCGTCTTCAATAGTCTCGTATATGCAGAGCATGGTCTTTACGGCCTCAGGCACCTTCTCCAGCTTGAGGATCATCTTTGTCACGAGTCCCAAAGTACCCTCACTGCCCACGATTATTCCGGTGAGATCATATCCCGCGTTGTCCCTCGCCTTGCCGCCCGTCTGGATAACTGTGCCGTCATTCAGCACTACTTCCAGACCCTGAATATGATTTGTAGTAGTCCCGTATTTTAGACAGTGAGGACCTCCGGAGTTCTCGCCCACATTACCGCCGAGTGTTGAAACCTTCTGACTGGCCGGGTCCGGCTGATAGACATAACCCAGCTTGAGCATCTCATTTTGAAGATCCAGGGTGATGATGCCCGGCTGCACAGTTACGGTACGGTTTTTTAGATCTACATCCAGGATATTGTTCATCCGGGAAAAATGCACGACGATTCCCCCCTCAATGGGTATCGTACCGCCTGTAAGGTTCGTTCCGGAACCCCTTCCCAGGATGGGAACCTTTTCCTTGTATGCCAGCGCCATGATCTTTGAGACTTCCTCGGTTGAATTGGGCAGTACCACGACATCGGGCATACCCTTATCAAGAGAAGCATCATAGCTGTAAAGCATACGGTCCATCTCCGAAGTCAATACGAACTCGGGATCGACTATTTCCTTCAGGCTCTCAATAAGCTTTTCTATTTCCATAAATCAATCCTCTTCAGAATAGAGTAAAAGGAGGCACCGGAATTTTCGGATTCCTGCGCCTCCTCAAGAAGTTCATTTACCCCTTTGAATCACAAAGGGTTTTTTTCATCTAAAGTATCTGCCTATTTTCCGATCTTGGCCTCGGCAGCCTTGATTTCTTCCATGGTCCTGAGGATCTGCAGTGCATTTTCATACACGGGTGTGTCAACCATTTTGCCCTTATAGGCCACGGCTGCGGCACCCTTTGCAATGCCTTCTTCCTCAAATACCTTCTTTACGCCCTCAGCCCATTCCACATCGTCTGGTGAAGGTGTGTAAAGTTCGTGTGAAGGCTCGATCTGACCCGGGTGGATAAGCATGCGGCCTTCATAACCCATCTGGCAGCCGTCATTGGTGCTCTTGATAAAGGCGTCCTTGTCGGTGAAATTGACAAAGGGACAGTCTATTGCGACGCATCCCGCGGCACGCGCAGCAACGGGCACGCGATAGCGGCCGTAGAGCTGCTCTACCGCTTCGTCGGTCAGGGTTACGCGCATGTCCTTGCAGTAATCAACGGCGCCGAAGATAAGGGAGTTACAGCGCGGGCTTGCGCTTGCACACTCGTAGGCGTGAACCATACCCAGGGCGGTTTCGATGAGCATCTGGATCTTCACCGTACCCACTTTCATCCCCCTTCTCTGCTCCAGTTCTTCCAGTTTCCAGTCCAGACGCTGCACATGCTCGGGCAGACCTGTCTTGGCAAGGCATACGCCGTCCAGTCCGGGATATACTATCGCCTCGAGGTCGTCGTTGGTCATAAGGGTTTCCCAGTTGTTGATCCTTACATAAAGATTGGGAGCCGCCTGGTCCGCCCTGCTGGTCTTGAGGTATTCCCGGATCATCTCCCTGCCTTTGGCTTTTTCAGCGGGGGGAACCGAGTCTTCAAGGTCGAGAGTCAAAACATCACAGGCGATGCTCGGCGCCTTGCCGACCATCTTCTCATTGTTGCTTGGTACGTAAAAAACGGATCTCATAACAGTCATGGTAAATCCTCCTTACATGTTAAGTAATTTTTTGATGGTTGGTGCTATTTCTTCCGGGCTGTCGACAACGCTTACTCCGGCATCATTAAAGGCTGCGATCTTGCTCTTTGCAGACCCTTTTCCCCTCTCCACGATGCTGCTCGCATGGGAAAATCTCATGCCCTCAGGCGCCCACGCGCCTGCAATAAATGCCACCAAAGGTTTGGTGTATTCGCCCTTTGCTACTGTTTCCGCGGCTTCTTCTTCAAGAGTACCACCGATCTCTCCGAATATTGCAACCGCCTTTGTCTGTTCATCCTTTTCATACTCTTTCAGGACATCTGCCATTGACAGACCCAGGACCGGTTCGGTTCCGATATGCATGGCCGTGCTTATTCCAAGGCCCGCGACCTTCAGTGCCCAGGGAACAGTTCCCGACTGACCGCCACTTCTGGAAATGACGCCTATCGGACCCGGCTCGAAAAGCATATTAGCCCAGTCGGCACTTCCTCCAAGCCATCCCATTGCGGCCTTTCCTGGGCTTATAAGGCCGAGGCTTCCTGGCCCAAGCAGTTTAACTCCGTTTTTAAGGGCGTAGTTTACCATATCCATAACATCCTGAACCGGGATTCTTTCCACAGGGGACCCGATAAACTTTACCCCCGCATCTACGGCCTCATATACCGCGGTCTTGAGACCGGGGCCGGGAATAAAGGTCACGCTGGCATCGACCTCGCCGACGTGTCTGATCGCTTCCTTCATGGAGTCGAACACCGGGATGCCAAGGACCTCCTGACCTCCCCGGCCAGGGGTTACGCCTGCCACGACCTTGGTCCCATATCCTTTCATAAAGGCAGTACGGAGGGAGCCTTCCCTGCCTGTCATGCCCTGGACAATTACTCTGGTATTTTCATCTAACAGTATCGACATATTATCCCCCGTTATTCTGTTCCGTGCTTTTTCCTGTATTCAGCCAAGCCCTCAATGGGCACCTCTATGGTGATTGCCGAATTACCCCTGAACCAGCACTCATATTCACAGGCAAAGCATTCCGTGCCCTTCCTTGCAAGTTCGCTTTCGCTCAGCTCAACCGTAGGCTTTCCATCCTTCAGCACGAGAATCCCGCGGCTGTATGTCTTGCACGCCTCTATACAGGCATGGGTAGTACAGCCTTCGCATTTATCTTCATCGATTATAACTTTTATCGTTCTTTCGTTGAATTCCATAAGAATCCTCCCCTTTATGCTACTCCTCGTTCTTTTCTATACTCCTCTACGAGCGCTTTCATCCTGCCTCCGATAAAAGATGCGTCATAGACATGCTCTCTGTCATAAATCTCTATGCGGCTACCGAAACCAGCGAGACCTTCCTTGAGGATCTCCTGAGACTCTTTCTCTTTGTTGCCGCAGAGGAGGATTACCACGGGAAATCCCGGTTTCTTAGGTAATTCCTCACGAAGTGCCTTGACAAGACCGTGGGCGTGATGCCACTGCTCCTGATTGGCCATCATGAAACCTGCGAGGATATAGCCTTCTATTCCGGGCTGCGAAAGGATAAGCTTGACAACGCGGTATACCTTCGATGCCGTGGGGTTACCGCTTGTATCGGCAAAGTCGGCGACCTTGAGTCCCACCCTGTTCATTGCGTCCATGCCGAGCATGGCGGCACCGCCACCGATTCCGTGGAATCCGACATAACCGCCCTTGCTTACTTCTTCGGGGGAGGCCATCTCAGCCACATAACTTGTACCGCGAAAATCCGTTTCCTCGAAAGACCATCCCATGAGGTCGAAATCGGTAGGTTCCTTCAGGAATTCACGTCCGATCTTGATACCCAGTTCAGGATGCCTGAACAGGGCCTGATCGTCAACCGCCATACGGCAGTCCGCAGCCAGCACCCGGCCGTCTTCAGTCAGCACCAGCGGGTTTATCTCCAGTGAGCGACAGTCATATTCCTGGAACATCTTAAAGAGTTTGAATACGACATCCGAGAACTGGCGGATAAGCTTGCCCTTGACTCCCATGGAAAGGACCATGTCGATCGTGTCATAGGGCATAAGGCCCTTGATAACGTCCACATTCAGGAGGGCCATCTTGTCTTCGGATACCGATTCGATTTCCACACCCCCTTCAGGGCTGAACATGATAACCGGAGCCCTGACATCCTGGGCGGAGTTGATGATCACACCGGCGTAAAACTCCTGCTTGATGGCCAGCTTTTCTTCAACAAGCACCATCTTTACCTCCAGCCCGCGGTGCACCTTTCCGATAATGGATTCCGCCGCCTGAGCCGCTTCTTCGGGAGTATCGGCAAATTTGACGAAACCGCCTTTACCTCTTCCTCCCGCCCATACCTGGGCCTTTACCACGACAGGTTTGCCGATCTTCTCGGCGGCCTGCTTAGCTTCTTCGGGTGACTTTGCCACAATTCCTTCAGGGATAGGAATACCGGACTTTTTGAAAAGCTCTTTTCCCTGATATTCGTAAAATTTTGCCATTTTGCCTCCCTTAACTAAAATAATCGTGTTATTTGTTTACCATTGAAGATGTTTCATGGTAATACCATTTGACGTTTTATGATTAGCAATAAATATTAAAGGGTGTCAAGCACTTTCTTCCAAACATATAAGGGGTTTCAAATAATAAAAAACGGATAGAACAAGGCCTTGATTTCGGAAATAAATGTTTTATAGGCCGATCAGGGTGATGGCCCGTGGTTATATTTTTTAGGCAAGTAGCATGCCAAAAGTGTAAATTATTTTATAGTTTTCCAACCTATTGATATAACAGGACTATATCTAATGAAAGGCCTCACCTGAGTCACAGGATCAGGATTATTTGTCAACTTTATTTACATATTGTAAAAATATTGGCCAGACTCTTGCCAAACATGAGGGTCAAAAAAAATTATAAACGATAACCGCCTTTTTCTTTTGCAATAAAAGAAGAAATTTTAGTAGAATATTCTATTATTAACTTACGCTTAAAGATCGACTCCCTTTTATATCGCCCTCGTCCAGGTATCAGCTATTTTCTTCATTAATTTAGGCGCGGCAGAGATTGAAGAAGCCTTTTTTAATTGACAATGGACAAGCGACCCTGCTAGTAGAACTTCTTAAACACGAGGTATAATGGTAATATGGTCAGTCCACTATTTAAACCGATTAAACAGGAAAAGCTATCCGCAAAGATAGCTAATCAGATCAAAAAACTTATCGTTGACGGCAAGCTGAAGCCGGGAGACCCTCTTCCACCTGAAAGAAAACTGATCAGTCTTCTGAATGTGAGCCGGCCTTCCCTGCGAGAGGCGCTCAAATCACTTGTCGGCATGGGATTTCTGGAAGTAACCCAGGGCAACCGCACGATTGTCAAATCACTTGCATCGGGACGGATACTCGAGCCGCTCGATTACCTGCTCAAGGATGATATACAAACGGCCTTTGAGATTATTGAAGTACGCAAGGCCATTGAGGCATGGAACGCCTTTTACGCGGCGAGAAGGGCCTCGAATCATGACATTGCAAGGCTTGAAGAGAATATTTCTTCAATGAAAGAGCTGATGCAGGATAAAGATTTTACACTTGGAAAGGTGGATGCAGACTTTCATCTGTCCATCAGCGAGGCGACCCATAATAAGATTCAGACCCATATAATGTTTACCATCTACGATACCCTGAAGACATTCATCGGAAAATATTACGGCAACATCGATTTCACCGATATCTATGAACAGCACTGTAATGTATTCCATGCCATAAGGGACAAAAATCCGGATAGGGCCAGAATGGCGATACTGGAACATCTCAATTATGTTGAATCCCGCATAAAGGACGCGGTCCGGTTTAGTGATAATGAGAAAGGCAGGGAACAGGAAGAGGCGGATAATCCGAACGGCAAAGGTGTTGAAGGGCTGTTCACCCCTGAACACTGATAGACTCGCATTTTTAATATGCCGTAACTCCGTAGCACTCTTCGTCTTAGGAAAAACGACCTGATAATTCAAAAAATCTAATTTTTAGATGAAATTCAAATGAAAGGAGAAATAAGATGAAAAAGAAGGCAGCCGTTATCGGAGCGGGTAATGTGGGAGCCACTGCTGCAATGCGTTTGGCTGAAAAAGAACTGGCCGACGTCGCTATCATAGATATACTGGAGGGGGTACCGGCCGGAAAGGCCCTCGACATGATGGAAGCGGCCCCTATTGAGAAACACGATTCCAAGGTAATAGGGTCAACAGCTGATTACAGCCCCGCAAAGGATTCAGACGTCGTAATAATTACCGCCGGAATTCCCAGAAAACCTGGTATGAGCCGGGACGATCTTCTGGCCACCAACATGGGAATAATGGAGACGGTTACAAAGGAGGTTGCGGCAGTTGCACCTGATTCCATCATTATTATTGTAAGCAATCCATTGGATGCCATGTGCCATGTTGCATATGAGGCCAGCGGATTCCCTAAAAACCGCATACTCGGCATGGCCGGAGTACTTGATTCGGCAAGGTTTCGCGCCTTTATCTCAATGGAACTGGATGTATCTGTTGAAAATACCCACGCGTTCGTGCTTGGCGGTCATGGAGATACCATGGTTCCGCTTCCCCGCTATTCGACCGTAGCGGGGATTCCCATAACCGAGCTTATGTCACAGGAAAGGATTGACGTCCTGGTAGACAGGACAAGAAACGGCGGTGCGGAAATTGTCGGCCTTCTCAAGACCGGAAGCGCCTTCTATGCACCATCCTCCGGCGCGGTAGCCATGGCCGAGGCGATACTGAAGGACCAGAAGAAGATCCTTCCTTGCGCGGCAATGCTCTCAGGTGAATATGGCATCAATGACCTGTTCATCGGAGTTCCCGTTAAGCTGGGAGAAAACGGCGCTGAAGAAATAATTGAAATCAACCTTACCGAAGAGGAGAAAAAGGGCCTTGATCACTCTGCTGACGCGGTAAGGGGTCTTGTTGAAGACATGAAGAGACTCAAGGGATAAAAGGCGTATATTCCCCCTTTAACTCTCACACCCCCGGCGATTATTTCGCCGGGGGTTTTTTATTTTAAAAGGACCCAAGTGTTCAATCGAATGACAGCAGACCAAAGAAAGACCCTGCCCGTTCATACACCCTCTGATTGCTAACTCGTGTTCATCCATAAATCAAGATTTATGCACTCATGCTATCAGCTCTCAGCTGTCAGTAAAACATTATATATGCGGCCACTTTTCCGTTAAAACCAGAGAAGGCAGGAGAGGGTAGAGTACCTATCTTCAAATGACCCGGGTCAGGACCGTGATGACTGAGAACGGCAAAAAAAAGGCCGGTCCCCTTTTCCAAGGACACCGGCCTTTCACCAATCAATCGTCAATATATTAACCGAGAATAGCCAAAAAAACCCCGGCAGCAACTGCCGAACCTATTACACCGGCCACATTCGGTCCCATGGCCGCCATGAGCGGATTGACCCTTCCCTTTGTACTACCCGACACATAAACCTGAACCACCCTTGCCGCCATGGGCACGGCAGACACACCGGCCGCCCCTATGCATGGGTTTATCTTTTTACCGGAAGGCAGAAAGACGTTCATAAGCTTTGCGAACAGCACACCGCCCGCCGTACTGAAACCAAAGGCGACACCGCCCATGACAAGTATGCTTATGGTATCAAAGGTGAGAAAATGTTCGGCATCCATTGTCGCGCCTACCACAAGACCCAGGAATATGGTTACGATATCGATCAGGGCACCGCCGGCCGTCTTCTTGAGCCTCTCGGTAACAGTACACTCTCTGAGAAGATTCCCAAACATAAGCATCCCGATAAGAGGTGCGCTTGAGGGAATTGCCAGAGAGGCGAGGATACCGGTTGTGATCGGGAAAATAATCACTGCCCTTTTAGATACAGGCCTTGCCTGGGGCATGTCTATTTCCCTCTCTTTTTGGGTTGTAAAAAGCCTCATTATGGGAGGTTGTATGATAGGAACCAGCGACATATAGCTGTAGGCCGCAACCGCTATCGGTCCCAGAAGATGAGGCGCCAGTTTGCTCGACAGAAATATGGAGGTAGGCCCGTCAGCTCCGCCGATGATGCCGATAGCGGCCGCCTCTTCAGGCGTGAACCCGAAGATATAGGCTGCTCCAAGGGCCGCTGTAAATATCCCCAGTTGTGCGGCGGCACCAAGCAGAAATGTCATGGGTCTGCCCAGAAGGGGCCTGAAATCTGTAAGCACCCCGACTCCCATGAAAATAACAGGGGGAAGCAGTTCGGTCTTTATTCCCATCCTGTAGATGAGATTCATGAGACCGTCCATATGCGCCCCCATCTCCCCAAGAGGCAGGTTGGCCAGGATAGTACCGAATCCGATAGGAATCAGCAGAAGAGGTTCATATCCTTTTCTTATGGCGAGGAAAATGAGAATCCCCGCCACTATGAACATTGCTATGTTGCCCCAGGTCAGATTGGCAAATCCGGATTTCGTTATAAGCTGAACGATAGTTTCCATGAATTATGCCTTTTTTGAAATAGTAACAATCGGAGTTGTAGCATCCACTTCATCGCCAATTTTCGCATTCACCGCACTTACAACACCTTCAACAAGGGTCTTTATGTCATGGGTCGCCTTCATGGCCTCGACCTGTGCAACGGCCTGCCCCTCGGTAACCGTGTCTCCCACCGCCACGAGTATGTCTACCAGATCGACTGAACCTGCGAACGAAGAGTAAACAGCCTCTTCCTCACCGCCTGCAGGAGCCGCCGCAGGTGCTGCTGCCGCTGCGGCAGGGGCCGCGGATGCTGCTGCTCCGGATGCCTCGATGGTTACCATGAAAGTCCTTGTGGCCTTGCCTTCCTTTACAATGCACTTGGAGGTAACCGGCCCTGTAATAGCCTGGACTGCTGCAGGAGCCGCCGCCTTTACTTCGGCAGCCTTGGGTTCTTCTTTCTTCTTGAGAGGGACATCCACCTTGCCGTTTCCAAGGAGGAACTTGAGTCCTTCATTTGCCGCCATCTTCTTGCCTGGCACCATCGCGGAGACCACGAAGAAGATGTTTTCCTCTGTGAGGGGAAGGTTGTTTTCCTCAAGGGCCTTCTTTGCCTCCGGGATCGGGTCGGAAACCTCGGCAAGAGGATCACCTTCAAAGGGTTCGATCCCCAGTTGATCCGCCGCCTTTTTGACGACATCGGGATCAGGCGGCAGAGGCGGCCTTCCGTAATAACCAAGCACTGCCCTTCCGTAACCAGCCTCTATCTTCTCCCATCTGCCGTACATGACATTGTTGAATGCCTGCACCCAGTACTGCTGACTTCCGGGAGTAACGCTCGTCCATGCGCCGCCCGCCTCCACAACAACGGGGAACTCGGCCAGCACCTGGCTGTATTTGTCAAGAAGTCCAGCCTTCACCATCATATGGACGTTAGGTCCGATTGCTCCTCCCGGCATTGGAAAACCAACCACGCGGGCATCTGCGCTCGTGGTTACCGGATTGAAGGCATAGTCCTTCATCAGGTCGTTCAGCATATCCTCGATCATCTGCATCTTGGACACATTGATATTAAGGGAATAACCGGTTCCCCTGAGCGCGTGAGCCATTGAGCGTACGTCAGGCTGACAGGTCCCGCTTGCCAGAGGACGCACGGAAAGATCCACGGCATTTACCCCGCCTTCGATGCCAGCCACCATCTGTGATACGGCCATGCTCGCGGTATCGTGAGTGTGCAGCCACAGATCCATATCAGCAGGCATATATTTTCTTATTGCTATGGCGGTTTCGTAACATGTCCTGGGATCGGTTGTTCCACTTGCATCCTTCATACAGATGCTGTCGACCTGGATATCTGATTCAAAGAGCCTTTTCACGATATTTGAATAGAATTCGGCGTTATGCACCTTGTCCGAATGAAATGGCAGTCCCATCATGGACACGCACACCTGATGATGCATTCCTGCCTTGACAATGGGCCGGCCTGTCTTGACCAGGTTCTCGACATCGTTCATGTAGTCGAAATTCCTGTCATAGGTCGTACCGTATTTGGCCATCAGCTTTGCCTGCAGTTCCAGGACCTCAGGGGTCTGCATGGTCAATGTTACACCGGATACCGACCTGGTAAGGATCTGAAGATCGATCCCGGGCCCCACGGCGTCCTTCATCGCCTGCATGGTCTCAAAAGGGCTCTCGTTAAGGTAGAAAAGGGGTGCCTGATATCTTGCACCGCCACCGAATTCAAAGTGTTTTACCCCCGCCTCCTTGGCAGAGGCGATCATGGCCGGCAGATAATCGTTGAGTCTTACCTTCCCGCCGAAAGCACTCTGAAGACCGTCTCGGAAGGGCATGAATTGCGTCTTTATTTCCTTGGGCTTTTTCGTATAAATCATTTTTACCTCTTACCTCCTCCTACTTCCTCAATCTTGGTTATTTTTGTCCCTGGATGCACATATGCATAGGCCGAGCCTATGGCGGCGACAACAGCGGGATCGGTTCCATTCTTTTTCTCGGGGAAAACGGCTATAAGCAGGCGCATCGCAACAGCCAGAAAGACAAGCACCGCAAATACCGAGACAAAAGACGAAATGCAAATCATAAAAAGATTCGCTTCCATTTATAACACCTCATTAAATCAATTTATTAAAAGTTACGGTAAACAGAATACTATTTTACTTTCCAGAGACTAGGCATATATTATCTAATCAAAACCTTGTCAAGGCTAATCTCTATCACCGGCTGACGATCCGGATATGCCGCACTGTGCTACACTCCTGTAAGGGGCCGCAACACAACACCAACTGCAGGCCTTATTACTCCTAAGCCTTATTCATGTTTATGGTCAAATGGTAAAACCACTTAGATTCACTACAGCAAGAAGAAATAAAAATCAAGCATTTTATATCGAATAAATCATAAAAACATGGGAGTTAAAGCTGAACATGGACAACATGGCTCTGAGGCGTTTTGGTCAAATGGTAAAACCAAATAGGCCGTCTCCATTTAATGGCAAATATCATGCCACATTCCATTGTCTTTTTCCAATCCATTAAATTTACCAAAAAACAAGGTCTTCCCGTCAAAAAGGAAAGACCTTGAAAGGACTTTTCGTGTCAATTTTTTTTACACAATGTAAACTTTCATAACTGAAACCTTACCCTATGCCTGATTTTCCTCTGGAGGAAATGTCATTGCCATGGCAAATTGAGTGGGAAAATCCCTTTCTTCCGCCAGTTCCAGGAATCTTATCGATGGAACCAGCCCTTCAGCGATCTTCCTATGACTCCTGTTCAGCAGGGCCTTTATAGCACCGACTCCTGCTGCATTTTCCACTACCTCCACCCTGGAAAAGGCCTTTGCATCAGGAAGCATCCCGATTGCCACAGCATTACGCCAGTCAAAACGGGCACCAAAGGCCCCGGTAAGGACTATCCTGTCGATATGATTCACATTCGCGTTTTTCATGAGCATCTTTATGCCGGTGGCAAGCGCCCCCTTTGCGAGCTGGATCTGCCTTATATCGGTAAGGGTGATGGAGATTTCCTTTCCCCCCTGAGATTTTTCGGCAGGTACCAGGATGAATTGCCGGCCTATTCCCTTTTCATCCGTGATAACCCCTGGCATACCCTCCTTTAACCTGCCGCTCGGAAGCATTATGCCGTTTCTGAGCATTTCGGCTACCGAATCGATAATGGCGGACCCGCACAGGCCTCTGGGCCTGTCCCCTTCAGGCTCGCCCAGCACTTCGTAGGATACCCTTAATGAATCAGGGTCTATCCCCAGTCTGTGAATCGCACCCGAAGACGCCCTCATGCCGCACTCGATCTGGGCACCCTCAAGGGCCGGCCCGGTCGCGCAGCTTGTCACCCACAGGCCCTTTCTGTTTCCAAGCACAATTTCACCGTTTGTGCCGATATCCACAATAAGAGATATATCGTCCCTCTCATAAGGCCTTTCAGAGATAATTACGCCCATTGTATCCCCGCCCACAAAGCCGGAGATCATCGGAAAAAAATGGACATTTGTACCTGGATTCAGACCAAGCCCCAGATCAGAGGCCGTCATATCCTCGATAATTCTAGCTACAGGGAAATATGGAGCAAAACCGAGGCCGTTAAGATGAATGCCGGCAAAGGCCTGCTGCATGGTGGTGTTTCCAACCACAGTAACCTCGTCCACATCCTCCCTTTCTGCTCCGGCCTTTTCCAGGCACCGTCCTATTATCTCGTTTATTCCCTGAGTGACCGTCTTATGGAGCATCTCCATACCCGATTCATATTCATTGGCGTAACTTATCCTGCTGATCACATCCTCTCCGTATCTTCTCTGAGGATTTGCAGTGGCTGATGACGCCAGAAGCTCACCTTTTGCGAGATCACATAGATAGGCGGCAAGCGTGGTCGTCCCGATATCCAGGGCAACCCCGAGAGACCTCCTCCTGTCACCCTTTAAGACGGCCGTCACACCCCTTTCAAGATGGTTTACAACTGTTATGTCATGATTGCAGACAAAGGGGCTGCTTACGGACCTTAATGAGTGGACCTGCCTGAACTCGACCTCTTTACCCGTTTCTTTTTTCATTCTCCGGCGGACACGCCCGACAAGATCCATTGCCCCGTCTTCCTGGGCTTCCCTGCTTCCTGAAGCGGGGAGAAAAAGTCTTTCAATCATCGGATCAGGGGTGAAATTACCGGATATACCGGTCTTGTAGCCAGCCTCTCCGCTGTCGATTGACCCACTCGGTATGGCAATGTTTACCGGCCCATTTACCTTTGCCTGGCACGCGAGACGATATCCGTCGTCGACCTGTTCCTGCTTTAAAAACCGCATTTCCTGTTCCGAAAGCCTTGAGAGATTATCAGGCTGATTCACCGCTACAAGGCATTTTCCGCACAGCCCCTTTCCCCCGCAGTCGGAACGGATCGGTATGCTGTTATCAGAGGCGATTTCAAGAATAGATTTTCCAGGTTCCACATCAAGTGCAACGCCCATAGGCTCAAAGACTACTCTACAGTTATGCATTTATTTATTCCCTTTAAAAACATCTTCCCTCTTACAGTATAGATGTGAAAAATTGTGGCTATCCTCTAATTTATTTGGTTAAAATAGGTCCCAGGGCTCCAGGATTCGAAGGTTCAAGTGGATGATGTTCAATCCAGAAACATATCCGCGTTTATCTTCTCCCCCGGCCTGATGCGAAAAAAATAGTCATCGCCGTAGGGTCCCCCCAGTATTTTTCTGAAATATTCAAGGCTTGTTGCGGGAATCTCTTCATATTCCTTCTGAAAAAACTCGGCGTTTTCCTTTGCCCTTCTGCGGATTCGGGCCATATCGGACAAACCGGTCTGTATCAAGCTTATGTGGGTGTAGTGTTTAAGCTGCTCCTTCATGGCCCAGACAGCCTTTTCCCTGCCCATCCTGGGGGCGTAATCATTTTCTATAAGACCTAGCGGATCCTTTTTCTCGGAAATCCATCCGGGCGTGAGATAATAGGTGCCTGGTCTTTCGGAAAATGCCTGGCTGTAAGCCCCGGGAGACCCCAAAAAAAGCCCCACGCAATCATGGCACCGCGGGACAAAAAGGTCCTGTTTTACTGCCTCAACCCCCACTATACCCATTGAGCAGAGCCCGTAGCCTAAAACGATGTATGTGGCGTATCCGGAAGAAAGATCGACCTGTTCCTGTATGAGGCCGGGCATCCTTTCAGGCGTGAGGTGCAGGTTCTGATCAAGATATCTTATCTCCACACCTTCATACTCATCAAGGAGCGCGCCAAGCTCCCTTTCAATCGACCTGCAGGCCACTACCACAGGCCGGTATTCAGCATCAAAAGGTATTTTTTTATTCAACTTTATTTCCCAATTCTAAAACCGCTCAATCTTATTGTCGGTCAAGGTTTCTCTTTTTGATGATATCGGAAATCCCGGGAAGATTTCCCTTTTCGTCAAACGGCAGGTCAAATGCCCCATCATAGACTTCGATATCATCTCTATTTTTCATCTCTTTTGCCAGTGCGCCTGAAACCGCCATCAACTCCATTGAAAGGGTGTTGCTTATCCATGCGACCTTTACCGTTTCCGGGCTCCAGAGCCCGATCGTGTCGAAGGCGGCCTGAAGGGCATCCCTGTCAGAGGAAAGAACCATCGGTATGCGTGCCTTTTCAGGGGCGACCGCAGTGATACAGTTGGTGTTGACCGCCTTGAAATCTATTTTTTCATATGCCCTTTGCGTGGTATAATCGGCAAGACCTATGCCTGTGGCGTTCCCGGCGGTCCTTTCCGTAAGATCCCTTACAACGATCCTTGTAATTCTGGGAGTCGTGCATTCCTCCTCATAGATGTTCATTATCCTGCCGATCACCTTTGTATCCATTCCCGCGCCTGAGATGTCCTTGCCGATTTCATCCACAAGGAGAATGTCGAGGTCTTCGACAGGAAGTTTTGACCGGTACTTCTTCGACTCTTCAAGCAGCTCAGGCTCTCTTTCAAAGACCTCGGAGGCCGGAACCACCTCCAATTTCGCCAGCCTGTTCGTATGATCCTCTATGATCGCAACACCCGCCAGGATATTGAGATTTTTGAAAAGACCTTTGCTTATCTCCTGAATGGCCTTATAATAGGTGATGTTTACGGCAAGTTTATGCATGATCTCGGCTCCCGCATGCCTGCCTAATCCCACAACCGCCATCTTGAGAAGGCCCGATTCTGTCTCGCCGATATATTCGGTATGCACCTTTACGCGGTTTACGATCAGGATATGATCCGCCTCAGCCACGACCCTGTCCACGTAAAGGGGGACATCGTCGAGCACGGTGCCGACCCGGACTGTCTCCATATCGGAATAGACAGGGGCGCCGATACTGTCTTCCGTAATACCTAGATGTGCCAGCACCTCTACCTGAAGATTAGCCTCTCCCCTTCCGTGACTCCCCATGGCAGGGAAAAGCAGGGGCACGCCCCCCGCCTTTCGCACCTCTTTTACGCAGCCTCTGAGCACATCGACCATGCAGCTTATGCCGCGACTCCCGGCTGTTATAAGGACCTTGTCCCCCTTCTTTATCTGGTTAAGCAGGCCGGTCCGAATGAACTCCGATCCAACGGATTCTTCCGCATTCGCTTCTCTCCCCGGTTCGAACGCCTGTCTTATGATCCCGAATTCAGGATATGAATCACATTTTTCCATTTCCTCATCCCGCCTTTCTCAAACCTATTAATATAGAAGGTAAAAGGTCTTTTCACGTTCCTCTATTCCAATCTCCCGTCCCTGAACGCGGTTATGTATGCCATGCAGAAATCATCCTTTCCCATAACCGCGAGAGCGGCCTTAAGGGACCCGAAAAGCTTCCTGTCCGTGGGATCAAGGATCGCGGAATCAAGTCCGTACGCGATAGCCGTGACAAGAAAGGTCCTGTTCACAAGCTTTCTTTCAGGTATTCCGTAAGAGACATTCGTGAGCCCGCATGTGGTATGTACGCCCGGATGATTTTCCATTATACCCTTGATCGCGGTAACCGTGTAAAGGGCGGACTGAGGATTTGTCGAAACGGGATAGACAAGCGGATCGATATAAAGATCTCCTATAGGCACCCCGGCGGCAGTAACTTTTTCCACCAGCTCGGCCGCCATTTCCGTCTTCTCTTCAACCGATTCGGCCATGGTGTCTTCCGACTGGCAAAGGCCGATTATCTTTGCCTTTTTCTCTACGACCAGAGGAAGCATGCCTTCAAGGCGGGCTGGTTCCAGGTTGATCGAATTTATCATGGGCGGTTTTTCCACAAGGGGCAGGACCTCCCTGATTACCTCCGGGTCCGGGCTGTCAACTGAAAGGGGCTTGTCCGTAACCGCCTGTACCGCCTCTATCATCCACTTGAGATGCTCGGCCTCCTGTCCCACAAAGGTGCCCGCATTAACATCTATATAGTCGCCTCCTGCGGCGTCCTGTGCCTTTGCCTCATTCTGGATAAACTCCACATCGTGAGCCTCTATGGCCCTGGCTATTGATTTACGTGATGAATTGATTCTTTCCGCTATGATAAGCATTACCTTCCTCCTGATAGATCCTTGTTTTTAATAAATTCTCAATAACCGTCCCTGCATGCGGCAACTATCGCCTTGAGATTCTCGATAGGGGTTGCAAGAGGGATGGCGCACTCAGGGCCTATGATATCCACACCAGCATCGATTGCGTATCTCGCCTGTTCATAGGCCTGATCAGGTGTGCCGTCATAGAGGACCTGGGCGTTATTTACGCAGCCTGCAAGCGATATCCTGTGGCCCACCTTTTCGACGGCCAGTTTCGCGTCCACCTGCCACTCAAAGTGATACGCGTCGAAACCCGCGTCCGCGAAAAGCTCGATTCGATCGGCACAGTTGCCGCACACATGGAGGATGAGCGGCCCCTGAATCTGCGCGGTCATCTCCTTATGGATCGGGAGAAGTATTTCCTCATAATGTTTCGCGCTTACCAGATTCCCGGTAGCGTGATCCGCGAACACGACCATATCCGCCCCTGCCTGAAACTGTGCGTTTATCGAGGCTATGGTGGCAGGCATGAGCTGTCTGAGCATCCTGTCCACCTTCTCAAGCTCACCCATGCCTATCTGAAGCAAAAAATTCTGGGTACCGGCCATGTGATATGACAGGGTCCAGGGTCCCATCGCCTTACCTATAATCGCTACCCTGCCCCCTACATGCCTCCGCAGTATGGAAATGGCGTCCAGCACCACCCTCATTGAGGGCCTTTCAAGGAAATCTTCAGGGACCTCTATGTCCGAGAAATCCTCGTAAAGGAAATTCTTGCAGTCAGGCATCTTGTCCCTGTCGCCCCAGTCCACTTCCGCGCCAAGGGCAGAGGCCTCCTGGTCAACACTGTATTCGGGCATTACGCTGTCAAATCCGATCAATTCGTGTCCGGCCAGGGCAAGTTCAGCCATGGCTTCAGGATTCAGATGGGCCTCGGGAAAGGAAATGCCCGTTGCATCCATGAGGTCATGGCATGCTATCGAGGTTGGATTGCCCGCAGGCGGTCTTTCGCCCTTTCTTCCACCATAAAGGGCCGACATCATCAGATTATAGGGTGTGGATTTCATCTATGTTTCCTCCTGACTTCACTTTGCAAATGTATCATTTTATACTTACTTCCTGACCATCTCGAATAACGGGTCTTTTGCGAGGTCTATATCAGTGCTCCTGGCAATAGTGTTAACAACATCCGAAAGATGGTTGACCATACTGATTTCGGCCTTTTCAACATCGTGAGCGATTAGACTCTCGACAATCTTTTCGTGAAAGTGCATGGCATTGTCAATCGATCCGGGCAATACTGCCACCTCCAGAATAAACTGATTAAGCATCTCCCACACGGTTTCCAGAAATTTCGTAAGAACCGAATTTTTACACGCCTGTGCAAGCTTCATATGAAACCGGGCATCCAGGCGGCTGAACCCGGCTATATCACCTTTTTTAAAGGCATTCTTCTGCTGACGAATAATATCTTTCAATGCCTTGATATCCTCCGAAGTCGCCCTTTTGGCGGCCAGACAGACAGTGGTCTTTTCGACAAAAACCCTTGCCTCCAGAAACTCCCTTACGGTTGAAGGCCTGAGAAGCAGATGATCTGAAAGAGAGGAGACATAGCTAGCGGCACTTGTAACATTTATGACGGTTCCGACACCCTGTCTTGTTGTCACAAGGCCCATCACGGTCAGTTTGTTTATCGCCTCCCGCAAGGTATTTCTGCTCACCCCGAACTGCCTCGCAAGTTCATCCTGAGAGGGCAGTCTGTCACCCGGAGTAAGCCGTTCAGACATTATCCATTCATGAAGCGTCTTGAATATCTCTTCAGCGGCAGAAGTACGTTTTATTCCTGAAAACTGCATTGAGTCACCTATCTTCCTGAAAACACTTGTTTTACATTTATGCCCATAGAGGTCAGTTCCCCATCAGGGAAGGAAGCCATAATGAAAGACCCGGGAAGGCCATGGTTAAAGCCAGAGCTACGATCGTCAAGGCCAGATAGGGCATATTTGCCTTATACACATCAGTCATGGTTATATAATCAGGTGCGACGCTTCCCATATAAAAACAGGACGGCCCGAAGGGAGGCGAAAGGTATGACACATGCATATTCATGCAAAACAAAACTCCGAACCAGATATTACTGAACTCCAGCTCAAGGACAATCGGTACAAAAAGCGGCATGGTAAGAAGTAGGATGCCTATCCAGTCCAGGAACATCCCCAGAAATATCAGTATAAGCTGCATAACTATGATGATGCCCCAGCGGCCGAGAGGCAGTGAGGTGATGGTGTTTTGCACAAAGTCCGATCCGCCTGCCAGCGTATAGACCCCTATAATAGTCTGAGCCCCGAAAAAAAGCCAGGTCAGCATGCAGCTAACCTTAAGGGTCTCATAACAGGCCTGTTTCATGCTTTCCCAGTGCAGCCTGCGGTTCACTGCGGCACTCAATATCGCCCCGAAGCATCCTATTCCGGCGGCCTCGGTCGGGGTTGCAACACCGGCGTAGATGGTGCCGAGAACGGTAGCGGCGAGGATACCGGGCATGATCAGGCCCTTCAACAGGGAAAGCTTTTTCTTCAAAGGCACGTCTCTTTCCTCAGGAGGAGCAATCGGAGCGGTGCTGGGATCTATCCATGTGACGACCACGATATAACCGATGAATAAGGCGCCAAGCAGAAGGCCGGGGATTATCCCGGCGATGAAAAGTTCTCCTACCGGGCACCCTGCGGTCATGGCATATACGATGAAAACAACGCTCGGCGGAATCAGGGTGGCCATACCGCCACCCGATGTAATACTTCCAAGTGCTATGCTCTTTGAGTAACCCCTTTCGAGCATCTGAGGCAGTGCTATAAGGCCGAATGTAACGATCTCCGCTCCCACGATACCGACCATGGCCGCCATAATCACACAGGCGATTATTGTTCCTATAGCAAGCCCCCCGCGCAGGGGACCTGACCACACATATACCGCCTTGAACAGCTGCTCCGCGACTCCCGCCTTTTCAAGTATACAGGCCATGAACACGAAAAGAGGAACAGCCACAAGGGTATAATTCAACATCATATGGTAAACCCGGGTCATGGACATAAACATGACAGAGGGTTCAAACAGGATAAGGGTAAAGATACAGGCGGTTGCTCCCATGGTCCAGGCCAGAGGCAAACCTACGACAAGAAGGCTCACGAATACGGCTATTAGAAGAATCGTGATAAGTTCGATGCTCATAACTCGGTCCCTTTTATAATGAAGTATATGTCACGAATGAATTTTGCAGAGCCTTGCAGAATAAGCATTGCTACACCAATTACAAAGGCCGACTTGACCGGGTAAACCGGTGGATCCCATGGCGTGCCGGAAGTCTCGAGAAGCTTGATTGAATCAAGCGCGTATTTCATCCCGACCCAGAGCATCATTCCCATGTAAAGGGCGAAAAAGGAGAAGGTTATAATATCCAGTATCCGCTGTCCTCTGGGTGAAAGCTTCTCGTAAACCATGTCGATCTTCACATGCCTGTTATCAAGCATTGTCCAGGCGGCACCCCATACATACAGGAAGGCACATCCGTATACCATGCACTCGCTGGCCCATATGGTGGGACGGTGAAAGACATATCTCATCACAACCTCATAGCATACTATGGCCACTATCGGAAACATGATGAAACTTATGCCCTTGCCGACTACCCGGGAAACGTTGTCAATCCCTGCTAAAAGCCTTTTCATAAGCCTTAACCTTTCAGTGGACTCTTTTACTCGAATTAAAGACGGTGCTGATCCGGAAATTACATCCCTGTTTATACTGCTCGGAATTCATCCTTAGACCTTAGACAAAAATCAGAGCCTGAATCAAACTCTCAGCCTGATGCTGATAACCGACTATCTCAAAAGGGAAATTCCAATTTCAGGATAGACACCGGCCGGCATTTGGAACATTTTATAAAGGGGGGAGAATTCCCCTCCCCCCCTTGCTGGGTTTTTATTTCAATCTTCCAATCTCTTTCAGCCATTCTATCTGGGCGTCTATGACCTTTTTGGACATCGGGCTCTTTTCCGCCCACTGCTTCCAGACGGTTCCCCTTACCAGTTCCCTGAGCCTTTGGATTTCAGCCTTATCCCATACCAGTGCCTTTGATCCTGTGGCATTCATTTCCCTTATTGCCTTGTAGTCATCCATGGAGCATCTTGCGAGCTGATCAAAGTTGAGTTCCCTGACCATTGATTTCAAAAGCTGCTTCAGATCGGCCGGAAGTTTTTCCCATTCCTTTACATTGATGGTGAAATCGCTTATCGGCATTGAACGAAAGCTGGGCCAGATATAGTATTTTGCTACGCGGCTGAAACCCATCCTGTGATTTACGGATGGCGTTGACCAGTCAGCTCCGTCAACCACTCCCTTATCCAGGGCTGAATAGGCCTCCTCACCGGGAAGGATTACAACGCCCGCCCCCAGGATCTTGAGCATATCGGCGGTCATTCCCTGAGGTGACCTGAATTTGTGTCCCTTGAAATCCTCCATCTTGTAAACGGGATACTTAATAAACATGGATTCCTTGCCCCACAGCACCACACCTATACAATGGGCGTTATAAGGTTTATAAAGCTCATTAATCAGTTCCATGCCCCCTCTGTAGTTGAAAAAGGCATCATATTCCCACGGGTTCTCATATGCGCAGAGAAAATCCGTAAGAGGAGCGAAGGCCGGTTCTTTACCGGTAAAATAACCGGGCCAGACGTTTATCACCTGAAGGATGTTGTTCTTTACGGCATCAAGAGTCTCAAAGGTCGGGACTATGGCGCCGGCCGGGAACGGAGCAATCTCTAATCGACCGTCACTGGCAACCTTTACGCGCGCGCAGAAATCCTGGAGGCATTTGTACGGCAGCTCACCGGCACTCCAGAGGGTTTGAAGTTTCCATTTCGTAACCTTTCCGGCATACAGGGGAGGCGCAAGAAAGACGGCAACAATTGTCATGACTGTAAGTGTAAAAAGCACCTTTTTCATTTTCATGGAAAACCTCCTTCAACTCGTTTTTAGAATATTTAGTAAACCCAACACCATAAAAAATAACGCAACAGGCTCTTTTCACCTCCTTTCTTTACATTTCAGGTTGATCATCAGTTTCATCTCCTGTTATCAAGCCCTATTATCCAATATTATCCTTGTGATCATTTTTTCTCCTAACTTAACCGAGGCCGACAGGCATTCGTTTACCGTAATAGAATTGGCTATTCCGTCAAGCCTCCATAAGTTGCTTGACCAGCGTCACGGCTCCTCCCGCATCATGGCCATAGCCGTCCGCGTTGATATCATCGGCAAATTTCTGGTTGACAGGAGCACCTCCCACTATGATCCTCACCTTTTCTCTCAGACCGGCCTCTGTTATGGCGTCTATGACCTTTTTCATCTGGGGCATGGTCGTTGT
>Ga0272441_10000349_pt1 | contig 106410 bp, 76 predicted proteins | sample SSMProp6N_FD_193582 | JGI IMG/M metagenome (GOLD analysis project Ga0272441, IMG submission 193582) | Marine sediment archaeal communities from Little Sippewissett salt marsh, Falmouth, MA, United States - SSM-Prop-6N | ecosystem: Environmental > Aquatic > Marine > Wetlands > Sediment ...
ACAAGAAAAGAAGAAGGACAGGATCACAGGATTTACAGGATACATAAGAAACAAGAAAAGAAGAAGGACAGGATCACAGGATTTACAGGATACATAAGAAACAAGAAAAGAAGAAGGACAGGATCACAGGATTTACAGGATACATAAGAAACAAGAAAAGAAGAAGGACAGGATCACAGGATTTACAGGATACATAAGAAACAAGAAAAGAAGAAGGACAGGATCACAGGATTTACAGGATACATAAGAAACAAGAAAAGAAGAAGGACAGGATCACAGGATTTACAGGATACATAAGAAACAAGAAAAGAAGAAGGACAGGATCACAGGATTTACAGGATACATAAGAAACAAGAAAAGAAGAAGGACAGGATCACCCCGACACAGAAGGCTGGCCGGGGCCGTAGGCAGGATCGACAGGATTATTTGATTTATAATTTTTGAAGTTTGATTTATAATTTGGTCTTTTTACTTCTAACTACTTACTAATTACTGCTTACTAATAACTATATTTTTCGTGTCTTTGTGGTTAATATTTTATGCTGACAAAACGTATCATCCCCTGTCTTGACGTTACTGACGGCCGTGTCGTTAAAGGTGTTAATTTTCTAAATCTTGTAGATGCAGGCGATCCTGTTGGAGCAGCTGAAAAATACTGTGAAATGGGTGCTGATGAAATCGTATTCCTTGATATCACCGCAACTGTCGACCATCGGGCTACAATGGTAGAAGTAGTAAGGGAATCTGCACGAAGAATATTTACTCCCTTTACAGTAGGGGGCGGTATACGAACAGTTGATGGTATGAGGGAGATACTGAAAAACGGTGCAGACAAAATTTCGGTCAATTCAGCTGCAGTACGCAACCCTGATATCATCAATCAGGGAGCCCACTATTTCGGGAGCCAATGTATTGTACTTGCAATTGATGCAAAAAGACGCGCAAAAGATTCATGGGAAGTGTATGTTGACGGAGGAAGAACCCCAACAGGCATAGATGCTGTAAAGTGGGCTTGCGAAGGTGAAAAGCGGGGAGCAGGTGAAATACTCCTAACTTCAATGGATGCTGATGGAACAAAAGCCGGTTATGATATTGATCTGACAAGGATAATCTCAGAGAAAATATCCATTCCGATCATAGCTTCAGGAGGAGCAGGAACTCTTGAACAGATCAGGGATGTATTTATTCATGGTAAAGCAGATGCTGCTCTGGCAGCTTCAATATTCCATTTTGGGGAATACACAATTAATGATGTAAAAAAATACCTTGCTGAACAGAATATTCCGATAAGAAGATAGCCACAGAGATATAAATAAAAGTTAAGAGTTAAAAGTTACAAGTTAAAAGACAAGAACAAAAAAGATTAGACAGGATCACAGGATCGACAGGATACATAAGAAACAAGAGAAGAAGATAGACAGGATCACAGGATCGACAGGATACATAAGAAACAAGAGAAGAAGATAGACAGGATCACAGGATCGACAGGATAAGTAGAAATACAAGGCAAGAAATGAATATCGAACAAGGATTAACGATTTTTGATTTTAGAAGGTCACAAAAAGAAAGGTTTGATGTATAATGGCTTTTAGTGATATGTGCGCCAGTAGACTCTATTTCTTATACTTCGTGTCTTCGTGGTAAAAGGGATTTTTTATGCCGAAACGCACTGATATAGAATCGATCCTCATAATCGGTTCCGGGCCGATCGTGATCGGCCAGGCGTGTGAATTCGACTACTCGGGTACACAAGCCTGCAAGGTCCTGAAAGAGGAAGGATACAAGGTAATTCTTGTCAATTCCAATCCTGCCACGATCATGACAGATCCTTCCTTTGCACACAGGACATATGTTGAGCCTGTTACAAAAGAAATCGTTGCCAAAATAATTGAAAAAGAGAAACCTGATGCAATACTGCCCACCATGGGAGGACAGACAGGGCTTAATGTGACTGTAGCCGTTGCTGAAGAAGGAATTCTGGATGCCTGCAATGTACATATGATCGGTGCAGATACTGAAGCGATCCGCAAAGCCGAAGAACGTGATCTTTTTAAAAAGGCCATGGAAAGTATCTCTATTGACCTTCCCTCAAGCGCATGGGCCCACAGTGTTGCTGAAGCCGTTTCAGTAATGGAGACTATGACATTCCCGGTGATTATAAGGCCCAGCTTCACGCTCGGAGGCACAGGCGGAGGCATTGCGTATAACATCCGCGAGTTTGAGCAGATATCACGATACGGACTGGATAAAAGCCGCTCTTCGGAAATATTAATAGAAGAATACCTCGACGGGTGGAAAGAATATGAGCTCGAGGTCATGCGGGATATCAAGGACAATGTGGTAATCATATGCTCGATCGAAAACCTCGATCCAATGGGTATACATACGGGCGACAGTATTACTGTTGCACCTGCTCAGACACTCACTGACAGGGAATACCAGAAAATGCGGGATGATGCTATTGCAATAATAAGGGAGATCGGAGTTGAAACCGGAGGTTCAAATATCCAGTTTGCTGTCGATCCCTGCACAGGCAGACAGGTTGTCATAGAAATGAACCCCCGCGTCTCCCGCAGTTCCGCCCTTGCTTCAAAAGCAACAGGGTTTCCCATCGCCAAAATGGCCGCCAAACTCGCTGTGGGATATACACTTGATGAGATCCCGAACGATATCACCAGGGAAACGCCTGCCTCTTTTGAACCCACTATCGACTATTGTGTGGTAAAAATCCCTCGATTCGCATTCGAGAAATTCGCTCCTGCAAAATCGGATCTTTCAAGCTCAATGAAATCAATCGGTGAGACAATGGCTATAGGCCGCACATTTAAGGAAGCATTCAACAAAGGACTGAGAAGCCTTGAAACAGGGATATGGGGCTACGAAGAATTGCAGGGCCCCAATGACGAAGAATATCTGAGACAAAAGCTCGCCTTTCCAACAGCAGAACGCATTTTTTATATAAAGAATGCACTGAATAACGGGTTCAGCATAAAGACCCTTCATACTCTGACAGGAATTGACCCCTGGTTCCTGAACAATTTGAAAGAGATCATAGAATTTGAAAATCTGCTTTCGGAGACGGGCAGGGACATTGACAAGCATATCCTGCGGGAGGCAAAGGAGATGGGGCTGTCGGATTACCATATCGGTTCACTCACGGGCAGGGCCGAATCTGAGATCCGTGCACTGAGGACAGAGTTTTCTATTATACCCACGTATAAACTCGTTGACACATGTGCCGCGGAATTCGAAGCGTATACCCCCTATTATTACTCTACATATGAAGCTGAAGACGAAATGAATCCTTCAGACAACAAAAAAATAATAATCCTCGGCGGGGGACCTAACAGGATCGGCCAGGGAATCGAATTTGATTACTGCTGTGTTCATGCGGTTTTTGCCGCTCAGGAGCTCGGTTATGAAGCGATCATGATAAACAGCAATCCGGAGACAGTAAGCACTGACTATGATACGTCAGATAAACTGTTCTTTGAACCGCTTACGTTTGAAGATGTTCTCAATATTACTGAGAAAGAAAAACCATACGGAGTTATTGTTCAGCTCGGAGGGCAGACTCCTCTTAACCTGGCAGAATCCCTGGAGCAGGCAGGCATCACCATACTCGGCACTTCTCCGGAAGCCATTAAAAAGGCAGAAGACAGGGAATTTTTCAGAAAACTTGTAAAGAAACTGGGACTGAGCCAGCCTCCCAACCGGACTGTGATGGATCTTGAACAAGCTCTGGACGCAACTTCAGAGATCGGATATCCGATGGTTATCCGTCCTTCATTTGTACTCGGCGGACGCCGGATGGAAATCATATATGATGACGAAGAGCTTATAAGCTGGTTTAAAGACCTTAAAGAGGACAAATCAGTTGAACATCCGGTAATTCTTATTGATAAATTCCTGGATGATGCTATTGAAGTCGATGTTGATGCTGTTTCAGACGGAACGACTGTTGTTATCGGAGCTATTCTTGAGCATATTGAAGAAGCAGGTGTACATTCAGGGGACAGTTCGTGTGTTATGCCCCCCCATACACTCTCTTCAGCTATTGTGGAAAAACTGGCCGAACAGACACACGCGCTTGCCCGCGAACTTAATGTGCAGGGCCTTATGAATGTCCAGTATGCGATTAAAACCGATTCAATTTATCTTCTTGAAGTCAACCCTCGCGCCTCACGAACCATTCCCTTTATCAGCAAGGTATTAGGTGTTTCTCTTGCGGGTATTGCCACCAAAGTGATGCTTGGAAAAACGCTTGAGGAACTCGGATTTACAGAACAGATACATATCGACTATTCAGCTGTTAAGGAATGCGCTTTTCCCTTTTCCCGGTTTCCCGGTGTTGATGCGGTGGTCGGCCCTGAAATGAAGTCGACCGGCGAGGTTATGGGGATCGATGCGGATTACGGTATGGCTCTTGCTAAATCCCAGGCCAGTGTGGGTGCACCGTTTCCCACTGAAGGCACAGTCTTTCTCAGTGTAAAAGACGAAGACAAGCGGGATATAGTAATGATAGCCCGCATGCTCACGAATCTCGGTTTCAATCTGATCGCAACCCGGGGAACCGCAAAAGTAATTTCGAGGAACGGCATTGCCGTAACCCGCATAAAAAAAGTTTCCGAAGGCAAACCGAATGTGATTGACTATATAATAAACAAGGATGTCCACCTGATTATAAATACACCAAGCGGCAAGACTCCCCGTCTGGACGAAATACGAATCAGAACAACAGCTGTTGAATATTCGATCCCCCTTATGACAACAATGGCGGAAGCTCAGGCCCTTGTAGTGGGCATAGATGCGCTGAAAAAGAAAGGGATGGACGTAAAACCGCTGCAGGATTATTATAAGGACAGGATCACAGATTTAGACAGGATCACATGATCGACAGGATACATAAGAAACAAGAGAAGAATAAAGACAGGATCACATGATCGACAGGATACATAAGAAACAAGAGAAGAATAAAGACAGGATCACATGATCGACAGGATACATAAGAAACAAGAGAAGAATAAAGACAGGATCACATGATCGACAGGATATTTAAAAGACAAGGAAAGAATAATGGAAGATGACGAGCTTACTGAAAAAATAATAGGTTGCGCATATGAAGTGTACAATACAATGGGATTCGGTTACCTTGAATCCGTATATGAAAAATGTATGGCATTAGAATTAAGAGAAGCAGGGATTGTTTTCGAAAGGCAAAGGAAAATAAATGTTTCCTATAAGGGTAAAACAGTAGGAGATTTTACTGCAGACTTTCTTGTTCAGGATAAGATTATAGTAGAATTAAAATCTGTGAAAACATTATTAAAGGCTCATGAAGTACAGGTAGTCAACTATCTTGTCTCAACCGGAAAACCTTTAGGCCTATTAATAAATTTTGGTGAAACAGATGTTGAAATTAAACGAAAATTCCGTGAAGCAAACATGTACGTTAAAAATAGTAAAAAGTATTAATATTTTAATCCTGTCGATCCTGCCTACGGCCCCGGCCAGCCTTCTGTGTCGGGGCGATCCTGTCCATTAATTGTTTTTTTTACTTAATCCTGTCGATCCTGCCTACGGCCCCGCAGAGTACGTAGTACTGCTCGGGGTGATCCTGTCCCTTACTTGTTTTTTTTAAGAAAAATGAACTTTTCTGTCTTAAGATCGTCTAAATAGTTACAAGCAGCATTGACCAGCTAAACAGAAACGTCAAAAAGAAAGGATGATAATGGTTTTTATTGAAAAACACGCCAGTAAACTCTATTTCTTGTACTTTGTGACTTTGTCTTCGTGGTTAAAAAAATGAAAAAATGTCCTGAATGCGGCCGTGAGATAGATGAAAGCACGGACCAGTGCGGCTACTGCACAGCTAAGATGGAGCATCCACCGGAAAAAATATCCCCGGCATCTCCCGCCCCGTCCTCTAAAGGCAATACGGTGAATCCGCATGCTGAACCGGTTTCACCGCACAGGATGCCCTCATCGATCGGGAAATACAGGATCATACGGCAGATCGGCAAAGGTGCCATGGGCCGCGTATTTCTGGCAAAAGACCCTGATCTTGACCGGATAGTGGCCATAAAGACCATGATATCAGGTGAGGATGCAAGTGAAAAATCGATTGCCAGATTTACAGCAGAGGCAAGGTCCGCGGGAAAGCTCAAACACCCCTCAATCGTGAGCGTACATGAGATCGGACATATAGGGTCAACTCACTTCATGGTAATGGATTTTATTGAAGGCAAAACCCTTGAAAGCATTATTCAGCAAGGAAAACTGAAACCAAGGCGAACCGCTGAGATCATCAGGGATACTGCCTATGCCCTTCAGTACGCGCATGAACACGGTGTCATCCACAGGGATATCAAGCCGGCTAACATCATAATCAGCAGAAACGGAACCGTTCATCTCACGGATTTCGGCCTTGCCCGCAATCTTGAATCCGACTCATCCCTTACAAAATCGGGAGAAGTGATGGGCACACCCGTGTACCTTAATCCTGAACAGGCTGAAGGAAGGTCCAAAAAGGTCGATCCCAGGAGCGATATATACAGCCTGGGAGCGGTCCTGTACGAAATGCTTACAGGCGCCCCTCCTGTAACAGGCGACAATCTGATGCAGATCATTATCCAGGTAATGGATAAATACCCGGCAATGCCGTCGAAACTGAACAGCAAGATACACAGGGACATTGAGATCATCTGCATGAAAGCCCTGAGCAAAGAGCCGAAGCGCAGATACCAGACAGCATCCCAGTTCGGGGACGATCTGGACAGATTTATTGCCGGAGAGGCTATATCGGCCCGTCCCGCCTCCTTTCTGTATAAAGCGACCCGTCACATACGGAAACATTCAATAAGCACCGCGCTTATAACAGCCGTTATCTCAGTTTCTTTCCTCGCTCTCTATTTCCAGATGAAAAAGACCGAAAAGCTCGAAAACAAAACGGCTCACGCGGTGGCTGACCGCAACAGAATTGCCAAAGCTCTGGTGCAGAGGATCGAAAAGGAAAAAGAGGCATGGATTCCCCTCTATTCCCAGTATTTTTACAGTCTCAGTTCTCTTCCCGAACAATGGCAGTCCCGGACAGGAGCCTCTGTACGGGATAAAGCCCTGTATCTTGACGGGAAAAACGGCAGGTCTGCAGCATGGCTGTCCCTGCCCCTGCCGCAGGGCCAGTGGCAGATCGAATTCGATGCCCGGGCCTCCTCCGGTGCTCCCCGGCTGAACACCATAGGGATTACGATCAACTCCGGGGGAGACTTCAAATCCGGCCTGTCGGTCTTTTACGGGAGCAGCGGCAACACCCGGTCCGGAATAGTATTGAACGGGCAGCAGCTTTTCTCCTCCCATAAATCATCATCTGTCGAACGCGGGCACACATATCATTTTATAATAACATCCGCGGGCAGGAAACTGAGATATATCGTTATTGATACCGCAACGGGCAAAACAGCAATAGACACATCGATCAGCCTTCCGTCCTCAGCTCCTGCCGGGCCTCAGGCGCAGCACGCCTTCTGGACTGAGAATTCACAGATACTGGTCGATAATATCGTATTCAGAAAACGGGGGATCCCCGCAGACAGACTTGATGCAGCAGCACGGGACTTTAAGGATATACTCGGCCCGCAGGCCGCAGCCCTGTTCCTTCTGGAAAAACTGAGATCAATTCCGGACCGGGCAGGCAAAAAAACCTGCCTCTCCAGGATCATTGAATACTCCTGCGCTTCACAGCCCAGGGAGCAGGCCTTTTTATCCACTAAGATCGCTGACGCGTACGTGGAATTGTACCCGGACCGAACCCCTTCCGATATGTTCACAGGGAAAGCACTCGCCCTTTTCTACAGAATAACCCTGCTCAACGGCTCAATAGAACACGTACGGAACGGAAAAATGCGAAAACTTCTGCAGAAGGACTCGCGTGTCACATCGTACCGTACATCCTCCGATATGCTTGAAAACCTTCAGTTCAAAAGCCGAGGAAGAGAGGATGCTTCAAAAGAAACTGTACGCAGGAGTTCTGCCACGAAAAAAGGCAAAGAACTTCCCGAGTTACAATCAGACGCCCCGAATTTATCTGCATCCGAACCTACGGGAACGCTGCCGAAACAGGAAAATAATACAGGCATATCAGGTAAATCTAAAGAAAATGAAAAGAAAACGGCCGAAGGGAAACATATAACCGCGCACCCTGTTCGTGAAGAATACCTCTCCGATTCAGCCGCACTCGTGCAGCCGAAAAAGGATGCAGGAACCTCTGATCAGCCGCTGAACAGGATCAGGGTCCAGTTAGAAGCAGGAACGGATTTTGGGGAAGGCAGCGATAAGGAATATGCAGGAAAGGGAAAACCGCGGAAGTCTGAAACGGCTGTTGTACAAGCCGCCCTTTCGTTCAAAAATGCGGCTGAGGATTATTTCGCAGAGCATACCGGGAAATATTTGACAATCCAGTATGCAAACGGCTCTGAAACGCGGGTAAAAATCGAGAGCGTGGGAAACGGAACGGTTACAGCCTCTAAGACTGAATTCACCGGGGACAGAGCTGCCTATTCCAGAATATCAATACACATCGCCGATATTTCACTCCGCCAGAAGATCAGGCTGGTAAAACCCGACCTCACAGATCGGGACACAGCCCTGGCCCTCTATATCATGGCCGACAAGGAAAAGGACCAGGTACTTGTAAAGGCCCTGAAGGCACAGGCGGAAAAGCATCCGCTGTTTTCCGGACAGTAGCCTGCTCAGGGGGAAGTCGGGAGTCAGAAATCAGAAGACAGAGGAAGGAATTTCCAATTATTAAGTATTGAATGTCGAACACTGATTAACGATTTAAGATTTCAGAAGTATATTTTTCTGCTTTTCACTTCTAAAATCGATGTTCGGTGTTCGTAAATCATTTTCCCTGAACGACAACGCATGGTCGTGGGCTACACCTTCGGTATAACCGACCTGCAGCTTTCAACCCGGACGTCTCAGCGGTGGGCTACACCTTCGGTATAACCGACCTGCAGCTTTCAACCCGGACGTCTCAGCGGTTCAGAAGGCGCTAAGTGCCTAATCCAGGCCTCCTATCTGCTGTATCATCGCAACTGTCCGTTCTACAGGAAGACCCACCACGTTTGAATAATCCCCGTCAATCTTTTCAACGAACGCATCTCCGCACTCCTGTATTGCATACGAGCCCGCCTTATCAAAAGGCCTGTTCTGTGCGACATACATCCGTATGTCTTCACCGCTCATCTGTTTCATGGTGACGCGCGTCTCTTCCATAAAGGTTTTTCTGATCTTCTGCGACGCTGCGATCAGGGCAACACCTGTCACAACGGAATGCGTTGTGCCCGAAAGCGCAGAAAGTATCCTTAAAGCATCCTCTTCTGTATCCGGCTTTCCGAACAGCTCCCCCTCCGAGGAGATCACGATCGTGTCAGCTCCGACCACAATCGAATCAGGATATTGTGTAGAAACCGATTCCGCTTTACGGAGAGCGTTTTCAATTGCCAGCATCCGTACGTCGCTGTTTTCGGTTTGTTCTGACTCAGATATCTCGGGACTGATCTGAATAAATTCAACACCTTCTTTTTTCAGAAGTTCAGCACGGCGGGGTGATTTCGATGCGAGAATGATGTTCATATTCGTTAAATGTGCTGTCTGTTTTTTGTAGGGGCACGGCATGCCGTGCCCTTACAGTATTTCCTGTTTCTTCGTCATAAGCAAAAGCACAGCTTTTGCAGCTATGAATTTTCCTCATGGAAAATTCATTTTGCCTGAATTATATCCTTAACCTTCATCAGCCTGGTAAGTGCGGACCGTTCCCGTTCCTCGAGCTTCATTCTGATATAGCGTATCGTTTCCTCAAGATTCGGTATCATGATGTATTCGAGTGCATTAACCCGCCTTCGTGTCGTTTCAATCTCCTCGGCCATAAGCTGTATGCTTTTTTCCAGTTCAGCAAGCTTCACCATGTCGGGCAGGACCTCTCTGAATGCAGAAAATGAGATATCGAGTGATACCGATGTGTCTTCGAATCCGTATGAATAAATATCACCCTTTTCGATCACTTCGAACAAAGGTACGCGGAGATTCAGTATCTGTTTCTCCGTCTGCTGTATGCCTACTTCAGCGGTATTGAAGGAAACCGCCTGGGAAAGGACAGCATCGTTCATCCTGCCCCGGGCCATGACGAACGAATCAAGCGCATCAAGAAGCTTCTTTTCGATCTTATCCCTGAATCCCTGGTTTTTTTCAACAAGTTCGAGAAAAAGCCTGATAAGTTCATCAAGCTTGTCCTTGAGCATTCTGTGTCCCCGCACAGCAACATCGTACCGTTTTCTGAGCTTCATGAGCTCCATGCGGGTTGCAGCAACGTTAAATTTCATAAACAATCCTTAATAACCACGAAGTCACAAAGACACGAAAAATATAGTTATTAGTAAGCAGTAAAAAGAACAAATTATAAATCAAACTTCAAAAATTAAAAAATCAAATAATCCTGTCGATCCTGTCCTTCTTCTTTTCTTTCTTATCTTTAAAAATCCTGTCAATCCTGCCTACGGCCCCGCAGAGTACGCAGTACTGCTCGGGGTGATCCTGTCTATTCTTTTTTGTTCTTGTCTTTTAACTTGTAACTTGTAACTCTTAACTTTTATTTGTGCCTTAGTGTCTTTGTGGTTCATCTTCTTCCGTTTTGTCTTCTGATGATGTATCCTCTTCATCGGGTTCTGCTTCGTCTTTGAACTTCTTAAAATACGAATCAATAAATTCAGGGCTGATCCGTTTAAGCTCCCGCGTGGGAAACCGTGTCATCAGTTTCCATCCCAAATCGAGTGTCTCCTCGATCGAGCGGGTTTCGTATTCGCCCTGATTCACATACTGACCTTCAAAATCGTCCGCAAATTTAAAATATATCAGGTCCATTTCGGAAAGGGCCGCTCTTCCCAGAATTTTCTCGAGTTCCTGAGCGTCCTTTCCTGCAGAATAGCAGGCGAACAGCTGATTAAACACATCAGCATGGTCTTCCCGGGTCTTTCCCTTCCCGATGCCTTTGTCTTTCAGGCGGGAAAGGGACGGCATCACGTCTATAGGCGGATAGATCCCCTTTCTGTGGAGCTCCCTGCTTACCATGATCTGCCCTTCAGTGATATATCCTGTCAGGTCTGGTATAGGATGCGTCTTGTCATCTTCAGGCATTGTTAAAACCGGTATCTGCGTGATGGAACCCTTTTTGCCTTTTATTCTTCCCGCCCGTTCATACATAGTGGCAAGGTCCGTATACAGGTATCCGGGGAACCCTCTCCTTCCGGGAACCTCCTTGCGTGCTGCGGATACCTCCCGAAGAGCCTCGCAGTAGTTCGTCATGTCGGTAAGGATAACGAGAACATGCATGTCAAGGCCGAATGCAAGATATTCAGCAGCAGTCAGGGCCATACGCGGAGTAGCGATCCTCTCTATTGCCGGGTCATCCGCAAGATTCAGGAAAAGGACTGCCCGTTCAATGGCACCTGTTTTTTCAAAGTCCGACCTGAAATATTCAGCCTCTTCAAATGTGATCCCCATTGCGGCAAATACCACTGCGAATTTCTCCTCCGCCCCCAGCACCTGGGCCTGACGCGCGATCTGCGCAGCGATCCTGGAATGAGGAAGCCCCGATCCTGAAAAGATAGGAAGCTTCTGTCCTCTCACCAGCGTGTTAAGCCCGTCAATTGCGGATATGCCGGTCTGTATAAACTCGTCGGGATAGTTCCTTCGGAACGGATTGATCGGCGCACCGTTGATATCAACCTTTTTTTCAGGAATATTTTCAGGACCTCCGTCAATAGGCACACCCAGACCGCTAAATATTCTTCCGAGAATATCTCTGGAAACAGACAGTTCTATTCCTTTGCCGAGAAAACGCACTTTGCTGCCGTATACATTGACTCCCGAACTCCCTTCAAAGAGCTGGATAAGGGCTTTATCCCTGTCCACTTCAAGCACCCTTCCCCTCCTGATATCCCCGTTCTTCAGCTCGATCTCAACAAGTTCATCATATTTAGCCCCTTCCACCTCCTCAACAAGAAGCAGAGGACCCACGACTTCCAATACAGAGGTGTATTCCTTTACCATGTATGTATCCTTTGTATATTTAAAACAGCCACAGAGGCACAGCCTCCTGCCCCACTTCCAGCCCGTAGAGCTTACAGGCCGGAGGGTAGGGCCTACGCCCCGGAGGGAGAGCACAGAGAAATACTAGTTATTAGTAAGTAGTAATTAGTAAGTAGTAAAAAGAACAAATTATAAATCAAACCTTTCTTTTTGTGATCTTCTAAAATCTAAAATCGTTAATCCTTGTTCGATATTCATTTTTTGCCTTGTATTTCTACTTATCCTGTAGATCCTGCCTACGGCCCCGGCCAGCCTTCTGTGTCGGGGTGATCCTGTCTATTCTTCTCTTCTTTATCTTATCCTGTCAATCCTGTGATCCTGTCTATTCTTGTTCTTTTCTTTTAAGTTCCGCAATCCGCATTCCGTAATTGAATGATCTTGTCTTTTTTCTTTTTAGGATTTCTCCGTATCTTCTTCCTCCTCTTCGGTTTTTGCATCCTCACCGGTTTCTGTGTTTTCTGTCGGCATATCGTCAGCAGAATTCTCTGTCTCTCCCTCTTCAAACTCCGAAGAAAACACAAAGCCGCCCCCCCATTCCTCGGCTGTTTCCATGATATGTTCCAGAACCTTTTCAAAACGGGCTGCAAACTCATCTCCATCCTTTATATATTTTACGCGTGAGATCTCTTCCCTTATTTCATTGTTCGCGATCTCAGAAATGTCCATACCCTGCTCGACCGCCTTTCTCATCGTGTTGCCGAATTCCAGAATAAGCTTGAGCATGTAGTACTGTTTTTTATATGATGAATAGGTGTCAACTTCATGAAAAGCGTTCTGATGAAGGAAATCCTCGCGGATTGAACGGGCGATCTCCATTGTTGTCCTGTCCTGCGGTGAAAGGGAATCGAGTCCTATCAGACGGACAGTTTCCCTGAGTTCATCCTCCTCCTCGAGTATACGGGCCGCTTCACGGTACAGTTTGTCCCAGTCTGAAGCCATATGCTCCCTGAAATACTCAAGCAGCGTCTCAATATACAGGGAGTAGCTGGTCATCCAGTTGACAGCGGGAAAATGCCGCTGATAGGCAAGATCCGCATCAAGGCTCCAGAACACTTTCACCACCCGCAGTGTCGCCTGTACAACGGGATCCGAAAGGTCCCCTCCGGGAGGAGAGACAGCCCCGATCACGCTCAGGTATCCCTCACGTGTCTCCTTAGGCGAACATTCACATACAACTTTTCCGGCACGTTCATAAAATTCAGCGATACGTGTACCGAGGTAGGCGGGGTAGCCCTCTTCCCCGGGCATTTCCTCAAGGCGTCCCGATATCTCGCGCATCGCCTCAGCCCACCGTGAGGTTGAATCGGCCATCAGAGCTACAGAATATCCCATATCCCTGAAATACTCCGCGATCGTTATTCCCGTATATACGGAAGCTTCCCTGGCTGCCACCGGCATATTGGATGTATTGGCTATCAGCACCGTCCTTTCCATGAGGGACTTTCCGGTCTTGGGGTCCTCCAGCTCTGGGAATTCAAGAAGCACATCGGTCATTTCATTTCCCCGTTCCCCGCAGCCCACATAGACGATTATCTCTGCGTCCGCCCATTTAGCGAGCTGGTGCTGCACAACAGTCTTGCCTGAACCGAAAGGACCAGGCACACAGGCCGTACCTCCCTTTGCAACCGGAAAGAGCGCGTCAATCACCCGCTGTCCGGTCACAAGCGGAATATCGGGAATACTCTGTTCCCTTACTTTCCTCTGCTTACGCACCGGCCACTTCTGCATCATCGTGATCTCGATACGCTTCCTGCCCGACTTTACAGAGGCTACCGGGTCGCCCACCGTATACGAGCCCTTTTTGATATTTGACAGCTCCCCTTCGATCCCGTGAGGCACCATGACCTTATGCACAATAATATCCGTTTCCTTGACGGTTCCAAGGATATCACCACCCTGGACCGTATCCCCCTTCTGTTTTACAGGCTCAAACTCCCATTTCTTCTTCCGGTCGAGACCCGGGATATTGATGCCTCGCGTTATGTAATCACCGGTCTCCTCAGCGATCACATCAAGAGGACGCTGTATTCCGTCATAAATGGAAGTAATAAGGCCCGGTCCCAGTTCAACGCTCAGCGGCTCTCCGGTTCCATATACATTTTCACCGGGACCTATGCCTCCGGTCTCCTCATAAACCTGTATCGAGGCCCGATCCTCCCTCAATTCTATGATCTCCCCGATAAGCCTCTGCTCGCTCACAAAGACAACATCGTACATCCTGGATTCTCTCATGCCTTCGGCAATGACCAGAGGCCCGGATACTTTAATTATACTGCCGATTTCTTCCATTGGCTGGCTCCGCTGTGTGTAGAAAATATAATAGTATTACAGTCATTGTACAGTTATCCGACATCCGCTCCGACCGCCCGTCTGACAAGCTCCCTGATCTTCATTCCCGCAGCACCGGTCTGTTCGTGCCCGGCAGGAATAACAGTCACTGTCTGGGAGGTGTTCCTGTTGCGTTCAGAGATCACATCCCATACATAGTGCGCTTCCGGTTCTGAAACAAAAACGATCGCGTACCGGGAAGGATCGAGGAGGGCAAGGATTTCACCTGCCTGTTTACCCTCCTTCGAAGGATCCATGACCTCAACCCCGAGGGCTTTGAATCCGGCATACAGTTCCTCGTTTCCGATTATCGCGATACGGTCATCCATTATGCTACCACCAGCCGCTTTCTGACTGTTTCTCCGTCAACAGCACTGCCGCGGCCCATTAATACTGTCTTAATATTCATCAGCTCTCTCCTGACCCTGAAATAATACGTGCATATAACTTCCGGGCCGAAGGTTACATATTTCGCATTACTGAGATAATCCGACATGATGCGCGTTGTCTCTCTCTCAATTGCCTGGGTTTTCCGTCCTTCCTCCTCGATCCTCCGGATATACGGCAGATAAGGAGTTGAAGCCCATATCTCCAGGCCCGGCCCTGACGACTGCATCGAATATTCCAGCTCCTCCGGCGTGATATTACCCCCGCCCGCGAAATACCGGCAGCCCGCATCCTCATCTCCTCTCGTCCTGAAAAATATCCCGATATTCAGGCAGTCAATCCTCACACCGGTGAATTCCCTGATAAAGCCGCTGCCCATGCGCTCTGCAAGTTGTTTGAGACGGCCCATCTTTCCGCTGTCGAACAGTACGCTTGTCTCCCTGTAATCGGTCAGCTCACCCGCGGAATAGAGCGCATAGAATCTGTTCCATACAGCCCTCCAGGGAACCGGAAGTTTCTCTCCGCACTCCTCAGGGGACAGCTCTGCGAGAAGAGCGGTATCTGCAGTGCCCCCGTCTATATATTCCGGGTTTTCATCCTGACCTGCTATAACAGCTTTTGCTTTCCTTTTCAGATTAATGGCATCAATGTCCGCTCTGAAATACTCAGAAAACCACCTGTGTTTTTCGGGAAGCAATCCTTCAATAAAAACGAGGGCATGTACAAGGTTGCTGTGAATCAGCTGATCATACGATTCATCCGCGCTGCGGCGGGTTTTTTCGTACCCGTGCACATCAAGGATCCTCAACACATCGGCTTCGTCCGCACACTGCAGCATCCGGTCATAATCCTCCGGCATGAGAGAACGGGCTTCAAGCGTGCGGAGCCTCGCCACAGCATACGAATATGCAGTATCAGAAATACATTCAACCGGATAGAAATATGTCTTCATTTACTCTTCAGAACTCATTAATATTGAAGCAACTTCAGTCTCAAAGGAATCCCTCAAATCCGACATGACTGCTTCCAGTGTCATGATAATCCGGGCTCTTCCTTTTTTCAGAATAGATCCTCCTCTAAACTCGCCCTGTTCATTGGTAAGGACCAGTTCTCCCTTCCGGTCATCCTCGAACAGACGCTCGTTGGCAGAAGCGATGATCTTCTGCAGTCCGTCCCCGAACCGCTCGTAGTCATGTTCGGAAAATATCACCTTCTCGTTTCCGTATTCCGCCGCCCTGAAGATCTGCTCTTCAAGAAACTGCTTATATCGCTCCTCATCATTGTATAAACTTTCAGTGGCTTGTTCGAATGCTTTCTCAATAAGGGCCTTCCTCCCTTTAAGAAGATCCTTACGCGTTTCGAGCTCAGCTTCAATTTTCATCCGTTTTCTGGTTTCCGCGGATCTGCGTTCTCCCTCCGTACGGGCATGTTCACGGATCGTCCTGCATTCCTCTTCGCATTCAGCAATGATCGCATCAACAGCCTCATCCGCTTTTTTCCGTATTCCGGCTACCTCCCGGTCCGTATCCTCTTTTATCTTTTCGATTATATCTGAAAGCGCCATATGCTATCCGACTTTCAGCCAGATGAGGATACTTGCCACAAGTCCGAGCAGAGCATAGGTTTCTACAAGAACAGACATTACAGCGGCTGTAAAGAAGTCATCCGGTTTTTTCGCAAGGACATTAATGCCGGACGCGGAAACTTTACCCTGATACATGCCTGAAAACAGGCCCCCGATGCCTACCGGCAACGAAGCAAGGAGGAGAATCAATCCTTCGCCTGCATCTATTTCGACACCTCCCAGCTTGAGCCAAATAAGAAAACATACCAGAAATCCGTAAATCCCCTGGGTTCCCGGCAATGCAACCAGAATAAGTGCTTTGCCGAACTTCTCAGGTTCCTCCGCCAGCAGGCCCGAACTGGCCATACCTGCATATCCGATCCCGATACTCGAACCTATACCGGCAAGCCCTACGGCCAATGCTGCACCAACATACGCATAGATCAATCCTATATCCATAATGTTCTCCAAAACAACGTCTACAAATTTCTACAATCAATGTATATTAAAATAAATTAGTCAGGTACTCATCTGCTACTCGATCCTTGTATACTTGTACTGCACAGTAAAAGGTTTAAAAGGAAATCCTCCTCCCTGAAAAAAATAGGGGAAGAATTCAACATATTGAAGGCGTGCTGTATGCACAAACGCTCCCAAAAGATTAATAAGCAGGTTGAACAAATGGCCACCGAACAGAATAATAACCAAAACCCCTATGCCTACATAGGGTATCGCCTTGCTCTGGACAGCAAGCTGGTTAACAACAGTGCCAACAATCCCGGTCGCCATTCCGAGAGCCATCAGCCTGCAGTATGACAGTGTATTCCCCAGCAGATCCTTGGATTTATCGAGCATCTGTACGATTGAAAGTGCATACAAACCAGCAACCCTCAGCAGGGACGTTCTTCTTTTTTCCGATACCGCCTTAAAAAACGGGTACATGACCAGTCTGACCGTCAATCCTCCGATCAGGATATATACAGAAGGAACCCTGATCCCGGTCCATCCGTAGGAAGCAAGGCCGGGTACTGATTCAGCAGAACACGCGAGCATAAGGAGGCCGGCGTAAAGCATTAGCCATGCCCCGTCGTTGAATATCCCCTCAACATATTCTCTTTTTCTGAGATTTTCTTTCAATGACAGGAATGTTCCGAAGCAGATCTGTATATATCCAAGGAATATGGATAGATAAAAAAACGCCATTGTCCCTTCGAGCATAAGCCCGAAAAAAGGTTCAGGATCCGTCCCGATAGGATCGAAAAGCGCACATACAGCAAGGAAGGAGGCCCAGTGCCCTTCAGGAAGCCTTGATACATTGACCCCGAACCATGACCCGGTAACCGCCCCTCCTATGACCGTGCCGATACCGCAGAGAAATAGAAGGTTGGACAGATTCCCTTTAGGCTTTATCTTTTTAATATAAAGAGCAGCACAAGCCATCAGTATCAATCCGTACGCTCCGTCAGATAGGCACAAGCCGAAGAAAAGAAAGAAGAAAGGAGCTAAAAATGCGGTAGGATCGACACCCCGGTATGACGGCAGACCGTACAGTTCTGTGACAAGTTCAAACGGTTTTATCCCCTTTTTATTCTTCAAAAGGACGGGGGGGATTAACGTGTCATCTGAAGGATCGTATACATCTGTCTGCACGGGCCCTATCTCTTCGAGATCATGCAGGACCCGGCCGGCTGTATCCGAAGGCACCCATCCCCTTAATCTGAATACAGAAGCAGTGTTTCCGCAGTACCTTCCCGCAGCAAGGCTTTCATACGCTGTACAGCTGTGATCATACACAGCTTTGATCTTTGTAAGGCTGTCCGCAATTTCCTTCAGCCTGCTTTCGGTTTCAAGCTTTTCTTTTTGCAGCGAGTTGACTGCTTCAGCATGTGACCTGAAAAGGTCGCGGGCGGTCCTGTCTTCCTCGGGCAGAGATATAGATTCGAACGGCATGTCAGGCAGGAACTTCTGAACCCTGTCTGAATCCTGTCTGTGACATATAATATACACATACGCTGACTCTTCATCAGAATACACTGTATTGCATACTGCAGAGGGGACGGCATCCCTGCAATTGCTCTTGAATTCGTCAGCCTGGTCAGCAGGTACTCTCCCCAGTACAGCTTCAACATGGTTGAATGATGTGATTGAACTGAGAGGGACCTCAAGCCCTGCCCACGGACGGATATTCTCTTTCTCCTCCGTCTTTTTCTCGATCTGTTTTTCAAGGGCCAGCCGTTTTTCATGCAGGGTATTGCATCTATCAATACAACTGTAAATATGCTCCCGGTCATCGATATATGCACGGAAATCCTCTTCTGTAATTCCTTCAGGCTCTTTTGTAATCCGTTCAAAAAATGGTTCCCGGGGGATATAGGACTCGAGTACTGTTATTGCCTGCTCAATATCCTGTATAATACTCTGATTCTCCTGAATGCGCGTTTCCAGGCCGGTTTCACCGTATTCCAGGCTGTCAGGATCCTCATGTTTTTTGATTATTTCAACACACCCGGCCTTCTGCAGATAAGAAATGACTTTTGTTTTTACCGAGGAATGAGCAGTAATATCAATCCGTTTAAAATCAGCGACGGCCATCGGTTTACTGTAACTTTCCCATAATAAACTCAACAGCCCGGTCTATCCTCTCTGACTCCTCTTCCAGCAGTTTCTTGTTTTTTTCCGTGTTCTCTTCCTTTATGAACTGCATCTCCTTTGATGCATCCTCCCTGCCCCGGCCCGTTATCTCATCAATGATCTCTTTGGTCTCCTTCTGGGCCTCTCCAACCCTGAACGAAGCGTCAGCTTCAGCCCGGCTGATCCGTTCCCTTGCTTTTTCCCGTTCCTGCTGAACGCGATCGGCTTCTTCTCCCTCAAGTTTCCTGATTTTTGCCAGATCAGTCATGTTCTTTTCCTTAACGTAATCGCCAGATCCCCGGATTATCATTCAGAAAGGATATAGGAGCAGATAACTATACTCGAATTTGCCCGCTTGTCAAATATTTTTTTTAAGCCTTTTCCAAGACAGAGCTTGGAACATCAGAGGTCAGAAGTCAGAGAACAGGAAACAGGAATCAGAAAATAGCATGTAGGGGCGGTCCCGTGTGTCCGCCCGGTCGAAAGCAGGAGCCGGTAGCCCGGGGTCTTCAGACCCCGGAGATAAAAAACAGAAGAAGGCGGGCCGGCGAAACCTGCAGGAAAACGCAGGCTGAAGCCTGCGCCTACCTTTTAGAATGGTCTGAAGACCATTCACTACCCCTTAATCCTGTCGATCCTGCCTACGGCCCCGCAGAGTACGTAGTACTGCTCGGGGTGATCCTGTCTCTCTTCTTCTCTATGTCTCTTATGTATCATGTGATCCTGTCTCTCTTCTTCTCTTGTCTCTTATGTATCCTGTCGATCATGTGATCCTGTCTTTTTCTTGTTTTTGATTAACAATTTCACATTTGTATATACATTTATCTGCTTTTTTCTGTCAACCTTGAACTTCGGACTTTGAATCCTGAACCTTCTTAACCTTTTCCCGTGCTGTATTGAAAAAGTCAATGACTGCGGGCCGTTTATAATCGGGATAGGTCCATGGATTGGGATTGAATGCGCCTTTCTCCCATGAAAGGGTTATTTCAGCATAAATCCCCTTACCCACATATATCCTGTGTGAATAATTCTTGGTAGTCGCGAGCACGACTTTAGTCAGGGTAATGTATCCGGGGTCTATATTCACTTTTCTTTTACCGTGGACTGAAAAGGACTGTTCGAGCCTGTTGGCAAGGAGCTTGGTTTCGCTGATCCTTCCCGGATCGAAAATCCCCGGGAAAAGGAACAGCTGTTTGAACAGGGGTTTCCCCATTTCTTCCCGGTAATAGTCGGTTTCACTGAACTCAAATATTTCGGAGGAACACACCGGGCTTCCCGTATCTTCGCAAAGCGCTGAAACGCCCTTTTCAAGAAGAACCTTATCGGAGGAAAACAGGGCTGCGAACAGCATAGCCGGTTCAGCAGTTGCAGGTGCTCCCATTACCGCTTTTCCTTTATCCTTATACTGCTCCGAATTCCCGAATAGAAACGGTTCTGGCTCTGTGTGTACGTTTCTTTGCTTTTAAGGAATTTCACGATATTTTCCGTTATTGTCTGCATTGAAAGTGATTGTGTGTCGATCTTTGCGACTCCCCCGATACCCGCGATATCCGGACCAATCTCTGCCCGGCGTACTGAGGGGCGTGAAGATGCAAAAGCGAAAATATAGGGACAGCCGCCCCTGCTTTTAATGGCTGATATCAATTCCTTCAATTCCCTGTTTTCAGAATAGTTCTCCATGCATATCCATACGCACAATTTTCTACAATCTTCTGACAAGTCCAGAAACTTCGCTCCGGCTGTCTTCGTCAGTGCATCAGTAATGACATTTCCCCCGAAAAAGGGAAATGAAACAACCCTCTGTATAGGAACACCGGATCCTTCTGCCGACGCGATCATTTTGCCGGTAACATCAGACATGATACTGTCTGTGACCACTGTAAACAGTGCTTCTTCGGCTCCTGTGCCTGCATCCTTTCCTGTTCCTGTCATAACGGTGCCGGTCTTCAGATACAGATGATTCCTGATCCCCCGCATCTGTTCTATCTTTCCAGCCTTAATAATGCTGTTTCTCCTGTCCATCTCCTTTTTCAGATATTCTGTGCCTGCTTTCATTACATCAAGGGCTTCAATACACTGCCGTGCGTTCTCTGTTTTCCACAGTGCAAGCTCTATCTCAGTAAGAAGCTTCACAGCGGGGACAAAGCCCGTATTCCCGCTCACTACTACTATAGAATACGGTTCTGCTTCCTTATATCGACCGATCCCCGCAAGAAGCTCGGACAGGCAGTAGGCAACATGGGGCTGATCATCAAGTTTATACGACTTTTTATATGCCTGTATGGCTTCCTCTACGCGGCTGAGCCTGGAAAGGTAGTACCCTCTGTTCATGATATATTCAGCATTTTCAGGATCTTTTTCAATAGCTTTTTCGATCAGCTCAAGCGCCTTCAGAAAATCTCCCTGTTCCTCCATGACCCTGGCATTATGATAAAACTCTTTTGGTGAAGGCCCGCACTGGGCTGCAAGCAGTGCGGCGACCGCACATACACATAAAACATATTTTGTCATTTTTTTCATCCTTTAAAAAAGATCCGACAGGATCACAGGATCGACAAGATTAACAAATGTAAGCCAAAAAAACATTAATAGACAGGATCACAGGATCGACAGGATTAAAATATTAATACTTTTTACTATTTTTAACGTACATGTTTGCTTCACGGAATTTTCGTTTAATTTCAACGTCTGTTTCACCAAAATTTATTAATAGACCTAAAGGTTCTCCAGTTGAGACAAGATAGTTAACTACCTGAACTTCATGAACCTTTAATAATGTTTTCACAGATTTTAATTCTACTATAATCTTATCCTGAACAAGAAAATCTGCAGTAAAGTCTCCTACTGTTTTACCCTTATAGGAAACATTTATTTTCCTTTGCCTTTCGAAAACAATCCCTGCTTCTCTTAATTCTAATGCCATACATTTTTCATATACGGATTCAAGGTAACCGAATCCCATTGTATTGTACACTTCATATGCGCAACCTATTATTTTTTCAGTAAGCTCGTCATCTTCCATTATTCTTTCCTTGTCTTTTAAATATCCTGTCGATCATGTGATCCTGTCTATCTTCTTCTCTTGTCTCTTATGTATCCTGTCGATCCTGTGATCCTGTCCGGAACTCCGGCTCCGTCCGATATGTTTGCACAATATACATCGGGGATAATTCCCGTCTGTTTCCGGTATACTTCTGTTAAACGGTTTTTTAAAGCCCCCACACTCCCTGTTTCAGCCAATGCCGCAATACACCCTCCAAAACCTCCTCCGGACAGCTTTGCTCCCAACACTCCCTCTGCTGAAACAGCAGCCTGCTGCAGCATATCCAGTTCGGGAGTCGAATTCTCAAACATTTCCCGGGAACTTTCATGCGACTCGTTCATATACGCGCCGAACGCGTGTATATCCCCCTCATACAGCGCATCTCGTCCTTTCAGCACCCTTTCATTTTCATAGATAACGTGCCGGGCGCGTTTTCTCTCATTTTCAGGAAGCGCATCAGCCTCTTTTTCAAACATTTCAGCAGTAACATCACGGAGAGCAACAGCATTCTGTCTGGAAAAGAACCGCACTGCACCCAGGCATTCCTCTCTCCGCGCATTGTAAAGGGACCCGATCAAATCGTGGGTTTTCATAGTATTGCAGATCACAACACATATATCTTCTCTACCCAAAGGTATCGTTTCATGCTCTTCACTCCTGCAGTCAAGAAAAAGGGCTGAATCCCTTCTGCAGAACATACATGAGAACTGGTCAAGGATCCCGCAGTTCATGCCTACAAATTCATTTTCGGCATGCCTGCAGAGCCGGGCAGTTTCTTCCAGATCCAGATCATACGGGTAGAGTTGTCTGATCATCAGTGCTGTTGCTGTTTCAAGGGCTGCGGAACTGCTCAAGCCGGCTCCAGCGGGCAGTGTACCTGACACCGCCGCGTTGAATCCCCCTGTGTGTATCCCCCTCTTTCCAAGCTCATACACAACGCCCTTGATATAATCCCCCCATTCCCCTGTTTGTTCAGGATTGCACGGATCGAATACACACATCTCATTATAATCTGCAGAGTATATCCTCGCCTCCCCGCTGTCCGTTCTGCCTCCCGCAACACTGATATACATATCAAGAGCTGCTGATATAACGAATCCTTCATTATAATCCGTGTGATTACCGAGAAGCTCGATCCTTCCGGGGGCGGCTTCTGTGCATTCGGGCTTGCTGTTGAATTGTTCTGCGTATACTGATTCGGCACGGAGAAACGGTGATGTGTCAGTCCCCCCCAATTTTCTTCATCCTTCCCTCTATGAAATGAACCCTCTTCTGTAACCTGCCTATAAGGTCCTTATAAATATATACTTTCATCTCTGACGAATCACCAATAGGAACAACCACTGTTTCCTGGGGGGGGCCCAGTGCACCCGTAACCTGCTCCTCTGTCATGCCTTCTAAAACCCGGCCTGTGGCTATCGCCCTGATGATCTCCGGGGGCCAGCCCTCCTCCTCCCCTTTTTTAAGGCCGATGCTTCTGCTCACCCCTTTTAAAAACTCTTTCCTGTACATCTTTTTGAATGTCTCAACGTTTCCCGGATTCCCCTCTATCTTGAAAACGAACATATTAATGGCATTCTCATCAACCCACCCTTCGATTTTTTTCCGTTCACCTTTTTCCTTGACTGTTGTGTGTGTCCATAATTTTACGTATATAAGATCATCATGTTCGCCGTACATGATCTTTGTCTTATATCGGGGCCCGAATTGGAGCTCACCGAACTGATACTTCATAGCAACACTGACAATCGTATCCTTTTTTGCTGAAGCATACAAGGGTACCTTGTTCTTCAGCACGACAAATCCGAGGTAGCAGTCATCACTGAGAAGCCTGTGGAGAAGCACTGCTACAATGGTAATAACCCGTTTGCGGAGATCATCTTCAATGAATTCTTTATATGCCTGAGGAGGCGGTATTCTTACCCATGTTTTGCCCATGTCCCTGGATTGAATAGTCGCCAAATTGAATTCAGGTGTATAGAAGACCGTGTCCTTTTCCTGGTGTTTTGCAAGCTTCACTTCAAGGAAATACCGTGTCGGAACCCTATACAGGTGACGGTACCGCAACGGAGGGGGAAACCGGACCGATTTGATATATCCCTTTGTTTCGTCCACCGTATCAACTCCCCCGGTCGTATGGTAGACAGCTTTTAATGATTCTTTGAAAACAGTCTCCCGTGAGGCCCGTTTAATATACCGGGGATGGAACTTCTCTTTGGTCGGAACAGTGCAGCCTGCAGCAAGGATCGCGGCCAAAACCCATATCCACATTAATCTTCCCATTCTTCCTTCTCCTGTTTAAAATCCCGGGACATGAGGGACTGTACAGCTTCAAGAGGAGGCTTCCTCTCAAACAGTATGTTATAAACTTCCTGAGATATAGGCATCGATATTTCGAGCTTCCGAGCAAGAGGCACCACAGATTTCACGGTCCATACACCTTCGGCAACCTGTTCCATATTCTCAAGAATACTGTCAATGTTCTCGCCGCTTGAAATGCGCAAGCCCACGTTTCTGTTCCTTCCGAAGCCCGAATAGCAGGTTGTTATCAGATCCCCTATACCGGAGAGCCCGTAGAATGTGGCAGGATCAGCCCCCATGCGGATTCCGAGGCGCGAGATCTCTACTATTCCCCGTGTAAGAAGAGCTGACTTCGCATTATCCCCGAGCCCGAGACCCTCACACATTCCCGCAGCGATCGCGATCACATTCTTCAGCGCCCCTCCCATCTCAACTCCCACAATATCCTCTGATGAATATATCCTGAAATACCCGGACGCGAAGGTCTGCTGCACCTGTTCCGCGAAAGCAATCCCGCTTGAAGCCGCAACTACGGACGCAGGCAATTGTTTGGCAACTTCTTCGGCATGGCTCGGACCGGAAACAGCGGCAACAGCATCAGGACTGATGAGCTCGGAAATAATCTCACTTGCCCGTTTAAAGGAACCGTTCTCAAGGCCCTTTGTGAGCGAAACAATATTACCGCCTGTAAATCCCGTATCGCTCAGTTGTGCAAATACGGAACGTACCCACTGGGCAGGAGTGGCATTCACAATATAGTCCGCCTCCTCTACAGCCGCGAGGATATCGGTCTCATATTCTATTTCTTGAGGAATATCAACACAGTCGAGATATTTTCTGTTCCTGCGGCTGGCGCGCACCTCCTCAACATATTCAGGAAAAGCACCCCATATGCGAACCCTGTGGCCGCTGCTGCAGGCAGTGAGGGCAAAAGCAGTGCCCCACCCGCCGTCTCCCAGGATTGCAATTGAAGCCATCGAAGTTTAGTGCGCCCCGACACCTGACAGACCGGGGTCTTCGACTTCGCTCACTAAATGGAAGGGCAAAACCAGGAGTGTTGGAGCGATGGAGTGTTGGAGTGTTGAAATCTGAAAAATATTTTTTCCATTACTCCAGTACTCCGCTACTCCATTACTCCATTCCCTGAACTGAATTGAACGATTATGAAATACCATGATAAGTACTTTAATATAAATACATTGTAAATTTTCCGAGACGTATAATCAAAAAGAAAATACGAATCCCGCGTTAACACAAAAAAGATCGGATCCCTCTTTGACAGGGAGGAACATTCCTTCGATGATAAAGGATGTATGTTCGTTTATCCGGTATTCATCTCCGATGAAAAACTGGTCCAGATCCTTGGTCATACACTGGATAATGTCAACAAACATCGATTCGACTTTGTCATCGCTGTCGCTTTCATCGGATTTGTCATTATTGATATAAATATTTCTGTATGCGAAATACGGAGTGTGCTTTGTTAATGATTTGCTGATGATTACATTGTAATACCTGTAAACCGCAAGCACGGATACGCCTGCACCCACGGAAGCGGAAAGATCGAACCGGGCCATTTTATCGGTTATTATATGTACCTTAATATCACCGTTGGATGACAATGCGTCCTCGCTGATTCCCACATCAACCCGCGGTGCGATGCCGAATCGTCCGCCGAAATGGACCCCTGCTCCCGATTCCCTTCCCGTAAGGATATTCACACCAGCTTCGGCCTTAAGGTGGCCGGGAGGCTCAACAGGCGCAGGGCTCATATGGGTCATAGGCATGCACCCGAAGACCAGTATTATAGAAAAAGGAATACCGCTAAGAAACCGGAATCTCACTTGCCGTTCCTGACTGCATGTTTTAATGCATTTCCCATTTTAAAATAAATCTGCCGTTTGGGGGCAACTTTCACCTTCTCCTGTGTTTTAGGATTGAGGGCGATCCGGCCGGGCTTCTTCTTTACTCTGAATGAACCGAATCCCCTGAATTCAAGATCATTTCCTTTCCCCAGATTTCTAATGATCTGCTCCGTAAAACAATCGACAATATTTTTAATATTCTCCTGGGAATCGTCTAACGTATTGGCTATTCTATTGACAATACGCCGCTTGTGAGTACTGCTCATCATGTTTCCTTTTCATAATCCGATATGTATGTGCGAAGAAAAAAGGTGTTTGCAGGAACCTGCAGATTATACATTGATACCAGGGCAAGTCAACAGTTTTTTTCGATTTTTTCTCTTTAAGTTTTTTGGAGCTTCCGGCGGCAAAAAACTTATCTCATTTCACGTAGGAGAATGCATATATACTGCCGTCGTCACTGCCCACAACAATGAATCCGGCCGCAGCTTCCAGGATGATATCCCCTGTCCGGTTTGAAGACGTGCCACGGTTCGCCTGTTCCCAGATCCAGTGCATGCAGCCGCCAGGCCCAATTTCCAACATACACAATGTTGTTTGCCACAGCAGGGGCAGCATGGATCTCATGTTCGGTCGTCCGCCGCCAGAACTCTTTCCCGTCAGACAGCCTTACACAGTAACACCGATGGTCGTAACTTCCGAATACCACACGCTCCCCCACAATAGCGGGTGAAGCCTCAATCACACCCCCGGTTCTGAACGACCATTTGATGTTTCCTCCAGTCGTTTCAAATGCATACAATGTACTGTCGTCAGATCCGCATACAACCGTACCCCGGCTGACCGCCGGGGTGCAGCGTACCCGTGCGCCTATGTTCTTCGACCAGCGTTTCTTTCCCGTTTTTAAATCCAGTGCAAAGAGCCATCCGCTGTCGCTGCCCACGTACACGGTACTGCCGGCTATTACCGGACTGGACCTGACCTTCCCGCCTGTCTGAAAATCCCATGCGAAATCCAGGTCATCCCGTTCCCAGAGGATCCTGCCTGTTTCTGCGTCAAAGCAGAACAGTGATCCCTGATGGCTTCTCTGGAAAACCCTGCCCCCGACAACGGCTACTCCCGGCTTGAGACATGCATACGTCTTGGTCGCCCATTTCAATCTGAACGGAGGTTTTACACGATTGTCAGGCGAATAACCTGTCCAGCCGGGATTACATCCGGGCATCGGCCATTCATTGATGGGCACACGTTTCCCGTCAGGCTTGACCAGAAGCACCTTTCCGGTCCTTGAGAACGTGCGCAGGCCGTGACCGTCTTCGGTCTCAGCTGCTGCATGAACCGGGACCAGCAGCAGAACGGATAAACATACAGCACCGATTGAAAGGCTTTTATTCAATTTCGTCAACATTAATAACGTCTCTATCTATTCCCTTTTTCCCTTAACGCCCTTAACCTGCGCTTAGCCTCGGTCCTTACGGAGATATTCGGGTCTTCCCGAATAATATTTTCCAGTGCCTGCTCCGCTTCCCTGCCGCCGAGTATGCCAAGGGCCCTCGCAACATGAACACGATAATCAAAGGTCAGGTTTTTCATGTTCCTTACAAGAGCGGGCACCACTGATCGGTCGCCTATGGCAGCGAGTGCATCAGGGATATATCTGCCGCCGGGTTTATACTTCGGGGCCTTTTCCCATTTTTCAAGCAGAACGGGTATTGCCCGTTTATCCCTGAAGTGGGACAGCACGTTGCAAATTCCGACTGCCTTGTAACTCCAGGCTCTCGGGAGCAGTTTAATCATGAGTTGTACAGGGTCAGTATTCCTGTCCTTGATCTGAGGCAGGTGTTTTCCCATGCCAAGCTGTTTCGCCAGGAAGTTGTAATATTCTACCTTGTCCGTGGGCTGGTTAACCAGCCATGTGTGATATCCGCGGTCTTTCGGAACTCCGGTTTCATGACGGAGCTGAGGAAAAAAGCCGCTCGTCTGACTGTGGTAATACGCTATCCTGTGTTTGCGGGCCTTTTTTCCGTTATACTGCACGTCCAGCTTATAGGGTTTTCTGAAATATTCCTCACCCTTTATCCCGGATCTGTCCGCTTTAACGGAATTGACCGGCACAAGCTCCATGTCAATGGAGTGCATCCTCAAAGGCAGAGACGGGTGGTTGAAACGATATTTTCTGCTTGATACTATGGCAGTGCGCCAGTCCTTAAGGCAGTTTTTTGTAAGCAGCTTGTCTTTGGGTATGTTATTTACATCTATCCTGAAATAGAAGGGCAGTTTTGTTATATATTTTGTCAGTTGTATCGGTTTGCTGTTTACCTCGTAATGCATATCAAGTTTAAGTGCGTAACCGCGGGTAAGACGGTCCGCGGATATCTTGAATATGTTTTCCCCGGGCATCAGGTTGGGAAGTGCTCTCATGTTGAGCTGACGATATACGTTTATTTCCAACCTGTTCATTCCGACCTGATCCGGACTGTCTGATGTCCTGAATTCCGCCTTAATAAGGATATCGTAATTCGATGTAACAGAGGGTTCGAGAGCGAAGTAACGGTCTCTGCCCAGCTCTACTTCTATTTTCTCCAGGCCTGTCTTTTTCTTTTCATAGAAAAGATGCCACATCTTTCCCATATCAGTGGAGAAAAAGAGCCTGCACATATCTGAACCGCTTTTTTTGTACAATGTTGCTCTGCATACCGCGTCCACTGCCACATACGGAGAAGGCACCCTGTAGATATATACAGAGCTTGTATGTGATTTTGCCGGGTGAAGCAATGCGCCCTTCTTGTTTTCCGGAGAGCAGGCTATATTTTCAGATCCTTCAAAGAGCTGCCGCTTAAAACCGCTGGCTGTAATATCTGCGTTCAAGACCTGTATCTCCTGGCCTGCTACGCCAGCCCTGTATATCTCACTGTCGACAAAACTGCCGTTAAAATACATCATGCGTTCCGTATGCTGTATGTATCCGTCATTATGCCACTGCCGGGATACCCGTTCCCCTGTGCGTAGTGATGTCTGCAGGCTATGGGACGGGGGCGGCATAAAAGCCCTGTATTCAAGCCGCAGCACGGGAAAGGCTCTCACGCCTACACACTTGTGAATATTGTCCCAGTAATAGAGATGAAGCCTGGGATCGAATGTGTGCATGCGGTACAGACCGTCCCTGTCCATATACCTCAATACCGGCGTGGTATGCCCGCTGCTCACCTCCTGGTATCCCAGGAACCCGGCTGCACGCCACAGTTGGACCATCGTACGACTGACACCTCCGCACTGGTGAATACCGTAGACCAGAAGCTGTTTATCTCCCCTTCGAAGCTCTATCTGCTCCCTGGTCCGGTCCCCGGTATACTTAACCCATTTTCCCTGGGGATTTCCTTCAAAGAGCCGGCCCCCGCACGGAGACATAAGGGTCATAAACCACTTCCAGAGCGCAAATGCCTTGGCTTCTGTTGCTTCTTCCGTGTTATTCACGCCCTCCAGGCGGAATATGTCATTAATGCATGTCTTCAAAGTATAGCAGTCGGGCCAGCGGCAGTTACGGATCCGCAGGTTGGAAACGGATTCATCAGAATAGGTGGTAAAATCATATCTGTCTTCCGGAGGATATTCATCAGACCTGCATGGGTCTATACAGAACAGCAGCAAAAGAACAGTTGCAGCTGCTTTGAAAACATTATTTTCCATATCAAGTATCTCCTGAAAAAAAAAGGTCAGGGGTCAATACGATGCGAAGTCTGAACAAGTATTAACGGTTTTGAAGAAACAGCCTCTGCTTCCACCCTGTCTGTTATTCCATAATACTTCCCGCTGTATATATCATACACATGTCTCTGTTTGGGCAAACCGATGGTTGTTTTTTTATGTGTTCCGTCAGACGGTTTAAAGGTAAGTCCTTTAACATCGATTTTCCCGTTTGTATAATGATTCACTGTTATATTCTCATCTATCCCCTGTATGCTGCACACAGGTTTCACACCGCTTTTTTTTATAATATCCTTTACGAATGCACGCATCAGGCTCCGTTGTCCGGAGCTGTTCCTGTGTTTTCCGCTCCTGTGCAGATAATGGTAATAGTCAAAAGCAAGAAAATATGTCATGCCTTTTCCTGTCCGGTTGGCAATTACTGCCGGACGACCCTCGATACGCGCGTGGACCTTTCCCGAACGAACCGCAAAGGTGCGGTCAAGCACAACCGGAATCCCGGTATTTTCCAATATCAGCTCTGTCTCTCTTTCCGGAAACCGAAAATTGATCTTTCTTATTCCGAAAAGCTCATCACAAAACCCTTTTTTAAGGAGCCTGCAGTGCTCATCCATGGACCCGGGAAGGATGTCTGAAACGACCGTGCCTCCTTGCTCTGTGAATTCGGTTATCGCAGAAGCTTCTTTAGAGGATACGGATATTGACCTTGGCATCCAGAAGAGCCTGTACCCTCTTTTCGCAAGCTCACCCTGCTCAATCTGCTCGGATGAGACGAACTCATAGATATACCCAAGGTCCTGGAGTATATTCATCAGTGACAAACGGGACTGCAACATCCTGTTCTCTTTTATTTCAAGGTCTGTTTCCCGTTCCTGCCAGGGGCGCAGCTTAAATTCATTGCGGTATTTGTTCTCTTTCACTCTCCTCGGTGTTATCGTCCCTTCAAATACCCAGTCCGCCTGAATAGAGCGCTGCGAATAATGGATCGCGATCCTGGGCCTTACACGTTGCAATCCCGACAAGAGCTTTACTATGCCCTTATCATACGGATTTTTTCCTGAAAAACCGCCTGCTGTTTTTTCGGTCAGGATCACACCGCGCGAACCGCAGAGCAGGCGCTGCCAGATACGAGTATGATCGGGTTTGTTTCCTGTGACAACATATACGGGAAATCGTTTGTCATTGAATGACTGCAGGATTGTATACGCTCCGCCTATACTCTTCATGCCTATGAAATCAACGGCTTTTGATAAACGGTACAGATCATACCCTCCCCACGGGGAAGGAAGGATCTCACCGCAGAAACCTATCGGAACCTTAACATTCTGCTGACGCAGTTCAGATCTGAAATCGCACAGGGCCCTGCTGAATACTATATCATTGAATGTGCGCCAGTCCGACCATGAGCTCAGGTTCAGTGTGTTCCACCATTTCATAACAGGCGGACGTTCTTTTCTTTTCCAGTACCGGTTCCTGACCTGTTCAGTGGTTTCAGGGAATACCTGCTGCCAGTCCCCGAATTCCGTTCCCCACTGCGTATTCAGCCCTCCCAGAGAACCGTATGTCTTTTTTAGCCAGGTTCTGAATCCCTGTAGGCAGTGAGCATTCATACAGTAATCCATCGGGTCTGTTCTGTGTGTATATGAGGCATTATTCGCAAGGCTTATCGCAGCGATCTTCCGGTCTGTTATCTTTGATGCCGCCTGTCTCAGCCGTTCTTTCTGTTTTGCACAATATGTATCATCACTGAGGCATATGTGCCGGGCCATGCATTCCCTCTCTTTGAATGTGCTCTTTACATAACTGTTAAGGTTCTTCTCAAATGTATCTTTCTCCAGGAACAGTCCCTTTACAATATCACACAGCAGGATACTGACACCCGGTCCGGGCTTCACCCTGTTCAACTCCTCCGGTGATGCCTTTACTGCAACCTTGAAATCTGCATCAAAGACCTTATGTTTCTTTACTAAAGCCCTGATAATACTCTGTCCGTCCTTTTCTTCTGCGAAGATATGCAATGAAACGCACACCAGACATAAGAAAAAAAAGGTATGCTTCTCCCAAAACATATGTACCATTGATTTTCTCCTAAACTTCATTCCACTGGCTTCATGCTTACTGTTGCACTCCTGTCTGTCTTAAAGAACAGGACACCTTCTCTGCTTGAGGTCATTATACTGGAGCCCCCCGATCCGACCGCAACAGCATATTTCGCATTCCTCTTCAGATCCACGATAAGATTCTGATATTCTCCTTTGGGGGTTATATATGTTACTTCACCTTTAACCTCGCCCATTGTTCCGAACAATACCAGCCATCCGTCCGCAGCAATTCCGGTCATAATGTTGTCTTTTGACCGTATCATTTCTGTTGCCGGTGCTTTCTCTGTTTTAGCATCGCACATATGTATGAGATGCAGGAAATTGTCAAAGGCAGACGGCTTTTGCGGTGAGACCTCAATACGCCAGCGTCCCATGTCCTGAGAGTCGCCCTGTTTTTCACCCTCCCGGCTGGGCGGGTGGTTCGCGCCGAGTACCCAGAACCTGTATCCGTCACCTCCGACGCGGCGTATGTAGTGCTTTTCAGGAAGCAGTGTCTTTATGATCAGTCTGCCCGCAGGATCAGGTTCAGGCGGGGGGAGCGTGCTTGTGTCCTTGTCCCATGTTACAACAACAGTATCTCCGTCAAACTCCTCTACGTGATCCTTGACTTCGCTCTTGATGATCTTGCCGTTTATCTCCGGCTTTCCCTGTGAATGAAGAAGCCACGCCTTTCTGAACTCCGGGTTGAGGGAATTCACCCTGTCATATATTATAAGATATGTATTGTCCACATAGACCATGGAACGCGTGAACAGATCTATCTTGGGTTTATTCTTTCGTCCCCGCGCCTGGCATACCCGTTTCGGGTTGTTGTATGCCTGTGTTGCATCACCGCATACATATGACCACGAATGATCATCGGCGTGGTCGAACGCGATAATGTTGCCTGTTTCCCAGAACTGCCACTGCTGCCCCTTTCTGGTTTCGCTTGGCATAGCGGTCTTTCTCTTCATATATTCATCGAACGTGAACGCATTACAGCTCCCGCGCACCAGACGCTGTCCTCCGTATTCAGGATAAAAACCGTCCTTGTCCTGGCCCGGTATTTTTCCGCCTTCATTCCAGGTGAATTCATCCGGATCTATGATGAGCATGCTGTTGCAGCTCACAGTCCGGGCGTACCAGTACCTGGTGTGCTCTCCGAAATAGAACTTGTCAGCGTATAGTCCGGTCTGCATAGCAAGACGTCCCCTATGGTAGATATAAAAGCTATTTTGCCTTGAGTTGTGGGTATGGCTCCATATATGGTCCCCGCAGCAGAACTCTATGACAGTTGCATCAGGAGCCCAGCCCTTAGAACGGAACTGCGCGTATCCAGCGCCGTTCCTGCCCCAGATCAGGGCACCCGGCAGCTTGTCAGGGAACCGTGTTTCCTTTTTATCCAGTTCCTCATCATACAGAAGAAAATCGTCCTTTGGAAGGCCCATATGATAGTATTTATTCTTTTTTGCCCAGCGCATAAAGGCGTACGCGTCCGGGCTCCGGTTGCCCGCTGCGAATATCATGAAATTTCTTGTCCACGGAAATGGATGCCTGGGCGCGTAATCGAATCCCGTGGTCTCAGCCCTGGTACAGTCCGGCAGGATCTGATACATGAAGAAATGCATCATGCCCTCAAACCAGTTTCCGTATTCCGCCTTTATCATTTCAAACACGTCCTTTTCAAGCCCGCTTGCCATAAGGTATATACCGGTCGGTATTGTCTGTGCCCTGCCCCTGTAATAGGCAAAACCGCCCCCCTGCCATATGCCTCCTGTATTTTCATATCCTGGAAGGTACCCGGCTTTGAAAAAACCGAGAGCCCATCTGAGAAACTTTTCACCGTCAGGATGGTCCCCGTACAGTGCAAGGCCGCAGGCAAGCACATTGATGGGACATGTACCCGCTCCCCAGTGGTGCATAAAATCAAGGTCCTGTCTTTTTGCAGCCGCGTGACCTATAGCAGATATGGCCTTCTGCATCCCCTTTTTCTGCTCCTCTGTAATGCTCGGGCTCGCACAGATCCAGTCGTACATTGTCGCCACCCGTATACCCGGGCCTCCGTATCTCCCTTTGGGCTTTGCTTTGGAGACCTCTTCAACAATCCTGCTCACCACTGATTCGTCTTTTGTCATCAGGTAGTATAGTGCAAGGTCCGTTCCCCGTTTCGGAGGCTTCCTGAATTTCCTTGACCACGGCTCCTTTTTTGCCCGTTCCACCAGTTCCTGAAGACTGGGTCCGTATTTCCACGGCTTTTCACGCATGTAGAGACGGGGATGCCCTGCTACGACTTTCGGCATGTCCTCTTTTTTCAGGGCAACATCCTTCATTTCAGTTGGATACGGCCCCTTTTCGGCACCTCTCCACCCTACACCCGCTGCAATGGGACTGCAGAATAAAAGGATATACAGTATGCCCGATACCCGCGTATTAATGGAACATTTCATCCTGTTCTCCTTCTAAGCGCCTAAAAATATTATCACATAACAGAAAGTACAAGTGTCTCTCCCGGTTTGAATTCTATTTCAGCTTGAACCGTGCCTGTATCCATATATTGCACTTTTACTTCTCTGTCCTCGAGTATTTCCCTGAATACAATATCATCGGCCTGTGCGGAGATATCCAGTGAATCGAGCTCAATGGATACAATACCTTTGACACTGCGTGGAGTTTTGTTTTCCAGGGTAAAAAACAGTGCACCCCGCTGCTGTCCGAAACGTTCGATCAGTATATCATCCGAACGGGCATATGTAACAGGCTCCCAGCCGGCTTCTGCGGCCCCTGCCAGCACAGGCATGTATTTTTTGTAGAGCGTCCTCTCGTGCTCTGCCTTTTCACTGCCCGGAAAAATCCCGAACAGCATCAGTCTCCTTACCACTTTTTCCCTTTCTTCCGGTTCTCTGGGCTGCCAGCTTCCGAGAAAGCTCACAGGCTTTTTTCCTGCAAGCATCCGTATCACAGAAAGACGCTCATTATCATAATCCTTTACGTTCCGTTCCCGCACAAAAACGTCCAAGTGGGAGCCGCAATACATCATGGCATGCTCAAGGTTTATATTCGCCATGACCAGTCCTTCTGCGTTCCGTATCAGTTCAGAGTGGTGTTTCGCGAAGGACCAGTCATGAAATCCGACAATCTGGCACAGTTCTCCCGTGCTCGGATCGAACGTGACGGGAATATCGGAACAGGTAAAATGTTCACGTCTGAAATTGAGCCGCCTGAAGCCCGACCAGTCGTCCAGTGAATCCCACGCAAAGTTCCTCGGCCCGCGGAATTCAGGATCCTTCCATTTTTCAAGCCATCTGAACTGCCAGTCAAGAGCGAGTGTGCCCCTGTTGGGTTTGGGAAGGGATGGATCAAGATTCATGGGCAGAGACCAACATTCATAGGTATGAATGTTTCTTTCGAGTTTCCCTTCATGGTTGATGATGTAGCTGTTTAGGGCCGCCTTTGCCCCCTCTTCTGGTGGCGCGCTGCAGTACTGGTTCGTACCGTGCCCGCCCGGCTGTTCCCCTGCGGCCTGCGCCTGCAGGAAAGCGAGCTCCTCATCCGGTGACATGTCCGCTCCAACATCATGAAACCAGGACCAGGGTTCTCTCCAGTGAAAGACCTCAACTCCCAGTTTTTTCTTCAGATCCAGTGCCTGCTCTGACATCTCCCCGTCTGTCCACTGGTAGTCATTCTCAACATACATCAGGCTGAAATCTTCAGGATTGTCCGGAATAACGGTTTCCTCTTTTTCAGGCTTCCAGAAACCGCTGAAGTTTCCGTGCTTCACTGCTTCCGTTTCAAAAAGCTCCGAAAAAAACAGATAATACTTCTCAGCAGCGGAGCGTATTCCCCATTCAGGATCAACAGTGTATATAATACACCTGAAAGCGGCACGGCACGGAAATTTTTCGGTTTCCTGGGTCAGGCCAAGTGAAAACGTAACGCCTATTCCCTTGTCAGATGCTTTTATCAGAAACACCCTCGGCTCATGAAGGGGACAGGCAACAGCAACCCCCATGTCAGCCATTGTAACAGCGTTGAAAGGAAGCCGGCTCACAGCTATATCATATACTTCATGGTCCTCGTCACTGAAGCTCTGCCCGCGTTTCCCGAGATATATCATCTCTTCCGGTCTGGAGGGGAAACAATCCCCGGGTTGTATTATCCTCGTTTTAAAGGCAGTGCTGTGCCATGTCCAGCCTTCAAGCTGTACAGGCAGTACGCAGGAAACGTATACAGCACGGTCACAGCCGGTGCTGTCCCTGATCACCCCCGACACATCAATATAGTCGCCGCCTGTAATATCCGCTTCAATGCTTAAAGCTGCGTTCGCCACAGCCCCCTTAAAATGCAGGTTATTATCCTTGCCTGATATTTCACCCTGCGCGTATCCCAGGTCCTGAACCGATCCGTTCGGCCTTAGGACTTCCTGTACATGAAATCCTCCGGGCCCTGTCAGCGGCTGCTCCCGTGTATAATACAGCACCTCCTGTATACTGCCTGCAGGGTCAAAGGAAACAGTGCAATCGCCGGATGCAGCAGTAAAAACCATATCATATCTCCAGTGTATACAATGCCCTGGAATTCACCTTCATTTTGAAATTGACAGGACGATCGCCCTGTTCCCAGCTACAGCGGATCGTATCTCTATGTGATCGTCCCTGACCTTGTAGTTGACTGCGCGGTTCTTTGTCAGTTCCGTAATGTCGGGTCCTTTGGTTTCGGATGATATGCCCGATATCTTTCTGTCTATCCTTATACATGCACTCTTTTTCTTTTTCGTTCTGTTGGCAGCAACAAAATAAAGACTACCGGGCTTTCTGCCGAACCGCTCTATATACATCCCCTTCCCTGTTATTCGGGCATGGGTCACCGGCTCCCAGCCGGCCTCTGCCACCCTTGAGAGTACAGGCATATATTTGCGGGTTATCGTACGCTCTGAATCTGTTCCCCTGGCACCCGGTGCGATACCGAACAGGAGCAGTTTGCACGTGGTAGCCTCAAGAGCACGCCGGTCCTTTGGCTGCCAGGAGCCGATAAAGCAGACCGGCTTTCTTCCGGCAAGCATCCGCGTGACCCACAGACGCTCATTGTCATAGTCGCGCGCATGACGCTCCTTTACAAAGACATCGATGGACTGGCCCACATACATAGCCGACTGTTCAAGGTTCACGTTCGACATTATCAGGCCGCCTGCCCTGTGGACCATGGCCGAGTGCACTTTGGCGAATTTCCAGTGACTGAAGCCGTTCACCTGGCAAAGCCGGCCTGTATCAGGGTCAAAGGTCAAAGGAACTGTTGCATAGCTGAAGTGCGCACGCCGGAAATTGAGACGCCGGAAACCGCCCCAGTCATCAAGAGCGTCCCAAGCAAAGTTTTTCGGACCCCTGAATCCGGGTTTTTTCCAACGCTTGATATAACGGAACTGCCAGTCCATTGCCAGAGTGGCCCGGTTGGGCTTCGGCAGGTCGGGATCCATATTCATAGGCAGGAGCCACTGGCCGTAGCCGGGAGGATAGAATATACGCGACAACTTGTCCCTTTCATTGAGCAGGAAGCTGTTATATGCGCCTCGTATGCTTTCATGGTCGGGACATCCGCAGAGCTGATTGTTTGTGCCGTGCGCGCCTTTTTTTTCTCCTTCGGCCTGGGCTCTGAGAAGGGCGAGTTCTTCATCCACGGACAGAGAACCTTCTCCCTCATGGAAATAATACCACGTTCCGCGCCAGTGAAACACCTCGAGATGCTGCCGTTCCGCCTCTGCAGCACCTTCTTCTGTCAACTCGCCGTTTTTCCACTGAAAGTCCTCTTCAGCATATACCCACCCGAAATCCTCTGCATGTTCCGGCCACTTTGCTTCTTTATAGGGCTTTTTAAAGGACACATAATTCCCGTGACGTTCCGCTCTGCCCTCAAACAGTTCAGGAAAGAATGAATAGTATTTTTCCGCTGCTGACCGTATTCCCCAGTCAGCGTTTACCGGATATATAATAAACCTGAAACCCGCTCTGTCCGGAAATTTATCCGTTTCGTGTGCAAGCCCTATGGAGAAGGTGACCGCGTATCCTTTTTCTGAACCTGTGACAAGGAATACCCTCGGCTCATAAAGGGGATAGGCCAGAGCGATACCATGCTTCCCTTTTCTGACACAGGTGAACGGCAGTTTGTTCACAGGGATGGTATATTCAGCATGGTCTTCATCAAAAAATCCCTCACCCCTCCTGTCAAGGTAGAGCACATCCCGTAGTCCGGCAGGATATTTCCTTCCCGACCAGATGCGCTGTATTGAGAAGGGCGTATTTTCCCACTGCCATCCATTCAGGCTTACAGGAAGTGTGAAACTGATGCGTAAAGCACGGTCTGCGCCTGACAGGTTCCGGACTTCACCCCTGATGTCAATAAACCTGTCTCCCCGAATCAAAGCATCAAGCTCGATCGCCGATTCTCTGACCCCTCCTTTGAATTGTATTGACGATCCCCGTCTGCGCACGATCCCGCTCACAGGCCCGAGATCGGCTGTGCTGCCGTCAGGCTGCAGCACTTCTTCCATGCTGAATCCTCCCCGACCGGAAAGTTTTAGGGATTCCCCTTTTGACCGGACAGCAGTTATCTCCCCCTTTTGATTGAAACGTATTGAAAAATCGTCCGCCTTAACTGCAAACATACGAATCTCCCGTTTAATCAGTCTCAGAAACTATCTTGACCGTACCCGCCCTGTCTGTACCGAATCTCAGTGTCCCTTCCTTGCTGGCAGTTATTGCCTTCCTTCCCCCTGTAATGCCGGAGACCGTATATTGTGCTCCCCGCTTTAAATCCACAATCAGGTGTTCGGTCTTTCCTTCAGGCGTCCTGTAGGACACCTCACCGTCGACCTCGCCCCTCTTGCCGAACATTATCAACCAGCCCTGTGATTCCAGGCCGACCATATTGCCGCCTTGCGACTCGACCGTTTCTGACGACGGCATCCTGTCGGTCTTGGTATCACAGATGTGAAGCAGATGAAGAAAATTGTCGAAGTTCGAGGGTTCACTCGGCGAGACTTCGATCCGCCAGTTCGCAAGGTCATAACCGCGGTTTTCCTTTTCGTTATAGACGTCGGCGAGTACCTCTTCTCCGGTAGAGCCCTTTAAGTATCGGTGATGCTTATTAGCTTTTGCGTCCGTGTGGGGTCGTGCCCCGGACTGATCAATATATGGCGGTCGATTGGCTCCCATGCTCCAGCATTCATAGCCTTTACCGCCGATACGGCGGATGTAGTGCTTCCTGGGCAGCAAGACCTTGGCAAAGAGCCGCCCGGGATCGTTCACGTCGGCTGGTTTGGAAATTCCGCCCGGCCAAGTCGTATGCCAGCCATCACCGTCGAAGTCCTCGATGTGGTCGTCCACTTCAGTCTTGATGACTTTGCCGTTCATTCGCGGCTTGCCGATGGACTGCAGTATCCAGGCCTTGCGATAAGCCGGGTCCAGAGTGTTCACCCGATCGAAGACTGCCAGACAACTCGGCGGGATGTAGACCAGCGAGCGAGTCACCAAGTCGACCTTCGGCTTGTTGACCAGAAGCCCGTCGCCGGCTTTGGCAATCCTGACGCACTTGGGGTTATTGTACGTTGTGGTGATATCGCCCGACACATAGGTCCAGGCATAGTCCGGTGCTGCTTCGTAGGCCAGCACCGAAGCCCAGTCGTGGGGCGGACTGTTCTCGGGAAGCCACCGGTATTCATCCTGAGTGAACCCCCGGTGCCCTCCGGAGTCTATTCGCTGCCCACCGGGCTCCTGTACAAAGCCGCGCTCTTTGGCTGCGGTACCGCCGCCGCCGCGGGCGAACTCCCCCGGAACAAAGATCAACAAGCCGCAGGAACTGATCGTCCGGCGGTAGTAGTAGTCCCAGTGGTCGGTGCCGCCGAAACCATCATAGGTTCCGCTCTGGAAAGCCAGGCGGCCCTTGTGATAGATCTCAAAAGATCCTTGGTTGGCCTGCAGCGCATGGTTCCAAACGAAAGTCCGGGCGAACTTGATGCCTATTACCGCTGAGTCCGGCTCCCAGCCTTTGGAGCGCATCTGAACGTAGCCCATCCAGTTTCGTCCCCATATATGGCTCCACGGTTTGCTGAAAACCGCCGTGGCTCCCTTCTTGTCCAGCTCCTCGTCGTACCACAGGATGTCGTTCTTAGGGTCGCCGCCCATCCAGCGCATAAAGGCGTAGCCGTCGGGATTGCCGGTGAGCCGGGACATGAGGGCCCAGGGGTCCCTGTACTGCTTCCAGTTAATATGAGAGGTACCGATACCATTAATGGGACTCTTGTCCGGATAGTAAATGTGCATCCAGAAGTGCAAGCGGTCTTCGAGCCAGTTGTCGTATTCCTTCTTTATGACCTCGCAGATATCTTCGCTCTCCACGGCGCTGGCCCAGCAGGCCAGCCCGACGGGGGCAGCCCCGACCATGCCGGCATAACTGTGCTGTCCGCCCAACCAGCCGCCGCCGGTATCTCTGTAGGCCGGGATATAGGCTTTTTTCCAGTAGCCCATGCCCCAGGCCAGCAGCTTCTTGCCGTCCGGGTGCTCGGGGCCCAGAGCCAGGCCGGCCAGAAGCGGACCCAACCCGCCGCCTCCGCGGTGGCGCCAGATCGAGCCGCAGTTGCCGGGGTCCTCCAGTCCGTGCGCAGCGCTGAACCCCAACTTGGCTATGTGACTGTCAAGCTTCTGTTTGACCTCGGGGTTGTCGGCCAGGTACTTGCTGTTGTAAATCCAGTCGTACATCAGGAAAGCGTTGGCTTTTATACCGTAGCCGACCTTCGCCTTCATGATCTTGCCGGCCAGTGCAGGCACCATCGACTCGTCGCCGGTGACCAGGTGGTAGAGCGCGGCCTCGAGCCGGTCGCTGTGCTCGGGCGGCTTCTTGAAGCGTGCCGCCCAGGGCTTCTGTTTGGCCCGTTCGCGGAGCTGGTCTACAGAGAGACCGTATTTCCATGGCTTGGGGCGCAGCATGAGGCGCGGGTGGCCCTTGACCAGCTTGGGGAGCTGGTCCTCGGGGATGGCGCACTGCGCGCACTTCTTTGGGAACAATCCTTTTCCAGGTCGCTTGCTGCCGTACTTGGCCTCGATCTCTTTATACTTAGCGCGCTCCTTGCGCTTGTCAACGATCGTTGCTCCGGATAGCCACTCGGGAAGCTTGGCCTTGGCCTTGTCCCGGTTGTTTCTCTTCTCTCCCGGTTTCCCCGCGTGAGCTGGGACAATCAAGATACAAACGCCCAGCACAAAGAACAATATGACTACTCTCAGTGTCTGCATTTTTTCTTCCTTTCTTCCCGTTTTCGGGAGTCTTGGCAGCTTCACTCCGTCGGGGTGAGTCGCACTCGCGCCGCGCTTTCTGTGATGAAATGGAGCGTGCCCTCCTTGCTAGACAATCGGTAAATCGCTTTCTTGCCGCCATCTACGTTGCTGACCGTATATTTTATACCGCGCTTGAGATCTACGATGAGGTGTTTGGTCTTTCCTTCAGGCGCGCTGTAGGACACCTCGCCCTCAACCTCGCTCTTCTTGCCGAACATCACGATCCAACCGCCGACGTGCAGGCCAACCATTTTCTCCTCATCTGCCGCTATCATCGATGCAGGCGCCATCTTCTCCGTCTTTGCATCGCAGATGTGTATCAGGTGGAGAAAATTATCGAAGTTCGAGGGTTCGGCAGGCGATACTTCGATCCGCCACGCACCCATCTCGCGAATATAGCTCTGTCCGCGTTTCCTGTACTTCTCCCTGTCCATATTGTGGGGAGGCCAGTTCTCTCCCTCCAGCCAAAACTCATGACCTTTACCCCCGATCCGGCGGATATAATGCTTATCAGGCAGAAATGTCCGGCAGAACAGGCGGCCTGGATCCACGGGATCAGGAATAGGGATCTCACCGTCCGCCCAGGTGATCTGTACAGTATCTCCATCAAAATCCTCTATGTGTCCGGCTGTTTCCGCTTTGATTATCCTGCCGCTCACCTTGGGCTGTGCTATGGAATGAAGCAGCCAGGCCTTGCGATAGGACGGGTTAAGGCTGTTCACCCGGTCGAAAACGACCAGGTATGTATTATCCAGCCAGGCCATGGATCGGGTGAATAGGTCTATCTTGGGCTTATTCACCCGGTCAGGATGCCTTGGAGGAGAATAACTGTATTTCGGGTTGTTGTAGGCCATGGTAGCATCGCCGCACACGTAGCTGTAGCCGTTGTCGGAGGCACATTCAAACGCAGTGATATTCCCCATCTCAAAATAACGCACATCCCCTGCCGGATAGGAGGAACTCGGTTTTTCAAACAACCGCCTGCTGTTCAGACGCTCAAGGTACTCATCGTAGGAAAAAGCGTTGGAACCGCCCCACAGGGGATTCCTCTGACCGCCGTATTCTGAAAAACAGCCCTGTTTGTCCCCTCCTTTTTTATTTCTTACAGGTGTCCACCAGAATTCACCCGGCTGGTGAACCAGCATGCTGTTGCACGCTACTGTCCTGCACGAATAACGCGCCATGTGGCCGCCATACCATCCTCTGTCCGGATGGCTCGAATATTCACCGCTGTGAATAGCCAGGCGTCCCTTGTGCCAGATATAGAATGAATTCTGATTTGTGTTTAAGGCGTGGCTCCAGAAATAGTCGCCGCACACGAACTCGACCACAGTTGAATCGGGCTGCCAGCCTCTGGAGCGCATCTGAACATACCCCGTGCCTTCCGGCCCCCATAAACGGGACGATGAACCGGACAGAAAACCGGAAACTCCGTCTGCCGCCTTTTTGTCCAGTTCTTCATCATAGAGCAGGATACCGTATCCCGCGATCTTCGGATCCCAGCCGTACCAGCGCATGAACGCGTAGGTCTCCGGCCGTTTGCAGGCCCTGGCAGCTATCAGCAGACTATCCGGGAATATGGTCCTGGCATAGACCAGACGCTCCATGCCTTCTGTGTCAACACGGGTTTTGTCCGGCAGGATGTAGTGCATCAGATAAAAAAGCCTTCCTTCAACCCAGTTGCCGTACGTGTTTCTGATGGTCTCGCATATGCCGCCCTCGGTCGCGCTTTCCCAGCACCCGATCGCCGGCAGGATCACCCGGTCGGGCGTCACATACCTGTTGCCGCCCCCCTGACGAACACCGCCCGTGCGTCCCCATCCTCGAAGCAGATTGCTGTAATAGAACCCGGCTCCCCAGGAGAGCAGTTTTTCGCCGTCCGGGTGTTCCCCGTAGAGCGTAAGCCCGGCAACGAGCACATCGGCTGGCCACCCCCCCCCGCCCCGGTGCTGCCACATGTCGAACTTGTCGCCCGATTCCTGGGCAGCTGCGCAGCCGAAAGCCACTTTCGCGATATGGTCACGCATTTTTTTCTTCTGTTCTGCAGTGATACTCGGGCTGTGGCATATCCAGTCGTAGATCATGCACGTTTTTACTAGTCCTTCGCCGCACTTATGCCTCGGTTTGTCGGACATCACCTTTTCAATCAGGCCGGGAATTACCGACTCGTCCCCTGTTGCTAGGTAGTAAAGTGCGCATACAGGGCCGCGGTCCGGTTTTTTATAATCTCTGTTCTTTTTGAAATCTGAAACCCACGGTTCCTTTTTTGCCCGTGCGCGGACTTCATCCGCACAGAGCCCACCCTTCCATGGTTCAGCACGCACCAGGAGACGCGGATGGCCCTTGATAACTTTCGGCAGCTTGTCCGCAGGCAGGGCGAAATGCTCAAACGCATGACCGTAGTTGTTCCCGTGCTTCCTGCCCCACGTGTCCCGTTTTACACAAGGTGTATTGTCCCCGACCGTGCCGAATGTTTCCTGACAGTGTGCTGCAGTCGAAACTGATATTAAAAGAACAGCAAAAATAGCCGGCATACTATATGTTTTCATGCCATGCTCCTTATCTATTCCAGGCGAGAATGAACACGTTCCGTCTTTTTCATCACTGTAAGCGCATTCTTGATCTTCTCCCGAACCCATAAAAACGGTTCGATCTTCAGAGCCTTCCTGAGATCGGGAACAGCTTCTTGTGCACGCAGATTGCCCAGTGCCTCTGCAGCGTAGCCCCGGTAATTCTCGTCGAACTTGACCGTAAGCCACTCCCGCATCCGGGGTATAATGCTCCTGTCCCCGAGCAGGCTTAATGACAGTGCTGCATTGTGTTTGAGCGGCCAGTAACCGCCTGCAGCATATTTCCGCAGAGCAGGAATGCATAGCGGATCCCCGATCTGACCGGCTGCAAGCGCTGCGGGTATCAGCGTGTCGCCGCTCTCTTTCCGCATTGCATGCGTAAGGACTTTTTTTATTGTCAGAGCAGCGTCTCTGTCGCCTTTCCCGAGAAGGCCGATTACCCGTACTGTTCCGTAGCGCGGGCCCCAATAGTGTGTACACTCTTTGCAGGCGAGAACCCTCAGGAGTCCCGGAAGGAATTCCCTCCAGCCTGCATCTGCCGCAATGTAGCCTATTATCGTGCCGCCGATACACCACGAGCCAAGACGCCCCCAGCCTTCGTCCTTCGTGTCCTTGCGCCGATCCCATTTCACCCGCCTGCCCTCCCTGTCGTTCAGTATCTCCAACAGTATAGGCCGGGCTTTTTCAGGATCGGACCTGTACATGCCTGCAAAGGCGAGGAATTTTTCGTTTGCTGACGGTGTATTCAAGGCAATCTCTTTGAAAGTATCGAACATACGCGGATCAGCCACCATAACCGCATCCCTCAGAACCCGCTTGAATTTTCCGGCATCCCCGATCGCCTTCAGTATTTTTTCCTTCTCAGCCAGCTCGCGCCTGAGCGGCTGGCTATTCCACCGGCCCATGGTCTCCTCGACCGGAGACATGGGAGGCAGCGTGTGGATCTCGCTCGGTTTTTCCTTTACCAACGTCTGGTTTCCTTTTCCTGTGGCCGGAACCGCCTCAACCAGAATCGACCTGCAGATACAGTCCTCCCATTTCTTACCGGCGGCAATAATTTCGTAGGTATACGGCGTTTTTTCTATAACCGTTTCGTTCCTGCGCCCCTTGCCTGCCGGATCGTCCCATATATATGTCACCTTCAATGCGATCGGTTGGGGCAGTTCTCCCCTGACAGTGATCCTGTTCTTTCCGGGCTGAAGCTGAGGCAGTGCCAGCATGTTCTGCTGCACAACCGTGTTAAAAACAATGCCGAGAACACGGCAGTCTTCCTCCCTTTTCTCAGCGGTCAGTTCCAGTTTGAGCTGGAATGCATAACGACCGAACGGTGAATTCAGATCTGTCGGGGCTTTCCCCTTTTCCGTGACCTTGAATTTTTCGCAGATGGGTACGGACACATGTGTCCGGGCGATCTTTTCATCCGGACACTCCCAGAGTTTCTTCCACGTCCTGCCTTTGTCCAGCGACAGATAGAGTCTGATTGTATCATGAGCGCTTTTACGGTGTATCTCCATTTCTACAGCGGCGTCGGATACTATATACGGCGTGCGGAAGTGCCAGACCGCGCTGGCGGCCCTGCCCGCTTCAGCAGGCTGGAGTTTGCCGCGGGCCATGCCTTCGGACGGCTTGGCCAGGCCGTCCTCCCAGCCCGGGCTCGAAAGGTCGGGCCGGTATATCCAGCGTCCGTTGCCGAATGTGACCGGATAATAAGGTCCGCGTTCATACCGGGGTACTTTCTTTTCCATACGGCTCCCCAGCCTGGCATGGCTGTCCTGGTAAGGCTTTCCCCAGTTTCCCCAGATCCGTTCAAGCTTTTCATTGAGCCTGAGGGCCAATTCCATGCGGTGGGTGGGGAAATATATGTGCCCGTTGCCCGGAAAACCATACTGGTAATAGAATGAATACCAATGGCTGGAAAGCTCGTTCAGGCTCATCAGCCTTTTATAGGAGTCGTGCCAGGCGACTGCGCTGTGCGAAACGTCAAGACCGTGCCACCGTTTCATGCCGTCGTAATCGCGGTAATACAGGGCTACGATCGTATGACCCCCGCGGCAGATCTTCTCGGCACGATATCCCAGTGCCCGCCAGATCATCTCAACTGTCCGGGCCTGTCCGCCGCACCAGTGGGAGCCGTAGACATTGAGGACCTTGCACGGCTCGTGAATGCAGGGATTTTTTTCCAGACGCCGCGCTAGTCTCTCCACAGGGGCCCCGTATTCCTTGTTGGTGAAAACTGTCCAGCGGCGTACCCACCGGTACACGGCAAGAGCCTTTTCATGTTCCGTTTCGGCACCTGAAAGCCGGATCGCGTCCATGCTGAAACGGCGCGTATCCGATCCGTCCGGCCACCGATCACAGCTCACCCATACACCGGTTGCAGCAGGCGTACGGCACAGAAGCGGGGCCGGGGTCACCTCCGGTGCCCGCCAGTGATCATACTCCCTGGCCATTTTTACGTCTTTCCAGTGATGCCTGAGTTTCTGAAAGAACTCACTGTTTTCGAGAGGATCCCCAAGCACAGGTTTGTGTGCAATGCAGCCGGAAAAGACTGATATAACAATCACGCCAGTCCATGATAACAACAATAACTTATTCATCATTCTCCCCTGTCAGTCTAGTACCCGAATCCGCACAAGAATCTTTTTATCCGTGGCAAACTGCAACACACCTTCTTTACTTGCAGTCATCTCCCTGTCTCCTCCGGTGATGCCGCTGACCTTGTACCTGCCCCCCCGCTTCAGGTCAACTACCAGGTGTTCTGTCTTGCCGTCAGGCGTCCTGTAGCTGACCTCGCCTTGCACTTCGCCTTTTCTGCCGAACATCACTACCCACTTGCCTGCTGACAGGCCGACCATCTTATGGCCTTTTGACTCAACCATTTGAGCGGCGGGCATGCTTGCTGTTCTCGAATCGCAGATATGGATGAGATGCAGAAAGTTATCGAATGTGGCCGGATCAGTCGGCGAGATCTCAAGGCGCCAGTTGCCCACTTCCACTCCTTTACCTGTGCCGGGCTTTACACTGCCTGTGTAATGTCTGACCGGCCTGTTTTTACCGAGTACCCAGAATTCATGGTCTTTGCCACCTATGCGCCGCATATAGTGCTTCTTTGGCAGAAAAGTCTTTACGAACAAACGTCCGGGATCCTTGGGATCCGGCGGAGGAAAAACTCCGCCTTCCCAGTTCAGCTCTGCGGTATCCCCGTCAAAATCCTCGATATGACCGGCGACCTCGGTCTTTATAATCTTGCCGCTGACCTTGGGCTTACCCACCGAATGGATAAGCCATGCCTTGCGGTACGACGGGTCAAGTGCGTTGACCCTGTCAAACACTATCAGGTTATTAGACTCGGGCAGATATACCAGGGACCTGGTAAACAGGTCTATCTTGGGTGTATTGGCCTTGCCGCCCCTGGTGGGAACGTCAGAGTACTTGGGATTATTGTAGGAGTCCGTGGCATCTCCGCACACATACGACCAACTGTAGTCCGGCGCATGCTCGAACGCCGGAATGGATCCCATTTCAAACCGGAGCTCTTTCAGTCGCGAAAGATACTCGTCGAAAGTGAAGTTGCTTGATCCGAACCGGTAGGGTATACGCTGCCCGCCATATGCCGGTTTGGGTTTCTTCGGAGCCCACCACTCTCCGGGCTGGACGATCAGCATGCAATTGGCCGCTACCGTGCGCGGATAGTAATAATCGTCGTGAGCGCCCCTGTAGTAGCTGTCGTATATACCGCTCTGCGGGGCAAGATGACCTTTGTGATATATGTAGAACGAGTTGTTGTTGCAGTTGAGGGCGTGGCTCCAGAAGTAGTCACCGCACTTGAACTCGACTACTGCGGTGTCCTTCGCCCAGCCTTTCGACCGCATCTGCACGTATCCGTTGCCATCCCGGCCCCAGATCCAGGTAAAAGGCCTGTTCTGTTCAAACCAGCTCTTTTTTTCATCAATCTTCTTGTCATAGAATAGCACGTCCTGTTCCGGCTTCCTACCGACACTGCGGAGAAAGGCGTATCCGTCCGGATTCTCATGGGCCCGTGAGATGGCCATGTAAGCTGTAGAGAGGATGCCGGAGTGATCGTGATCGCTCCAACCGGCAACAGCTCCCGAAAAGCAGTTTCCGGGCAGCGAAGCAGCCATGTGAAAATACAGTATGCCCTGCTCCCAGTCGCCGAAATCATTTTTCACGATTTCATGTATGTCGGGGCTTTCAACTGCACTTCCCCAGCACGCAAGCGTCGTGGGCATGGTCCTTGCCGCACCCCAGTATCCTCCCCAGCGTCCGCCAAGCCGTTCCCAGCCGCGGCAGTAATTTTTGAGGAAGTAGCCCATACCCCACCTTATCAGCTTTTCAGCCTCTGGATGCTCGCCATAGAGCGTCAGGCCAGTGACCAGCACGTCCCGTATCCAGCCTGCGCCGCCGCGGTGATGGAAGATTGCAAAGGCAGTAGGGCTCTGCTGTGCTTCAGCACACTTGAAGGCAACCTTCACAAGATGATCTCGCATCTTGGTTTTCTGTTCGTCTGTGAGGGATGGGCTGTTAATAATCCGGTCATAGACCAGGCACGGACCAAGTGAGCCTCCCCCGCATTTGAACGCGGGTTTGGCTGCCATGACCTTATCAACGAGTGCCGGGATAACAGACTCATCGCCTGTTGCCAGGTAGTAGAGCGCGCAGGCGGCAGCGTGCTTAGGTCTGTTGGATCTGTGGATTATCTTTTTGTACGGCTCCTGCTTGGCCCTTTCGCGAAATTCAGCAAGACTCAGCCCGACTTTCCATGCCTTTGGACGCATGAACAGACGCGGATGGCCTTTAACCACCTTCTTGACATATTTGGCATAGTCTGCATCGCTCAGTGCCATATGCTCCACTAAATAACCGTACTCGTTGCCGTATTTGATTCCGTATGTCCCGGGCTCAACAGATGTTTTTGTGCTGAGCAGGCGCTTGTTGGGCCACGTTCCCTGCGCATATTCATGATTACTGCCCTGGCCTGTATTTTCCGCCGCTGCAACGTAGATACACGGTATAACCAGCAATACAATCAATCCTACAAATAAACGCATCTTTTTTCTCCTTATCTATTCCGCCGGCTTCAGCCGGACAACAGTCTCCCTGTCCGTATTAAACCTGATTGTCCCCTCCTCACTCGCAGTTATGTTCCCCGGGCCGCTGGAAACGGGACTTACATTATATTCTGCCCCCGGTTTAAGATCAACGATCAGGTGCTCGGTCTTTCCTTCGGGAGATCGATACGAAACCTCGCCGTTCGTTTCGCCCTTTTTACCGAACAAAATCAACCATTTTACGGCGAGCTCAGTCGAACCGCCGCCTGCGCACACGCCCACCATCTTGCCCTCTTCTGACTCGATCATTTCAGCAGGCGGCATCTTCTCTGTCCTTGTATCACATATGTGGATAAGATGGAGGAAGTTGTCGAACTTCGAAGGCTCCGCAGGCGAGACCTCGATACGCCAGTTACCCGCGTCCTGGCCCTTGCCCACATTGGTCCAGACCCCGCGGCGTTCCTCCAGCGGGGGCCAGTTTTTTCCGCCGGACCGGAAACGGCAGCCTTCACCGCCGACACGGCGGATACGGCACTCAGCAGGCAGCAATGTTTTGATAAAAAGCCGTCCATTCTCAGGAGCAGGCGACTTCCATATGCAGATATCCTCATCACTGCCGCCGAAGGTCACGGTTGTCAGGTCACCATCGAACTCCTCTATGTGACCTTCAGCCTCCGTCTTTGTCTTTTTCCCGCTGATCTCCGGCTTCCGGATCGAATGCAGGAGCCATGCCTTGCGGTAACCGGCCTCCAGTGCATTCACGCGGTCGAATATAATCAGGTTGTTGCCGGCATTGGGAAGGTATACCAGCGATCTGGTAAAAAGATCTATTTTAGGTCTGTTGGCGGCTATTTTTCTGACACCGTCCTGTCTTACCTGACGGTAATACACATGGCGCGTGTTATTATAAGCACCTGTAGCATCTCCGGAAACGTAGGTGTAGTTAAAGTCTTTTGCAGCCTCGTAGGCAGTGATTTGCGCCATATCGTACCATGGATCGTTCTTAAGATGCCACTCGTGCTCAGCCCAGGTGAAATTCTTGTAGCCGAAGCAGTCAGCCCACTGGCCGCCCTGTGCCTGATAAAACTCCTTCAGATCCTTCCTGAATTCACCGGGCTGGAATATGAGCATGCTGTTGGAACTGATCGTCCTTCTGTAATAGTGCTGCCAGTGCTGGCTCTTGGCAAACGAGTCGTAGATCCCCGTGTGAAGCGCGAGCCGTCCCTTGTGATAAATATAGAAAGAATTCTGATTCGAGTAGAGTCCGTGACTCTCACCGCAGTATTTACTCGCCTTGAAGTCAATTACCGTTGAATCGGGATGCCAACCGTGAGAGCGCATCTGCACGTAACCGGTAAGGTCCCTCCCCCACAGTTTGCTCCATGACCCGGAAAAGACTGCAGAGGGTTCTTTAGAAATTAGGCGTTCATCATAAAAAAGAATACTGTCTTTTGGATTGCGCCCCATCCATTTCAGAAACGCGTATCCGTCCGGGTTCTGATATGCGCGGCTGGTTATCAGGAATTCTTCTTCGCTGAAGATCGGTTTCCAGGGAGAGTAGTCATTACCGCTTGACTGCGGTCTGGTCTTGTCCGGAAAAATCTGACTCATCCAGTAGTACATCCTGCTCTCCAGCCAGTTGCCGTATCTCTCCCTGACGACCTGAAAAATATCCTCTTCGGTAGCGCTTGCCCAGCAGTACAGCGCGCGGGGTATGGAATGCTCCGCACCGTCATAAACCCGCCCTCCCACATAGGCACCCTCTGAGTGTTTACGCCCAAGGAGCATTCCCGCATGGTAATACCCCATACCTGCAGCAAGCAGCCCCTTTGCATCGGGATGGTCTCCGTACAGGGCAAACCCCGCGCACAGGGGATCGACAGCGCCTCCTCCCCGGTGACGCCAGATATCCCCGCAATTGCCCCCTTCCTGAAGGCTGATCGCGCTTTTTGCCATCTTTATAAGGTGCAGACAGACCTTCTTCTTTAAATCCGGTGTAAATGCCTCACTCGTGCATATCCAGTCATACACGATGAACGGCCATCCTCCCCTGCCGTATCCGGGCCCCTGAATATTTAAAATCCACTGAACCAGCGAAGGCACTATAGAATCATCACCGGTGTAAATAAAGTAACGAGCAGCTTCAATACCGTCGAACCACCTGAGTTTCTTGATCCTGCCTCCGGTTGAACCGTACTCCTTAGCCATATTCTTTATCGTTGAAGCCCATGGTTCCATGCCGGCGCGTGCCCTGAGTTCCTTCAGACTCAGCCCGTACTTCCAGGGTTCGGAACGCACCATCATCCGGGGATGGCCTTTAATGATTTCGGGCAGCTTGTCCTCAGGCAGAGCCACCTGTGACATTTTCTTGGGAAATGTGCCTCGTTTGGGAAACTGGCGGTCGAATTCTTCACAGAATTTCTGATATGTATCTCGTTCGGTTTTTTCATCGATGATCAGCGCATTCGACATCCATTCAGGAAGGATTTTCTTTTCAGAGCTCTTTTCATCAGCAGACACACTGATACAGGGAACAACTGACATCAGACTGAATACAATAGTTAATATATATCGTATCATTATAATCCTCCTGAAATTCTTCCCTGTCATTTCGGCATAATAGTAATTTTCGTCTGTTTCAGAGTGACAAACCTTAATGTCCCCTGCGTGCTCGAAGTCATGTCCAGAGGTTCTGTCCCCCTGCCCGATATTCTGTATGCTGTATTTGGTTTCAGGTCGACTATTAAGTGACGGGTTTTGTCCCGGGGACAGGCATAAGAAAAATTTTCTGTGACCTCTCCTTTTTTTCCGAACAGCGCGATCCAGTTGCCAACGGATAGGCCGATCATAGTACCCTCCTTTGACTCTGCAATTTCTGCAGGCGGCATCTTACCTGTCTTTGTGTCGCAGGGGAAAAGCAGGTGGAGAAAATTATTAAACTTCGAAGGACTGGAAGGTGAGACTTCAACCCGCCACTCCCCCACGTCCATCTGATCACTTTTAGGATTAGGCGGCCCTTTCGGCCGACTGAGCGGCTCCCAATTCCTGCCACTGGCCCAGAACTCGTAACCCTTTCCGCCGATGCGTCTGACATAGTGCTTTTTGGGAAGGAACGTTTTAGAAAAAAGCCTGCCCGGATCTTTCGGGTCAGTACTGGGTATATACGTTCCCTGCCAGTCAATGGTCACCATATCACTGTCAAAGTCCTCTATATGTCCCTCTGCTTTGACGTCTATCTTCTTACCGTTCACCTCCGGTTTGCCCAGCGAGTGCAGAACCCATGCTTTTCTGAAATTCAGGTCAAGAGCATTGACCCGGTCAAATACAATGAGGTACCTGTTATCAAGCCATGCTAATGAACGGGTGAAAAGGTCGATCTTGGGACGGTTCTTAGCGCGTCCGAATTTTTCCGCCGTGCCGTTACCGTAACACCCGTGAGGGCTGTTGTAATTCTTGGTGGCATTGCCGCACACATAGGTATAGCTGAGATCGGAAGCATATTCGAACGCTGTGATGTCGCCGCACTCGAATCCCCCGCCGGGCTTCATCATGGACATGAATTTATCGAACGAAAAGCAGTTCGAGCCTCCGCGATGGATTATCTGCGAACCGTATACCGGATAAAATCCCTTTTCATCCTGGTTGGACAGGACCAGCTTGCTTGTATGGCACCATTCTTCAGGATCGATAATCAGCATGCTGTTGCAGGCAACGGTCTGACAGTAGTAATTTCTCATGTGCTCCCCGAAATAGAGATAGTTGCCATGCTTGTCCCTGTCGGAATAAAACCCTGTATGGGGAGCAAGCCTTCCCTTTTTATAGATATAAAATGAATTCTGGTTGGTATTGAATCCGTGGCTCCAGAACCGGTCACCGCATTTGAATTCAATAACAGCAGAATCAGGCTGCCAGCCGTTCGAGCGCATCTGCACGTACCCGAACCATCCCTTTCCTGTACCGCCCCAGAAACGGACAGAAGGCCCGCTTATGGGGAGGGAAGGTTTTTTCCGGTCAACCTTTTCATTATAAAAAAATACGAATTTTTTCGGATCATGTCCGAGCCAGCGGAGATATGCATATGCGTCCGGGTTTTTATAGCACCATGCTGTTGACATAAAATTCCCCTGCATCAGGTGCCGGGGAGCCCTGTCAAAACCGGTCGACTCCACCCTCGTCTTATCGGGCAGTGTCTGGTACATCATCGCGTACATGTTCCCCTGCAGAAAATCGTTGTATTTCTCCGTTATCTCCGCACATATGTCCGGCTCTGCTGCGCTGTGCCAGCATGCTATCCCGACAGGAAGTTTACCTGCACCCGCCCGGTAATACCTGTGCCCGCCGCCCATATGATCTCCCTTGAACCGCGCCCATGCAGGAAAGAGGGCGTTTTTCATATATCCGGCCCCCCATGCAAGGAGACGCCTGCCGTCAGGATGTTCATGGAAAAGCGTCAGTCCGGCTACAAGCACGTCGCATGTCCAGCCACCTGCACCTCTGTGATGCAGTATGTCACCCGCGTCTGATGCTTCCTGTGCTTTGGCGCATTGAAACGCGACCTTGACTATATGGTCCGCCATCTTTTTTCTGTCATCATCCGTAAGAGACGTGCTGTTGTATATCCAATCGTATGCCTTGCACACACCGACCAGTCCGCCTCCGCATTTATATGAGGGCTTTGCCTTGAGTATGAATTGTATAATGCCCGGAATAACTGTCTCGTCACCTGTGCACAGATAGTAGAGCGCAACATGCTCCCCGTACTTCTCACCGCACCGGATAGGGTTCCTTTTTGCTTCCCCGGCATACTTTTTAACCGCATTCCAGCCCGGCTTTCCTTTCTGTATCCTTTGTCTCAGCTGGGACACGCTCAAACCGCCGTCCCATGCTTCTGCTCTTACCAGCAGTCTGGGATGCCCCTTAATGACCTTAGGCAGCTCTTTCTCAGGCAGTGCCAACTCGCTCATCAGTTCCGGGTAGGGACTGTTCTTCCGGTAGCGATGCCGTTCCCATTTCTTCCAGGCATCCGGGTCCTTTGCCGGTGTATATCCTGATCCGGGCGGGAATCCGGGAACTGCCGGCACCGGGCCCGCTACAATTGAACCGGAGCCTTCAGCAGCGCATCCCGCCGCAGCGCTGAACACCCCCGGGAATATAAGCAGAACCAGTATGCATAAGACCTCAGTGTTTATCTTTATTTCACTTATAGTCTTCATTATGGCCTCCCCTATGGAAAATTTAATCATTTTTTTCCGGAATATTCAAACGTGTATTCCAAATCCTCGACCCTGACAGTAACAGATCCATTTTTCTCTGTACATGAGCATGTAAAGTTCTTTTCAGCGTCAGCATCAGCAGCATAGAGTACGTGAAGGTACATGCACTCTTTCCTGCCGTCTTCAGGTGCAACGTCAATCCGCCAGGCGCCCATCTGCATTTCAGGTTTGTAGTCCCCAATGTTTCCTTTCCAGTTCTTCGGGGGCCTGTTTTCCCCGTTGAAGTCGAATTCGTGCCCCTTTCCCCCCACCTTTACGATCCGTGCTTTTTCAGGCAGCAGGGTCTTCCATATAAGTCTTCCGGGAGGGTAATCGGCTATACCGGTCCTGCCCTTGATATCCGGTTCATGTACAGTATGCAGGGCCCACCTGTGCAACAGCCCTCCTCCCGCTTTTACACGGTCGAGCACCACAAGATATTTGTATCCGAGAAATACGAACTCACGAAACCATACTGATCCTGTTCCCTGAGGAATAGAACCGGACAGGTCGCCCCGCGCCATGGCATACGCATTATTCGCTTCTGTCTTGAGCAGAACACCCGCCATTGGCCGGTCAGCCTTTCTGTTCCTCTCCCCCCAGCATTCCTTCCAGTCCTTCCCGTGTAATCTCACAAAAGGCTGCATACCGTCATGCTTTTCACCTGTGAACAGCACGCAGTTAGTGCTCCACGGGGATTTGTAATACCAGTGGTGCTTGCTTTTGTACCCTATATACCCGCCGTTCTTAACGGCCAGGGGCCTGTGCCTGAATATCAGGAATTTACCCTGATCCATGGTAGCATGATGGTATATGGTCTCTCCGCACCTGAAATGGATTATTGTTGCTCCGGGATCCCACGATTCCCTCCAGCATACATATCCGTGCAGGTCCGGGCTGAATACGTCTGTCCTGCCGAGGTCTTCAAGCGGTTCCGGTTCTATATCCGGGTTGTTAAAAAGAAAGAATTCCCATATGTGATGCCGGTAGTCTTTCAGGTTCCACCGCTTCGCCATGCTGTCGGCCCATGTGCGTCCGATCCCGTAATTATACATGCCGGTGACCATATCCACCTGACCGCGCCACTGCCCTCTGTCCCTATGGCTCCCCGCCCATATATCACCTTCCTTTACGAACCACCCGTTCGGATACGTCATCCATATCTGGAAATCCACCTGCCTCCTGAGCCAGTCTCCCTGATGGGTCCGTATCCACTGCGCCGCGTCCCAGTCCGTAGCGCTTCTCCATGCAGCAACCGTCCGCGCCTGGTCCCCGTACATATGCCGGTAGCTGTAGCTGGCCCCGCCCGAAGCACCGTCCTCTTTCTCACGGATGGTCCCCAGTTTTTTCAGCCGGTCTGCTGCAAATGCTATATATTTATTCGCGTCCGGGCAGTCACCGTGAATAGCGAGCGCGGCGCAGGTCAGCGCGGCCAGTTTCCTGGTCACGATCGTATAGCATGGATTGCCTGCTTCTGAAAGTGTGGCAACGTCCTTTTTGCATCTTTTCTCCAGGTATTCCAGCACCGCCTTCCTGCTTGCATCATCAAAATCCGGATGGTCATGCAGCCAGTCATACATCGCTGCGATGCACTGCCGCCTGATGCGTCCCTCTTCAATACTTTTGGACATTTTTTTAAGAGCATCAACCGCTTTTCTGCCTGATGCCCTGTCTCCCGTGACCATATAATGCAGAGCGGTTCCGATCGCTTCCTCATGTATACCCCTGACTCGCTTTTTGTATTCCGGCAGTGTCATCCATTCCCGTATCTTCTGTACCGACGGGCCGTTCCATTCACTGTTCCGTATCCATATTCTGGGACGCTCGCTTCTTACCTGTATATCGAACGGCATCAATACGGAAGGGACCCAGAATGCGCATGCAATAACAGCACACATGACCCATTTCGTTTTCCAGGTCCCCGTTGGATATTGTATCATACAGCAGATCCTTTCTGATTACCATTACTCGCAAGAATCTCCTCAACCTGTGCAACAGTCTTCTCCACTGACTGCATATTGGTCCAGAGAAGTGTAAATTCCCTGTGTATCCGGTCCCCCATTTCAGGATGCTTCGGATATACAACATAGGGAACAGCGATCTCAATGCACCGCAGAAACAGATTAAAGTTCTTTTTTTCATTTTCATTATCAGTATACTCAGACAGAATCTCCGGTTTAAGCAGCCGTTCGGCAACAGGAAGCCCGCACCGGCTTCTGATAATATATGTCTGTGTTTCATCTTTCAGAAGAAATTTAAGCAGACGCAGAGACTCATCGCAATGCCGCGCGTTTTCAGGAATAAATGCGCACAAGCTTAAAAGCAGAGTTGTTTTCCGACTGTTCCAGGGCGGGATAGTTATTCCGAGGTCTTCTCCCAGGGCATCATAGTAGTCGCGATACTGGTAGAAACTGTCAAGACTCATTGCTGTTTTACCCTGGGCAAAAAGATTGGGAAGGTCATAGTTGCCTTCAGGATATGCATCAGGAGCAGCTATGCCGTACTTCGAAAAAAGGTTCCTGAAAAAGACAAGCCCTTCCATGCACCGTGGCTTTGATACAAATGTATGTTCAAGAGTTTCATCATAGATTCTTCCCCCGTTGGTTATTACAAACAGGGGCCACCTGTTGTTTGAGATCACCTTTAAAAACCCGTATTGCCTGATAATGCCGTCCTTATCCTTTGTGAGCTTTTGAGCGGTTTCCAGAAAATCGGTCCATCTCCATTCCTCTGTGGGATACGCAATAGATTCCTTTTTGAACAGTTTCTTATTGTAATAGAGCACAACCGGCATAACGACCAGCGGTACAGCGATCATGTGCCCCTTGAATAAAAAATATCCCGAAAGTTTCTCATGAAGCCTGCCGCTGCCTTTCAGGTCTTTTTCAATCAACGTGCCAAGATCATGAAAACCTGCCCTGCTGCAGTTATAATGGATCATGCTTTCTTCCGCAAAACAGAGGTCACACTGCTCCGGATCATCGCAAAATTCCACCTCCACATTCCTGTTGTGTGCTTCGTATCTCTTTATCAGATCATTGATCACAGGAACCTCCAGTGAGTGGACGGAATCCAGTTTTATCCTGAGTTTTATTTTTTTACTGCTCCCTACATAAATTCCCCCTCCTTTTACAGTAGTAAGCATGCCCCTGTTCTTCAGATATTCCACAGCCTGCTTTACTGTGGCAAGGCTCACGCTATACTCCTTCATCAGTTCCTGATACGTGGGCAGCTTCTTCTTCTGTGTGTCAATATACTTGGTCTTCAGGATATTAACCAGCTGATAATATTTCGGTATCGGGCTCATCTCGTCAATGGCCGCCTGTTTTTCCGGGAAGTCGTTTTTATTCGGCATCGTAATCACCTTTACTCATAAAATGTTCTATACATCTTGCTATTTCCGGGGACTGATATGTATCGTTCCCTCAGCTTCACTCCTGAACCTAAGCGTGCCTTCCTTGCTCGCGGTCATCAGCTTCTTCCCGCCAACAATGCCCGAAACCTGATATTTCCCGCCACGTTTCAGATCCACTACCAGATGTTCGGTCTTGTTCTTCGGTGCCTTGTACGAAACCTCGCCGGCCACCTCTCCCTTCTTACCGAACATCACCAGCCAACCCTGTGAAACCACTCCTGCCATATTGCCGTCACTGGATTCGACCATCTCGGAGGCCGGCATTTCTTTGGTCTTTGTGTCGCAGATATGAAGCAGGTGCAGGAAATTGTCGAACTGCTTTGGCTCGCTGGGCGAAACCTCGATACGCCAGTTGGCGAGATCGTAACCTCGATTCTGTTTCTCGTTATACACGTCGGCGAATATCTCCTGCCCATCCCGTCCTTTGAGATATTTCCGGTTTCGGTGCCCTTCTGGATAGGGCGTCCGGTTCGCGCCCATGCTCCAGCATTCATAGCCCTTGCCCCCGATTCGCCGGATGTAATGCTTCTTGGGAAGCAGCGTGCGCACGAAAAGGCGACCGGGATCGTTAACATCTGCCGGCTTGCTGATTCCGCCCGGCCAGGTATTCATGGCAATGTCCCCGTCGAAGTCTTCATGGTGACCCGGTGCCTGGGATTTGATCACTTTTCCGTTTACGTCCGGCTTGCCGATGGAATGAAGCAGCCACGCCTTGCGGTAAGAGGGATCCAGCGTGTTAACACGGTCGAAAATAACTACGTTGTTCGGCCCAGGGATATAAACGAGTGATCGCGTATAGAGATCTATTTTTGGCACGTTGTGAACGATCAGGTTGCGCTTTTCTCGAAAGCTCACGCGATGTGGACTGCTGTATGCCTTTGTCACGTCGCCGGAGACGTACGTCCACGCAAAATCAGGCGCATGTTCGTATGCCGTCACCTGGCTCCAGTCATAGCGGGGATCGTGCTTCACGTGCCATTCCCATTCCTTGAATGTGAAATTGTGCCTTCCCATTGAGCCTGCACATTGACCACCGGGCTCTTTGACAAATCCGTGCTCCTTTTCCGCAGATGGGCCGCCGCCTCCGGAAAACTCGCCGGGTACAAAGATCAGCATGTTGCACGAGGCGATTGTCCGGCGGTAGTAATAATCCCAGTGGTCTGTGCCGCCAAAACTGTCGTACGTGCCGGTCTGCATTGCCAGCCGGCCCTTGTGGTATATCGTGAAAGAGCCCTGGTTGCTCTGGAGTGCATGGTTCCACAGATACTTGCTGAACTTGATGTCCACAATCGTTGAATCCGATTCCCAGCCTTTGGAGCGCATCTGGACATAGCCAAGCCCGTTTCGCCCGTAAAGATGGCTGTAAGGTTTTGTGAAGACGCCTGAGGCGGCTTTTTTATCCAGCTCGGCATCGTAGAAGAAGATGTCCCTTTTCGGATCTATGCCCTTCCAGCGCATGAATTCATAGCCGTCGGGATTGCCGTAGGCTTTTGACATCAAAGTGAATTGATCGTGATAATGTTTCCAGTTGCAGTGTGTGGTCCCGACTCCGTTGATGGGGGACTTGTCAGGATAAAAGATGTGCATCCAGAAATACATTCTGTGCTCGAGCCAGTTGCTGTACTCCTTCCGGATCACTTCGTAGATATCCTGGCTCTCAACCGCGCTTGCCCAGCATGCCAGGGCTTTGGGTGCTGCTGTGACCATGCCCACATAGCTATGCTGTCCACCGAGCCAACCGCCGCCTGTCATTTCGTAGGCGGGAATGTAAGCCTTGAGCCAGTAGCCCATACCGGCGGCGAGGAGCTTTTTGCCTTCAGGATGCTCGCCTGCAAGTGCGAAGCCTGCCAGCAAAGGGTCTATTCCACCGCCACCGCGGTGCCGCCAGATCTCGCCACAGTTGCCGGAAGACTCCAGCAGACCGCAGGCTTGCCACGCCAGTTTAACAAGTTTATCCTCGAGCTTCTTCTTCTCATCAGGATGCTCGGCCAGGTACGTACTGTTGTATATCCAGTCGTAGGTGATGAAAGGTTCCCCGCTCATGCCGTACCCGGGACCCCTGATATTCATTATCCACTCGATCAGTTTCGGTACAACAGACTCGTCGCCTGTGGCAAGGTAGTATTTAGCTAGACTGGAGCAGTATCTTTTCGCGCTTTTCTTGGCAAGGCTTCTGATCCCTGAAGCCCACGGATCCTGCTTAGCACGCTCACGGAATTGATCTACAGACAGGCCGTATTTCCATGTGGTGGGGCGCACAATCAGGCGGGGATGCCCCTTAACAAGCTCTGGCAGCTGATCCTCCGTAAGAGTACAGTCCGCAACCTTCTTCGGAAACGTTCCATTTGCCGGATCCCTGCGGCCGTTTTTCTTTTTGAACTCGTTGTATGTTTTTTTATCCGGGTACTTAGGGATTCTCGGCAGATGCGACATCCATTCCGGGTATGTCACCCCGTTATTCTTCTTCTTTTCACCCCCTTGACAGGGCAGTATAGCACATAATACTGCTAAAATAACGGCAAAAACGGCTGGCAATGAGTATTTTTCCATAAATCAACTCCTTTTTAATTATGTGGCTATAGCGCTATAATTATCACCTTAGTATACAGTTCCAGACCTTTTGTCAATAAAAAAATAAATTTTTTTTTCAGCCCGCTTTACATATCATATAGGCTGTATTAAGACCGGTTCATACGGCACCCCCATACCTGCCAGAACAGCCGGAATAATACCCCAGAATACAGCAGCAAACACCTCGCCCACTATCAGACCGAGAAAAAAAGGTTTGGCGTTCCGGTACAGGCGTGACCCCCCATAGCGCACCAGAACGATCTTAATGATCCAGCCAAGGAAAATACTCGGCCACGCTTCCCTTCCGTAGAACGTGGTCGACAGGAGAATGCCGACCGGATGAAGGGGCCACCTTGGAAAAATAATGCACAAATACCACAAAAAACCGGCCAGAACACCTCCGAAAACGATATGTGCAACACGGTTATAGACCGGCACAGAAATTCTCCCCTTCTGTGCCCTGAGAACCATATCGTGTTCAGCGTTCAGCTTATTCGAGCCTCCCGGCGATATAGGTACGTCACCCCCGTCAAGGGAAGCACTGTGATGATAGGCAAAGTATAGATGAGCGCTGCCGCATACGGCAAGCCCCGCAACCAATACGGCCACGAGCAGAAACCCTCGGCGGATCTGGGATGCCGGAGGCCTGTTTCCGCCCAGGGCAAGGCCGTGCGCTGCCATGGTCATTGTGTTCACGCGGCTGCCGTACTGAAAAATGACCCATGCAATGCCGGACACGAGTATAGTGGCAGGCCCCGGAATGTGGTTCGGTGCCATCTCCATGAACATGCGCGGCTGACAGTCATAGATCCGCATGAATGGTATGCCTGTTTCAACGACCAAACGGGTTATGAGCAGAGACACCATGAACCCGATACCGACAAAAAGGAGGGCCCACCAGAAATCGGCACCCGCCCATATGAACCAGAGCAGCATTCCGGCAGCACCCGCAATGAACATATATCCAGCCTTGCGGTCTCGGCATGCTTCCTCGGAATCTGTCCGGTTAAGCATCGCCTTCCCTATCTCAATCCAGCGTCTGCGCCCTAGCCACAGAATAAACAGTGTCATAGCGATCATGGCACCTGACCGTTGGTCCTCGATCGTATTCCAAAGATGCTGATGCGGCAGATAGGCCCAGCTCAGCATCAGGTATATACTGAAGGCAACAGCAGTGAACCAGACTGAAAAGCCTATGCGCGAAGTCATGAAGAACGCAACAGCCACGAACAGAAAATAGATCCGTCCCCTGTATATCCAGCCCGGTGCAAACCTTAGCGGTTCTTCGGTAAAGCAACGCCACAGATTCCACTGGATAGGTATTGCTGGTACACGCTCAGGAAAATAACGGTTCCCGCCGATAAACAGATATATAAGGAATACAATGCTTATCCCGATCCAGAATGAAGTGCGTCTGTATACAGGCGCAAGGTACCGGTCCCTGTCAGGCTGTTCAATGAGCGCTTCCTGCACTTCAACGAGGGGGAATGCCAGACGCTCCCTGTACCGCCACTGCGGCAGTACGATGATCGCCATTCCCACCATCATCAGCCCCATGACGAACACCAGAGTGCCCCAGGACAGCAGTGGCCTGATCCACGAACCCCACGGTATGGAGTTCCCTGGAAGCAGCTCGATCTGCAGTTGATCAGAGGCATTCACATCCTCCTTATACCCGAGCCTGTCAGGAAACATGGCAGCTGCGGGAGGGTTGTGTGCATACGCTTCGGCAAGCTGCTTTTCATTGCTCACCCTTCGACAGGTCTGGGCCACCATATAGGGGATCTGGCGCAGCAGTCCCTGTCCAGGCAGTACACTTGCTACAAGCAGCATTCCAAGGATACAAGCAAGCTGAGCGGAGTTCAGGCGCAGTTCAGGACGGCCGGTCAGTTTGATCAAGGGGTTGAATGCCAGGACCAGAAGCATGAATACGAACAGAGCCCCTATAGGCAAGTAACTGTCCGAAATAAACCCGAGGTTCAGGATAAAATTATTATAGGGTGTGACTATCCAAATGAAGATACAGCCCAGCAGCCCGATAATAACCGCTGCTGCAACACGTTTCAATGTTAGACGGCCGGGTTTTTCAAAACCTGTCGGCGGAGTATCATCTGTCATAAGGATAAGCCTTATATGGGTTGGATCAATACGCGTTCATACGGCAGTCCCATACCTGCCATAACAGCCGGAATAATACCCCAGAATACAACCGCAAACACCTCGCCCACTATCAGACCGAGAAAAAAAGGCTTGGCTCTGAGATACAGCCGTGAACCCCCGAACCGCACAAGAAGTATCTTGGTAAGCCAGCCCAGAAAAATACTCGGCCACGCTTCCTTGCCGTAATATGTTGTTGATATAAGGATGCCGACCGGATGGAGCGGCCACTTTGGAAAAAACATGCATAAATACCAAAGGAATCCGGCCAGAACGCCTCCGAATGCGATATGGGCAACCCGATTGTGGATCGGCCTCGATATCCTCCCCTTCTGCGTTCTGAGCACCAGATCATGTTCAGCGTTCAGCTTGTTTGAACCTGACGGACTAATAGGAGTATTCTCCCCGTCAAGGGACACACTGTGATGATAAGCAAAGTAGATGTGAGCACTGCCGCATACAGTGAGCCCTGCAACAAGTACGGCCACGAGCAACAACCCCCGGCGGGTCTGGGATGCCGGAGATCTGTTACCGCCCAGGGCCAGTCCGTGCGCCGCCATGGTCATTGTGTTCACGCGGCTGCCGTATTGAAAAATGACCCATGCGATACCGGACACGAGGATAGTGGCAGGCCCCGGAATGTGGTTCGGTGCCATCTCCATGAACATGCGCGGCTGACAGTCATAGATCCGCATGAATGGTATGCCTGTTTCAGCGATCATACGGGTTATGAGCAGCGACACCATGAACCCGATACCTACAAAAAGGAGGGCCCACAGGAAATCCGCTCCCGCCCATATGAACCAGAGCAGAAGGCCTCCGATCCCTGCAAGGAACATGAAGCCGGCTTTACGATCCCGGCGCGCTTCTTCTGAATCTGTCCGGTTAAGCATCGCCTTCCCTATCTCGATCCAGCGTCTGCGCCCCAGCCACAGAATAAACAGGGTCATTACGATCATAGCCCCCGACCGCTGGTCCTCGATCGTTCCCCAATGCCACTGAGGCATATATGTCCAGCTGATCATCAGGTACAGGCTGTACCCTATACAAGTGAACCATACTGAAAATCCTATGCGCGTAGGCATGAAGAACGCGACAGCTACGAATAGAAAGTATATCCGTCCCCTATATATCCAGCCCGGAATATTGCGAAGCAAAGGATCCCCTATAATGCAGCGCCGCAGATTCCACTGAACGGGGATCGCAGGTATGCGTTCCGGGAAATGAACGTGTCCGCCTATAAACAGATATATAATGAAAACCATGCCCACTCCAACCCAGAACGAAGTGCGTCTGTATACAGGCGCAAGGTACCGGTCCCTGTCAGGCTGTTCAATGAGCGCTTCCTGCACTTCAACGAGGGGGAATGCCAGACGCTCCCTGTACCGCCACTGCGGTAGTACGATGATCGCCATTCCCACCATCATCAACCCCATAACAAGCATCAGTGAACCCCAGGACAGAAGAGGCTTGATCCATGAGCCCCACGGAATGGAGTTTCCCGGAAGCAGCTCGATCTGCATCTGGTCAGATGTTGTCACATCCTCCTTGTACCCGAGCCTGTCAGGAAACATGGCAGATGCAGGAGGATCCTTTGTATACGCCTCAGCAAGCTGTTTCTCACTGCTCACCCTGCGGCAGGTCTGTGCCAGCATGTAGGGGATCTGCCCCAGCATACCCTGTTCGGGAAGCACGCTCGCTACAAGCAGCATTCCCAGGATAATAGCGAGCTGAGCAGAATTCAGCCGCATGTCCGTACGGCCTATCAGTTTTAAAATAGGGTTTAACGCCAAAATCAGCATCAGCAGTATAAATACAGCACCGATAGGAAGGTAGCTTCCCGAAATGCAGTTCAGATGCATGATAAATGTATTGTAGGGTGTGATTATCCAGATACACAAACAGCATAGAAGGCCGATCAGACCTGCTGCTATAATGCGTTTACACGTCAGACGACCGGGTTTTTCAAAACCTGTCGGTGGGGTATCATCCATTGTGCGGTCAGTCCCTAAAAATATTATTTTTCCATGTTAGTTAAGCATTTATTATATCACTATTGCGATATAATTATGATATATATTACTGCATTTGTCAAGAAAAAAATAATTTTTTTTTGTTTTTTAGCAAAAGGGAGTGCTTAGCATTAAATAACTTTATATATTTCAAAAAGTTATAGATCTTAGCCCGCTTCAAAAATCCCGACACCTGACGGGCTGGAACCTTCGAAATTCGAAATATGAGACGTTGATTTATGTGGAATAATGGAATGTACATTCCCCGTGCACTCCTGTAAGTATGTCGGTAACCTCTACCTTCCATGTTCCATCAGGATCATTCAGAGCCGGTCTGAATGACGATTCCACAGATCCTCCCCTTTCAAGCAGAAGATTTTCAGAATAGTGGTTGATCTCCCCTTTTTCCGGTGCCTGAACAGTCACCCTCAATACATGTTTCTCAACTGCAGCCCCTTCAGGATCAGTGTGAAGTGCCACCCTGTATGCAGCTTGCCTGTTTTTTGATATGTCAGGGACTGTTATCATTTGCACCTCAACACTCTCAACTCTGTACGGAAGCCTTGTGAATACGGACGGCTCAAGAGGTTTAAACCGGAATTCCGCCCTGTCAGTAAATCCCAGATATGTTCCGCCGCGTGTGTCGTACACATGCGATTTTTCAGGGAACCGCGCATAAAGCTTCAACTTTCTTTTAAATGAATTCATATCTATGCCGCTGCTTTCCCCTCCTGTACCCCGTTTCTTTTTCTGCGGTGTTCCGACCGCATTTGTAAAAAACGCTGTTATGCTTCCTGACCTTCCGTAGTATGTTGCTTTCTCAATACCAACGGGCCATTGGATATCATCGTTATCACTGTTTTTCACCGTAAGTTCTGTGTCAGGGACCACTCCGCACATTTCAAATACAGACCGCATCAGGCTTCGTGCATCCTCAGAATAAGCGCCGTCAAGCACAAACCTCTGCATGCAGTAATCAGCAAGGTCAGTATTAAGGTATACTGTTCTGCCTCTGCCCGCGCTTCTGACTATGATACTTTTTGACCTGCCGGCAGCTCCGAGCGATTCCGCCCCGCTTTCAGGATCAGCGGATATACCCGGCTCCATCGAACACAGTTCTGTTCTGCCCTTTTCAGGAATTTTCAGTGACATCGCGTCACAGGTATTATTTGTTATCTTGACAGGAGGTCCGGATAGTCCTTTTTGAAAGAAACCGCTGCCTCCTGACTTTCGCCGTATCCCGAAAAGATTGTCCAGTACAGGTTTTTCGTATGTGCTGCAGTGCTCGTTCAGAAGCCCTGCACCCCCGTCCGCGATCAGGCATCCTCCTCCGTGCACATACCGTGTAAGGGCTTCAGCTTCCGTTTTTGAAATAGCAGAAGACTGCGGAAGTATGAGCACTGTACAGCCTCCCTGTGACGGGGGTTTGAGACGCCCGGCCTCCAGGTCCCTGTAGGAAACAAATCCGCTCTGCATGCCAAGGTCCTCTATAAGCTTTACCCACGACACCCTGAGTTTCATGAATCTGTTGTCTGCCCGGTTGTCTGAAGAGTCGCGGTTTATCCAGTCAGGCCCCTCCCTGAGCACATCCTTCATCCAGTGTGCTCTGAGTGATGCCTGTGAATAGTGTATCCCTATCTTCTCCTTTTCCCGATCCATACTCATCACTTGTTTCCCGATCCCGCCCCTCAGCTCCTTCAGCGTGGGCGAAAACAGCTCCGCACGCTTTGCCCGTTTCATTGAAGGCCTCTGTACAAAGCGGTTGCTGTTCTCCTCCCAGTCCCAGTGAAGCTGTCCGCAGTCGTTATGAAAAAGCTGAAACCACATCTCCTGTGCCTTTTCGGGAAGATCCCCAAAGAAACAGACAAGTTTCTTCACTTTCGGGTTGAGGGAACGTATGACCTCGTCATTCGCGCCTATATTATACGGCTCAATAAGGTCGCATGACTCAACAAGCTTGGCATAGTCCCACCCGCCATACGCCTCTGGCCACTGTGCGCCTTCTATGCCGAAAATTCCGAAAGGGTCATACTCCCTGCCTATCCTGCGCATCCTTGAAAAGGCCGATGCCATATAATCGTCCATGTATTCCCGATGATCCGCCCAGGGCGAAAAATTTGCCTGCCCGAGCCTTTTCTTCTCTCTTCTCATTATATCATCAGTAGTAAACGGCCTGACTTCCCCCCAGCATGTGAAAGACGTTTCCCAGCATATATTAAGGTCAGCAAGGCCTCTGTACCTCTTCTGAAGCCATGATCTGAAATCCCTCAGGCAGTGCTCGCAGAAGCAGAAGTCAAAAGGTGCCGTCTGGTCGCCTGTACCGGGCTCATCGCCGAGGCAGTAGTAAAACGGCATGAAATCCCTGTGTTCTTCGACTGTGAGGCGTATCCTTTCCCGTATCCGTGTCCAGGTTGAGGGATCATTCAAACAGTATGCCCGCCACAGCAGCTTTCTCGCCTGCGGGTCATCAGCAACGGATGTCTCTCCGAGCCTTTTCCTTGCTCTTGTATACTGCTGTCTGAGAGCGTCCCAGCATTCGCTGAACCACCCGCTCTTCCTGTCAGGCCTGGTGGGCTTTTCAGGCTTTTCCCAGAACAGTGTATACGGCCGGTGATATATGGACATCTCTTCCGGGGTCATCTGCTCTACAAAAAAATTGAAGTCATTATCCAGTACCTGCTTGAAAAGATGCCTTTTGTAGGCTATGATCCCGTCAAAACCTATTTTGCGCAATTCCTCATAATAGGCGTACGGATAGGCGGCCCACAGGAAAATATGGAAGTCATCCCATTCCCTGTAGTCAGGATATATATAGAATTCCTGAGAAGCTCCGGCATATGCCTCTTTGTCGACCGTACATTCAATATAGTTGGTAATGGAAACAGGAGAATCGAGCCTGAAGCCGAAATCGGTAAAACCTGTGTCGGAATTGTATGTTCCCTGTGTAGTGTCATTTATCCTGCCGCGGGAATCTTTCCATTGTATCCGGCATACAGGCGGTTTCCCTCGACCGCTGAATTCAACATGCCCTTTCAATACCTCGCCTGGCCTGATACGATAATCCTCTGCATTGAAAAATTCCCATTCATCCTGCTCCTGGGAATATCTGTATGGCCGGTCAAACAGTATTTTTTTTATTTTCATGATGTACGTACTCCATTCCCCCTGTTATGAATTCCGGAAGTCCTTCCACCTGTTTACTTATTATGTGCATTCCGATAATGGAAAACGGCCTCCCGCTCCATAGGAACCGGAGGCCGTTATTCAGCTATTCTATTACTCCAAACCTTTTCTTAAGGTGGAAACCGGAGCAAACCCCGCTGTAAAACCCCGTTAGTAAACGTAGTCCTCTAACAGGGTAAAGAAAGCCGGTTAAACGTCGTTGTCTCTAACAGTCTTGCGGCCGTTAGCTCTTGCTCTCTGGACAGCTTTGCTTACCATGCCCTTGATTTCACCGTCAAGTGCATCTATCAGACTGCCCGAAGAATTCATTCCGTTTTCCTTTACCAGAGCCTTTATTCGGGAACCGACTACAAAATCAGCCATTGCATTCCTCCTCAATTAAAAAATGAAAACAGCAACATACAAACCTAAAGTGTTTTTAATTCTACATTGCGCGAATATTTTGTCAAGAACAAAATTTAAAATATTTCACTTTTGAGCTTGCTAAACCGTGTTTTCTGCACTTTCCCAAATCCGTCCGCCGTGATTTCTTCTGATCCCTGGTAGAAATTACATGGCGTGCCCAAGGATAGAGAGCACGGTCAAGAGTCTGCCAGAGAGCAGAGTTGATTATAGTAGAATAGTACTTCTTTATCTACCTGATTTAAAAAATAACAAAATAATATTTTTTTCTTGACTATCGAAATATACGGTATAATATATGTATCTTAATGTCAAACGAAAGGTAAAGGTAAAGGGACTTGTAGTGCTGATGTCAGAAAATGTGAAACGAACGGATAAAACACATAATATACTCATACTCGAAGATGAGCCTGTCGTATTGAATATGCTCGAATCCCTGCTCACCAACGAGGGATACAACTGCTTTGCAGCTGATTCCGGAGACAAGGCGCTGTCTATAATTGAAAATGAAAAAATTGATCTGTTCCTTACGGATATTATGATTCCAAAACGGCACGGAATAGCTATTGCCTGGGAAATCAGGACCAAAGGTTACGAAATGCCGATCGTGATCCTTTCCGCGTTTCTTGACCAGTGGGATAAAGAAGTGTTTAAAGACTGCAAAATAGACAGGTGGATAACCAAACCTGCCAAACCCAAAGTCCTTTTCCGTGTTATCAGAGAACTCCTCACCGGAAAAGAAAGCACATAACAGAACAACCCTTACACAATAACCTGAAAAAACATGATGGAACGCAGCGATCATCACTATATGCAGGCCGCATACAGTATGGCCTGTAAAGCGCATAAGGAGAAAGAAGTCCCGGTCGGAGCGGTTATTGTATACAACAATACAATTATCGCGAAAGCCTCCAATGAGATAGAGGGCCTGAAGGATCCTACAGCCCACGCTGAAATGATAGCTATAACACAGGCATGTTCCTATCTCGGGAGTAAAGTGCTGAATGATACTGAAATATATATCACGCTTGAGCCGTGCCCCATGTGCGCAATGGCGATCGTACTCGCAAAAATAAAGCGATGCATATTTGCCGCAAAGGATCCCAGAACCGGTGCGGCAGGCTCTGTATACAACATTGTCCAGGATAAAGCCTTCAATCATCAGGTAATCATTGAACACGGGCCGATGCAGGAGGAATGTTCAGCACTCCTCAGGGATTTTTTCAAAGCCCGGAGATAATCTCCGGATAGAAATCCCCGAATTATACATTGACTTCTCATCCTTATACTGTATAATTCATATTTACTGTAATTTGGAGAGGTACCGCAGCGGCCGAACGGGGTGGTCTCGAAAACCACTGTGCATTTTTATGTACCGCGGGTTCGAATCCCGCCCTCTCCGTATAATATAGCCACAGAGACACAGAGATCACAGAGAAAAGGTGATAAGTAAAGAAACAAGAGGAAGGGATTCAATGGATGGGGGTTACGGGGAAACAGTATGGTTTCCCCGTAGGGGTGACAGCGGAAGAGAAAGCGACGAAAGGAGCTTTCTCTGAAGCGCCAGGAGGGGGCAATAGCCCCCTATGGTTAAGAATCCGGCCTTCTCCGTATAATATAACCACCAAGACACAAAGACACGAAGGAATATAGTAATTAGTAAATAGTATTTAGTAGTTAAGAAAGCCACCAAGACACAAAGAAAAGGGCATAATTAACGAACCAAGTAGTATAGCTGGCTTTCCTGTCTAAACGAGGTCCCGGCCAGCTTTGGCAGTCTCCTTTTTGATCCCAGCTCGTACGATGTCGGGACCGGCAGGAGTTACGTTAACCCTGAGTCGGGATTCTCTCCTCCCCTATTTCCTTCATTAGACAAAATAAATTAAAAACCTGAATTCTCTTGAGTTGCACGTATTTAGAATATAATATATTCCCACGCACTTGTTTTTTTACGGACAGACAGATGCATAAAGAGGACCTGGTCCATAAATCTGACGAAGAGCTTCTAAAGCTCGGGTCAAGTCAAGCTGATTTTCCGATCGTATTTGAAATACTGGTTGAGCGTTACACTTCATTTCTGGTTAACTTTATCCATGCTTATATTAATGATGAAACCATAGTCTACGATCTTGTACAGGAAACATTTACAAAGGCGTATACGGGAATATCCAGTTTCAGAGGGGATGCGTCATTCAGGACCTGGATCTGTCAGATCGCACGAAACGCATGTTTTGATGAATATAAAAGAAGAAAAAAAGAACGTGACCTCAAGCATGGAATAAAAGGACTGATTCTTTCAAAACCCCCTTCTTATACACACGCTCTTAACGGCGCCGATCCATCTGAAAGAGATTTATGGAAAGGGATAAACTCTCTGAAAAGCCGGGAACGGGAAATACTAATACTACATTATTTTGAAGATATTCCATACAGGGAAATCGGTCGGATCATCGGAATGAATGAAACAACGGTAAAAGTCAAAGCTTTCAGAGCCGTAAAAAAGCTTAAATCACTCATGTAATAGCGCGGCTTTCACCCGCAGCCAAATCTCTTTACTTTTCATATCGTTATACATGTTCTCGGTAATTAATTACAAGTTTTTAGTCGTTTTCAACGACAAAAAACTTAAAGAAATTCCGAATTAACCAATCCTGCTCATACCTCTTTTTTTATTTTTTTGTAACTTTCCTGTTTTCAAACAGTCTAAACGGGCAAAACATCTGAAAAAAAGAAGAAAAAACATGAAATGCAAAAAATACAGAAAAAATTTGATCGATTTCCTGGAAAACAACCTTAAGCAGGATATTAAAGAGAACATTGAGGCTCACATCAACTCATGTGAAGCCTGTCGCCGGGAGATTGAAAATATAAAGGATGTTCTTCCCCGTCTTCAGCATATGGGACAGGAATACAGAACACAAAGAAAAGAGCCTGCAGGAAACCTTCATATAAACATCATATCACACATACAGGACCTGCAGACTTCTTTTGGAAAAGAGAGGAAACCATCCATTGCGGAAAGCCTGCAAAAAGGCCTGAGCTTTTTCATCGGAAAGTATGCAGGAATGAACCGCCAGATTACAAACAAAACAGGATGGTGGGGCATATCCCTTATGCTCCACGCGGTCTGCATTCTTATAGCGGCTTTTTTTCTGGTCTTTCCCTCTGCACAAAGCAGATATGAAACAACAGTGAGCCTGTCCCAAGGCAAGATAAAAAACTACGGATACATAAGAAAAAAGCATAATATTAACAATACATATACAGGCCTTGCTTCCCCCGGCCCCCTTGAAGAGGATGCAGGACTCGAATTCTCAAAGGAACTGCCTTCAGAGGATTTTCTGATCCCCCAGGAACTTGACATGGCCCACACGACCGAGGGCATGAATCCTGCAGTATCAGAAATGAATATGAACAGAGAACACTGGATATTCCCCATCGATGACTTTGGGGAAGGATTCGCACTGTTTAATATCCGTACAGGGAACAAACGAAAAAAAGCATTGATCCGGTTCGGGGGTTCGCATGTAACGGAAGCGGCTGTATTGGGAGCTCTTAACTGGTTCAAGCGGCACCAGGCCAAGGACGGATCCTGGTCGTTCGAGGATTATCATAACGAATGCAAGCTGAATCCGCCGTGCGAGCATGTGCCTGAAATATTGACAAAAGGATATGTCTCAACCTATAAAAAACACCGTGATTTGGATAATGCGGCAACAGGTTTCGCGCTCCTCTGTTTTCTCGGTGCAGGCCATACACATATAGCAGGAAGATTCAGACAGCAGGTTACTAACGGGCTGAGCAACCTCATGAAAGCACAGAAGGACGACGGGGCATTCTGTGTGGATAACTATGTTCACGCAATAACAACTATGGCCATAACCGAAGCATACGGAATGACACGATCGGCCCAGCTCAAGGAACAGGTCCAAAAGGCTGTCAATCTGATTCTCGACCGGAAGCATGAATACCTCGCATGGAATTATGATGCCAAAGGCGCTGTCGGAGGGTACCTTGGCCGCAGTCCTAGCCGAAACGATACCTCAATTACCGGATGGAACGTGATGGCGCTGAAATCCGCAAAATCATCCGGTATTGATATAGGAAACGGATTCGAGGGGGCAAAAAAATTCCTTGAAAAGGTAACTCCTGGTATTAAGGGAGGAGCATATAAGCCTATACTTAAAGAGCATGTTGCATATACTTACTGGAAGGGCAAGGATAATCCGGAGCATCGAAATGCCACCCTGACCGCAATCGGCATGCTGTGCCGTGTATTCATTGGGGAGGATACGCAGGGAAAGGCACTCAGGGCTCACGCAAATATGGTGCTCAAGGAAATACCCAAGACATTCGAAGATGCCAACATGTACCAGATATACTACGCAACCCTTGCCATGTTCCAGATGGGAGGTCATTACTGGAACGAATGGAACACAGCTATGAAGAAGATTCTGTGCGACAACCAGTGCAAGGGAGGATGTGAGGACGGTTCATGGTATGTGAAAAACCCCGTGTGGTACAATCATATGGGACGGCTGTTCCATACTGCAATGGGATGTTTAACACTGGAAGTGTATTACAGATATATGCCTGTTTTTCTACATAACGAGTTAGGAGACACGAAATGAGTACAAGTTCGCATGTCAACCGTATTGATGAATATTACGAAGAGGAGTATTACGGCGAAGCTGAGGAAGCAGTAGGGCCTCATACTGACAAGCTCGACTTTGTGCACCGTACTCCCTGGTGGATCGTATCCATCATTTTTCACGCCGCCTTCCTTCTGATGGCAGCGATGTGGATCATATCCCGGGCTGACACGGGTGATGAATTCAGCATCTTTGAAATGAACGTCAAAAAATTTAAAAAGCCTGAATACGACCCCACGCTCAAGCGGGACATAAAGAGAAGCAACAAGCAGGTCAAGGATGAAGTGCAGGTTGAAAACCCTGTTATCACCAAGGAGGACCTTGAGATAGACGAGCTTGAGACACCGAACGACATGGAGCGCGAGCACAAGGCCAAGGGGCGTCAGGAGGCCATGTCCACTATAGAGCTTCAGGGAGACGGCTGGGTCGGCGTATTCGGCGTGGGCGGAGGCGGATCGGGCGCATACGGCTGGCGGGACGGGGGAGGCAAACGGCGCGCCATAGGCCGTTTCGGCGGCGGGGCTGCGACTGAATCGGCCGTGCTTGCAGCGCTGAGATGGTTCAAGCGTCACCAGGCAGCGGACGGATCCTGGTCGTTCGAGGATTATCATAACGAATGCAAGCTGAATCCGCCGTGCGAGCATGTGCCTGAAGCATTAACAAAAGGTTATGTCTCAAGCCACAAAAAACACCGTAATCTGGATAATGCGGCAACAGGTTTCGGGCTTCTCTGTTTTCTCGGTGCAGGCCATACACACAAAGCAGGAAGGTTCAGACAGCAGGTCACTAACGGGCTGAGCAACCTCATGAAAGCGCAGAAGGACGACGGAGCATTCTGTGTGGATAATTATATTCACGCAATAACAACTATGGCCATGACCGAAGCATACGGCATGACCAGATCGGCCCAGCTCAAGGAGCCGGTCCAAAAGGCTGTCACTCTGATTCTCGATCGGCAGCATGAATATCTCGCGTGGAATTATGATGCCAAAGGCGCTGTCGGAGGGTACCTTGGCCGCAGTCCTAGCCGAAACGATACCTCAATTACCGGATGGAACGTAATGGCGTTGAAATCCGCAAAATCATCCGGTATTGATATAGGAAACGGATTCGAAGGGGCAAAAAAATTCCTTGAAAAGGTAACTCCTGGTATTAAGGGAGGGGCATCTGAGCCCATACTTAAAGAGCATGTGGCATATACATACTGGAAGGACAAGGACAAGCCGGGGCACCGGAATGCCACTCTGACCGCAATCGGCATGCTGTGCCGTGTATTCATAGGGGAGGATACGGGCGGTGAGATGCTCAGAGCGCATGCCAACATGGTGCTCAAGGAGAGACCCAAGACATTCGAAGATGCCAACATGTACCAGATGTACTACGCAACCCTTGCCATGTTCCAGATGGGAGGTCACTACTGGAAGGAATGGAATACGGCCATGAAGAAGGTCCTGTGCGACAACCAGTGCAAGGGAGGATGCGAGGACGGTTCATGGTACGTGAAAAAACCCGTGTGGTACAACCAGGTAGGCAGGGTGTTTCATACAGCGGTCGGATGCCTGTCACTGGAGGTTTACTACAGGTACCTTCCGGTTTCAATGCTGAAATAGTGCTTGACATGTCCTCCTGAAGATATATAATTTCTTCGGATCAATACATCATCACTAGGAGGACAGAAATGACTGAATCCGGATTCTTTAGAAAACTGCAGTGGGGAGTGCTTGCTTTGCTTGCCAGCCTCCTCTCCCTTGAAAATACCCAGGCAGAGGGAATCTCTGTACTTCCTGTGACCATAAGGCCTTCTGCAGGGGGGCATGGGAGCATCCCTGTACGCATACGTGGGGCAAAAAACGGCGTTTTCTGCGGGCAGGTGCTCGTTCCCCCCGGAAACCGGGTTGCGGTTTCGAAACTAAAAGGCCCCCAGACCATCCCGCCCTCGGCTATTGAAGTGCTCTACGTGCATCCGGACGGCTACAGCCGCCGCAGGAAAAGAAGCGGGTATTATTCCGGGCTTCACCCTGAACCTCCGGAAAAGACCAAGGGTATCCAGCCTGTGTGGATCAGGATCCGTGTTCCCGCCGATGCCAAATCCGGCACCTACAGCGGTACGGTCAGGGCAGGAGGAAACAGGGTCGGTCTGGAACTCAGCGTGGCTGACTGGAAACTGCCTGATTCCCAGGAATGGGTTGTTCACACGGGGTTAATTCAATCCCCCACGTCTGTAGCTATGCAGTATGGTGTTCAGATGTGGTCCGAAAGGCACTGGCAGCTTTTGGAAAAATCGGTCAAGCTCCTCGGAGAGGTCGGGACCAAGACCGCGTACCTCACCCTTATTCGGCGAACCCATTTCGGGAATCCCCACAGTATGGTCTACTACGAGAAACTCAAGAACGGAACCCTCAAACCCGATCTGACAAACGCTGAAAAGTATATCGATCTGGTCGTCAGGCACATGGGAAAGATCCCGGTGGTCTGTTGCTACGCGTGGGAAATGAATAATCCCGGTGTGCGGAACTACCCCGGAGGAACCTCGGCCAAGGACCGTGCAAAGTATGATCGCGATATCCTTATTACCGTTAAAAACGGCAGGAAACTCGAGGAGGCAGTGGGTCCCAAGTGGGGTACGCCTGAATGCCCCGGATTCTGGAAACCGGTCTTTGACGGGATAAGGAACATCCTTCAGAAACACGGAATGACCGAATCCATGATGGTCGGCATGGTGGGCGACATTCTTGCGAGCCCCACTGCTACAAAAGACCTGGCTGCGGCAGCTCCCGGTATCCAATGGGTATTTCACGGACATGGACGGATGAACAGCATCTTCGGCACACCTGTCGGTGTATGCTCCTCGGTCTGGGGCATCTACGGAATGAGCGATCCGGACCGTGAAATAAAGTGGAAATGGCAGAAGGCGCGCTACTACGGATGGAAAAAGGAGTGGCGTCTCGTGGCGTATCCGCGTGTGGGATGCGGGGTCACCGGCACCACATTATGCCCCAGTTCTCCTCTCGGCATGTGGCAGGGGCTGGCAGAGGCAGCTATTGTTTCGCGGGGCCAGCCTAAATATTCCCCGGGAATCAAGGGTTTTGACCGTATCGGGGCCGACTTCTGGCCGGTTCTCAAAGGTAAACGCGGCAGCGGAGCTCCTATCTGCGGACGCTATCCGGAATGTGCCTGGGGCCAGTTGAGGATCAACCTTGGATCACCGTCAGTCCTGGCACCAGGGAAGGACGGTGCTGTGACAACAATGAGATTTGAAATGCTCCGGCAGGGACTTCAGCAGGCTGAGGCACGGATTTTTATCGAACGTATACTTCTGAATCCAGCAGAAAAGGCCATGCTGGGCAAGGAGGAGGCGGCCCGTATCCAAAAAATACTGGATGACCGGGTGCGCGGCCTGCTTGCAGCAACTAAGAACCGAGGTAAAAACTGGGCCCAGTGGGGTACGGATTTTGAAAAGCACTGCAGCATATACGGCCTCGCGGCTCAGGTGGCAAAAAAGGTCCGCAAGGGAAACTGAGACCGATTAACCCTGATCAGGCTATGTCTTCTGCAGGCGAAGCAGTTTCCTGGTCTCCTTCAGACGGGGCATTGAAGGCTGGGCTCCCCTTTTTGTAACGGATAATGCCGCACCTGCAGTCCCGAACCTGACTGCCTTTTCAATATCCATGCCATCCGACAGGCCCGCTGCAAAACAGCCGGCAAAACAGTCTCCAGCCCCTACAGTATCCACGCTTTCCACTTTAATCGCCGGAACGTATCCAGACAAATCACCGGTCCTGAAATAACATCCCTCATTTCCCATAGTGACCACAACTGATTCTATCCCTTTCCCCATTAGTGTGTCTACGGCATGTTCAACCTCTTTTTCGGCATCGCCCGTGATCAGTTCCAACTCTCCCCTGTTGGGCAGAATATATGAAACCATGGTGAGGCACTTGTCTTCAAGCGGTTCGGGCGGAACAGGGGCTGGATTCAGAATAACGGGGACATCTGCTTCTGATGCGATCTCAATACCCGTGTATGCTGTCTCAATGGGTATCTCAAGCTGAATAAGGACTGTATCGGATTCCCCGATGCAGTGTTTATGTTTCCGTATATCATCAGGTCTCAGCAACCTGTTGGCACCAGATGCCACTGATATGATATTCTCCCCCTGTGCGTCAATCATGATACAGGCCACTCCTGAAGCAGCCCCCTTCCGGACGAAAACGCCGTCAGTGCTGATCCCGTCCCTTTTCAGGTTATCTATCATCTGAAGGCCAAAACTGTCATCTCCTACACTTCCGATAAAATGCACGTCGGATCCTGCGCGCGCGGCTGCTACGGCTTGATTGGCTCCTTTTCCCCCGAACGCCTGGAAAAACTCCCCGCCCGTAACTGTTTCACCTCTATCCGGAAGTTTTCCGCTCTGTATCACACAATCAATATTTGAACTGCCAATTACTGTTACTGTGCCCATCAGCTTTCCTAAAAACAGCGAACTAAGTTCTAATCCTGATGATTATATTAATCATGACGGAATGTCAAGATATTTTACCTGAGAACTTCACTTATTTTATGGTTGATTTTCAGAACAAACCCGCTATAATAAGAACTTATTCGTATTATTATCAGGAACGTCATGAATACCGATACTGTATCTGCACAGCAGCAAAAAGACAAAATATACCGTCTGTGTATAATCGGCCTTCTGATTATCAATGCCGCCTTTATCTGTTTTGTTTTTTTCTACAGATGTCTACAGCCTTCTACAGAGGAAATGATCGCTGATATGGTCAGCAGCAAGCAGGAACTAATGAAGGCGTATGAAGTTGAGTTCCCCCTCACCCGGTATATCCTGCTTAAAGTAGAGATCGAGAAAGACACACAGAAGAACGAAAAGAAGTCTGTTGTTTACAGCAAGATCTCTCAGGCCATACAAGAGCTTGAATCAATCCTCAGAAAAAACGACATCGAGCAGATCCTGGGACGGGAAAAAACAGAAAACATCCGTAAAGAACTGGAATATATGAAAGCCCGGCGCCTGGAATACGCCGGACCACAGACCACACGTAATAGTGAAGGAATTGATTATGAAAAATAATATCACATTTGGCGTCATTGTGGCAAATCGTTCTTTTTTCCCCGAACAGCTCGTCAAGGAAGGCCGTTCCCGGCTGACCACTGTTCTTGAAAAACTGGGATACGGCTGTATCATGCTCGGTGAAAAGCAAGGAACCCTGGGCTCTGTCTCAACATACACTGACGCACTGGAATGCGCAGATCTGTTTAAAGAACACGCTGATGAAATCGACGGGATCATCGTCACCCTTCCGAATTTCGGTGATGAGAAAAGCGTGGCAAACACGCTCAGAAAAGCCGGACTGGATGTTCCTGTCCTTGTTCACGCTGAACCTGACGATCCTTCCCGGATGGCAATGGGAGAACGCCGCGATTCGTTCTGCGGAAAGATTTCAATATGCAATAACCTGATACAGTATGGTATTCCCTTTTCCAATACGGCTTTCCATACAGCCCCCATAGACTCAGAATCGGCATCTGACGATATAGAGTTCTTTGCTGCGGTCTGCCGAGTCGTGTCAGGTCTGAAAAATTCCCGTTTCGGAGCTGTCGGGGCCAGGACAAATCCCTTTAACACGGTACGGTACAGCGAAACAGTTCTGGAAAAACACGGGATCTCGATCGAGACTATTGACCTTTCCGAACTATTAGCAATGGCGGACAGTATTGATGCGTCCTCGAAAGACTTCACGCAGACCATGAAGAATATCGCGGGGTACTGCAAAAACAGTTCCGTGCCTGATACGGCAAGGGAACGCACCGCCCGCTTCTATATCGCTCTTGACACCTGGATGTGTGAAAATGACCTCAACGGAACAGCGATCCAGTGCTGGACATCTCTGCAGGAAAATTTCGGTATTGTCCCCTGCACTGTTATGAGCATGATGTCGGAAAGCCTCCAACCCAGTGCCTGTGAAGTGGATATCTGCGGAACGCTTTCCATGTACGCGCTTCAGCTGGCGGGGCAACGGCCTTCAGCTATTCTCGACTGGAATAATAATTACTCTGATGATCCGGATAAGGCTGTTCTGTTTCACTGCAGCAATATACCCATATCACTTCTGGAAGATCCGGATATCGGGTATCAGGCGATAATTGCTGAAACAGTAGGCAAAGAGAACACGTACGGTACTGTAAACGGCAGACTGAAATCAGGTCCTTTTACATTTCTACGTCTCACCACTGACACTAACGAAGGTGCAATCAGAGGATACATCGGAGAAGGCAGACTGACCGATGACCCTATTGAAACGTTCGGCGGATACGGAGTCGCCTATATAGAGAACCTGCAGGAACTTCTTTTCATGCTGACCAATTCAGGATTCGAACACCATGTTGCCGCCACTCTTTCAGATTGCGGCGGCGTCCTTATCGAAGCACTCGGTAATTACCTTGGATATGATCTGTATGTACATAACGCGGAATAACCGCATCGGAACCGCCTGGAGTAGAGAACGCGCATGAGAAATCGTTTTCAGACTGTCCATGCTGTGTGCAATTTTCTGGGATCTCTCCTGATCATACTCGGTTTCCTTCTCATCATCCCCCTGGCAATAGTGTGCATATATACCGAATTTTGTGAGGGGTTCAGGACCCTCTCCGCTTTTCTCGTGCCCATGTCGCTTTCCTTTGTCGGGGGAAGCATTCTGAAAATTTCGTTCCGGAGACAGAATCTCACCAGTCTCCAGTCCATGATAGTCTGCAGCCTTGCATGGCTCGTCTTTTCCGGAATAGGGGCCATTCCGTTCGTGATAGGGATAGGGTCCTCCTATCTTGACGGTTATTTTGAAACGATGAGCGGCTTTACAACAACCGGCATTACAATGATTACGTCGCTGGATACTATGCCGAAAAGCATCCTGTTTTGGCGGAGCCTGACCCAGTGGATCGGGGGACTCGGGATACTGACGTTCTTTCTTGCTCTCATGTATCACGGAGCAGGCGCGCATAAACTCTTCAGCGCTGAAAGCCATAAGATCGAAATGCCACGCCCTGTGCCCAATATACTGAACACCATCAAGATCCTGTGGACAATCTACGGTATATTCACCTTTGTTATCGTTCTCCTGCTCAGCTGCGCAGGAATGTCCCTGTTCGACAGTATATGCCATAGTTTCACTGCACTCTCCACAGGGGGCTTCTCTCCTCATGACGCAAGCATCACCTACTACGATCTGAACGGATTCACTCATTATAGGCTTATCGAATACATCCTTATCCTGGGCATGATGATGGGCGGAATAAATTTCCTCGTCCACTACCGGGTTGTCAAAGGCTCACTCAAGGCTCTCGGAGACAATACGGAAATGCGGTTCTGGTGGGGACTGATATGCCTGTTTATAATCGTTATCCTGGCTGAAACATTGGCACATACGGATACCTCCCTGGCAGTTGATAAAGAGCTTTCACAGTTCGGACTGTTTGAAACGTATTTCAGGAAAACTCTGTTCCAGGTGGTGTCAATCCTTACCACGACCGGATTTGCGACACAGGATATAGGTTCAGCCTTCTTCGGACAGACAGCCCGGCAGCTTTTTCTGGTGATGATGGTTATCGGTGGATGCACAGGTTCAACCGGCGGGGGGATCAAAGTGCTGCGGATCGCTGTGCTGTTCAGCGTGATAAAACACCAGATCATGAAGTTTATTCTCCCCACCAAGTCGATTTCCGCTGTGTGTGTTGATGGAAAGGTCCTGGATCGGGATGAGGCTCTGCGGATAACAGGCCTTTTCTTCGCGTGGACCGTTCTGCTTGTTACCGGAGGTGTTATCACAGCTTTTTTCTCCGGCCTTGACAGTTACAATTCATTTTCAGGAATGTTCAGCGCCCTGGGCAATATTGGTCCCTGTTATATTTCAATACAGGAGATGGCTCGGTTAGATCCGGCCGTTAAGATCGTATATATTTTCGGAATGCTCGCGGGAAGGCTTGAGATCATTCCCCTTCTGATCCTCTTCACTCCCCGGGCATGGAAATGAAAGAATCAGCCACAAAGTCACAAAGTCACGAAGTAAAAGGTTTAAGGTTTACTGACGCGTATATTAACAAAAGCCATTATACATCCAACCTTTCTTGGTGTCTTAGTGACTTGGTGGTTCCTTTTTTTACCAGGAGGAAATGATATGTATATAATTGTTGCAGGTGCTGGTATGATCGGAAGGCGGATCACTGACATTCTTATCAAAAAGAAACATGATGTCGTGGTTATTGAACTGAAACAGGATATATGTGAGTCGCTCTATTCAGCAACCGGGGCAGTGACTGTGCAGGGAAACGCGACTGATATATCGGTCCTTAAGGAAGCCGGAGGGTCAAAAGCGGACGTTATACTCACGATGATGGGAAATGACGCGGACAATATTGCCTGTGCTCTGCTTGCAAAAAGCCTTGAAGTCCCGCGCATCATCTCCCGTCTCAAGAATCCCCTGTATGAAGATGCCTATAAACTTGCCGGCGTTAGTGCTATCGTGCGGGAAGCCGAACTGCTGCTGAACCAGATCACTACTGAAGTGGAGCAGACTGAAGTCAAGAAGATCATGTCCATAGGAGGCGGCAAAGCCAGTATATACTCAATGACAATTCCGGAAAAAGCCTCATCTATAGGTATGGAGATCAAGGATATCACGAGTCAAAAGGGATTTCCCACAGACTGCGTTTTCATGGGGATATACAAGGAAAAGGATGACGATTTCATGATCCCCCGAGGACATCACACGATCGATAAAAACGACACAGTGTTCCTTATTGCGGCAAGCCAGGATATACATAAAGCCTCAGATTTTCTATCAAAGGAATAACCGCAGTCTGGCTATCATTCCGGATTGTATTTAAGCCATTTACCGTCACTGAAGTAAAAATCAACTGTAAGTTCCGTCATACCGTTGCCAAGATCGCCTTCATACACCATATTAAACTGATTCAGTATTCCTTCAGCTTTTCACCTCCCCGAAGAACCCTGAGCGCACCTGCGGCAAGGGCTTCCATCTCATTCTCTCCCGGAATAACGATCACCTGAGAAATGCACCGTACGTATTCCTTTATCCTGTCAATACATTCCCGGCTCTGAGCGAGTCCGCCTGTCAGCACAATAGCGTCCACTTCACCCATCAAAGCCGCTGACATAGCACCGATCTCTTTTGCCACCTGGTATATAAACGCATTGAATACAAGCTCCGCCTTTTCATCCCCCTCATCGATCATGTCCAGAACAGTATTCATGTCGTGTGTTCCCAGATGGGCTTTTATACCCCCCCCGCCCGCAAGGCTGCGTTTTATTTCACTGTCACTCATGCTCCTGGAGGCTGTGTACTGCACAAACGCGTACGGAGGAACCCTGCCGGCCCGCTCCGGGCCCATGGGGCCGTCACCATACAGGGCGTCATTTACATCAACGACTTTTCCCATGCTGTGAGCACCTACTGAAACGCCTCCCCCCAGATGGGCCACAATCACATTAAGCTTTTCATAGGGCATTTTGAGCTGCAAAGCTGCCCTGCGTGCAGCAGCCTTCTGATTGAGGGCATGAAAGATGGAGTTTCTTCTGATTCCGGGTATACCGGTCACCCTGGCCACTGGAGCCATCTCATCAACTACAACAGGATCGACAATGAATGCGGGAACATCCGTATGCTCCGTCAGTGAAAAAGCGATTATCCCGCCAAGATTCGAGGCATGTTCGCCCATTACTCCCTTTTTCAGGTCCTCGACCATCTTTTCGGTCACCCTATATGTCCCCCCTTCAAGAGGCCTGAGAAGCCCTCCCCGCGCTGAAACAGCCTCAAGGTCCGGCACTGCAACGCTGTGATTGTCAAGGATTCCCTTAAGGACCTCGGTACGGAATTCGAGCTGATCTGATACTGAATCGTATTCCGCCAGCTTTTCAGAGGGATGGCTGATCTTTTCTTTAAAGACACACTCTTCGTCCTTATACAGAGCGATCCTTGTTGATGTGGAACCCGGATTGATAACAAGTATTTTCATATGTTCCTCCCTAACGTGGACACAGCCGCTAACTGCCGGGATGCTCTCGTGGATACTCCAAGTCTCTGGCTCCCTGCCCGTAAGCTACACAGGCCGGAGGCCAAACAAATCCAAATGACAGAAAATTAAAATTCAAAACATTAAAGACAAGACAAGGTAATAAAAAAAAACAGCAGACAGGATCACAGGATCTACAGGATATGAAAAAAAACAAATTGTAGCCCGGGGTCTTCAGACCCCGGAATATTGTAGGGGAACGGCACTGCCGTACCCGGTTTTTACATCGGAAAGCCTCGCTCTTTCACTTTTACTCTTCCTGCCTTCCGCGCTCCGACTTCCGCGTTCTTTTAACTCTTGACTCTTCTCTATCCATGCCTTCGACCTTTGACTTTAGACTTTCGACTTTTAACCTGAAACTACTTACTGCTTACTGCCGGCTCCGCCAGCCCGGCACTCGTCACTCCCGACAAGGCTTGACAGAAAATACAGAATCCACTATAAATACTTTTCCTCAAGTGAATCAAGTTTTTCGGAAATTGCAGCCCAGTGGGTTCCCTTCCAGAAAAACCTGCCGCACTCCGTGCATCTATAGAATTCGTCAAGCCACGCAAACGTCCGCGGAGGAAGTTCTTTTTTGAATTCCTCCTTATCGATCTCCTCCAGCTCTCCGCCGCAGCTCATGCATCTGGGCTCCCGCCTTGGGATTGGAACGCTTTTAAGCACTTCTTCAAGCTGCTGCCATCTGTCAAGGCCCACCGGCACATATACAGCATCAATCCTTCCCCCTGTTATCACGTTCCGCTTCAGGATCCCGGAATCTCCTGTCACCACTGTCATGCTGTTTTCAAGTGCAAGCCTGACCACTTCAGCATCGGTTATACCGTATTTCCAGAAAGCGTGGTATCCCCACGCCCTGAGGCTTTTAGCCGCCCCGCAGCACATACAGTCGCATACGAATGCATCAGTCATGGATCTTCTGTATATCCTGGAGCTTTCCGGCCGGACCTCCGCCTGTGGCGATCATATCCCATGAATCTTCCCGATGGACATCTTTTTCAGTACACCATCGGTGAATCCACATCTTCTCTCGCAGATGAACCGTCCTGTTGCCGCTCCTGCTCGATCATTTCGGAAAGTTCTTTCACCTTCTCCGGATATTCATCAGACAGTTCGTGTTCTTCGTACGGATCCTCCGCAATATTGAAGAGTTCATATGTTCTGTTCTCATCGTTGCCGCAGGCCGTGAGCTTCCAGTCTCCGTGTCTCACTCCCAGTTCACTGTCCCCCCGGAAATTCCAGAAAAGGCGGCGCTTTTCCGGATCTGTTTCATCTCCCGTCACCAGCGGCCAGATGTCCTGCCCGTCATACCTTGGATCCTCCCGGGGTTCCGACCCGGTAAGCCCTGCAAATGTCGGCATCCAGTCCGTGACCTGGACAGGATGGTCCATTGTGCAGGATGGCAGCCTGCTGTGCCAATTGACAATGGTCGGTGTGCGTATCCCGCCCTCGTACAGCTGGGCCTTCACGCCCCGGAACGGATCATTGGAACCGAGCCGCGGATACGCCTCCTGCCATCCGGGATATTTGTCAGTTTCATGCAGCGGACAGTCATTGACCGCACCATTGTCCGAAGAGAACACAATGATCGTATCTTCTCTCTGACACGTTCGGTTAAGTGATTCAAGAAGCCGGCCTATGCCATGATCCATGTGGCTGGTATATGCAGCGTATTTTTTAAACGACATATCCTTAAGCGGATCGTCATCGAAATGATCGGGATAGTACCGCGCCAGCCATTCCCGGGTCGGTTTGACAGGAATATGAACAGCTGTGAAAGGCACATAGCAGAACCAGGGCCGGTCCCGGGTTTCGATCCATTCAGCTGCCTCCCGTACAATCAGGTCGGTTACATGACCGAGTTCCTCAACCAGCTCCCCGTTCCGGTGCCAGGTGATCGAGAACTGGCCTTTTTTATAACAGTGATTGTACGGGTCGATACCTCCCGCAAGACTGCCGTATCCGGTGTTGAACCCGAAATGATTAGGCCCGAATTCAGGCGCGGAGCCGAGATGCCATTTTCCGAACAGGCCCGTGTCATAACCTGACTCGCGCAATACCGTTGCCAGGGTCTGGTACCCGTCGGGCAATACCGGCGCGTTGGACGGAACTGTGGCATGTGCACCGAAACGGCTCGGGTACCTTCCTGTCAAAAACGAGGCCCGTGTCGGCGTACACATCGGACACACATAGTGCTGGGTCAACTCAACGCCTTCGTGTGCAAGCTGGTCAATATGGGGTGTGCATATCGGTGAACCGTGGCAGCTCAGATCTCCCCACCCGAGATCGTCAGCCAGAATATACAGAATGTTCGGCTTTTTCATTCTCTTCTCTCTTACATATTAAATACACGCGGAAATTTCTATACATAATAATATAAGGATTTTACCGAATCTCAAGAAGATATTTTATTATTTTTCCCTGTAATGCCGATTTCGTCAATTCTGTGAAGATACGCAGCCAGACCTCTGCCGAGATCGGCTCCGAAGAGACGCGCCGATCCCTGATTTACCTCAGCGCCGCGCGCATTTGCATACGGGATCTCGATTGAAATACCGAGTACCGCATCCGGAAGTCCGCCGGCCCACCTGCTGAATGCCCTGCCTTCCGAATAATTTTCATCCGTATTCCATGATTTTCCGAATTCCAGAAAGTCTTCAGCAAGAAACGGCAAAGGGCCGTCTGAAACAGACTCCAGGATCCTGCAGAATTGCCGCTGTTTTGAAGCAATACGGTCATCCGCTGAACCCACGATGTATATCACCTCGTTATAGGGACCCGTAATGTGAGGACAATGGATATCCAGGCCTATATGCAGAAGCCCTCCTCCCCACTCCGGTATGATCTGCCTGATGGCTCCGGTAGAAGCGTAAATGCTTTCTCCCTCATAGTCCCTGCCGTGATCCCGCGGACGGCGTCCCTTGCCCTGGTCCCCGTCTTCCACTCCATCCTTGTCCACGAAAGGAACCAGGAAAAACCCGACATGATCGCGCACCCGCTGCGCTTCAGCATCAGGGTCTTCCACGACCCACCGGATGAGTCCCTCAAGCACATAATTCGCCATCATCTCGCAGCAATGATGGCGGCACGTGATAGCGACCCGGTGAAGCGGCTTTTCGTTCCCTATCAGCATGTACTCGATACCGCGTCCTTTTTTCGTGGTGCACAGCGTACGGCATGAGAAAGGTGTACCGCTGCTGAGGCTCCCGATAAAATGCAGCCAGTGTGACTCCTGATACGGCATGGCAAAACTCATCCTGACCTTTGCCGCATCCTTTGGGAACGTGTATGAAAAAGCATTGCCCTGCACTGCACCGCTCCCCACCCATGTCCAGGTAACACCCTCATCAAATGAGACTGCGGGGCCGCGCACACCGATAGCACGGCTCTGCGTAAAATGGAAATGCAGTGTCCGGCCTGCTGCTCCGCTTACCTGAAAGCACCAGTAGAACCAGTCAACGGCTGTATCGCGAAGTTCCTGGTGCACATACACTTCATCTTCGTCAATTCGTTCAACTGCGATGTTCCCGCCCGGAAATGCGCTGTCGATCTCAAAGGTCATACTGTTTCCTGTTTTATATGTTTTATACTCTATTTGTTTACATCACTAACGGCAAATTCTCTTGTTTTCGGAACCAGTAAATACTTTCTCATATCATTCCTTTATTATATTGCCTTCTTCATCACAGGGAGAATACTCGCTCTTTTCCCCGTTCTTATATTTAATCAGGATATACTTAAATCCCCATTTATCCGGATTTGTTATTTTTTGTCTTACTTTTCCCTCAACAGGAGAACCGTTCTTGTATTCAGCCTGCGCAGTCAGCTTTCCCTGCTTATTCCATAATTGATACAACCCGTGCCGTTTCCCTTGCTTAAAGTTTTCCTTAAATCGGATTCTGCCATTTTGATAGAAAAGGATCCTGAGACCGTGTGCGTACCCTTTCCTGAAAGATGATATCGACTTTATTACAGTGCTTCTCCTGAAGTATATTATCTCTATACCGTTATTAACATGAAATCCGTTAGCATCAAGATCATATTCGTAATACCTCACATTATACAATGACTCAAATCCCAAGTGTATATTAATGAAATATTTCCCGGAAGATTCCCTTTTAAATTTTCCTTTCCATTTTTCAGGTATCACCTTTAATATTTGCCCCCTATTCTTCTCTATTGTTATCCCTTCTACTTCATTTGTCCACAACCGTTCAATCGAATTCCCATAATACATTATTCCGGTCTTTTCAGGATCTCCCTCTGTTGTATATTCGGCCTTGATACATTTAATCATAATCCCGTATGCTCTGTATCTGTGATTATTTTCCCATTCTTCTATTGAATCGTTTCTCCATAGGGTATATATACCATTGATTTTTCTGATCTCTCTTACAGCCTCAAAACTGCCGGCTTTAAAGCTGAGGGTATTTCCTTTAACAGTGTATGTTCCCTTAACATTCCTTGGCTCCTTCTCTCCTTCGGTCTTCAAATCACTGAACATTGAATAACAGCATACTCCTTTTGGCTCCAGCACTAAAGTTTCACCGAAAAATCCGTTGGAAAGAGTCTTATACGTTCCGGCAATATTTTTATCTTCCTCAAAACCATCCGAAAGTACCGTGCCGATTGCCACGGATACCAATGTTATTATTAGAATACTTAAAGGCCAAATATTATTTTTCATTCTGCTGCCTTTGCTTTTTTTCAGAGATATCCAAAGCCGATCGTATAATAAACGTTGATCTGATCAACATCGCGTCTGTCAGAAAGATGATGCAGGCAGGTCATTGATCCCTCACTGCTTATCGGCGTCTGCCGGAACGCTTTGCCTGTTATTCTATGTATAGACTCTGACATAGTCAACAAGGTACTTTTACAGCAGCACTGTTTACGTTAACGGGGGCTCCTGCCCGGCGCGGGTCAGTGTCGGAGGACGGTAATCGCTTTCCGGATCCTTCCACCGCAGCCAGACCGATCGATCCACGGTGACATTAACCCCCGGTTTTTCCTGCTCATCGGATGCAAACCTCCGATAAAATCTGCCATCACCCCTTCTGAACAGGCGTCTGAAAAAGGCATACCAGCCTTTCAGGAATTCTTTGAAGGAATCCCTGGGTTCCGACGACCAGGCCGTACCCGTATCAGGATATCTTTTCATTTTAAGGCCTGCCGATTCAGCATTTTTCTGCATCCAATCGAAAGATACATCCGCAAGGGGATCTTTGCCGTAACCGCCGCCCACATTGGCATGGGCACCTATAAACCATCGCTGCTCCACACTTAATTGTTCCGGCTTCCGGCTTCCAGACTCATGTGTCCATAGTGATACATTGTAAGCAGCCCGATGCTCGTCAAGAGCCATGGCCTGATAAGCCCGCTCAACGATCTTAGACAGCTCGGTATCGTGCCATGAATACCTGCCTTTTTCGGACAACACAGTGCCGGGAATCCCAAGCGCACCGACCGTATCCCAAACTCCCAAAAAATGAATTGTGACCTTCCGGCTGTATGCATCGCGAAATGACCTGCATACTTCCGAGTCCGGCGCAGCCTTTTTATCCCGGTAAAGGTCTTCAGCCTTGGAAAGCAGTCGCGGAGTCGAAATATGAAGAAGTCCGCACTTCCGGATCATGCCGACCATGCTTCTGGCCGTATATGCTCCGCGGCTGAACCCGAAAGCCCATATCTCATCTCCATCCGAATAGTTCTTCACCAGCCATTCATAGCCCTGCAACAGGTTCCTGCTTAAACCCCAGCCGGTTACCCCTCCCCGGAAACGGGACCATGTGGATGTCCCGACACCCGGATCGTAAAAAAACCTTTGACGAATATCGCCATCATAGTCATGGATACTGCGAGCCAGTCTGTAGACATTTGTCTGATCTTCCGGGTCGTTCCATGTTCCATCAAAGAGAACAATAAGTCTCTGCTTATTCATTTTGTTTTCCTATTTAAATCGATCATCCGACTTTCTGTCTGACACGGTCTTTCTGGCTGCCTCGAGCCAACCGGTCCGGATCTTCTCGTATACATCGAATTCCGGAACATACGGCTTGATATCAAGAAGCGGGGTGCCGTCAAGAATGTCAACGTTCTCGATGTGCAGCACACCGTCATCGATCCTTTCAAGCCGGACAACGGAAAGTCCTATCGGGTTCGGACGTTTGGGTGCACGGGTAGCAAAAAGGCCCCTCTTCTCCGAATCCATGAAAGGAGTGACATGGAGGCTGAATCCCCGGCTTTTGTGGAAGCGGTACAGCAATATTATACAGGAAAACCCGTCAAGGTCCTTAAGCCCCGCACGGTATTCCTCGAACACCTCAACAGTGCCTTTTACACCGGCTGCACCAGCAGGCTGGATCGGCATGCCTTTCAATTCTTTGAACGGGCTGTGAATTATTCCAATGGGCTCCATTTCAGTTGTCTCCTCATTACGTAAACGTTTAGCTGGAAGAACCTTTCATAATAATATAAGGATTTTACTGAATCTCAAGAAGATATTCTAATAATTTTTTTATCGGCATCGCCTGCGTAACCGCTGACAATCACGTGAGAGATAGTATCACCTGTATACGTTAAATCTGCTTCAATGTGCGACGGGCGTCCTATAGAGAATCCTTGTTGGAACTCAAAATGATCATTTCTTTCCCAGTGTTTCGCAAGATAACATGCGAGTGCCCCGCTTGAACTGCCGGTGGCAGACTCCTCTTCAATGCCATAGAGCGGTGCAAAATTTCGACAAACAGCAGTCGGGCCGCTACTCTGGCCGGTAAGCCAGAATACATGAAACCCTACCGAGTCATGACGTTTGTTGAATTCGGACATCGCAGGGAATTCAGGAGACACGCTATCAAGAGCCTGTCGAGAAACCGTTGGCACCAATACATCGCTGAGTCCTGTTGAAACAAGCTGAATTGGAAGTCCCTCAACGGTGATGGATCCGGGATCGATCCCCAGGATAGACGATATCTCATCAGGAGAGAAGATTGCTGAATAACAGGGACACAGTTGCTCCATAGAGACACGCCCGTCCGAGGAGACTGAAATACCGAGTTCTCCTGCGGGAAGTTCCTGGCGGTAACTGCCCGGTGCAAGTCGTCCCAGCTGATGTAACAGAGAGTAAGCGGCAATTGTTGCGTGACCGCAGAGGTCGACCTCATCAGCAGGAGTAAAGAACCGTAATCGGAAATCGCAGACCTCCGACGGAAGCACAAAAGCTGTCTCCGAAAGGCCAACGTGCTCTGCAATGGCCAGCATGTGCGGGGTGCTAAGCCCCTCGGCGTCAAGCACTATCCCTGCAGGGTTTCCGCCCGATCCCTTAAGCTCAAACGCATTAGTAATATATACTTCTCTTTCCATGGTTTCAGTAGATTCTTATTGGGGCATGTGTAAAATTATTTGCTTTGTTTTCTCTGCCGAACGTCCTGGGCTCACCGATTCGAACAAGCCGAAGGCCTGTGAAAAATTCGGTGGAGCGACTGGTTATCTCCTATTTTTGATATTTTGTTTCTAAATCTGCAGCAGCTTTATCTAATTTCCGATCCAGTGTCCACAGAGATACATTTGACAATAATGCTGAAGCAAGCAAATGAATATCTATATACCCTAATCCTTTCCCTTGCAGTTTTGCTTCTTCGATAAATTCCATTACTTCATCATGAGTTGCTTCTTTTGCCGGGGGAAGCACTTGAAGTAATGTTAATATTTCCGACCTGTTTTTTAAATTTCCACAAGCAAGCTCCCCAATAACAAAAGGATGGCACACAACTTCCCCCTCATTAAGCAATGATTCAAGCTGTTTATTCCCTTCACGAAAATGAGAAACCCAAACTGAAGTATCAACTAATACCATTGATTACCTCGTTCTCCTGCGCGGGATTCTCTTTAATTTATTTTCCGTTTTCCCGAGCTTAGCAAGCCGCTTAGCACTCTCTATGGCGATCAACGCTTCTAAGCCCAGCCTTACTAATGACGTCTTTTCCTTAACTCCAGTCAACTTTGAGGCTTTTTTTATAAGCGTGTCTTCGATATTCAATGTTGTCCTCATATGTTTTCCTTTCAATATGCATATTTCATATGCATTATTATGCATCAAAAAGGCATATTTGTCAAGTCATTTTATAAATTTATTTTGCAGATAACGTTTAAGGATCACTTATCCACTCTCAATTATATACTCAATCCGGTTTTGTAAATATCTTTTTTAGGTTTTTTCTTTCTTTCGATGTCGTTTTCAATGTCTGTTTGATTGATAAAGCCCCTTCCCTCTGAGTTCTGTTGCAGTTTTAATACTACGAGACTTCGACAATTGTCGAAATGTCGTAGTATCGTTACATCATAATAAATTCATATTAATTACTTGATAACATAGATTAGGTTGAAATCAATAACTTTATTAACGAGGGCTATATTAGTCTTTAATTATAAGCAATAACAGACACAAATACGGCATTTTTCATTTTTCCCCCTGTTTTTTTCTGTTATTTTAATATAATAACGCATCTCCTAGGACGAGTCTCCCAAAATCAGGGCCGATCCATTTTTCTGTCCCGTGTTTGTTTTGATCTTCGTTCGAAATATCCCCCCACGCCAAGAATACCGAAAAGAACACAGAGCAGAAGAATCCAAACAGGGCCTACAATGCCAAGCATGGGATTATTGTCAGTCCACGGCTGCATTGGAGCCATGTCGCAGGAGTACATGCTGTCCAGCAGAATGTGGCTGTATGAACCGATAACAGCCCCAATGAATGAAGCCAGCCAAGATGTGCGTACAGGAACAATAAATTCTTTACGCCCACAGAATACAGCGCAACGGTTCCATCCAGACTTGATTACTTGGCTTACTGGCTTCCCCACAATAATAAAGACAGCAGCTACGATAGTAGCACCTGAATATGTATGCCAGAACCGGTGAATAGGAAGATCCCAGCGAATAAGGTACCAGAGTGCTTCCATATCTATAGCGACTTGTGTCAGACCGAAGACCACGATACTGAATCTATCCATCACAGCCGCTTTTATCAGCATTCCCGGCCCCATATGGAAAGGTGTAAACGGCATAACAAACGAGTATAAGAGCCAACCGCAGACTTAGATACTGCTGTCTAAACCGGCTGTCAATACCCTATTTCATCCTTCTAAAATAATGTATAGAATATATTATTATACGTAATATAAGTTATTATTCAAGAATGAATTGTAAATATCCCACCGTGTTTTCCCCCGTGGAGGAGGAGTAATTCCCTTTTAGGCCATCCGATTCCTGTCAGCAGTACCTCTCGATCCGTATCAGGTCCTTTGGAGAGAGAACGCGCCGGTCCTTTATGTGATACAGGTTGTTGTCAACGTCAATTATAAGAAACCCTCCTGCCCTTGAACGGTGTATGCTGTCCTTGGGGCGTATAACAGTGAAGTCCATGTATTTCTTCCTGTCTGTCCTAACCTTGAATATGAGCAGGCTGAATGTATCATCGATCGAATACACCTGCTTGATTTCTTTTGTGAAATATCGCTTTTCGAGAAGATCCTCTATTATTTCAGCCGCATGGGGGGGAAGGCTCTCCATATTCTCCAGAGCCCCTATCTCATCATCGTTGTAATTATACAGAAATATATATCCGTCCATCTTCTGATGGGGAAGAGCACGCCTCACGCTTATTTTCCAATACACATTGTCTTCATACTCGAGGCATATCACGCCGTTCGGATTTGTAAAGAGCCGAATCTTATCCGGCTGCAGAAAAGGTACTGCAAAACCTTGTTCAAGTGTCTCAGCCACGTTTTATCCTCCCACTGAAATAATACCGCTTGTTTCTTTCTGAAGTTCGACCAGCTTCCAGAATACGCCTTTTTTCCCGATAAGCTCGTCATGGGTGCCCACTTCGGCTATCTCTCCTTTATCGAGCACTATGAGCCTGTCCGCGTTCCTCAGTGTTGACAGACGGTGAGCGATCGCGAATGTGGTCCTCCCTTCGGTAAGCCGGATCAGCGCTTCCTGGATATTTTTCTCGGTTTCAGAATCGACAGATGAAGTTGCCTCGTCAAGAATAAGGATCCTCGGATCATGAAGGATGGCACGTGCGATCGATATGCGCTGCCTTTCGCCTCCCGAAAGCCTGGCCCCCCTTTCTCCCACATGTGTTTCGTACCCGTCATCGAATTTCATAATAAAATCATGTGCGTTTGCGGCACGGGCCGCGCTTATTATCTCATTAATGCCCGCATCCGGCTTGGGATAGGCGATATTTTCCGCTATGGTCCCGGAAAAAAGGAACGGTTCCTGAAGCACAATGCCGATCTGTTCCCTCAATGAACGGAGGTTTATATCCTTAATAGGCACCCCGTCTATCAGTATCCTTCCGGAATCGTCGGGCACATCGTAAAAACGGCATATAATATTCGTAGTGGTTGTTTTGCCCACGCCGCTTTCCCCCACAAGTCCTATCATTTCTCCCGGCATAACCTTCAGGTCCATGTCCTTAAGTACCGGCTTAAAGGGTTCATACCCGAATGTAACATTATCGAACGTCACTTCACCCTTGAGAGGCTTGAAAACGATCCCGTCCTCCTTGCTCTTTATCTCGGGTTCCGTATCAAGGATATCGAATACCCTCTGGGCTGCAGCAAGTGAAGTGGAAAGCCATTCACCCATACGTGTAAGCATGCGCAGCGGAGGAAGGAACATCCCGAGATACATGGTGAAGGCCATGAATTCACCTATAGTCAGGGTCTCTCCCAGCACCATGGAACCGCCGATAAGATAAATGAGGAAAAAGCCCAGCCTGCTCAGATACCCCATCCCTGTAAAAAATGTTATTATATACCGTTCAAAACCGACCCGTGAATCGAATACATCGTAATTCCTGTATTCGAAATTCTCCACGCTTTTATGCTCCTGGCCGAACGCGCGCACAACCCGTATGCCCGAAATGGCGTCATTCACCTCGGCTCCCATCCGGGCTCGCGCACCGAAATACCTGTGGATCATTGCCAGAAAATTCTTCCAGAAAAAGAGTGTGGCGAAAAATATCGCGGGAACCGGTATCAGTATGAACAGGGTGAGCTTCCAATTCATATAGAGAAGGACTATCAATATTATACCCAGGATCAGGATACTCGGAAGAAAATGGAAAAGAGCCTGCATCATGAAATTCTGAAGACGCTCAGTATCATGGGCAACACGTGCCATCAGGGAGCCTGTGCGTCTCTTGTCATAAAAGGCGAATGACAGTTTCTGGAGATGGGAGAACAGGGTGCTTCTCAGCTCCTTAACAAGGGAATTCCCCATATATACGGCACACCGCCCCTTAGTGATATCAATTGCCATCTGTATGAGCCAGTTAAGGATCATAAAACCCACAATCAATCCCAGTAGCGCTGTGCCTGCATGTCCGCCCTCTTTTTCCTTTCCGAGAAGTATATCGGCAGACCAATCCACGAACCCTTTCACTATCCCCCTTGCAGGCTTTAGCGGTTTACCCGTACCCGCCATTTCCAGCCCTTTGACCAGATGCTTGAAACGCGGCATCTCTTTTTCCGTAAACCTGGCGAATGCCGTTTCCGTACCGTGCGCGGTAATACTCAATACGTTTTCGCCCGGGCCCTTGCTGATCTCACTATCGGTGATATCGGCAACAGGTATTTTCTGTTCAACAACCCCGCTGAGGGATATCCTATACAGGGCATCAGGTGTCAGGACCGTGTAGGCGCGGATGCCCGTGTCCTGGAATCCGGTGGCATACACTTCCTTCCTGGAAAGGCCGGTCTTTGCGAGGGCCGCGGAATATACCGGTTTTCTCCCGATAAAGATATCATCAAGTACATACTTGATAAGCTGGGGGCCCACCATCTGAAGAAGGAGGCCTGCAAAAAGGAATATAAGCACAGCACCGGCAAGCATCCAATAGGGTTTCAGGAACCCCGTAAACCTCAGAAGGACCTTCTTCTTGTTAAGGCAGAAAGGGCATATTGCATCCCTTTCCGGCAGAGGACGCCCGCAGGTTTTGCAGATAATATCTCCCTCATCCTCACCCTCGTCCTTTATCTTCCCATCCTTTATATATTCCTTGATAAGCTTTGCAATCCTGCCGAATGATTTCATACGTGTGTTTGAAAAACGGGCGATCTCCATATAGTTCAGGCCCGCATACAGTTCAAGGATCCCTCCTCCCACCATGGAAAGTATCTCAACTTCAGTTGTGTCCCTGAGCGCTATTTCAGTGAGTATCTCCCCCGTTTCACTGTCGGCCTTGAAAAGTACCTCCCCGGTAAGCATGACAAACAGTTCACGGTCTTCAATATCCTCTACCGCGATCTCATACACATCATCTTTCGGAATGTTCCTCTCCTCAAGAAGGGCCTGCAACACTACAGGTATCTCGAGTTTCTGGGCCCTGCCGTTTTTTTCCCGGCCGCCTGTATCCATTATAGGTCTCCTATGCATTCACACGCAGAATCGGCTTATAGGTCTATAATAACCGTATTGTGCGGGGAATTAAGGTGGTGTACTAAATAACAGTGTTTTTTACATGATCGGGAATGAAGCTGAAGCTTCGTTTTCTCCCATATATCTGACATTCAGTTTGAGGGTAAAGGTGAATAATATTGCTTGGATCTGATGGACCGATTGATGAACAACTGTAAAAAACCATGCCTGCCTTTGTATTCTGCAGTTTCGTATTATATATATATTATAATCATAATTTTGCGAATTGCCAAAAAAAATAAAAAAAAATTAAAATCCGAATTAGACTGAGATTTTTTTGGATAAATTACTGAGATTTTTTTGGATAAATTATTGACATGCATCGAAACTGTGATAAAATACGTCAGGATTGCTGTTTACAGAATATGTGAGTTTTGCTGGAAAAATTTATTATGGTAATGGAACAAAAAAGCGGAACCTGCCCCCGGACCAATACTGAGGTCTCTTTTGAACTGCAGTACAATGACAATGACGGAGTTATCGAATATATAGACTGTTCATGCTCTGAAATGATATGCTGCCCCGATTTTGACGACGAGGAGTGCCCCAAAATCTGGGCTGATTTCTTCAATTCCCTGTTCGGAACCTCTGTTGAGCCCGAAGCGGCTCCCGGAACAGACAGTGCACCTCTTCCCGAGGAAAATCCTGTCCAGCCTGAGGAGGAACAACCCCCTCCTGAAAGCGAATAAAGGCTTTCATAAAATCCTAAATCCTAATCCATTGTAAAATGTAAATTTAGCATTTTAAAATTATCAATTGCAAATCCCGCCGGGGCGTAAGCCCTACCCTCCGGCGCGTAGCACCTACGGGGCGGAGCCGGGGCTGGAAGCGGGGCCGGAGGCGGCAATCGCAAATCGCAGATTCCTTCCCTCTGTCCTCCTTGTTACTTCTTAAATCAAGAATCGTTAATCGGTGTTCGATATTCAATCATGGTAGTTGGGTTAGAGTCAGAATGCCGGTTTGGTGAATGGGTCAGGGTCAGGTAGAGCCCGGCTCCGCCCTACAGGTTACGCGCAGGCTTTCCTGCAGTCCCGGCAAATTATGGAATAACGGTTTCGGGGAGCCTAAGATTACACTCGTCACCCGCCACTTATCACTTTACCGTCCGGCGAAGCTGGCATAACTTGATAATTGGATATTCCTTGTTGGATATTGGATATTGATGTCCTGTTCCCTGACTTCGACCTGTGACCGGGCGGACACGCGGGTCCGCCCCTACAACGTGGATGCGACATGGTCGAAGGGCGAGCCACCGACTCGCCCCTACACCCCTTTCCTGTTCCGTCTGAGCTGTTCCGCAGAAGTAAAGTTCGATACCGGCCTATACCCCCTCAGGTGGAGTATTTTCTCATGCACAGCATCGATTATCCAGTGTTCCTGCGGGAAAAAGGCGTTCTCCATCTCGTGAGGAGGAGTTATCCAGTTGCGGGCCCCCACTATCACGGGAGGTGCGTCCAGGTAATCGAACGCAAGTTCTGAAACAGTCTGGGCCATATCCTTCAGATGCGAACCCCGCTCGCATGCATCGCTTGCAAGGATGATCCTGCCTGTTTTTTTCACGGATTCGATAACAGGTTCATAGTTAAAAGGCACCAGAGACCGGGCGTCTATCAGCTCAACGGAAACACCGTGCTTGTCCCTGAGTATATCCGCAGCCTTTACTCCCTTGTACAGTGTCGCACCCACTGTAAGGATGGTCAGGTCCTCCCCCTTCCTCTTGATATCAGGCTCCCCTATCGGCACCGTATAGAATCCTTCCGGCACACCGCCCTCGTGGAACAGCTCCCCCTGATCGTATATTCGCTGGCTTTCAAACACTATGACCGGGTCTGTGCCCGTAAGAGCGCTGTTCATCAGGCCCTTCGCATCATAAGGAGTCGCGGGGAATACCGCTTTGAGTCCGGGAATATGAGCTGCAAGAGATGACCAGTCCTGCGAATGCTGCGCACCGTATTTTGACCCTACGGACACACGTATGACAACAGGCATACTGAGAAGCCCGCCGCTCATCGCCTGCCATTTAGAAAGCTGGTTGAATACCTCGTCCCCCGCCCTTCCCAGAAAATCACAGTACATCAGCTCCGCGATGACCCGGCCTCCGCACATGCCGTACCCCACGGCAGTACCCACAATCGCACCTTCGGAAATGGGTGCATTGAACAGTCTGTGGTACGGAAGGGCCTCGGTCAGCCCCCGGTACACGGCAAATGCTCCGCCCCAGTCCCGGTTCTCCTCTCCGTACGCGATCAGCGTCGGATCCCTGTAGAATGCATCGAGTATAGCTTCGAACAGCCCGTCCCTGAGCTGAAATACCTTCACTGTGGGCACGGGAGTACCGTCTTCCTTAAGGCCGAAACGCTCCTTTTTCGCGATCTGCTGAAATCTTGGATTTTCCTCCCTGGCAATAAGCACTTCACACTCTCCCTGCCCCATTGCCTCGGCCTGCCTGTCCGAGAACATCATGTCCCCTATTGCTTCAGCGTGTACACGGGGTGAAATAGTTTCATCCGAAGCCAGTCTGCATATACGGGTCATCCTCGTTGTCACATCGTCCCATACGGAATCCAGATCATCACTGGTGCATACACCCGCATCTGTCAGCTGTCTGCCGAAGAAGGCGATCGAATCGGCCTGTTCCCACGCCTCTATCTCCTCTTTGCTCCTGTAGGCAGATGCGTCAGAGGGTGAATGGCCGGTCACGCGGTAGGTAAGCGTGTCAAGAAGGACAGGACCCTTCTTCTGTTCCAGTATCTTTTTCTTCATCCTCATAACGTCTATGACAGCGAGCGGATTATACCCGTCCACACGTTCCGCATGGAGCATATCCTCATTTACCCCCGCACCCGTGCGGGCAAGCATGTCAAAACCCATTGTTTCACCGCTTGTCTGCCCGCCCATACCGTACTGGTTGTTCATGAAATTGAATATCAGAGGCAATCCTCCTCTATAGGGTTCCTCCCACAGGTTCCGGAACTGACCCATCGACGCAAAGCAGATCGCCTCCCATACAGGGCCGCATCCGAGTGAACCGTCCCCTATATTGACAATCACGATCCCCTTCTTCCGGTTTACTTTCTTGAAAAGAGCCGCTCCTACCGCAATATCAGCGGACCCTCCCACGATCGCGTTGTTCGGATAGATCCCGAATGGTGTGAAAAAGGCGTGCATGGATCCCCCCATGCCCTTTGTAAAGCCTGCTTCCCTTCCGAATATTTCAGCCAGGATACCATAGAGGAAAAAATCGATCGCAATATCACCGGTTTCACCACTGTTCTCCTGCTCTACGATTCTGAGACAGGCACCGTCCCCGTACGACTCCATAACAGATGAAATGCTCGTATCATCAAGAATGCGTATAGCTGACAGCCCTTTTGCTATTATCTCCCCGTGGCTTCTGTGGGATCCGAAAATATAATCATCAGGGGACAGATCGAACGCCATTCCTACTGCTGCTGCCTCCTGGCCTATTGAAAGATGGGCCGGCCCCGGATACGTGTATTTCACTCCCCTGTATTCGCTTTTTGTCTTGATGGTGGCGAGCATGTTCTCAAACTCGCGTATATAGACCATGTCCCTGTATATCTGGATGAGTTCTTCTTTGGAAAATGCCTCTTTTTCATCCTTCAGACTTTTCTGGTACCGGTTGACCGGAATAGTGCCGAATGATATCTCTCCCGGCTTACGCACATTGTCAGGGTCTATCACAAGACGCTTTGTCATTAGTTCAAATCCTCCTAACGCGGATATAGCCGCCAACAAACAGGCTCTGTCCGCAAATTCTAAATCCTAACCCGGACGAGCCGGAACCAAACAGGAAAAGCGACCCTTCCCGACACAATTATTTCATAATCGGCCGGGACCAGGAAAGCTGGAAAGGGTCGCACTACGACGATTAACGTGGAATTACACGATTCTTGACGTAGTGCGAGGCTTCAGCCTCGCCTTACTATATAACAACTTCTTACCACCTTTCACGAGATTTAACTTTTAATGACCAAAATTCAAAAGAATAATTTCAGACAGGATCACCTCGAGCAGTACTGCGTACTCTGCGGGGCCGTAGGCAGGATATACAAGATATAAAACAAAAACGAAAAGATAAAGGAATCTAAATGCCCGCATTCGTTTTCAGATTCTCATGTTTCTTTCTTAAAATACTTTCTATTTTTCTTCATAAAAATCCTGTCAATCCTGTGATCCTGTCTAATATTTTTTATCTTGTCTTTTTTTTAATGGTCTGTAAGCAGTGTTTCTCTAATTATTTCAGACACGGTCGGATGAGGAAATATGATCTCTTTCATATCATCTGTGCGGAGTTCTGTCTCTATCATCATTGCCGCCCCGTATATCATCTCGGAACAACCGCCTCCGACCATGTGTACACCAAGGATCTCCCTGTGCTTTTTTCCGACAAGGATCTTGCACATGCCGTTCTTACGTTCGTATTCGGCCTTGAACCTTCCGCTGAATCCCATGGGGAGCTTGAGCACGGCATAGGGTCTTCCCTCCTGTTTCAGCGCTTCCTCTGTATATCCTGCTGAAGCGGCCTCAGGTTCCGTATACACCACGCCCGGTACAGCATGATAACGCATTCTGTCCTTTCTGCCCGAGAGCACGTTCACTGCAACTTCAGCTTCCCTGACCGCAGTATGGGCAAGCATGGACCGTCCGTTCACATCACCAGCCGCATATACATGCGGATGGTTTGTGCGGCACTGCTCATCAACAGGTATGCAGCCGTTTTCCGTCTCCACAGAAAGGTTCTCGAGTCCGAAACCTTCAATAACAGGCCTGCGTCCCACGCACATGAGTATTATGTCTCCTGAAACAGACTCCTCAGTATCCTTTGTCTCATATAGTACTGTGTTCCCTTCGATCCGTGTCACCTTTGAGCTGAGGCTGAATGCGACTCCCGCACGCGACAGATCCTTGCAGAGCATTTCTGCTGTTTCCCCGTCCATGCCCGGAGCGATCCTGTCCATCATTTCAACAACAGTCACACCGGTCCCCAGCGTTGCGAAAAAACAGGCAAACTCAAGCCCGATAAAGCCTCCTCCTATGACAACCAGTTTTTCCGGAATGGATTCAGTGTCAAGGAGCTCTGTACTTGTCAATACAGCATCTGAATCCGCGCCTTTGATCGGGGGAATAAAAGGTTCCGATCCTGTGGCGATAAGGATGTCCCCGCATTCATACTGATCGTCCCCTGATAAAAGGGTGATCTGTCCGTCCTTTATCCCCTGTATAGTGCATGCCCCTCTGACAAGGGTCACTTTTCTCGACTTCAGCGCTGCCTCCACCCCCTTTGTCAGTACCTTCACAACCTTATTCTTGCGGGAAACGACCTTGCTCAGGTCGCACGAGGGGCTTCCCGCTTCTATTCCGTACAGGGAAGCCTCCTTCACTGTATTATATACTTTAGCAGAATGAAGAAGCGTCTTTGTCGGTATGCATCCTGTATTAAGGCATACACCTCCCACATTATCCTTTTCGAACAGGACAACGGACAGCCCGTTATCAGCCGCACGTTCAGCTGCTGTATAGCCCGCAGGCCCCGCTCCGATTATTCCGAGATCAAACATGGTGTCCTCCGAAAATGGCGACTCTAAAGAGTCGCACTACGTTAAATTTAAATTTTTTGAAATACATGTATATAACATGCATTGTAGGTTTACCGGTTTGTCCGTGTTATTCCTTTACTTTCTTGATTTCTAATAATTTACGTATGTCTGTTTCTACAGTTGGCCATGATTTTAAAACATCATCTGGTATTTCAGCATAAATATACCCCAAGTTGCATTTGCCTAATAATAATTTATTCCTCCAACTTTTCGTCTTATCTTCTTTCTTAACGGACTTATCTAATCTATAAACCAATACTCTGATTGCTTTCGTCTTTCCATGTTTCAGTTTGTGATTACTAAACCAAACCAGAGATCCGCTTCTTCCCCGATATCCATATTCAGATCCGACCCCATAGTTAAATACCCACTGATTATTTTGCGGAATAATACTTTGCATTCTTTTTATAAACTTAATATTTTTCGACAATTCACCATCTGAGATAACTATCTCCAATGTATTTGAAGGTGGAGGTAATTCTTTGATCGTAACAGGCCATGATTCATTAGACTGGAACTTTTGGTAGTTGATGCCTCGATATTTAATTTTATATTCACCAGATTCTGATATTAAAAAATGATCAGCTATATCCTCTTTCTTCAGTAAGAATATTTTTTGACCGGAATGTATTTCTTTCGTTGTTAATTCTCTTTGTACGAAACTATGGTTTCTATACTTCAACAGTTTCCCTTCCGGCCCTATTACTTCTATCGCACCAATGTGTTGGGGACTATTACTATAAAACTCTATCGATTTCTCACTTTCGCTTTGTAACTCAAGATTTATTTCGACAGGTTGACCCAGTTTTGGCCTACTGTTAACAACCGTCAGCCTGGTTGAAACACCATGCTTGGTTTCTCCCCAGGATATTGGAATGCTTTTTATTGAATTTTGCGAATTTATTTTTTGTAATGCTATCTGCGCTGCTTTGCCTGCACGCTGGAGTCTGACGGATTGTGATTCAGCAGCTTTCTCAAATGCAGGTCTGCTCTGCTCATCTCCCCATTGGCTTAGTGCAACAATGGCCGCTATGCGGATCACTTCATTCTTGTCATACAGATATTTCCGGATTGCGGGAATATGCTCTTTCAGATCAAGCAGTTTAACACACCTGATTGCAAGGTCGCGGACATTGTCTGTATCTTCACCGTTTAACCATTTTACTGCGGTTTTATGGCCTTTAGGATCGTTTATTTTTACTAAAGCTAAAAGCGCTTCACGCCGGACTTCAACATGACGGTCGTTCAGGCTTTTGTAAAATACTTTCTTTATCTTCTGTTTCTCTTTTTCCCCGGCATCTGCATAGTTGTTATACAGATGCTGCACTGCGAAAGACCGGAAACGTGCTTTTTCGTTTGGATTATCGAGCACAGTTATCAGGCCGTCAGTAAGGCCTTTGTATCCTGCATCGCGGAGAAGGTTTGAAGCTTCGTTACGTTCAGTGTCGTCTTTTCCTGGATCAAGGAGTATTCTCACAGGCTCTGGTTTGTCTGTTAGGTCGGGAATATTAGGATCTATTCCGGGATCAGGTAAAGGTTTCCTGTTCTTAACAGGTTGAGAAGGCTTCTCGTATTTAGATTTCTCTATTCCATCTCTATCTGAGATTTTATTTACAGGCTTAGAGGAATTGAGTGTTGTTTCGTTTTTTGTATTGAATAACAGATAGGCGGCTGATGTTGATATTACTATTATGACAAGCCCAATTAGAATTCCTGTCTTTTTCATAAAAATTTGTCAAGCAAATCAAGAGAAAATGCAAGAACCGTTGATTCTTCTATCGTAATAAACCGTTTAATATTTGTGGCATCAGCCTACCATTGCATTTCCAAACACCTTATATTATCACGGTTATTTCTTATCCGTCTCCATTGTCCTAAGAACTTTTTGTCCTCTAACATACCTTACTGCAAGTATTATTCCTGCAAATAGAAATACTAGGATCAGAGCTATAATAGCGATAGTAACTCCACTAATATCTCGGAAATCTAACTTGCTTTTTTGAATATTTTCCTCTTCCAATGATGGGTTTTGTTTTGGAGCAGACTTATCATCCTTCTCTTTGCGTATCTCTATCTGTTGTGGAATGGATTTTTGGCCTTCACGTTTATCATTTTCCTTGATACCATCACTATGGAGGGGGATATCTTCCTTTAATATACTATTCTCCTTTGCTAATGAAGTTAAAATATCTTCTTTCCAAGCATGATCTCCCAATCTATCAGCAACTTTAGAAGAAAGCTGTAGTGCTTTTACCCGAAGATCGAAGGCTGTGCGGATAGCTGGATTAGATGATGTTCGTAAAATTGTTGGAGTGGTCGTTCTCGCTAGCAACTTCTTAAGTTCTTCTCTTGCTTCAACATTGTTCCCCTCTTGGTAATCCAACTCAGCCAGTTTAAAATCTATATAATCTGAGGTAAAAATTGGATTCTGATTTGAAAAGGATTTCCACTCAGGAATCCATTCCTCTTTAATATCGCTGATATAAATGTAACGGAGCTTATGGGCATTCGGGAATTTTTCTTTCACGTATTTCAGCGTTTCTCGAGCCTTCTTGTAGGCATTTAGTTTACGCTGTCTCTCCGCAATCTCTAGATATGCATCATCTGCAAAATCACTCTGAGGATGTGCCTCAATGAATTTACGGTATGCTGCAATTTGATCTTCAGTTGTAACCCCGGCTGTTGCGCATCTGTTAAACTTTTGACGTTCGGCTTTCCCAATTTCTGCAGAAAGTAATACAAACGGGAAAACAGCTCCCATAGATAGACAGATAAAGACCGTCAGCATAAATAAGAAATTTTTTTTGTAAATATTCATCTTTTCACTATCCTAGTTATACAATGTCCAATTTATCTTTATTGTATTTGGCGAAGCTCCGGTATTTCCAAAGTCGTTAGTGTGAATATGACAGTCTACCGTAGTACCGGGCCCCTGCCATTTGATCCGACCGTAAAAGTATGGACAGCTAGTCTTGAAGTAGTTGCTGACGAAGGCGTCACTGATACTATAAGTCGTTGCTCCTGCTGAGGGGTATTGAGCAGTAGGAACACTTATGGGAAACGAAGGATCATACAAATAGTCATCATTGCCTGCCACATTCAGAAAGACGATCGAATGGTCACGAAACGCTCCCGATCCCCACCAAGTAACTGTTTGATTATTAACTTCCGATTCTTGAGGGTTCGGGTACTTATCGTCATCAACAATCAAGGTTGTGACGGTTGTTCGGGGGTCTGCACTTGATGAGTTGTTTATTCCAATATGCGTTACTCTGTATCGATCCCACATATATTCCGGTGTGGTGGCATTGTTTTGAATGACGAAGTTCGCCATTTTCAGGCCTTTGTCTGTGCCTATACCTTGAACAGCACAAAGCGCAAAAAAGTATCGACGCCAGTCTCCACAAGAACCTGATGTGTCATCAAGGAGGCTATCCAACGTTGACCCGCCTCCCGTGTCAGGGAATGCATAATTCAGCTTAGTATTCCAATCATCGACTCTTGCACACGCTGAAAGATCGTTATATATGTCGTCAACAATAGTTTTAGTGTTCGCTTCTGTGTCAGGGACTGCAGTTTGGCTGTCTGCAGCTCTGCAACTTGCCATTGCAACCCATTTGTATGCAGGCGTTGCAGGGGACGACCCTCCATCCCAGAACGCCACTGGATCACTCGCCGTGACACATACATCATGCATCGTGTTTCCAGCTATCCATGGCGTATCAAGCACGATACCATCGATCTCTGTAACTTTCCATTCCCACTTCCATTTTCCTTTCTCAAAGTACTTAATCATATTAATTCCTGTGCTCAGCTCAAACTTGCCTTTCCAGCCACTAGCAGCTGTGATTTCTACTGGATCTGTCGACGACGGCTTAAATAGGCTACCGGGAGCTGAACCAGTACCTTCAGCCCATATCTTAAGACTCGTTAGGGTATCAGATGGCTGTACTTTGAGTTTAATCCTTTTGCAGCTTTTCAAAACCCACTCCAACTCCTTTAATAAGAATCAATTCTTCATCTTCATTAAATACCAATTCAATTCTACGACTATCCCCAATATCATAACAAAAACACATAGTTTTGTCTTTTGTTTTGTAAGTATTTGTTGGATCACCAAGTAATTCTTGTATTCTGGGTTTAGACAAGTTACTTTTAAGAAGAAGCATTCCCATTTGTTTGACATCTCTATCTGAAGGCCCCGGAAATGCTTGGAATTTTTCCATGCATGTTTTAATTATACTAATATCTTGCATAGAGAGCACCTTTTTTGTTAGAGCATTATTCTTGTTAAAATTCCCAATTTCACTTTTTGGTTTGTCCTCGTATAAAGGTTTATTCGCATTTTGCCCATCAGTTTCTGGTTGCTTTGGTTTTTTCACAACTTCTGGTGAATTTTCCTTGGTGCTATGAGTGTCTTTATTGTTTCTATTATCCAAGGTACCTTTGTTGAGCAATAAGTATAGGATCACTAAAGAAAGTATTATTATAGCAGCTATATATATTGTTTTATTCCTCATTGCGCCTCCTGTGGTTTATCGAAAACTACAATAATGAAAGGAACATACAGTCCTTGTAATGCCGGTTGCCAAATGTGATTTCCCCAATCTCCTGCAGTAGATATTGCCCATTTCCAAGACTGACCTTGGCCAGGTGCACCGGGATAACTTTTTGGTTCATTGTTAGCACCGTAAGTATCAGTTCCGTTACCTATACAGGTCTGAGAATGTTGCATAACCCAATACGGCAAATCAGCAATGTTAGGTGGATCATATGGTCTACCATTTGGAGAGAAATAAGCCACAACATCTCCACGTTCAAGAGTTCCAAGGCTATCATGTGTACCATTCCCGTTAGAATCATGGTTAACGACAACAACTTTTTTTACTGACCAAGAAAGCCATGGTTGCCCTACATTGGCACTATTATATGTACCATTATAGGCATGGCTTGTAGAACCGTGGCAATTCCAAGTGTTTCCCATAGTTATTGTTACGTTGAATTTTGTGAATTGCCAATTACCAGAGCAGGAAATACCGGTCCCGAAGTTTTCGTAGTCCCTTGCTAAGTGGTCCTCGTAGATTTTGACTTTCTTCTCATCTTTGCATCCAGTATCTGTTGTTCCGTGCATAGCCTTAAGGGTGAGTGTGCCTTGCCCTGCTGTGCTGGGAGCTACGTGTGTGGGAGTAGCTGTCGTCTCGTTCGTCAGTGTGCCTGCAGCAGCATCTAGCGTCCATTTGTAGAGGAGCGGCGGTGCAGGATCAATGTTTCCTTCGAGATCAAGAACATAGGGGCCTGGGGATCCACTCGTAACCCCTTGGAAATCGAAGTGGTAGCAAGGATTTGATGACCATGAATCAATCGGGTTGGGGTTTCCATCTAACGAGCCTTTAGACTTTAATATTTTAACTTCTACAACAGTTACAACAACCAAATCCTTACAAATCTCATTCCCATCATAATCTTTATATATCATCTCAATTTCAATATCTTTTCCAGGCTGTACTCCTTCAATCAGGAAGGTAAGGTTTTCCTCAGGCAATT
>Ga0272441_10000350_pt1 | contig 106354 bp, 101 predicted proteins | sample SSMProp6N_FD_193582 | JGI IMG/M metagenome (GOLD analysis project Ga0272441, IMG submission 193582) | Marine sediment archaeal communities from Little Sippewissett salt marsh, Falmouth, MA, United States - SSM-Prop-6N | ecosystem: Environmental > Aquatic > Marine > Wetlands > Sediment ...
AAGGAGCACTTAATGAAGACGACCCGGACAATGCAAGAAAGCTCGCACATACGATAAAGGGTGTTGCCGGCAACATATCTGCAACCCGGTTATACGAGGCTGCATCAGAGCTGGAGCAGGCTATCGGGCAGAGAGATGAATCCAGGTATGATATGCTCATGACCGAATTTATCGATGCACTCGGGGTTGTCATGAAATCCATAGAAGACCTCAATAAGAACCATACTGAAAGACATGAAAACATGCACGAGCACGTGGATGCAGACCCGGACCTCGATGTAGTTGTCCCGCTTATGAAAAGACTGAAAGGGCTCATGCAGACCAACAACATCGAGTCGGAGGCGTGCCTCGAAGAGATCAAGGCAGGATTAGGGAACCTCAGGGACAACGATGATATAAAAAACCTGCAAAACCACCTATCGATATTCGATTTCAAGAACGCAGTAAAAGACCTCGACCTGTTTATGGACAAGATAAGCCCTGATCAGTAGAGATCGCGGCGATAAAACAGGCACCCGGCACTATAGATTTTTTGCGATTCAGATCACGTCAGTCAAAAGCTTTAAGACCTCCCCGGCCTTTGCAACAGGATCCAAAGCATTCATGACCTTGTCCATAAGATAGCTCCCTACGATAACCCCATGAGCAAAATCGCTCAGATCTTTCACCTGAGCAGCCGATGAAACGCCGAAACCCACGCATACCGGGAGATCTGTCATGGCCTTTATGGTTTCAACCTGCCTCATAACCTCTTCAGGCAGGGCCTTTCGCGCACCTGTCACGCCCTTTACCGAGACCGCATAGACAAAGCCCCTGCACTGAGATACCACCTCTTTTTGCCTTTCCAGCGTGGTCGTTGGAGCGACAAGCCTTATCAGATCAATGCCTGTAGCGGTGCTAAGATCAAATACTTCTGCTCCGTTTGAAGGCATATCGGGTATTATGACGCCTTGAACACCCTTTTCGTTAAACTGCTTCAGGGTCTCAGGCAGACCCTTTCGCATAAGCGGATTGATGTATGACATGATGATAAGTGGTATATCTACGGACGCAGTCCATGTATTCAGGTTATCCAGAAGCTCATCCATATCAAAGCCTGCCTTTATTGCCCGACATGATGCCTTCTGAAGTATGGGCCCGTCCGCCATAGGGTCTGAAAACGGGATGCCGATCTCTATGGCGGCTGCCCCGGCTTGGGTTAGCGACCTTATAATCTTCCCTGTTGTCTCTATGTCCGGCAGCCCCGCAGTAATATAGGGTATCACGGCCGGAGATTTTTTTCTGATGGCATCTGATATCATAGACCTTCCTCCAGGACAGTGTGCAGATCCTTGTCCCCCCTGCCGGAGAGATTCAGGATTACGCTAGATCCCTTGTTTTCCTTTGCATATTGATCGAGATAGCCGATTGCGTGCGCTGATTCCAAAGCAGGCGCTATGCCCTCGAGCCTGTTCAAGAGGCTGAATGCGGCAAGGGCCTGCCTGTCATCCACGAGTTTATAGGTTGCCCTTTTTATCGTTGCAAGATAACTGTGCTCCGGACCTACCCCGGGATAATCGAGCCCTGCCGCTATTGAATGCGTATCAAGGACCTGCCCGTGAGTGTCCTGCAGCAGGTGAGAAAGTGCACCGTGCAGGACGCCCGGGGTACCGAAACCGATACTCGCACCGTGTCTGAACCTTCCGTCACCATAGGCCTCAACCCCTATCAGATCGACCTCGTCATCGACAAAACCCGTAAATATACCTATGGCATTGCTTCCACCTCCCACACATGCGATCACGGCCTGCGGAAGGCTGCCTGTCTTTTTCAGAATCTGTTCACGCGCCTCTTTACCTATAACAGACTGGAAACCCTTCACCATGGTGGGATACGGATGCGGCCCGACCGCCGAACCGAGCAGGTAATAGGTATCGTCCACATTTGACACCCAGTCTCTTATCGCCTCGCTGGTCGCGTCCTTGAGTGTTGCTGTACCTACCGTAACCGGAACGACCTCCGCACCCAAGAGCCTCATCCTTTCTACGTTGAGCTCCTGTCGCCTCATATCTTCCGAGCCCATGTATACAACGCATTTTATCCCAAAGAGAGCACAGGCGGTTGCCGCGGCAACACCATGCTGGCCCGCCCCTGTCTCGGCTATGATCCTTTCTTTTTTCATCCTACCGGCAAGGAGTATCTGGCCGATGGCGTTGTTGATCTTGTGCGATCCCGTATGATTCAGGTCCTCCCGTTTTAGCCATACATCAATATCGAGATGATTTGAGAGCCTCTTTGCATGGGTAAGCGGGGAGGGTCTGCCCACATAGTCCTTAAGGTATGAATAATATTCGTCCCAGAAACCTTTGTCCTTGGAGGCCCTTCCATAGGCCTCTTCCAAATCCGCCAGGGCGGGTATCAGGGTTTCCGGGACATATTGCCCGCCGAATTCTCCGAAATATCCTTTCACGACTTTGCCTCCTGTATAAACTTTTCTATCAGTATTTTGTCTTTTATGCCGGGGCAGGACTCTACGCCAGAGCTTACATCCACGCCTGTCGGACATGCCTGTCTGATTGCCTTCCTTACATTATCCGGCGCGAGCCCTCCGGCAAGGATATAGGGGATGGGGAGCCTCTTCCATGCCCCTTTTTTTCCGCTTCCTGTGCTTGGATCGATGATGAGACGGCAGTCGATATCCGGCAGCATGTCCTGCCTGAACACCTTCATTGCATAGATGATGTGGAACCTCTCATAAAGCGGCATATGCTCCGGACCTATTTCCGAATGGATTTGTACTGTATCCAGCCCGAGTTCTGTACCCAGCCTGACGATATGGACAGGGTCTTCATCGAGAAACACCCCGACCTTTTCAACACCTTGTATATAGCGAATCCATTCTCTTAACGACTTAGAATCTGCCCGCCTCCTGCTCCTGTCCGTCAGGACAAACCCGATCGCATCCGCACCGAGATCTACTGCGGCCAGGGCGTCTTCATATCTGGTTATCCCGCAGATCTTTACCCACATAAAAATACTCTCCCCCTTGTATCGGCCTTTACAACAGCCCTCCCGATAAGTGCCGCGTCGTAACCCATCTCCTTGAGTTCTTTAAGCCTCCGGCCTGTATCTATACCGCTTTCTGCGACCTTAATGGCAGAGGTGGGGATATGGCTGATCATCTCGTCGTGCCTGTCCCGCAGGACCTTTAGCGTTGAGAGATCACGTGAATTGACGCCTATGATATCCGCACCGATCGCCAGGGCCTTATCCAATCCCTCATAGGAGTGAACCTCCACGAGTATATCCATTCCGAGCCCCTTACCAAAGCTATAGAGCCTGCCAAGTTCTTCAAGATTGAGCATCTCGGTTATGAGCAGAAAGGCATCTGCACCGACCGCCCTTCCTGCTTGTATCTGGCGCTCATCGATTATAAAATCCTTCATGAGAACCGACAATGCCGATACAGACCGTATCCTGCGTATATGGTCCAGGTTTCCTTTGAAAAAACAAGGTTCTGTAAGGCATGATATAACCGAAGCGCCGAGAGATTCATATATACCTGCCAGTGTTTCAGGATCTTCCCTGATCCCGAGATCCCCTTCGGCAGGGGTTGCGTATTTCACCTCCGCGATAATGGCCATGGGCTTGAGTGCCTGCCTGAAAGATCTCACCGGGGGATATGTTTCAGGGATATCAGATTCCAGGGCATGCGCCCTCTTCTCTGCAAGCCCATACATATGATTGAGAAAACCCATTATGCCCTCACTTTAGCCAGGGCATCCATTGCACGGCCCTTATCGATCACCTCACGGGCCATGTTCATGCCCTCAGCAACAGTCACATTGCCGTCAGATGCCATAAACGCTGCTGCGGCATTGATCAGGACGCTATCAAGGCATGCGCCCCTTATACTGCCGTCAAAAATCCCTTGAATCCTTCTTGCCGATTCCTGTGCATTAGACACATGCAGTCCGCCATTTTCATTCATGTCTATCCCTGCATCTTCTTCAGGGTTTATTAACCCCTTTGTAATACAACCGTCAGTTAACCTCGCATATCTTGTAGGACCGGAGATAGACACCTCGTCCAGCCCTGAATGCACTACCATTGCGCCCTTGAGACCCAGCATGGCCAGCACCTCGATAATGGGATCGATCAGAGAATCCGCAAACACACCGATCACCTGATGTGTAGCGCCTGCAGGATTCGACAAAGGCCCCAGGATATTAAAGATCGTCTTCATTCCGAGCTGTTTCCTTGCAGGCATGGCATATTTCATACTCGGGTGGTACATAGGGGCAAAGAGAAACGCAAAGCCCTTATCGTTTATGGATTCCGCCGCCTTATCCGGGCCCAGATCGATAGGAACGCCAAGCTCCTCCAGGCAGTCGGCGCTGCCGGAAGAAGAGCTTACCGAACGGTTGCCGTGCTTGGCGACCTTTTTCCCCGCACCCGCGAGCACAAAGGCTACAGCTGTAGAGATGTTGAACGTGGATGCATTGTCCCCCCCTGTACCGCAGGTGTCGAAGACATCCCCTTTCACGACCACATTTAGCGCCTTTTTCCTCATGATCTTTGCAGCACTCGCGATCTCGGCAGGGGTCTCTCCCTTTGCCCTTAATGCTACTAAAAACGCCCCGACCTGGATATAACCGGCCTTACCCGACATTATAATATCAAAGGCCTGCTCCATCTCATCAGCCGTCAAGTCATTACCTGTTATAATCTTTTCTATAAATCCTTTCATAATTACACCTCCTTTGTTCTAACAACAAATGCCTTTATGATCTCATAGCCATGTTCTGTGGCTATGGACTCCGGGTGAAACTGGACCCCGAAAACAGGCAGCATCTTATGCCTCAAGCCCATGATTTCATCGTCATCGGATCTGGCGCATACGATTAGATCACTGTCCAATGTGGACATCTCGACAACGAGCGAATGATAGCGGACCGCATTGAATCCCTGAGGGATGCCCTCGAACAGGGCTTTACTATCGTGTGATATAGGGGAATACTTGCCGTGCATCACATATCCTGCATGGACGATCCTTGCCCCAAAGGCCTCTGCAATACACTGGTGCCCCAGGCATACGCCGAAGATGGGGACCTTGTCATAAAGATTCTTTACCACATCCAGGGACACACCGGCCGCACGCGGTGTACCGGGTCCCGGGGAAATGATGATTCCATCAGGCGCCATCTTTTCGATCTCCGGGACAGCTATCGCGTCGTTACGACACACTACGACGCGGATCCCCATATCTTCTACAGCCTGAACTATGTTGTATGTAAAGGAATCAAAGTTGTCTATCATCAGTATCATGACATACCTCCGAGGGCCTTACCCAAGGCCCTCAGCTTGTTGTCGATCTCTTTTATCTCGTTTTGAGGCACTGAATCCCACACAATACCCGCCCCTGCCTGCAGATAGACCTCTTTATCCCGGATAAATATCGTTCTGATCGCGATCCCTGTATCGACGTCTCCGTTAAAGGACACATATCCGACAGCGCCGGCATATGGCCCCCTGCACATGCCCTCAAGCTCATCGATTATCTCCATTGCCCTGACCTTAGGTGCACCTGATACGGTACCTGCAGGAAAACAAGCCCTAAGGACATCTATGTTGGTCATACCATCCCTGATATCGCCTTCCACACGGGATACTATATGCATTACATGGGAATAATACTTGACGATCTCCCTCGATGTTACCCGGACGGTTCCGGGTTTGGCCACCCTGCCCACATCACTCCTTGCAAGATCAAGCAGCATGAGGTGCTCGGCCCTCTCCTTTTCATCACCCATTAGATCCTCGGCTAAAGACATGTCTTCTTCAGGACTTAGACCCCTAGGCCTGGTCCCTGCTATGGGAAGAGAGGTGATCCTGCCATTTGTCAGTTTTACCATGACCTCTGGTGAAGATCCGATCAGGGTGACACCTGGAAGCCTTATATAGAACAAGTATGGCGAAGGGTTGATATGTCTGAGTCTTCTATAAGTATCAAAGCTATCACACCGGGCATCCAGTTTCAGCCTGCGGGACAGCACCGCCTGCATGATATCACCGTCTTTGATATATTGTTTTGTCTTTGAGACGGCATCGACAAACCCTTCATCATCTATCGAGACTGTCTGTATACCGCAGGGCTTCGGTGCCTGTACTATGGGCATGGCACTCCGACTATAGAGCGCGTCCTCCAAACCTCTGAAGGCATCCTCTGCGCGCGATTGAGCCTCTTTATGACCGACATCGGCCTCGGCTATGGCATGTATGAGCGAAATGGATTGTCTGAAATGATCGAAAACGACCAATGTATCCACTCTGCCGAGCATTGCATCAGGGAAGCCCGATGGGATCTTCGGCCTTGGGAGATTCTCTATCCCCCTCGCCATGTCGTACCCCATGTAACCCACATAACCGCCTATGAAAGGAGGAAGCCCGTTCTGCTCAAAGCACAGGCCGGCCCCTTTGAGCGGGATCATAGACCAGGGATCCGGCGATCCCTGGTCTATGATAATGATATCGGGATCGGAAAATCTCCCTATAAAACTATAGGAACCCGGTATAGACTCCAAGAGGAAACCATGACCATCACCAACCAGGTTCCAATATGTCTGGATGGGCGTGAGTGTATCACATACGAGCCTCTTCATGATCACTATCCCCTTGTCATCCTTGTCCCTGAAAAACTGTAATCTCGCCTGCATAGTTGCCGTCTCCAAAAAAAAACGGCAGGCTTTTTGGAAGCCTACCGTTTAAAAAAGGTCATTTAAATTATATTGCTACTAGGGCAAACCTCCGTTAACGCTATACTTTAAGCGACGCCACCACCAACTATTCATTATTAGTCCTTCAACCTTTATCTCGATCATGCTGTTTCTATATATAGAAACAGCATGCCTGTCAACAACTTTTTTAAAAAGATCAACCGGCCTTGATTTTTTATGCTTTATGGTATCAAATAGAAGCTTACTTATTAGAATAATCTTAGGAGGTGAAAAAATATGAATGAGAATATAATTACTTTCGAACGGCACATGATCAATGAACAGAGGAATTCAGGGGGGAGCGGGGACTTCAGCGCGGTATTGAGCCAAATCATATTCGCGGCAAAGGTCGTTGCAGCACAGGTATCTCATGCAGGCCTTGCAGAGGACATACTTGGTGGGATCGGAATGAAAAACGTTCAGGGGGAAGAGGTACAGAAACTCGATGTCTTCGCCAACAAGATGTTTATCAACACCCTCAATTATATCGGGAAGGTATGCGTTATGGCCTCTGAAGAAGAGGCAGATATGATCCATATCCCTCAAAAATATCCCAAAGGTGATTATGTCGTTATGTTCGATCCCCTGGATGGATCTTCCAATATCGATGTAGATGTGTCCATCGGCACCATATTCGGAATCTACAAACGTATCAGCAAGGAGGGAAACGGGGTCCTTGATGACCTTCTCCAGCCGGGTTATAAATTATTCGGAGCAGGGTATATCATATACAGTTCAAGCACCATACTCGTGTATTCTACCGGCAACGGGGTGAACGGTTTCAGCCTAGACCCGAGTGTGGGTGAATTCGTCTTGTCCCACCCGAATATCAAAACGCCTTCAAGGGGAAAGATATACAGCGCCAATGAGGGCAATTACGCATACTGGAAAAAGGGCACCAGAGAATACATAGATCATCTGAAATCAGAAGGCAATAACCTGAAAAAGCCGTATACATCACGTTATATAGGCTCTTTAGTGGCAGATTTTCACAGAAATCTCTTAAAGGGCGGCATCTTCCTCTACCCTGAAGATTCAAAGGACCCGAAAAAGCCCACAGGCAAACTCAGGCTCCTGTATGAGGCCAACCCGCTCTCCTACATAGTCGAACAGGCAGGAGGATACGCAAGTACAGGCTATGAACGGATACTGGACATCAAACCGACAGAACTGCACCAGAGGGTGCCTCTTATACTTGGATCAAAGGATGACGTAAAAGAGTATGAATCCTTTGCACAAAAAAACATCGAGGCATAATAATCAAAAATATATGATTAAGGAGGTCTTATATGAGTACAAAAATATCATCCGCAGACTTCAACAGGGCACTGGAGATAGGACGGCCGCCGAATATCCGGAAGCTGTTCCCGAATTCAAAGGCATTGATCGTAAGCGGTAAGGCCGTCGACCGTGCGATGATAAAAAAAGGCAAGGCCATGACCATTGCCGCCAACGCAAGAAACAGTATTATCATAAAGGCTGTATTGAAGGCCGCACAGAGCGCAAATGCCGCTGTCATCTTAGAAATCGCAAAATCCGAGAGCACTTACTGTCTGATAAACATGTGGAATATAGCGCGGTATGTGGATACCATATGCAATGAACTCGGCATCACCATACCGGTTGCCATACATGCAGACCACTTCGGATTGAAGAAGACATCCGAGATCGATTCTGCAAAGCTCGTTATCCCGTCTATGTTTGACGCCGGTATTACATCTATAGCCATAGACGCCTCGCATATGAATGACGAGGACAACCTGCTCACCAATCTGGAGCTGAATCCTTACATACCCTCATGGGCAGGCTATGAGACCGAGGTGGGGGAGATAAAGGGCAAGGAGGGACTATCCACCCCGGAAGAGGCCCTCTTCCTTATACAAGGGCTCAATGCCCACGGCATCCTCCCTGACTGGATAGCTCTCAATAACGGTACGACCCACGGGATCGAGGCAAGCGATGCGGGCATCCAGGTCGAACTGACCAAAAAGGTTCATGAATCCCTCGAAAATTACGGCATGTCAGGCGCACAGCACGGGACATCCGGCAACAGTGCAGAACGGCTAAAGAGGATCGCGAACGAGACAAGGACTACCAAAGCCAATGTAGCAACCGCCCTGCAGATGATCTCCTGGGGCGTAAAGGTGAACGAATACGGCAATGCATTCCTGGACGATTCCGATAACTTTATCAAACTGCAGGACTCAGGGGCCACAGATGGCCTGTGGGCGGACATGGTATCTTATGCAAATGAACACGGACTCAAAAAAGGCGATTATAAAAAGCTTAACCTGCCCTATGAAAACAAACTCCTCTCACAGCCCAAAGAAATAAGAGACAGGATGGAAAAGGGTGTTGAAGACTTTGTGTACGATCTTCTGTCAAACTGTTTCAACACGAAAGACACAGCTCCACTGGCCATAGAGGCCATTCTTGAGGCAGGTTCCTATGAGATAGGCCCAAAGGCCACACGCATAGAAGACCCCCAGGGTTGGTCAAAAGAAATGATTATGGAGAAGGCAAAAACCCTAAATAAGGCAGAAGGCTCAAAAGGAAATTTTGACGATTAAAGAATATCGAGACACTTGACGTATAAATCATAATATGGCATTAGAACTCTCCATCAAAGCTTAGAGGAAGATCAAATGGCAAGAGTAACAATAGAAGACTGCCTGGAAAAGGTAACAGATCGTTTTTCGTTGGCCGTTGCAGCATCAAAACGCACGAAACAGCTTATTAAAGGGGCTGATCCGCTGTCCAAGAGAAAAGAAAACAAGTCAGTGGTAACATCCCTTAGAGAACTCGCCGAAGGTAAAATCAGAGTGCACGAAAAATCATGACAAAAAGGGATTACTACGAGGTTCTCTGCGTTTCCAAATCTGCCTCGCCTGACGAGATCAAAAAGGCCTACAGGAAACTTGCCCTGAAATACCATCCGGACAGAAATCCGGGGGATAAAGAGGCAGAGTCCAGCTTCAAGGAGGCAGCCGAGGCCTATGAAGTACTCAGAGATACGCAGAAAAAACAGATATATGACCAGTATGGACACGAAGGCCTTAATGGTACCGGCTTCAGTGGATTCTCCGATTTTGACGACATCTTCAGCAGCTTCGGTGATATATTCGGCGATATGTTCGGTTTTTCATCAGGCAGGGGCGGTCACCGCAGGAGACCAAGTAAAGGCTCCGACCTCAGGTATGATACCAGCATAACCCTGGAGCAGGCAGCCAAAGGTACGGAGATAGATCTTGAGATACCGAAGACAGAGGTCTGCGAAAGCTGCAACGGCACAGGGGCCGAACCAGGCACGTCACCCGAAAGGTGCAGTGCCTGCGGGGGCAAGGGCCAGCTGTACCGGTCACAGGGCTTCTTCACTATAAGCACCACCTGTCATGTATGCAAAGGTACCGGGCAGGTAATAAAGAAACCGTGCAAAAAATGTAGGGGCCAGGGCACTACTGTCCGTAAAAAACAGATCAAGGTCAAGATCCCACCCGGGGTAGACACCGGTGCCACCATGCGTGTAACAGGCGAAGGCGAAGCAGGTGAACTCGGAGGACCATCCGGTGATCTATATGTGTTTATCGATGTAAAACAGCACGAAATATTCAAAAGACTTGGAGACGACCTGTACGTTGAGATGCCCGTATCCTTTGTGCAGGCATGCCTCGGCACGACCATAAAGGTCCCCACCCTTGACGAAGATCAGGAACTCCGCATCAAACCCGGCACTCAGCCCGGAGATATATATACTATAAAGGACCAGGGCATACGGCACTTAAGAGGCGGCAGCAAGGGTTCGTTGAAGGTAGGTATCATAGTTGAGATCCCGAAGAAACTCACCAGAGAGCAGGAGGAGCTCCTAAGAAAATTCGCTGAAATCAACGACGATGAGATCAGGGAATCATCAAAGGCCAAAAAGCTGTTCAACCTGTTCTGATCGATGTCTTAGGTTTTAAGTGTCAGGTTTTTTATATACCTATGTACATGCAGGTGATCAATGGTCAGTCATCGTTGCCCTTGATGACGCTGGCGGGATTGGTACGGAGCTTTTCCACCTTTGATGTGAATTCCTGTGTGGGTTTGATGCCTGATTTTCTCAGCATATGCTCCGCATGCAGGCCGATATTGCGGTTATCCTTGTAAAAGCTGTCCGATTTGGTGGCATTCGGGTCGTATTGCGAGATACGCTCAGCATGAGACTGGTGATAATTCACCCTCGATATGATCTTCACAACGTCTTTTGATCCGCAGTGATCACACACTATATCTCCAGGGATATCATAACCATTCACAAGGACAGTCTTTATCGTCTGGCAGGAGACACATTTAAATTCATATATGGGCATCAGCTCATCAACCGTTCTTAAAATAATAAAGGACCCTGCTTAACCTGCAGGGCCCTTGTCTGTCCGGAAACCCGGTCTTACTTGTTCACTTCCTCGAACTCGGCGTCCACAACATCTTCATTGGACGACGCGTCAGGCCCTCCGGCCTCTCCGGAACCGGGCGCCTGGGTAAAGGCCTCAGCTCCACCGTCCTCTGCGGCCGAAGCATAGATAACCTCGGCCAGCTTATGAGATGCCCTGGTGAGTGCATCGATATTCCTGTTTATCTGTTCGACATCCTCACCCTTGATCGTCTGTTTCAGGTCGGACAGTGCATTTTCTATACTGGCCCTTGTCTGGGCATCCACCTTATCCCCATGCTCCTGAAGGGTCTTTTCGGTAGTGTATATCATGCTGTCTGCCCTATTTTTCGCCTCAACAATGCCCTGTCGCCTCTTGTCCTCGGATTCGTGATCCTCGGCCTCTCTTACCATCTTGTTGATATCATCCTCACTCAGACCCGACGAACTCGTTATACGTATGGACTGTTCCTTGCCGGTGGCTTTGTCCTTTGCAGAGACATGCAAGATACCATTCGCGTCTATATCAAAGCTCACCTCTATCTGCGGTATACCCCTCGGTGACGGAGGAATCCCAACAAGATCGAACTGGCCGAGGAGCTTATTATCTCCGGCCATGGGCCTCTCCCCCTGGAATACACGAATCGTCACAGCATTCTGGTTGTCTTCCGCCGTGGAAAAGACCTGGGTCTTTTTTGTCGGTATAGTCGTATTGCGCTCTATAATCTTGGTAAACACCCCGCCCAAGGTCTCTATGCCGAGTGAAAGAGGGGTAACGTCAAGTAAAAGTACATCCTTCACCTCTCCGCCGAGCACACCGCCCTGAATCGCAGCACCTACAGCAACAACCTCATCGGGGTTAACCCCTTTGTTAGGCTCTTTACCGAATATCTCCTTTACTTTCTGCTGCACCTTAGGCATCCTGGACTGGCCGCCCACCAAAATAACCTCGTCGATTTCTTCAGAACTCATTCCGGCATCAGCAATCGCCTTTCTACAGGGTGATTCCAGCTTGGCAATGATGTCCTCTACAAGGGATTCCAGCTTGGCCCTGGTCAGCTTCATGTTCATATGCTTCGGCCCGCTCTGGTCAGCAGTTATAAACGGGAGGTTCACCTCTGTCTCCATCATGCTTGTCAGTTCGTGCTTGGCCCTTTCCGCAGCCTCTTTCAAACGCTGCAGCGCCATGCGGTCCTTGCTCAGATCAACACCCGTCTCCTTCTTGAACTCACTGACAAGATAGTTCATGATACGGTTGTCAAAATCCTCGCCGCCCAGGTGGGTATCGCCATTTGTCGATTTCACCTCGAATACGCCATCACCTATCTCGAGGATGGATATATCGAATGTACCTCCGCCGAGATCGAATACCGCAACCTTTTCCTCCTTCTTCCGGTCAAGGCCATATGCAAGGGCGGCAGCGGTCGGTTCGTTGATTATCCTCTTCACATCAAAACCGGCTATCCTGCCGGCGTCTTTTGTTGCCTGTCTCTGTGAGTCATTAAAATATGCCGGGACCGTTATAACAGCCTCTTCTATCTTTTCCCCAAGATATGCCTCGGCATCCATCTTGAGCTTCTGCAAGACCATGGCCGATATCTCGGGAGCGGCATATTTTCGTCCTTCCACGTTTATAGCCGCATCACTGTTATCCGCCTTTACGATCTTGAAGGGCATTATATCTACGTCCTTCTGGACCTCGTTATCCTGGAACTTTCTCCCGATTAAACGCTTTATAGCATATAATGTATTCTCAGAGTTGGTTATGGCCTGACGCCTTGCGACCTGCCCTACCAATCTTTCTCCGCTGCTGGTAAATGCAACAACCGATGGAGTAGTCCGGGCACCTTCGACATTTGCAACAACCTTTGGCTCTCCCGCCTCCATAATGGCCATACAGGAATTGGTAGTACCAAGATCAATTCCTATTATCTTTCCCATATAATGTTCCTCCTTCTTATTTTCTCCTCTTAGCCGGACACTGTTACCTTTGCCGGTCTCAGGACTCTTTCACTAATCATAAAACCCTTTTCTATCTCTCTTACTACCATACCCTGTTCCAGATCGTCCCTTTTCTCCTGCATCATTGCCTCATGATAATTAGGGTCAAATGCAGTGTTTAAAGATTCTATAGGTTCAACATTATTTTTTTTCAAGGTCTCGACAAACAATTTCTCGGTCATCCTCAACCCGTGGATGAAATCCTCATCATCCGGATGGAGTTCAATTGCCGTGGATATGGCCTTTTCTATGGCATCATAGACCTGCAGAAAATCCTTTAAAAGCGTTTCATTTGAATACCTTATGAGATCCTGGCGATCCCTCTGATGCCTTTTCTTCAGATTCTCCATCTCTGCATAAGTACGCATATACTTATCCTTAAATTCATCCATCTGGGCCTTTAAATCATTTTGCTGATCGTCAATCACTTTCGTCACATCCTCATTAATAGAAGAACCCTGTTCCTTTTCGACTGCATCTTCGACCTGATCTGTTGGGTTGTTTATAACCTGATCATCCATCCTATAAATCCTCCAGTAAATCGCTGATAGCCCTTGCCATATATCCTACAAGGGGAATTACTCTGGAATAATCCATCCGTATCGGCCCGATAACACCCAGGGAGCCGACCGGGACATCGTTCCTGCAATAGCCGCTTGCAACCATGCTGAAATCACCCATACCCGCAGTTTCCAGATCTTCCCCGAGAAAAACCTTTACCCCGGGTATCTCCAGGACCCTGTTGAGGATACCTACCATACGCCCCTTGTCCTCAAAGGCACTTACAATATCCCTGAGTTTATCAAGATCTGCCAACTCCGGGCTATTGAAAACCCTTTCTTTGCCCTGAATATAGATATCGGGCACATCATCCACCGTATCGAGGGCTGTCATTCCGAGATTAATGGCCTGTCTTACAAGAGAGTCAAACTCGGCCTTTTCGCTCGTCATCTGCTTGAGCAGCATATCCCTCATTTCGTGTATGGAAAGATCTGCATATGAGTCATTCAAATAATTGGAGTATCCGCTAAGCCTCTCCTGAGTGATATTATCCCCATGAACTATGTGGTTATATACCATCCCTGTCCTGCTGACCAGAATAACGAGTATCCTGGTCTCATCCAGCCTTACAAAGTCTATGCGTTTGAACAGGATGGTATCTGTACTGGGAAAAATAATGATCGATGCGTTATGGGATATCTGGGAAAGAAGGCATGAGGCCTCTCTCAGGGAACTCATCAAATTACCCTGTGTCTTTGCCAGATGCCTGGATATCATAGACTTGTCGCTCTTCGACAGCTTTTTTATCTCTATGGTATCGTTAAGGTAATACCTGAAACCCTCAGGAGTCGGGATCCTGCCGGCTGATACGTGAGGCTGATATAGCAGCCCCATATCCTCAAGATCGGCCATGACATTTCTAACTGTTGCGGCAGAGATGGTCTGAACGTATTTACGGGACACAAGCCTAGATCCAACCGGTTCACCGGTAGATACGTATTCTTGTATTATAGCACTTAATATGCTTTTATCTCGATCTGTTAGATCATACATCCAATTATCCTTTAGCACTCAACAGGCTCAACTGCTAACAAGCCTTATATAGATATTCTCACCTATGATGTCAATATCCAAACTTTTCACAGATAAATGTGCGCCAAACCCCTATGGACAACAGAGATCCAAAGATTACCGAATGATCTATACGTCACATTACCCTATAAAATTATAAACTTTTTTCATATGGAAATATCTGGTCAAAAAACCCATGATCTGGTATTAACTCTACATAGCACGCTTAATCATAAAATAGGTTTTATACAGGGGGCATAGAGGCGGTTGATGAAGGAGAAGGTAGAAGCATTTCTCAGACAGAGCGTCCAGGGACTTATGGACAACGGAGAAGTCCCCAGGATAGATAATGAATATATTACGGTAAGCATACCTCAAAATAGGCAGTTCGGTGATTTTGCGACAAATATAGCCATGGTCATGGCATCGATGGCCAAAAGGTCGCCCAGAGAGGTAGCAGCAACAATAAAGACTGCGCTAAGCATCCATAACGACTTCTTTGACAGGATCGATATCGCGGGACCGGGATTCATAAACTTTTTTATTCAACCTGCCGTATGGGTTGATATACTCAAAGATGTTCATGAGATGAAAGGTTCCTATGGAAACAGCACCCACGGCAGGGGTAAAAAGGTGCAGGTGGAATTCGTCAGCGCCAACCCGACCGGACCATTGCATGTAGGTCACGGCAGGGGAGCGGCCGTAGGAGACACGCTGGCAAGGATCCTCTCATCCACAGGTTTTGAGGTCGAAAAGGAATACTATATCAACGACGTCGGCAATCAGATGAACACGCTCGGGAGATCCGTATTGTTCCACTACAGGCAGATACTGGGCGTCGATGGCAATTTTCCTGAAGACGGCTACAAAGGCGAGTACATAAAGGACATCGCCCAGGACCTAAACGCCGACCTCGGCAATGCCCTGCTAGGCGAAGATGAAATCGCGGCGGTTCAAAAATGCAGGGAATATGCCTCAAAGAAAATCCTGCAGGGCATAAAAGACGACCTTGAACTCTTCAATATCCGCTTCGACCGATGGTTCAGCGAAGCCAACCTGTATAAAGACAACAGGGTAAACGACACCTTGGAATATATGGAAAAAAAGGGACTTATCTATGAGGAAGACGGGGCGCTATGGTTCAGGACCTCCCGGTTCGGAGACGAAAAGGACCGGGTCCTTAAAAAACAAGACGGATCATTCACCTATTTTGCTCCCGACATCGCATATCACAAAAACAAGCTCGACAGGGGCTTTGAGCAGATAATAGATATCTGGGGAGCTGATCATCACGGCTATGTCCCGAGGATGAAGGCCGCCATAGAGGCATTGGGGGCCGGCAAAGATTCCTTCGAGGCACTGCTTATACAGCTCGTATCGCTTGTAAGAAACCACAAACCCGTACAGATGTCCACAAGGGCGGGTGAGTTTGTAACCCTGAAGGAAATCATCGATGAGGTAGGGACCGATGTCGGAAGATATTTCTTCCTCATGCGCAAATGCGATTCGCAACTGGTTTTCGACCTTGATCTGGCAAAGAAAAAAAGCGATGAAAATCCTGTCTATTATATTCAATACGCACATGCACGTATATGTTCTATTATCAGAAACGCATCCGAACAAGACGCACATGTCGATATCCATACGTCGGACACAGGCATTCTATCAGAGGGAGAAGACCTTGAACTAATAAAGATGGTGGCCGCCTACCCTGATGTATTGATCTCGAGCGCGGACAATCTTGAACCGCATAGAATCGCTTTTTATCTTCTAGATCTTGCAAGTTCTTTCCATAAGTTTTATAATAAGAATAGGGTGATAACGGAGGATAAGGCACTAACGTCAGCCAGATTGGTCCTTATCGATGCAGTGCGGCAGGTTATAGCAAATGGGTTAGATCTTATGGGGATTAAAGCCCCGGAAAGCATGTAGGGGATATATGGCAAGAAAAACTTCAAGCGATAAAAAACAGTCATTGCCAAAAAATATTGCGCTATTCTTTCTATCTCTGGGACTTCTTGCAGGGGCCAGCATCATGTTTTCAACCATGAACGGACAATTTGATATACACATGGTCCCCTTTTTACACAATGGTGACGAGATAGCGTCAAGGGGTGGCGAAAAACCCGCAGTACAAAACACTCCTCACACCCAGAAAAGCTCTATGACCCCCTTTGAATACACGTTTTATGACATATTATACCGCCATGGCAAAAACGAGCCCATTGCTCAGGGCCGTTTCAGCATCCAGATAGCGGCCTTCAAGACATCTGACCGAGCACTAAGTTACGCTGATACTATAAAAAAGAAGAGAAATATCACGTGTCGCATCGACAAGAAGGGACAATGGTCATACGTGAGATGGGGGAGCTTCAACTCACGCGATGCAGCGGAAAGGTATATCAAGAACCTCTCAAAAAAACTCAAAGTTGAATGTATGGTGGTAAATATGTAATGGTTATCCATATAGTCGGAGCACGGCCACAGTTCATAAAGCTTGCACCGATAGTCAAGGCATTCAGGGACATAGACATCTCCTTCAAGGTAATCCATACAGGCCAGCATTATGATTACAACATGTCTGATCTGCATTTCAAGACACTCGGCCTGGTTGAACCTGAATACAACCTCGATATCGGATCATCCAGCCATGCAAAACAGACGGCAAGGATGCTGGAGGACATCGAAGATGTACTGAACAAAGAAAAGCCCTGCCTTGTCATGGTGTATGGTGACACCAACTCCACCCTTTCAGGCGCCCTGTGCGCGGCCAAGCTGAACATACCGATAGCCCATGTCGAGGCTGGGGTTCGAAGCTTTGACATGCATATGCCGGAAGAGATAAACAGACTCTTGACCGATCGAGTCTCTACATTTCACTTCTGTCCGACAGACAATGCCGTAGGGCTTCTTAAAAAGGAGGGGATCAATGGCATATTCACGGGCGATGTCATGTACGACGCCCTGCTAGACATTTCTATCCCTGACACCTCTAATACATACCCCCACCCATTTATCCTCACCACGATACACAGGGCCGAAAACACGGACAACATAGATAGATTCACTGAAATATGGAACGGACTGAAGCTCCTTTCCAAGGATATCAGGATAATCTTTCCGGCACACCCCCGGACAAGGAATATGTATAAGGATATCCTATCTCGCAACGACCATACAATCACCATTACAGATCCGGTCAGCTACCTTGAGATGATCTCCATGATCAAGGATGCCTCATGCATGATCACCGACTCTGGCGGGGTTCAAAAAGAGGCCTTCCTTTTAAAGACACCTTGCATTACCGTAAGGGATACAACCGAATGGCCCGAGACAATAGATGCAGGTGCAAACTGTCTGGTACCTACAGATGCAAACAGGATCTATCTGAAGACAAAAGATATGACAAACGCCATGATAAACCTCGAAAAAAATCCCTTTGGGGATGGAAAGGCAAGTCATCATATTGCAAAATTTATAAAAGATCGGTTTTAAAATTCTATTTAATTGATCATATCTGTAAGGGAGGTATTAATTATGATGAGACCCGCAGGTAAGATAATCTTGAAGGAACTCCTCACCAGGGCTGAAAAAGCGGTTTCAAACAATGACAAGCATGGGGCGATAAGCCTCTTCGAGCAGTGTATCGAGGGATATCTTGATGAGCATATGGGAGAAAAGGCCCTCGCCGTTGCAAAGCATGAAAAGACCCTGATCGGACCTATACCAAAGGTACAGGCACATCTTATAAGGCTTTACCTTTCTCTGGGCCTTAGCGGTGACGCAAGAAAAGAATATGAGGAGTGTTCAAACAGTCTGGACAAGGATAATCTTCCGATTTTCAAAGACCTTGACCAGGGCGAATTCACCTCTCTGATGAGCATCATGGATATCCTGGACATCCCCAAAGGCAGGGCCGTTATCCAACAACACGAAAAGGGAGAGGACATCTACATCGTCCTTTCAGGAAAGTTCGATGTGATAAGGGGATTAAAACGCATAACCACAATGGACAAAGGTGATATATTCGGAGAACTCGGGTTCTTTTATCACCAGAAACGATCCGCCACAATACGCTCACAAACACCTGGAAGACTAATCGGTTTCAATGCGTCTGATCTGCGCGATATCAGCTCCGGGCACCCTTCCATAAAAGACGCCCTTGACCTCCACTACACAAAACGCGTTCTGAAAAAGACGATCGAGGATCTGGGGCCTTTTTCACTCGTAGACCTCACAAAAGATAGTATTGCCTGCGAATACTATACAAAGGGAGAGGATATCCCCATTGACAGGATGGAGGACATCGCCGTTGTAAAGCACGGCATCCTTGAGGTCAATTACCATGATAAAGGCCCTGCCCAAAAAAAGTTCTTCAGGCCCGGCAGTATAATAAAGGATTACACAGGATCTTTAAAGGCATGGAGCGATTGCGAACTGCTGAAGGTCCGCATAGACCTTTTCGGAAAAAGGAATCCATAGCCCGCTGTTGTCTTCAAGCCATCAATCCAGAGGCACAGGCCATTACAATCCCTGCAGCTACAGCCACATTAAGAGATTCTGTAGACCCTTTCATAGGTATGTACACGCTGCTATGAGACATGTCCATGATCTCATCACTCACACCCATGCCCTCCTGCCCCATACATATCGCAACTTTTCCTGTTAAAGTACCAGGGCTTATGGTCGTTTCTCCCCTGGAGGCCATGCTGACTATCCTGTGAGGGATTTCTATCAGCCTTTGTGGGGATATCTGCACTATCTTGATACCGAGGCATGATCCCATAGAGGCCCTGATCGCTTTAGATGAAAAAGGGGAGGCAGTTCCACTCAGGACGATGACTGCCTGAAAGCCAAAGGCCTCGGCAGTGCGCACTATTGTCCCCACATTTCCTGGGTCCTGCAGCCTGTCGAGGATAATGATCTTTTCGTATTCTAAAATATCGGACAGATCAGCCCAGGGCATGTCAAAAAAGGCCAGTACCCCCTGGGGGCTGATCGTATCCGCGATCCTGCAGAACAGTTCTTTTGAAATAATCATGTGCGGGATATCATCGAGCTGAAGAATTGAACACTGTTCGGGGGTTGAAACTGCCATCCTTGGCCTTATACCCCGCGAAAGTGCGTCCACTATCAGTCTTTTGCCCTCTAGGCACATGATCGACTTGTCTTTCTTTGTCCGTATCAGCGATTTAAAGGCCGGGTTATGTCTGCTGGTGATAATATCCATGGCCATTCTTTTAAGCACCGAACCTTCAACTTTCCTTTCGAGTATAACCTGCTTTACCTACGTCATCTTCTTTACAAAAGGGCTCAAAAGATCAATGGGTAACGGTATCAAGGTGTTTGTTGACCCCTCGGAGGAGATCTCTCTTATGGTCTGCAGGAATCTGAGCTGAAGGGCTATGGGCTCCTGTGATATGATCTCGGCCGCTTCATAGAGCTTCTGGGCTGCCTGGTATTCCCCCTCGGAATTGATGACCTTTGCCCTGCGCTCTCTCTCTGCCTCGGCCTGCTTGGCCATAGCCCTCTGCATCTCTTCAGGAAGATCTATGTGTTTGAGTTCGACAGCAGACACCTTGATGCCCCATGGATCGGTCTGTCTATCAAGGATGCTCTGGATATGGGCGCTTACCTCCTCCCTCTTCGAGAGAAGTTCATCCAGTTCGGCCTGTCCGCAAACCGATCGCAGGGTGGTCTGGGAGAGTTGGCTCGTTGCATAGAGATAATTCTCCACCTCTATCACCGATTTCAAGGGATTTATCACCCTGAAGTATATAACCGCGTTAACCTTTACGGTCACATTATCCTTGGTAATAACGTCCTGGGGAGGGACATCCTGCACTATGGTCCGAAGGCTTATCCGAACATAGCGGTCGATCAGCGGTACGATGATGATGATACCCGGCCCCTTGGGGGTCTCAAGGACGCGCCCGAGCCTGAACACTACCGCCCTCTCATATTCGTTCAGGATTTTGATTGCCGACAAAAGAAAGAGCAACACCAACACAACAATCGCTATAATCGCATACATCCCCATACTACACCTCCTGTTTTTTTAAGGATTCACTCCTATCTTACCTGCATCACTCATGGCAATATTCAATGACGTATCATCCAGCATTGCAAGCCTCTTCGCCGATATCTTTCTGAACTCCGTCAGGGCATTCCCCTTCAACGGCGGTCCTGTTACCTGCTTGAGCTTTAGGGGGTTGAGAAATTTCTTATTCAGTCTTACCCGAAAATCGAGATGCGGCCCTGTTGAATGACCTGTAGAACCCACATAACCGATCACCTGGCCCTGATCGACCCTGATGCCTTTTCTTAGCCCCCTGGCAAATCTCGACAGATGACCGTAATAGGTCACATAACCGTTACTGTGCTTTATACGTATGGCATTGCCGAATCCGTTCGACCACCCTTTGAAGAGGACCTTGCCGTCTCCAAGTGCAACGATAGGGGTGCCGGTGGGTGCTGCATAATCAACGCCGAGATGAGGCCTTACCACGTGAAAGATCGGGTGCATACGCTTATAGGTAAACCCGGAGGATATACGCCTGTAATTGAGCGGTGCCTTCAGGAAAAGCTTTCTGATTGCCCCCCCCTTATCATCATAATATCCCTTTGTTCCTTTTCCGTTATCGTAATAAACAGCTACGTGTTCATCCCCCTGATTAACAAACCTTGCGGCGAGCACCCTTCCATAACCCTTGAACTGGTCTTTTACGAAATACTTCTCGTAAAGGACCGTGTATGTATCCCCGGTTCGAATATCGATAAAAAAGTTTATGTCCCAGGCAAAGATGTCGGTAAGCTCCATCACCACCTCAGGGGAAAGCCCGGCATGTACAGCGGATTCATAAAGGCTGCTGGCAATAGCGCCGTCTGCCCTTTCATACCGAACATCCACGTCGAATGTCTGACGGCCGGCCTTGAACACACCATCTCCGGGGATGATATCAAGCAGGTTTAGGGCATCGATCTCATAGGTAAGGCGTGCGAGTCTTTCAGGCGTTTGTTCGGTAACCCATACACTCAGTTTCTGGCCCGGGGCAATATCCGACAGATTATACTCCCTTTTTACGGACCTTATAAGCGTGTCTATCTGGTAGTCACATACACCGCAACTATGCAGGAGGCTGTATATGGAATCGCCCTTTTTCAGTTTAAAATCAAATTGCTTCAATGGGCCGTCATAGTCTGCATGCAGTATACGCTCGACCTTGAGTATGGATGCAGATACCCCTTCTGAACTGACAGCAACCACAAGTTCCTCGACATCCGAAATAGCGTACTCCAGGCCTTTTAAATCCTGGTTGTCGGGAGAGAATATCAGAACAAGACCGTGGCCCGGCAGCATCCTGGATAGGTCGAACACGCCCTTGACCGATTTATGGATATCATATGCCTGAGTTTGTGATATGCCGCTTCCCATCATTATCTTGAAAAAGGAGTCGCCCTTGTCTATTGTGGTGTTCTTTCGTATCGGCGCCAGAGAGACCTGTCCTACTTCGACTATCTCCGTATATTCTCCGTCCGCTTCGACGACATGCTCGGGTTCAATGCATTCCTCGACCTCTTCGGTATATACTGTATCTTGCCTGCTAACAAACCAGACAGTCCCGGCGATGATTACTACCACGCATGCAAAAACACTCAATGCCAGCGAAAAATTTATATTTTTTATGTTCATGAACAATGTTTTATAAAAGGAATACCTTGATATATCAAGCAAGTTCTGATTTTATCTTTTTGTGTATGTTTTCATTGCCGATATCCATATAAGACCGGGGAACAAAGAAGACGTCGACAGGTTTGTGGCCTGGGCAGATCATATCCGGGGTAAGGCTTCAGCGGTCTATATCTTGGGAGACCTCTTCGACTACTGGTACACCGGGCTTGAATCAAGACTGCTGCCGGTACTAGAGGCGCTCAGCCACCCTGACATACACATACTGCCCGGAAACCGTGACTTCCTGCTGAAAAACTTCCGCGCAAATTCCATGAATATCATTGATAAGGAAGAATACCGCCAACGATTATTCGACAAGGAAGTACTTATCGCGCACGGTCACACACTTACAGATGCGGATTTGGGATTCAGGATCCTACACCGCCTCGGCTGGCCTGCCCTGAGGCTTCTGGACAGGGTTCTTCCTGTCTCAGCCAAGGACAGATGTGCTCGTTTAATGGTCAAATCTTCTTCTGTCATACGACCGCCTCATACGCAAATAACCGAAGATATAGCAAGTATAAAACAAGTCGATCTCGTAATATGCGGACACCTGCACAGGTATCAAAGGCTAGGCGGCCTGATTGTCCTTCCAGCATTTTTTGACACACGACAATGGATGACCTGGGATGATAACGGCATGGTTTTCCATTCGTGGCGGTGACCCTAAACACACAATCAGTGTCGAAGCGTATATAATCCTGACACAAACATGGTTTTGCGAACCTAATTCCGCATCCAACCATAAAGTATTCTCTCTAATACTCCGAGGTTATATCTATGGAGGAAACCGTTTGATTCGATTATCTCAAAAAATACGTGCACCTGCTGAGATATATGCTGCCGGAGATATAATACCGGTAATTATTGAGAAAAGGGATCGGGACACAATTTATGCACCTGCTTAGAGACCTCTCTATAAAATTCAAGCTCACAGCCATTATCATGCTGATAAGCGGCATCGTCCTATTTTCTTCCTTTGCAGCATTCATAACAACAGACCTTGTACTGCTGAGACGTGCCATGATAAAAAATGTCTCAACAAGGGCCGATCTCATGGGCACCCACTGCACGGCCGCGTTGATCTTCAATGATCAGGATGATGCAAAGGATATCCTTGAGGCACTCTCGACAGATCCTAACATTACACAGGCCTTTCTCTACACAAACAACCCTTCATTGTTTGCAAGCTACTACAAAGACAAAGGGGATTCGTCCAACACCGTCCTCGGGCCGAGGGAGATATCCAACATAATGATATCAGGACCCTCAAGACAGGGCTATTTCTTCAAGGAAGGACACCTCAACCTGTTCAAAGAGATCGTCCTGGACAAGGAAACCATAGGCACACTCTATATACGGTCGACCCTGGAAGAGTTCTATTCCCGTATGAGACTATATACCGGCATAGGGGCAATCATCCTACTAGCATCCATCTTTCTGGCATACCTGCTATCTGCAAGGCTTCAGCACGTAATCTCGGAACCGATCCTGAAACTCGCCGACACCATGAACCTTGTGTCTGATAAAAAGGCATATTCTCTAAGGGCTGAAAAAAAGAGCAATGATGAACTTGGTGTACTTATAGACGGATTCAATGAGATGCTATCTCTTATCCAGATCCGCGATGAAGAGCTGGAGAAACACAGCAATCATCTCGAAAAGATCGTGGATGTGCGAACATCCGAACTCTCCAAGATCAACAGGGAACTCGAAAAAACGGTCTCAGAACTCAAAAGCGCCAGGAAGGCGGCCGAACAGGCGCAAAAGATGGAGGCCATAGGGACGTTAGCCGGAGGCGTGGCCCACGACCTTAACAACATCCTTGCAGGGCTTGTCGGATATCCTCAAATCCTGCTCATGAAGATAGCTGAAGACAGCCCATTAAAAAAACCTATAATGACCATGCAGAAATCCGGGGAAAAGGCGGCGGCCGTTGTCCAGGACCTCCTGACCCTTGCCCGCAGGGGCGTCTCTGTCTCAGAGGTTATAAACCTCAGCGACATAGTCAATGAATACTTGAAAAGTCCTGAATACGACGCCTTGGAAACATACCACTCGAACGTCCATTTAGAGGCAAATCTTGACCCGCACCTCTTGAATATAGTGGGATCGCCGGTCCACCTGTCCAAGACACTTATGAACCTGATATCAAATGCTGCCGAGTCTATGCCTGACGGCGGCAATGTGATCCTAACACTGGACAACAGGTATCTGCACAAACCGATACAGGGCTATGATACTGTAAAGGAAGGCGATTATGTAGCGCTGGCTGTCTCCGATACGGGAATCGGCATCTCCCCGGATGACAGGGAGAGGATATTCGAGCCTTTCTACACCAAAAAGGTCATGGGAAGGAGCGGAACAGGTCTCGGCATGGCGGTCGTTTTAGGGACAATACAGGATCATCAGGGATATATCGAGGTGTTGAGTAAAATGGATGAAGGCACATCGTTTATACTGTACTTTCCTGCAACCCGACAGGATCTCTCAATAGACAACTCCGACGGATCTATTGAAGAGTATATGGGCCGAGGGGAGAGCATCCTGGTCGTGGATGACGTGGAAGAACAGAGGATAACCGCCTCTGCCATGCTGAAAGGGCTGGGTTATGAGGTATCCACAGTATCCAGCGGCGAAAAGGCCATAGAATTTGTCAAGAATCATCACGTGGATCTGCTGCTTCTCGATATGATAATGGATCCCGGCATAGACGGCCTGGAGACCTTTAAAAGGATTGCCACGGTATATCCCGCACAAAAGGCCATCATAGCGAGCGGATTTACCGAGACAGAACGAGTCAAAGAGGCCCTGAAGATAGGCGTGGGATCTTACGTCAAAAAACCGTATCTCCTACAGGCAATAGGTGTTGCTGTCAAAAAGGAGCTTCTTAAAAAGACCTAGACATCCGGGCGGCATTATTACACACGAGGAATTACCCTGTTATCACTATCTTTGTAAGTATGGGCATAGCGATGAATGCGCCCATAGAACTGCCTGTATTTGCAAAGATAACCACAAGGAGTATCCTGGTAATGGGGTTCGACCAGAACTCCTTGACAGATGCGATGTCTTGCAACGATTCAAAATCAGACACCCTCGGTTTTTTCAGATATGCCTCGCTGAGCCCTGCAAACCACCCTGCGGCCAGCGTAGGATTCAACGATGTTATCGGTGAGGCAAGCGCTGCCACAAGTATGGTTAACGGGTGGCCGAATGCCAGCATTGCCCCTATGGCTGCAAAAAATGCATTGCTCAAAAGCCACCATTTGAGCATCTCATAGCCCTGATCAGAGCCCCCGAAAAAAAACCCGGAAGTCACAAGCACAAGGATTATTATGGGTATAACCCATTTCCATATCCCCTTTTTCTTTACCGGCACATCTTCGAGCATACCGATATCTTCAATGGGGTCTTGCATATGCCTTATAAGACCTTCCATATGCCCTGCCCCGACAACGGCCAGGACCTTCTTGCCTTTGATGTCTGAAATCTTTTTGGCCATATATTCATCCCGCTCATCGATAAGCACCTTCTTTACCGTGGGGGCTGTCTTTGCCATCTCTTCTACCGCGGCTGTCAGGACATCCTTTTCCTTAAGCTTTTCTATCTCATCTTCATTCAGGTCATCTACTGCAAAAATGGATATTAGTGAGGTGAAGATCAGCTTTATCTTTTCCCATAAACTGAGGCTGCGCCATGCCCTTTGCAGGGTTATCTGAACAGACCTGTCAACAAGGGAAACCGGTATATCCATGCCCTCGGCCTGTTCCATGGCTGCCCTCATCTCATCACCCGGTCTAACCCCTATCTTGGCACCGAGTCGTTTCTGGAATGAAGCCATTACCAGGTTCGCAAATAAAAAGGCGGACTTCTTCTCCTTTATGATCTTTATAATATCGGTATCCTGCCACCTTTTCGGATTCTTGATCACATCGTATCTATTCTGGCAGAGCTCTACGGCGACCGTATCGGGCTGATGCTCCCTGATGGATGTCTCTACCTCTTCTATAGATGTCTTTGAGACATGGGCTGTCCCTACTAGGATAATATCCTTATCTGCGAGATGTACTAATTCAGTCGGCATGGGAAATCTCTATATATGGTAAGTGGTCTAGAGGTCAAGCCAAGACTCGATATCTAGCCTGTCGCGCTCATCAACAGGTATGCATCTATGAAATCAACCAATTCTCCGTCAAGGACCGCATCAACATTCCCGGATTCCATATTGGTCCTATGATCCTTCACCATCTGGTACGGCTGAAGGATGTACGAACGTATCTGGGATCCCCAGGTGATCTCCTTCTTACCCTTGTGGTATTCATTCATACGCTCCTTGTGCTTTTCCTCCTCGAGCTCATAGAGCTTCGATGCAAGCAGTTTCATGGCAAAGGCCTTGTTCTTGTGCTGTGACCTCTCGTTCTGGCACTGTACGACAATGCCTGTAGAAAGGTGCGTTATCCTTACCGCGGAATCCGTCTTGTTGACATGCTGGCCACCATGACCTGATGCCCTGTATGTATCGATCCTCAGATCCTTTTCCTCTATACCGATATCTATGCTCTGATCCACCTCTGGCGTGACCATTACAGATGCAAAGGATGTGTGCCTGCGTTTATTGGAGTCAAAAGGCGATATCCTAACCAGGCGGTGGACCCCTGTCTCGCCTTTAAGGTACCCGAAGGCCCACTGGCCTGTTATCTCTATAGTGACACTCTTGATGCCCGCTGCCTCGTCGGAGAGGATATCTATGATCCTCGACCTGAATGCATTGCCTTCGGCCCACCTCAGATACATCCTCAGAAGCATCTCGGCCCAATCCTGTGCTTCGAGGCCTCCCGCTCCGGCGTGGATCTCCAAAAACGCGCCCTTTGCATCATCACGCCCTGAAAGAAAATGCGCCTTTTCAGCCGTATTGATCTGATGCTTGAGGTCCTTGAGGGTATCCCTGATATCTGCTGATACCGCACCCTCGTCCTCTTTTGCAAGATCCATCAACACATGGAGGTCTTCCCACAGCCTCTGCATCCTGCCCCAGCTTGATAATATGTTATCTATCCTGGACTTTTCCGACTGCAGATCTCTTGTCTTGGCTGAATCCTTCCAGGTTTCCGGTTTTGAGAGCTGGTAATCGATCTCTTCGAGTCTAACTGTTCTTTCAGCTACCTCAAAGATAACCTCTGACGTTTTCATATTTCTCGCGTACGAGTTCTATCTGTGTTTGATAATCATCCAACATGGTCAGGCCTTAACATCGCGCCGACGAGAAGTCAATGCCGCAATTACAGCGACAAAGGACCACAGGTAGGCAAGGACCGGCCCATAGCTCGTATAAAAGGTTATATAATCCTCTTTGGTTATGGTGCGAACCATGACCCCTTCCTGCAAAAGCCCTATCTCGGATACAATCCTTCCCAGAGGATCGACAACAGCGGATATACCGTGATTGACCGAACGCAACAGATACCTCCTGTTCTCTACGGCCCTGAAGCAGGCAAATCTCAAGTGCTGAGCCGGGGTTGACCAGGTCTTGAACCATGCGTCATTAGACACATTGACCAGGTACCTGGCGCCCTGTTTGCACAGATGACGCGACATGTCATCAAACACGCTTTCAAAACATATCAGGATGCCGGATTCTCCTATAGGGGCAGGATCGGTTGCCTTGGAAAAATTGCCTACCCCTTTGGTGAGATTACCGAAAAACGGCTCGATCAGGCCTGCCAGCGGGAGGTATTCTCCAAAGGGCACGAGATGTACCTTGTCGTACGAGCCCTCGATCTTGCCCTTATGCACGAGCCATACCCGGTTATAATATTTCTCTTCTTCATAGGCAGGGCTTCCGATAAGGAACCTTACATCGTATTTCGAGGTCAGATTGACTATCTTCGATGTCGGTTCCCACTGTCGGAACAGAAAGAAATTGCAGGCGGTCTCCGACCAAATAACCATCCTGGCACCCTGTTCCACGGCAGAAGCGCTGAGCCTGCTATACATCTCTATGGTGGGCTCTACCATCTCGGGCAGCCATTTTTTCTCCTGCTCGATATTTACCTGGGCAATACCCACCTTGAGCTCATCCTTGTTCAGTTCATAGGTATCCATGCGCCAACCGCCCCATACAAGGGCTAAAGCAAGCAGCACAATCGTTATCGAAAGCGAATAGAGGTCTTTTTTCATTAACCTGTAGACCGAGACATTCATCATGAGTATAAGGCCGCTTATCAGATACACGCCCCCGAATTCGGCCACCTGTATCAATGCCTTGCATGAAAACTGCGAATGGCCGGCAAGGGCCCATGGAAAGCCTGAAAAGACAAAATTCGACCTTATCAGTTCAAGAAGTATCCATATGCCCGGCAGTATGAGGACGGAAAGCCCCGACCCCTTGATAAATCTGTTGGCTGCCCAGGAAAACACCGCAAAATACATCGACATATAGACCATCAGCAGCAGAAGCAGAAAACTCGCAGCAAAAAGGCTCATCTCTCCGTATATATCCATCACATACGCTATCCAATACAGGATACCCGCCCATGCGACAATACCGGTTAAGGCCCCGTATACAAGGGATTCCCTAGGGCCTGCATCTTCTATGGATAAAAACAGCGGGACAGCGAATACCCATGCACATATCCATAGGTCATACAAGGGAAAAGACAGCGCGTACAGAACCCCGCTTAAAAGCGCGAGCACGAGTCTTATCAAGAATCATTCCTCAAAGGGGCGTGCACCACAAGCTTGGATATCCTTTTTTTATCCGCGTCTGTTATCTCGAACAAGACACCATTATACTCAAGGGTCTCTCCCGCCTTTGGTATCCTTTGAAGCACAAAGGTTACGAATCCTGCTATGGTATCATACTTGCCGTCGGGGATATCGGCATCAAAGGCCTCCATGAATTCGTCTATGGGCATCTTTGGGTCGACATAATAAGCCCCGTCGCCCTTTTCAACAATGCATTCCTCTATCTGCTCGTCATCCTCACCAAGCATATCGCCCACGATCTCCTCTATCAGGTCTCCTATAGTGACCAGTCCATCGACATTTCCGTATTCATCAATGATAATGGCCAGTTTGGAATGCTTTTGCCTGAACTCCTTCAGGAGATCGATGAGCTTTTTTTTCTCGGGGATAAAATACGGCGGGTGCATCATCGCTTCTATGGTTATGTCCTCATCCGAAGATTTCCAGTATTTCAGCACATCCTTGGCATAGACCACGCCTACGATATTATCCATGTTATCTTCATATATGGGTATCCTAGAACAGCCCTTAGAGGTTATAACCTCTATGAGATCATCGATCGATGCCGATCTCTCCAATGATACTATATCCACCTTAGGGACCATTATCTCGCCAACGGTCGTATCCTTGAGCACTATGATGTTGTGGATCATGTCCCCCTGATCCCCGTCGATTATACCTTTTTCCTCCACATCATCGAGGATCTTTTCTATCTCTTGCTTTGTATCTACTTGAATATCCTCTTTTTTGAGTAGAAACCAAAGACGATGTAATAATGTTATCTTTTCCTGATTCTCATCATCACTACTTTCCAAACAATATCTCCTTTTTCAATAATCTCAATATAGTATGCAGTCTAACCCAATAGGAATAAACAGTCAATCCATGTATGCATGGTCTTGCCTGTTTTTCAAAACCCCTTATAGGCTATGATATTCGATCCGTGATCATGTTTTATGCGCACCATTGAATGCCTATTCATTCTGTGCTAAAGGGTCATGCAATCATAAATAAAGGGAGCAAACCAATGGGAGACTATACCTTTACAGGGAGCAAAAAATATGTGCTCGATAATGAACTCTCGAAGATAGTAAATGCAAGCATCAAACTGGAGATGCCCCTTCTGCTGAAGGGAGAACCCGGCACAGGCAAAACCCTGCTGGCCCATGCCATTGCGGAAAATCTCAATATGCCGCTGATCGTGCTCAACGTCAAATCCAGCATGAAGGCCGTTGAGGCACTCTATCAGTACGACACACTTACGCGTCTGAATGACAGCAGGTTCGGTGATTCCACGCGCGATGTCAGCAATATCGAACACTACATCAAGATGGGCAAGATCGGACAGGCCTTTATGGCTGATAAAAAGGTCGTATTACTGATCGATGAGATCGACAAGGCGGACACGGATTTCCAGGACGACCTGCTCGATGTTCTCGACCAGATGTCTTTTGACATCATTGAGGTAGACAAGACCGTAACCGCAAAAAACAGGCCGATCATCCTCATAACCTCAAACTCCAAAAAGGACCTCTCCGATCCCTTCCTCGGAAGATGCGTGTTCCATCATATTGCATTCCCTGATGAGGATATGATGGAAAAGATCGTGTCCGCCCACTTCTCCGACCTGAATAAAAAGATCTCGCAGGCATGCATTGAGACATTCTACCGCCTCAGAAACATCAGGGGCATAGAAAAGAAACCGGCCACCAGGGAGCTCATAAACTGGATCAGGATACTCATCATGGACAAAAATTTCGACCCGAAACACCTGTCGAAAAACGAGATTCCATTTATGGGGGTTCTGTTCAAGAAAAGCGAGGATTACAAGGTATTGAAAACTCAGGCAGGGGGATACTTCCGTTAGGGTATAATCTCTCATGTTTATCGAATTCTTCTATCTGCTCAGACAAAAAGGGCTGTCCATCTCGCCCTCAAATTTTCTACGCCTGCAGGAGGCCCTGCACCATGGCCTTATCACCTCCCTGGACGACTTTTACTGTATATCACGCGCACTCATGATCAAGTCCGAACGACAGTTCGATATCTATGACCGAATATTCGCCCATTATTTCGAAGGCGCCGAGCTGAGCGGAGACCTGTACGGCGAGATCGATATGGCCATACAATCCATGCTTGAAGAATGGCTAAAAGACCCCAAAGCCATGGCCGAGGTGCTCGGCATAGACAAGGAAAAGCTCTCCGGCATGACCCCTGAAGAGATAGAAGACTATTTCAGAGAAAGGCTCAAGGATCAGACCGAACGTCATGACGGCGGATCAAGATGGATAGGCACGGGCGGGACTTCACCTGTCGGGCATTCGGGTTTCCACCCGGGAGGCATGAGGGTCGGCGGCGTGTCACGAAACAAATCCGCCGTAAAGGTCGCGATGGACAGGAGGTATAAGAACTACACCGAGGACATCAGACTGGGCCCTTCCCAGATATCCGAGGCAATGCGCAGGCTCAGACACATGAAGCCCTCAGGCCCCAAGGACAACCTAAATATAGAAAAGACCATCTATCAGACCATGAAGAACGCGGGTGAGATAGAGCTCGTATTCGACCGCTCGTTTAAGGACAAGCTCAAGGTCATCCTCATGATCGACAACGGCGGTTATTCCATGGATCCGTACATAAATGTCGTCCAGGTCCTCTTCAACCATGCGAAGAACCAGTTCAAGGATCTTCAGATCTTTTATTTCCATAATACCATATACAACCGCGCCTGGAAGGACCCCCAGAGGATCGACAATGCCGTGCACATAGACGACTTTGCACGCTACGATCCTGAAACCAGACTTATTTTAGTAGGTGATGCATCCATGGCCCCATATGAACTCTTCAACAGGAACGGTTCAATCTATTACGGATCTTCACAGAAAGAGCCGAGCATAAAAAAGCTTGAATTTCTTGCAAAAACATTTAAACATAGCGTGTGGTTGAACCCCAAGTATTCGTACACATGGCTGCATACCCATACAATAGAGGTCATACGGGAGATCTTCCCCATGTATGAAATCACCTTAAACGGACTTGAAAAGGCCGTCGAATACTTGATGTCAAAAAATATGTATTATGCGCCCGTAGCTCAGTCGGATAGAGCGTAGGCCTCCGGAGCCTAAGGTCGCAGGTTCGATTCCTGTCGGGCGCGTTTTTATCTCTACCTGAATATGTAGAAGTATGTGTACTCAGATTCTCTTTTCCATGAATTGATATCTCCGGATGATATCTTTACAGCTGAACAATTATAGATAACGTCACTGTATCTTCTTTTGCTGAGATGTAAAACTGTCACATTTTCGGCCTCAAACATTGAAAACAGTAATCGTGGCCTGTTTGCAGTTGATTACAGATAAGATTACAGATAGGTATCTATAATTACAAATCTAATCATAGTTCAGCCCATACCATATTTACTTAATTCCATATTTGTTCAATAATATCATATTGATATATATATGGCATATAGGTATACTACTTGCAAATTATCGATCAAGCGTCATGGGTCTGGGGTATCGGCAATCTTCAATGAAAGATGTAATGATTTGGCCCAAGGCTTTTTTAAGATATGGAGAAGGTATGACAACAAGAACAGTACAATACTCCGGGTCAACAATATTCCTGAAATACATCTTATTCTTACTTCTTATGAGTATATTTATTATATCGTGCTCCGGCGACTCAACCGATTCATTGCCGGTCGATGCGGGCAATAATACAAACACACCTCCGCAAGTAAATATCGGCACGGATCAAACAATAACCATTCCGACGAATAGTGTTCGGTTTAATCCGAATGTAACCGATGACGGCCTGCCAGCGGGTTCATCCCTGACCTATACCTGGACTCAAAAAAGCGGACCGGCATCGGCAACCTTTACCGGGGCTGATGTATTGCAAACTACAGCTGCCTTCGATAATGCAGGGACTTATGTTCTTGAGCTTGCTGTCAGCGATACCGAGCTTTTGGCCTCGGATACGGTTGCAGTTACGGTGCTCCCGGAACCTGATGGTGAAACTCATCTATTGGTGGATTTCGAAGATTCTCCTGAGGGCAATATATTTAATGCAGAGGATTTTCCGGGGTGGGATACGATTATCACATCTCAGAGTCCTAAATTTACTGAATATATTAATCCGGGCGAGAATAAACCAGCGGGGGTGACCTAAGCAAGTATGGCGATTTCCGAGTGGGGGACCGAGTTCACGGAATCGTATTACGGGATTTCCGGACCATCGAGAATGTTTTCTGCCGGAGAAACCATTATTGTTACCTGGTACAATGATTCGGATAAAACCCTTCGTTTTTATCCCTTGATCAGCTTCACTGACGACGACAGCTCAGCTACCAGCGATGTTTGGGAATGGGACAGTATGAGTTTTGCGCAAGCAGCGCCGCATAGCCTTATCAAGACTTATTATAAGATAAATAATTATTGTTCGGGAACCTACTCTCTAGTAAATATTGCGCCTCGATTTTCGAATGTCCGCGACTTGATCCTCGATAAAATAGAAATAACAGATCCGGGATGGACAGCCCCTGATGACGGGATCTTTTCCGATGTAAGAAAAACACGCACTATCACGGCTCATGTATATACCGGACATCAAGCAGGTACAGGAGATACGGAAAAACTATACAATTTTATTCCGAACGGGAAAATAATTCCGGGAAGCGACATCGGAAACTTGGTCCAGGCAGATTATGGTTCATCCGAAACCTTTACATTCCAGCCGGATCCCGGTTTGAACTATTATGAGGTATATGTTGACGGGCAAAGAACAGATATTACAAATGATCAATATACATTTACAAATATAACTCGTGATCATGTGATAAGTGTCGGTTATTTTACTGAACAGCCCGACCAACAAAATAGCGCGACATTGAATATCACGCACAATACGGCTGGTACTGTAGGGCCTTCCGGGCAGGTAACCGTGCCGAAGGGATCAGATATATTCCCTAAATACATCCCGCATCGAAGATTGACGAGAAAGATAACCTTGACAGATCAAGGGGAGATAACCGGAACAGATTATTACATCTATGTTGCCCGAAGAGAATTACACATGCTTGATGTCCAGGAAGATCATGATATCCATGTAGATTATCACCGTGGGGCTGAAAATACGGCATCCTATTACTATACCGAAGAAGACTTCGGCCTATATCAGTCCGGTGACAGCATCCCCGACAACACTGTTAATCCGGATAGCATAGAGTATCTTGGAGCATTTAAGGTGCCCGAAGGCAATTGGGATGGCGATAATTACTTTTCATGGAGCTACAGCAATGGAGCTATTGCATATTCCCCTGATGGAGATCCCGGCAATGCCGATGATTTTTCCGGATCATTATTTGGCATAGATCATGTTTATAGAACTGCCGCATCCGAGATCACAATCCCGACACCGGTTAATTCAAGAGATCTCGATGAACTCCCGCGGGCTGAATATATTCAGCATCCGACTGATATCAGTGATCTATACGAAGATATCGTTCAAGAACTTGTTTATTCATCTTCTCAGGATAAACTGTTCTGGTCGCAAGGAGCACAAAGCTATGGTGATACCGAATCTCCCCGTTTCGGCTGGACAGAGCCGTTACTTGGTCATTATGACAATGAGTCATGGGTACCGAATCCCCAAAGTGCAGGATACTGGCATGTCGGAGATACCTTTAAAACCGGAACGATTTTATTTGAAATTCCATCGGTCTGGGCGGCGAATAATTTAGATGATACTGATAAAACCCTCGTTATTACCGATTCTTCAACGACAGGCCATGCTATTAATGGAATGAATTTCTATGCAGTCGCCCCTTGGGCAGAGGGCGATCCTCCCCCGGATCAGACGCGATTAGATTATGAAGCAATCTTGGAATATGGCAGTAATCAGCAAAACGAGATGCATCGCTATACCCGTTCGTCTTCATTTATCGGGGCTGCCTGGGTACAAGACGGCAATTCTCATGCCCTGATTCTAGTACAAAAACAAGGTTACGGTTCTATATGGTATAATGGCAGATCGACCGGTTCTTCCGGCGAAGCGGGAAATGGCACTAAACTGTATGGCCTCGCTTATGATCCCATCCATAATTATATATATATTTCAGAGACACGCATGGATGGTACAATGCCTATTATTCATGTTTTTCGAATGGGAAACAAATAAACTGCACAGCTGGCTCTGCAATCAGACATCTCGAGCCCCTTTCCCGACCGGATTTTCTCACGCAAACGGGTTGCCGAAGGTATCCCTGTGCACAAAATCCTTCAGCGCCTTTCTAGGCGGTCCATCCTTAGCTTCGCCCGCCGGCCTTCCGATGGGGATAACGGCTACGAGATCATAGCCTTCAGGTACCTGGAGGACCTTTTTGCACGCATCCTGGTCCATCAGACCGACCACGACCGTTCCCAGACCAAGCTCGTGGGCCTTGAGGCATAGGTTCTGTACAGAAAGCCCCAGATCGAACATGAACCAGTTTGAGAATTTTGTGACATTCTCACCCGCATAGCAACCGGACACGCCGGTCTTTGCACAGACAGCGATAAGCGCTGTTGCGGCAAGCGAGCCTTTAATAGCAGGATTCTTTTTAGAATAGGTAGCAGTGGTCTTTTCTATGAGGCCCCTCTCCCGTACTACGATGTATTCCCACACCTGGGAATTGGCCCATGAAGGGGCCCACCGTGCAGCCTCCATAAGCTCTGTTATTTCTTCATCGCTCACATAATAATCCGTATACTTACGGACACTCCTCCTGGACCTGATCGCGTCGGCGAGTTCCATACCCCCTCCTTTGGACAATTTATGCCGTATAATATCAACATCGCGCACTATTCACAATTTTATATCAAAAAAAAACAGTCACAGTTTAAACTGTGACTGTCATTATAGTCCACTGTAGAGGAGAGGAATTTTATGTGTTCATTTCATAGGTATCTTTTAACGTAATAACGTGATTGTTCCATACATTCATATACCTGTCGTTATCTACGACGGGCTTTTTGATAAGTTTCAGACAATACTCCATCTGCTTGTCGCTGATCATGGGCTTATTGTATAGCGCCAGCGCAAATCCGGAAAAATCGCGCACAAAACAGTCAAACATCTGGTCAATAATATCAGTTTCGATGTTATGAACAGGTGCGTTTTCAAGGATAAGCTGACCGTATGCTATGAGCGTAAACATCTCGCCCAACATGAGCATAAAGTCCGGATTCATGCTTTGAGCCTTGTCCGGGGTCGCATTCACGAGCATGTCTTTAAAGATGTTTATTTGCTCCTTGAATATGTTGAGGTTGGGAAGGTCATACATGTTATATGCAATGTTGTAGTCATGGAACAGAACCTTTCCGAGCCCCTTTGTCGGCCCCTGGTCCCAGAGGAAATCATCACTTGTCCGATCATCTATAGTGCCGACAGGCGGATATTCCTTGGGGTTGAACAGATAATTCTGCATGAACTTGATGATGAGCATGATATTGACATGGACCGTGCCTTCGAGTTTGGGAAGAGCCCTTATGTCACGTGCGGCCATCTCAAAGAACGTATCGTTTTCAAAACCCTTTGCCGCGATAACGTCCCAGAGAAGGTCGATCACCTGTTCTCCCTGCGTCGTCACCTTCATCTTCATTGTCGGATCATACAGGAGGTAACGCCTGTCGTCGGCCGAGGCAGTACGTATATAATCAGAACAGCGCAGCCCGAAAAGCTTCATCCCGATCAGCCTTACATATGCATCAACGAACATCTGGCGCACATGCGGCATGTCGGTTACATACATACCGTAAAGCTTACGGTGCGAGGCATGATTGATCGCCTCATAGAATGAATGGGTACAAATGCCTACGGATGCCCACCCAAGATTGTACTTGCCGACATTGACCGTATTAAGCGTGCTGTCCCAGGCAAGCTGTCCCTTTGAAAGGATGTCCTCTTCCCTGACAGGATAGTCATGCAGGGCAAAATTTGCTACATAGGACTGGACATTTACCACATTTTTCTTAAGCTCATACTGCTTATGGTGATAATTTGCATCGAAGAATACATACTCACCGGTATCCGTCATCTTACCGAAGTTGGAAACCATATCGGCCTTGTTTCCATTGCCTATGTAATATTTTTCTCCGTTTGCAAGATAGGTCCCGTCATCCTGAGGGGTAAGGGTCATATCGGTAGAATAAAGGTCAGCACCGTGCTCTTTCTCGGAAAGACCGAATGCAAAGATCGCGCCCTCATTCAAGAGCTTTGCCGCCTTTTTCTTGGCCTCTTCGTTGCTTCCCATCCAGATAGGGCCGAGACCCAGGATGCTCACCTGCCAGGTGTACCAGTAGTGAAGCCCGTAAAATCCCAGTATTTCGCTAAACTCGCAGTTTCGCCATGTATCCCACCGGTAATTTTCATCAGATCCATATTTTGATGGGGTCAAAAGCTGGGCAAAGATCTTCTCTTTTTTGATATGTTCAAGAAAATCGGCATACCATGCCCTTTCATGATCATCCTCTTTGAGCTTTGTCTTACCCTTGTTCTCGAAAAACTCGATAGTCTTGAGCATAATCTCTCGAGATTTCTCATCAGGATATTTTCGCATATGTTTCTTAGGGTTCAAAAGTAACACAAATATACCTCCAATCTACTAGATATTCTGAAAAGCCTTCCGGTTTTGTTGCCGGTTAGACTATATATTTACCAAAAAAAACATTGTGTCAAGACTTAAAGAATTGCTACAGTGTCGATTATGAACATACTTGTTATAGATCCGATAGGTGGTATCAGCGGGGATATGCTATTGGGAAGCCTCATCCATCTGGGGTGTCCTGTGGAATATCTTCAATCCATATGTGACGGGCTTTGTATCGGAGATGTATCTATCCAAGCCCCCATGAAAAAGATCAACGGGATAACCGGTACCGATCTGATATTCGATATACCCCATACAGACAAACCCAGATCATATGCAGATATCACCGCCCTTATCAAGGCATCCGATACCCCTGAAGCGATCAAGTTTACCTCGATAAAGATATTTGATGCCCTTGCAAAAGCAGAGTCTCAGGTTCACGAAGTACCCATAGATAGAGTCCATTTTCACGAGGTGGGCGCGATCGATTCCATACTAGACATCGTCTGTATTGCAGCGGCTCTAGATATGCTCTGCATAGAGACTATATATACAAGGACAGTGCCTGTGGGTATTGGAACAACCAAATCCATGCACGGGACTATCCCTGTACCAGCCCCTGCAACGGTTGAACTACTTAAGGACATGGATACAAGGTTCACGCATATTCAAACCGAACTCACAACGCCTACAGGCGCGGCAGTACTCAGTGCACTCTGCTCAAGCGGGCCTATCCCGAACGAATTAAGCATCAAAAACATCGGGTACGGATGCGGCAAAAAGGACATACCGTCATGGTTCAACATGTGCAGATCGATCCTGTGCGAAACAAGAAAGGATGTCGGTGAAACAGACTGTTATATGATCGAGGCGGACATAGACGACATGGACCCGCAGCAGTGGGAGACGGCCACACGCATGATCACTGAAGCCGGTGCTCTCGATACAAGCCTTACACACAGGATCATGAAAAAGTCACGGCCCGGCGTGGGGCTCAAGGTCATATGCGGCCCCGGCTGCCTCTATGATATACTTAACGCGGTATTCACCCACACCTCGACCATAGGGGTGAGGTACTACCCTGTACAAAGACAGACCCTGAGCAGAAAAACATACAGCGTTCAGACCAGATTCGGCCCGGTGGCGATAAAGGAGGTGACCCTGCCTTCCGGCAAGAAACGTCATAAGGCCGAGTACAGGGATATGAACCGTATAGCCCTTGATCAGGGTATTACCGTCTATGATATTGCAAGGGAAGTGGACCGGGCTATGAGCAAGATACAACTGCAGGAAAACACATGATAAAGAAAACTCTTGAATTATACAAAAGTGGAGACATTGGCCTTAAAGAGGCCGAACATACCGTTACCCGCTGTCTGTACGAACAGGGCAGTGATTTTCTCCTGGACCTTCACCGCGAAAAGAGGATCGGCTTCCCCGAGATCGTATTCTCACAGGGCAAGACAATAGATCATATCATCACCATCACCTCGAGGTTGTTCGAAAATCAACACCGCGTCTTTATCTCCGCGGTCGATGATCATATCGAGACAGAACTCAGGAAGTCATTTCCCGGCTCAACAATAGAAAAGGCCGGAAGACTGATGCTCATAAAAAAACATGCCGAACCTACAAACAGCGGCCTGGGCACCGCAGGCATCATTACCGCTGGAACAGCAGACACGCCGTATGCAAACGAATGCGCGCTGATATTAGCAGAGCTAGGCGCAGAGGTTATCAATGCATTCGACTTCGGTGCATCCGGTATGCACAGGCCAGCCCTAAGCCTGAAACAGACCAAACATTCGGATGTATTGATCGTCTTTGCAGGCATGGACGGCGTTCTCCCTACATTGATAGCCTCGTTGACTGCCCTGCCCATCATTGCAGTCCCCACCCCGATAGGCTATGGTTTCGGCGGAAGGGGAGAAGCGGCGTTGAAGACCATGCTCCAGTCCTGCGTACCCGGGGTCATGGTCATGAATATAGGAAATTCCATAGGCGCTGCTGCTGCAGCCGTACGGATACTGAAATCCATGCATAGGGATGACCATGAAACTGATAAAAGAGATCAAAAAATCGATTAAAGACAAGGGCAGGCTTTTGTTAATGTTCTCAGGCGGGCTTGACAGCACCCTCCTTGCAAGGCTTGCCCACGATGCCCTGGGAAAAAACGCCGCCGCCATAACCATCGATTCGCCCATTATCCCTGAAAAGGAGATCGATCTGGCAAGACAATACGCGCAGGCCATAGGAATACATCATTTCATCCTGCCCCTTGATGAGATCGAAGATGCAGGCGGTTTTTCCGCCAACACACCGACCAGGTGTTATATATGCCGCAAATTCAGACATAAAATGATCCTTGCCTGGGCACACGAAAACGATTTCAACACCATTGCCGACGGGATGAACTTTTCAGATCTTGATGACTACAGGCCCGGGATAAGGGCTGCGGCCGAAGACATGATATGGCAGCCCTTCATAGAATTCGAGGTGACAAAGGATATGATACGGGATATGTCAAGGGCCCTGAGGCTTCCCGTATGCGACAAAACACCTACACCGTGTCTGAGCTCCAGGTTCCCCTATGGATCCATCCTTGACAGGGAACGTATAAAAAGGGTCGAAACGGCAGAGGAATTGCTCAAAGGGCTGGGGTTTGACCCTGTCAGGGTAAGGTATTTCCCATTCGAGGCTGCATTGATAGAACTCGACGACATCGATAATGCAGTCAAACTCAAGGATACCATTGTAAAATCATTATCGGATCTGGGATTTTTGTTTATAAGTCTCAACCTTGAAGGCTTCAGGAGCGGGACGCTCAACAAGGCGATATTATAAAGTCACAATGCTTCGCGCATGAATATCAACCGCGGAGCCCGAGCTTTCCCCGGCCTAAAAGGTCATGCAGGTGCACGACACCCTGTATAACGGGCTTTTTGTCATCCATGACTATAAGGGATGTAATCTGATATCCCTCCATCATCTCGAGCGCATCGAGCGCGAGCATGTCTATGGATATAGTCTTGGGATCAGGGCTCATTATATCTCCTGCACACATACCCTGTATTTCATCACTATGCATGAGCAATGTCCTCCTGAGATCGCCGTCTGTAATAATCCCATCGACCTTTGACATATCCCCCACGAGGGTAAAACCCAGGGATTTATCCGTCATCTCGACAACCACCTGATCGAGCGAGGCATCAGGGCATACAAGCGGAATCCTCTCTCCGGCTATCATAACCTGAGAAATGCCGGTCATGAGCTGCTTGCCCAGCTCTCCTGCAGGATGATAAACCTTGAAACGGTCCCTGTCAAAACCCTTTATGTGTGAAAGCACCACCGCCAGGGCATCCCCGACAGCCAGCTGGGCCGTTGTCGAGGCCGTCGGGGCGAGATTGAGCCCGCAAGCCTCCCTTTTCACCCTTGCCTTCAAAACGATATCCGCGCCTTTTGCAAGGGGGGATTCAAGATTGCCTGTAATGGCGATCACCGGGATATCCAGGGTCTTCAGAGAAGGAATCAGATCACATATCTCTTTGGTGTTGCCACTGTTCGATATAATGATAGCGGCATCCTGAGGCATTATAGTTCCCAGATCTCCGTGCAGGGCGTCCAGGGGATTCATATATGCGGCAGGGGTACCGATGCTTGCCATGGTCGATGCAATCTTTTTTGCAATGATTCCCGACTTGCCGACCCCGGTAAGGATCACCTTACCATTGAGCTCTGCTATGGCCCGGACAGCCCGGACAAAGGTTTCGTCCATCTGAGACAGTATCTCATTAAGGCCTTCCATCTCTACCTGCACGGCCTCTTTTCCTAAAGATAGTATATCAATATCATTCATACCATTTTCCCGATAAGATCATAATCCTGCGCCTTAACTATCTCAACTTTTTGTATTGCCCCGAAATCCGCCGTGCCTTCATTGATAATAACCATGCCGTCTACATCCGGCGCCTGAAAAGACGCCCTTGCCTTCAGCAGGAGCTCTGTCTCGGGGTGAAAACCTTCGACAAGCACATCGATGCTGCGGCCTACAAGACCTTGCATCCTTCGCCTCGATATTTCCTGCTGCAGCTCCATGATCCTGTTTTTTCTATGCATCTTTATATCGTCTTCGACCTGGTTCTCCATGGAACAGCTTCGTGTACCCTGCTCCGGCGAATATGCAAACACGCCGAGGTGATCTATATAGCCCTGCCCGACAAAGTTTTCAAGCTCCCTGAAGGCATGCTCGTCCTCATACGGGTGCCCCACCATTATCGTAGACCTGATCCATATCTTATCCGTGCTTTTGCTAAGCATATCAAAGGCCTTTTTCACCGCATCCAACCCGCCCTTACGGCCCATTGCATGAAGCACCTTCTCGGATATATGCTGAACAGGCATGTCTATGTACGGGCAGACCTTCGGATTGCCGACCAGCTGATCGACAACAGGACCGGTCAGGGATCCCGGGTGCATATACATGATCCTTACCCACTCTATGCCGCCAATCGCCGATATCCTATCTATGAGACCGGTGAGATCAATATCAATCCGTCGGTCTTGACCGTAGCTCCCGAGGTCCTGGGCGATCAGTATTAACTCCCTGACCCCTTTAGACGCAAGCACACTGCATTCCTCGATAACAGTTGAAGGCCCTTTGCTTACAAGGTTTCCCCTTATAGATGGAATAAGACAATAATTACAACTATTTGAGCACCCCTCGCTAAGTTTAACATAGGCGCTCGCTCCGGTGGAGAAAAAAGACCTTTGTACGACCCCACCAAATCGCGGGGGCACATATCGATGGTCGTTTTCTATATATTCAGGGAAAGAGGCGTAATTGCCCTGACCTATAAAAAACCTTATCTCGGGCAGTTCATCCAGGAGTTCTTTTCCATACCTGCTTACAAGGCAACCTGCACACATCACATCCTTGCCGTCCTGGACGAGCTCAAGCATGGTCTCGATAGACTCCTCCACCGCTGATCTCAGGAATGCACATGTATTTACAACTACAAAATCCGCATCCTTATCATCGGGGACAAGAATATAACCTTTCTCTACAAGCTTCTCACATATATATTCAGAGTCCACGAGATTCTTGTGGCAGCCGAGGCTGATTATAGAAAATCGCTTCATTTAGATGCTTATTCGAATGCCGCGAACTTAGGTACGACTACAATACCCTCGGGAGACATATCGAATCTTTTTTTATCTTCCTTTTCATCGTAGCCGATAACTGTATTCGGCGGAATATTTACATATTTATCTACGATTGCTCGCCTTATCTTACAGTTTCTGCCGATATTTGTTCCCTCCAAGAGTATGGAGTCCACAACCTCGGCATAACTGTTCACCCGTACGTTAGGGGATATGATCGATCTCTCCACCTTACCGCCGGATACTATTGCACCGTTACATATAACGGAATCCAATACCGTGCCTATGCGCTTTCCGTCCTGCCCGCCGGAAAAAACCATCTTGGAGGGCGGATAAGGGCTGTACACGGTATGTATGGGCCACCTGGTGTTGAATAGATTGCACTGAGGCGTAACCGATACAAGATCCATATGGGCATCATAATATGCGTCCAAGGTCCCGATATCCCTCCAGTACTCATTGTCCATAACACCGGCAAACTTGTATGTCATAACCTTCGAACCCTTTGAGACCATGTCTGGGATTATGTTCTTGCCGAAGTCATGCGCGCTCGACCTCTTCTTCGCATCCTCGACAAGCTTCTGGATCAGCACCGAGGTATTGAATACATAGATGCCCATGGACACCATTACTTTATTCGGATCTCCGGGCATGGTGTACGGATTTTTCTTGGGTTTTTCCTGAAAGCCCTCAACCATCATGTTCTCGTCGGCCTTTACGATCCCGAATTCCGAGGCGGTCTTTACTGGCATCGGCACAACGCCCAAGGTTACATCCGCCTTGTTGGCTTCATGGAACGCCACCATGTCCAGATAGTTCATCTGGTAAATATGATCGCCTGAAAGGATCACCATGTATTTCGACCTGTCCTGCTGAAGGGTGTATATATTCTGGAAAACCGCGTCAGCCGTCCCCTCATACCAGCTGTTACCGATACGCTGCTGGGCAGGGATATTATAGATAAACTCCCCGAGCGGATAGGAAAAATACTGCAGCCACCCTCGCTGTATATGCCGATTCAAAGAATGGGACTTGTACTGCGACAGCACATAGATCCTCTTCAAACCGGAGTTTACACAGTTAGACAGGGTAAAATCTATTATTCGGTACATACCCCCAAAGGGGACAGCGGGTTTGGCCCTGTCCTTTGTCAACGGATACAAACGCTCGCCCCTTCCCCCGGCAAGAATTACAACTTCAATCTTATTTATCAATGTTTTATTCTCCAAGAATTTCAAATATTGCTTTTTTCAGTTTTGTCATATCATGCGACTTAACGATGTAGGCATCGGCCGCCAGTGCCATAACGTCATTTTTATAGCTGGAATAGGCCGTATGTATAATAACAGGGGTATCGTGTCTTGATTTTAACATGTGCCCCATCATCTCAAAACCATCCATCTTCGGCATCCTCAAATCCAATATAATAAGGTCAGGCCTTACTGCATCATCATCTTTCAAGGTATCGAGCGCTTCTTTACCATTTGATACGGTATTGATTGCGTATCCGTAATCTTTCAATTCTTCACGTAGAAGTTGCTGAAGGTTTTCATCATCTTCCACGATTAGGATGTTCTTCATTTGGGAATAATAACGATTGTGTAATCATATGTCAAATGGTGGTTTCCAAGATTAAGACGCTTACACCATTTATAACCACGAAAGTTCAGGGGATATGTCCATAAAAGATCCGGGATTCATCCCCGATCTTACGAATCATATGATAATCACCCTGTTCAGTTGATCCAGGGTTTTCCTACAGGAAGAACGTCACGGCCGAATACATCCATAAATATGGCGTGAGCCATCACATACAATGCGTTTAAAGCACACATCATAAGTTCATAGCCTGCGACCTTGTTCATGAAGGGATTGCCGAAGTGGCCGATATCGAGCAGGATAAAACCGATCAAAAGCAGTGTAAAGGTAGATGCAAGAGCGGCATTGATGCGCATGGCCCCGATCCACATGATTGCGGTATACAGAGTCCATGCAACAAGATACCACCCCATGTCCGTTGTCGAAGTCTTGTATATCCCGAAATGGTTACAACAGAAAATGAGCCCGAGCCCTATCCAGAAGGCACCATACGAGGTAAAGGCGCTATAGCCGAAATTATTGCCTGTCTTGACTTCCTGAAGACCTGCAATAAACTGCGCGAGGCCTCCAAAGATAAGACCGAGCACCAGTACCGGACCAAGACCGCACCAGCCTACATTATGAAACTGAAGCACCAGGGTGGTCAAGCCGAACCCTGCCAGGCCCACAACGGCCGGATTTCCTATTTTCTGTTCACTCATGATATTCCCCTTCATATGTATAAATATGCGTCGGGCCGGCCTTTACCGGCCCATGTCTATGTTATATTCTCGGATATCCGATCCCCTTGAGTGCATCTTCTATCTCACCCAGTACTGCCGGATCTTCTATTGTCGACGGCACCTTCACATCAGCACCGTCGGCAATCTTTCTCATGGTTCCACGCAGGATCTTGCCGCTCCTTGTCTTTGGCAGACGGGAGACCACGGTTACGTCTTTCAGGCAGGCAAGTGCACCGATATCTGATCGCACCATACCGACAACCTCTTTACTGACATCTTCCGGGCTCTTGACAGCCCCGACCTTCAAGACCACAAAACCGACCGGCACCTGGCCCTTCAGCTTGTCCTCAACACCGATCACCGCACATTCGGCAACATCCGAATGTGTTGCAACAACCTCTTCCATGCCTCCTGTTGAAAGACGGTGGCCGGCCACATTAATGACATCATCCACCCTGCCCATGATGTATATATATTCGTCCTTGTCCTTGTACCCGCCGTCGCCTGTGGCGTAGTAGCCCGGATAATCGCTCAGGTAAGACGATATAAAGGCATCGTCTTTCTGCCAAAGAGTGGAAAGACACCCGGGAGGAAGGGGAAGCTTTACCCCGATTACCCCTTCATTACCGTTTTCAACCTCTTTTGCATTTTCATCGATTATCCTGACATCATAACCCGGAACCGGTTTTGTTGGAGAACCCGCCTTGACAGGCAGTTCTTCTATGCCCATACAGTCGGCTGCAATTCCCCAGCCTGTTTCGGTCTGCCACCAGTGGTCGATGACTGGGATGGAAAGCAGATCGCTGGCCCAGTGGTATGTGTCAGGGTCCAGCCTCTCTCCTGCCAGGAAAAGATATTTAAGGCATGAGATGTCGTATTTCTTTATATAATCACCGTTCGGATCTTCCTTTTTGATAGCCCTGAAGGCTGTCGGAGCGGTAAAGAGAACATTTACGCCGTGCTCTGATATCACTCTCCAGAATGCACCGGGATCGGGAGTACCTATAGGTTTCCCCTCATACATGATCGTTGTGCATCCATACAGAAGCGGGCCGTAGACAATGTAGGAATGCCCCACGACCCAGCCCACATCTGAGGCTGCCCAGTAGACATCTCCCGGTTCGACACCGTAGATGTTTTTCATGGTCCATTTCAATGCGACAGAATGACCGCCGTTATCCCTGACAACACCTTTGGGTATTCCAGTGGTGCCCGAGGTGTAAAGAATATATAGCGGGTCTGTAGCCTCTACCGAAACATATCCGGCCGGTGTCGCACCCTTAAGGGCCTCGCTCCAGTCTATGTCCCTGCCCTGTATCATCTCAGCCTTGACCTGGGGACGCTGAAAGATCACGCATTTGTCCGGCTTGTGCTTTGACAACTCGATTGCCTTATCGAGTAGAGGTTTATAGGGTATGGCGCCCTTGGGCTCGATACCGCACGATGCGCTCAACATGACCTTAGGCTTTGCATCGTCTATCCTCACAGCAAGTTCATTGGCAGCAAAACCGCCGAAGACCAGGGAATGTATCGCTCCTATGCGCGCGCATGCGAGCATACTGACTGCCGCCTCCGGGATCATGGGCATATAGATGACAACCCTGTCGCCCTTTTCCACGCCGAGAGACTTCAGTACCCCGGCAAATCCGGAGACCTTGTCGAGAAGCTCCCTGTACGTAATCTTCGAGGTGGTATCCGTAACCGGGCTGTCATAAATAATTGCAACCTGATCGCCCCTGCCGTTTTCCACATGATAGTCCAGTGCATTGTAGCAGGTATTCATCCTGCCGCCTGCAAACCAACGATAAAACGGTGCGTTCGTTTCATCCAGCACCTTGTCCCACTTTTTATCCCATGCAATGGCACTGCCGGCTATACTCCAGAAACCCTCTTTGTCTTCCATGGATCGCCTGTAGGCATCCTCATACGATTTATACATGGCTGAAACCTCCTTGATATATTATTCTTCTAAGACCAATCACTTATCTGCTCCTCCTTTAAATTCACAACCAAATACAATCAGCGATAAATGAGCAACTGTCGTGCCATAATGGGAATTACACATACTATCAATGATATAACCTGTCCCGGGCGCACCCTCAGCCCCGACGACATGACCGGGATAATGGACATATGTCCGTTATCCCGGTCACAAGAGACAGTATTCCCTTACAATGTTGACCGATATATTTTCAGAAAATGGCGTATCACATCTGCCTGCAGGCCTTTCTTACCTGATACAGGCCGACCAGAAAAAAGGGCAGACACATAGGTCTGCCCCTACATACGATTATTCTACGTTATAAAGACATGACCAGCAAAGAATATATTCGCAATGTTAATAATGGCGGTTTACCACGGTTTAACAAAATCACTGCACCGGCATGTTGCCGGGACACCCCTGCCGGGCATCAGTACGTCCTTGGTCCGAATATCTTTGTGCCTATCCTAACCAGGGTGGCCCCTTCTTCTATGGCGATAAGGTATGACTCGCTCATGCCCATCGAGAGGTACTCCATATCCACATTATCCATTTGAAGGGACCTGATGTCTTCAAAGAGCCCTCTTGTCTCGTTAAAAAACGGCCTCAGACCCTCAGGGTCTTCGAAAAATGGGCCCATGGTCATAAGGCCCTTTACCCTGATATGATCCAGCGTGCGGATCCTTTGGATAAGGCCCTCTGTATCTTCGGGGAGCACGCCAGACTTCTGCGATTCCCGGGCGCAATTGATCTCTATAAGGATGGGCATAATCTTGTCGTGTTTTTCGGCCTGGACATCTATGGTTTCAGCCAGCGCAGCCGAGTCGACAGTCTCTATCATGTCAAAGAGCGGGACGACATGCCTCGCCTTGTTTTTCTGAAGACGACCTATAAAGTGCCAACTTACCTTATTGCCGATGGAACCGATAGGCTCAACAGACTCCTGCAGATAGTTTTCCCCTATACAGCTTATTCCGGCATCGATGGCCTCCTGCACTTCAGGGACTGTCCTTTTTTTTGCCGCTGCCACAACACTGATGCCTGCAGGAACCTCTTTGAGTATTCGATGTACATTGTCCGTGATATAACCCATAACGTATTCCCGAGATAAACCCTTTATGCCCTCATTAAAACTCTATGCCGACTTCTGCAAAAGGCCCTGTAAAAAGGACGTCGACCATAATGTCGCCCTTTTCGATCTTGAAGGTCTCATATCGGTACCCTGCTGCAGCATAAAGAGGCCCGAACGGAAAAAATTTTACCCTGCCTATTGCACTGTAGAAGTAGTTGTCCGAATATGCCATGCCGCGTCCCTCCGCCTCTATCGAAAACAAATCGACAGGGCTGACCTGAGCACCCAGATATATCATCGGGGCGCATGTCAGGTAGCTCTTGGATACCTCCCGGCCCGTTGCTGGCTGGTCTATCTCCGCCCTCAACTCTATAATGCGTGCATCGAGGCCGAACTCCACGTCGAGCATGCCCAGCGTTGATAGTTCGAGAAACGGCACACCGTAATACAGTCCGATATCATAGAGATTGAGGGTAAATATCGTCTCAAAGGTTGTGTCTGCGTCGAAATTAGCACCCCCAAACCTGAAGGACGTTGACTTGCTTCCTCCGTCTTCCTCCCATCTCATAGGGGTTGCCATAAGGTAGACGTTGGGCAGTGCGGGGAGATCGATCTTTGCCCTGGCATGATATTGGAACCCTGAATCATAGCCCATATTATCCTTGATATTGAGGACATCATGATAATATAGGGCATTGTAGGCTATATCCCCGGCGGGCGCACAATACCAGCCGCCCAGCGCTGCCTCAAGACCTATTGAATAAGCCATTGCCGGGAGTATCAGCAAGGTTATAAAACAAAGCGACACGATATATCTTTTCATAATGCTCTCCTTATTAAGGTTTCTGCTGTGTTTATATATAACCATATAACACATGTATTCATCATATTGTCACAGTACTTTTCGGCAGAACCTTATATAATGTTAACCGGCAGCAGGACTATAAAAACCGTGCACCAGGTATTGGATCTGTATCGATATATATATGACGCGATGACAATAAAGATGTAAAAAAGATTGATTGCAATTGACAAAAGGATAATGACCCGTTAAACAAATACGGAAATAGGTTGCCGATAACCCGGCGGAGGAAATGCATGTTTTCGCAGGAAGAGATAGAAAGAAAGAGCGTTGTTATCCTGAGGATACTGAATCAGGCACAGGCGCCCCTAGGTGCCAGATTGATAGCGAGGAGGCTGAAGGATTATGGCATAAGCCTCAGCGAACGCGCTGTTAGATATCATCTTCAGTTCATGGACCAGAAGGACCTTACAAGGCTTGTCGGCAGGAGAGACGGGAGGATAATTACCGACAGGGGCGTTGATGAGCTGAAAAATGCAAGGGTTCAGGACAAAGTCGGGTATGCCATTTCCCGCATAGAGATCCTCTCATACAAGACCACCTTTAACCCTGAAGATGGAAAGGGCCTACTCCCGGTAAACATTTCACTGTTTCCGAGCAAAAGCTTTGCCGATGCCGCAGACGTTATGAAGAGGGTCTTTGATAAGGGGTTGTGTGTAAGCGAGCTCGTGCATATCGCCAATGAAGGTGAGTTCATAGGCGATATCCATGTCCCCGAGGGTTATGTCGGTTTTGCGACCGTGTGCAGCATTGTCTTTAACGGAGTGCTTTTAAAGCGGGGCATACCCATGGATTCAAAATTCGGGGGCATACTACAAGTCCAGGACGGAAAGCCTATGCGTTTTATCGAGCTGATACACTACTCGGGTACATCACTCGACCCATCGGAGGCCTTTATCAGCGCAAAGATGACCGCTGTAAACGATTTAACTGTGGGCGGAGAAGGTAAGATCCTAGCCAATTTCAGAGAGGTCGCCGGTGTCTGCAGAGAAGGCGTCGATGAAGTCGTGAAGATGCTTAAAAACTCCGGGATAAATACTATCCTTGCAATCGGCAAGATGGGTGAAGCCATATGCCAAGTACCTGTAGATGCAAATAAGGTGGGGATGGTACTTACAGGCGGGTTGAATCCCGTTGCAGCCGCGATGGAAGAGGGAATATATGTAGAGAATCTGGCCATGTCCACCGTGGTTGAATATGCTAAACTGGAGAGCTTTTCCCGGCTGTACACGGACCTTAAAAGATACAACAAATAAGATGTCTTATTTAAGATAAGAAAGGAGATTTTCTATGCCAGTTGTGAGCAAAGTACTAGAGACGGTCAAGGAGAAAAATCCAAACGAGAGCGCATTTCTGCAGTCGGTTACAGAGGTTCTCGATTCCCTGAGACCTGTTATCGAGAGGGATAAGAAGTATAGGGATGCCAATATACTCGAGAGGATTGTCGAACCTGAAAGGGTTATCATGTTCAGGGTACCTTGGCTGGATGACAAAGGCAACGTCCAGGTAAACAGGGGCTTCAGGGTAGAGTTCAACAGCGCTATAGGTCCATACAAGGGGGGACTACGTTTTCATCCGAGCGTCAACCTTGATATACTGAAATTTCTCGGCTTTGAACAGATCTTTAAAAACTCACTGACAACGCTGCCTATGGGCGGAGGCAAAGGAGGATCAGACTTTGACCCCAAAGGCAAATCCGATAATGAGGTAATGAGGTTCTGCCAGTCTTTCATGAACGAACTCTTCAGGCATATCGGACACAATACCGATGTCCCGGCGGGTGATATAGGTGTAGGCGCAAGAGAGGTCGGATATCTCTTCGGTCAGTACAAGAAACTGAAAAATGAGTTTACCGCTGTCCTAACGGGAAAGGCCCTTTGCTATGGGGGGTCATTGGTACGCCCCGAGGCAACAGGTTACGGGTCTGTCTATTTTGCACAGGAGATGCTCAAGACGCGAGAAGACAGCCTGAAAGACAAGATATGTGCGGTTTCAGGCTCTGGCAATGTCGCCCAGTACACGGTTCAAAAGCTCAACGAGCTTGGGGCAAAGGTGGTAAGCCTATCCGATTCCGGCGGGACGATCTATGACAAAGACGGCATCGATGCAGAAAAACTCGGATGGGTCATGGAGCTCAAGAATGTCCGCAGGGGCAGAATAAAGGAATATGCGGAAAAATTCGGTGTCGAATATTATGAGGGCAAACGCCCGTGGGGTATCCCTTGCGATTGTGCATTCCCTTCAGCCACCCAGAACGAAATCAGCACAAAGGACGCAGAGACCCTGCTCAATAACGGCTGCTACCTTGTCTCTGAAGGTGCGAACATGCCTACAGTTCCAGGCGGCATAGAACTGTTCCTCGAAAAGAAGATCCTCTATGGCCCCGGAAAGGCCGCAAATGCGGGCGGTGTTGCAACCTCGGGGCTGGAGATGAGCCAGAATTCCATGAGAATGTCCTGGCCCAGCGAGGAGGTTGATCAGAGACTTCACGAGATTATGATCAGTATCCACAGGAACTGCTATGAAACAGCGAAGGAATACGGTTACCCGGGCAATCTCGTTATAGGCGCCAATATAGCCGGATTTGTAAAGGTGGCCGATGCCATGCTCTATCAGGGTGTAGTATAAGATTTATCGGTCAAGATACTGATAAAAGATTGTAGTTTTCAAAAACATCCGGTCCTCACTGTTCAGTGAGATCGGATGTTTTTTTGATCAGCAATAAAATCTTATACCCGTACAGGATGAGGCTTCAATATACGACTGCAGAGAGATACCCCACCACGGATGACGTTTCATTGGTTATATATCCCGAGTGTGCATACTTCAGAACCTGCGCAGTCTGACCTGACATCTCTTTTGCATACAAAAGGGCGGTAAGGATCGGACCGCCCCCGCAGGCCTCGCTCTCCGAACTTTCCAGGTCCCTGGACAGACCGTATATATCAAAATCGTTTATACGTTTGGCGATCTTTTTATCCATGGATTCGGCCTGACCAGCATTATGGAAATGTGAAAGGTCAGAGCTTGCCACGATAAGGACATCCTCGGGTTTTTCTATCTTCGAGGATAATAGCTTGGCAAGCCTTTCGCAAAGATCTATATCCTGCCTCCCCATGATAAGAGGGCAAAGCTTGAAGGATTCCATAGCGACCTGAAGAAACGGAAGCTGGATCTCGATCGCGTGTTCTCCATGATGAGGACCCTCATCATCCTTTATAATCTCGTGGTCGCTTTGGATATCAGAACAGAGCAGCTCATCTATGTCCACATATCCGAGCGGTGTTTGAAAGACGCCGCAGGGCCATACCGAAACAAAAGGGGAAGATGATATATGTGAAGGGCTTATTACCACCACCGATGAATATTCATAGGACGAGACAGCCTTGTATGCATAAGCGGCAACCCCTCCCGAATAGGCATATCCTGCGTGCGGACTTATAATAGCGAGGGGTTTTTTAGGTATATCGGGTATGGATGCATTGTCTAGATAACCATTGATCGTATTGCGCAATTGTGCCGGCTCCCCAGGATACCAGCTGCCTGATATAATGGACCTCCTGACATGGCCCGTCATGATAGACCTCTTTTATACATGATACTTAAAACTAAGGGAAAACCGGCGGATAGTCAAGCCCTGTTGCCTCATCCAGGCCCATCATAATGTTCATATTCTGTATTGCCTGACCGGACGCGCCCTTGGTAAGGTTGTCGATTACGCACACTATTACGGCCCTGCCGGTTGCTTTGTTTTTTCTGACACCGATCGAACACCTGTTCGTACCTCGTACATCCTTTATCGTGGGAAGGCCCTCGTCAAGGATATGGATAAAGATTGAATCCTTATAAAAGCTTTTCAGGCTTTCCTTCAGGTCTGTTTCATCCGCCTTGGTATGTGCATATATAGTGGAAAGCATCCCCCTTGACACCGGGATAAGGTGAGGAGTGAATTCCACGATGACATCTTTGCCTGTTGCAACAGAGAGCTCCTGTTCGATCTCCGCTATATGCCTGTGTCCGCGCGCAACGTTATATGCACTGAAGTTTTCTCCTGATTCGCATATATGGGTTTTCAGGGACAGAGACCTTCCAGCCCCTGATATACCGGTTTTGCTGTCTATGATGATATCTTCATGATTTATATAGCCTTCTTTCAGCAGAGGGATCAGTGCAGGCAGGATAGTGGTTGGATAGCACCCGGGGTTGGCTACCAGCGGCGCATTCTTTATACGGTCTGCATATATCTCGCAGAGTCCATAGACGGCTCGATCGATCAGTTCGGGCGATGTGTGCTCTCTGTACCACTTGGTGTAAGTAGAGACATCTCTCAACCTGAAGTCTGCACTGAGGTCGATCACCCTTACGGAATCTAAAATCTGAGAGATATAGCCCATGCTTATGCCGTGCGGCAGACAGCTGAACACGATATCACACCTGTCTTTGATAAGCTCTGCATCAAAGGGCTCTAACTCTATATCAAGATAACCCTTCAAAAAAACAAATACATCAGAGATCTTCTTTCCGTTGTATTGATTTGAAGAGCAATAGGTAATCCTGACCTCAGGGTGATTGTGGAGCAGACGTATAAGTTCTACCCCGGTATACCCTGTTGCTCCCAGGACACCTATTGATAAAGGCAATGGTTGCTACCTCTTTGAGAACTGAGGTCTCTTTCTTGCCTTGTGGAGACCGAATTTTTTCCTCTCGACCATCCGTGGATCGCGTGTAAGGAAACCGGCTGATTTGAGTTTCGGCCTTAGTCTTTCAACATCATACTCGGCCAATGCCCTTGATATGCCGTGTCTAAGCGCACCCGCCTGACCTGATATACCACCGCCTCTGACTGTTGCATTGATATCAAACTGTCCCCATGTATCTGTAACTTCAAACGGCTGCTTGGCGGACATCTTAAGTGTCTCTCTACCAAAATACTCTTCGATGGGTCTCCCGTTTATCATAAACTCGCCTGTTCCGGGGGAGAGCCATACGCGCGCCGTAGCGTTTTTCCTTCTTCCTGTGGCATACATTCTTTCTGCCATATTATCCTCTCTTAAAGCGTTATCTCGTGCGGCTGCTGCGCCTCATGCGGGTGATTGGCTCCCGCATATACCTTTAATTTTTTGATCATACTCTTGCCGAGGCTGTTTTTGGGAAGCATCCCCTTAACAGCATGCACTATGATGTCCTCGGGTTTCTTTTCAAGCAATTTCTTTGCGGTTATAGACTTTATGCCGCCTACATAACCGGTATGCCTGTAGTATGTCTTCTGCTCCAGTTTATTGCCCGTCAATTTGATCTTGTCTGCGTTGATTATCACTACAAAGTCACCGACATCGCAATGAGGTGTGTATTGAGGCTTTGTCTTTCCTCTCAATATAGAGGCTACTTCAGCAGCAAGCCTTCCAAGCACCTTATCTTCAGCATTTATGAGCACCCAGTCTCTAGCGACGTCACCCTTTTTTGCACTATACGTATTCATAAAGAAGCTCCTTAACCGATAAATAGGGCTCGGATATATCTGAAGACGGGATAGATGTCAAGCGCTGATCATGGTTTTGTCGCAATAAAGGTTGAATGATTGGAACCTAAACGTAAAAAGGGAGCTATCCGCAATGGTATCTCCCCTGACGAATACGTATCGGACGCATTGCCAATGCCTGTATGACGTTTGTCATTCAAGGTGTCATCTTTTATTACCGATATGAACTGATATATATTGGACATGCCTCAGCCAGGCTAAACGGAGAAGCGCAGTGGTTGAAGAGATAAGTTTTATATGTATGAAAGATAACGCAAAAGATATAGAATCGCTGGAGATACTCTACCCGACCTCAAATATTGGGATTTTCGATGGCTGAAAAGGTTCTCTTTGTTGACGACGAAGAGGATGTCCTCGATTCATTGAGGCGGTTATTTGTCGAAAAGAATATGGATGTACTTTTCGCCAGCAATGGCGCTGAGGCCATCGAGATCGTCAGGCACAACCACATAGCGGTCGTTGTTTCAGACAATCTTATGCCCGGAATAAACGGGGTCGACCTCCTCTGCATGATCAGCGAGATATCCCCGGACACGATAAAGATCCTCATGACTATCTATATCGACCTAGAAGCGGCAGTAGACGCATTAAACAGGTGTGGGGCCTACAAATTCTTTATAAAACCTTGGAACAATAATGAACTTGTTGAGGAAATAGAAGGGGCTGTATTGCGGCACAGGACCATCACCTCCTTGAGGGATGCAGACGAGGCCACCATGTTGTCCATTGCCGAAACCATAGAGCTCAAGGATCATTATACCAGGGGACATTGCGAGAGGGTGGCTCAATATTCATTGATGATAGCCGATGAAATAGATCTTGGTGATGGGATAAAAAAAGAGATAAAGTACGGGAGCTGGCTCCATGATTGCGGAAAAATCGGGGTGCCGAAGACCATACTCAACAAGAAAGGCCCGTTGAGCGCAGAGGAATTCGAGATAATAAAAAAGCATCCTGTATGGGGAGCTGATGTAGTACGTCAGGCAAGTCTTACCGAAACCGTTTTTAATATCATCTTTTCCCATCATGAAAAGTATGGCGGTAATGGCTATCCCTCTGGCACATCCGGGGAAGACATCCCGCTGGAGGCAAGGATTGTCGCTATTGCGGATATATTCGACGCTGTCACCAGCGACAGGCCATACAACGCCAGACGCAGTTTCAGGGGCGCTATGGATATAATCTCATCATTAAAACGGAGGGATCTGGACCCGTATCTTGTTGATGTCTTTTTAGAGGCCCTGAGGAAGCGATATCGGAAAAAGATTTACAGATAATTATACAAAAAAACCCACAGAAGATCTCCACGACTGCTTAGTCATTTAACATCTTGACAATATATCGGGATTAAGGTGATACAAAAATATGGGTATAGATGCTGTTATCGCCGCTGGAGACGGAAAGGCCGCAAGAAAGGTATTCAAGACGAACAAGGCATTGTTGGATGTCGGCGGAAAGCCCATGATAAGACATATCGTTGAAACGCTTATAGAATCCGATCATATCGACAAAATTATCGTGGTGGGGCCGACGCAGAGTTTCGAAGAGGTGCTTGACGGCCTTGATGTACACCTTGTCGAGCAGAAAAGGTCCCTTGCAGAGAACGGATGGGAGGGATTTTTACAGACCCTACCCGAATACCGGCAGACCGGCGTACTGACCGATGACATCATATCCAGGCATAAGGACAAGTATGTACTCTTCCTATCAGGGGATATCCCTCTGCTTTCGACCAGAGAACTCGATGAATTCATCTCGAAATGCAACAGGGATGCATATGACTACTTTGTCGGTATAACATCTGAGGAGATCCTGAGCCTTTTCGGGCCCAGAAAGGGCAGGCCTGGCATAAAAATGGCCACTTTCCATTCAAGAGACGGCAATTTCAGACAGAACAACCTGCATATGGCTAGGCCTTTTGCCCTTTTCCAGGGTATAGACCTGGTGTTGAGCGTATATGAATACAGGTATCAAAAAGAATTATATAATATCATAAAGACGCTTATCGCTATAATCAAGCTGGCGCCCGGATATATCAGCGAGACCCTTGCCCTGTATCTCCTCCTTCAGATCTCTGCAGGGCTTTCGTCTGTCGGTTTGTGGCCCCTGGCTCGTCTGGTAAGCTTCCCGGTAACAAAACCCAGTCTAGAAAGGCTGGTATCCCATATATTCAAGGCCAGGTGCAAGATCGTTGAGACGACCATCGGCGGTGCGGCCCTGGATGTAGATAATGAAAAGGATTTTATGATCATCTCTGTCATGTACAAAGACTGGAAAAATATGATCGCCTAAAAACAGCATAGACTCCGATCGGATTTAACTAAAAAGCCCTTTTTGTTTCTTAGACTATATCACCGTTTGTTATGACACACATGGGTGTTGCATATAAAAAAAGGGAGAGGTCAAGCCTCTCCCCTTTATATGTTCATTATACATTATCTGCTTAGACAGCAAATGCCTCATCCGGTATCCTGATCGCGCTGATCTCGTCTTTCACGAGGACTTCGCACTTTGCAGGAACCAGGCTAGTGGTACGGTTGATGTAGAATTTCGCGCTTTCGATCTTGCCGGTATAAAATGCCTTCTCGGCATCTATGGTGGCGCTTGCAAGCTTTTCTGTAGCCACATTGGCCATCCATATATGGAACCATCCCACCAATGCCTCTGACAGGCAGTTCAGATAATCGTATGCGCCTATAAGCGGTATGAACGGATTGGTCTTTATCAGAGAACTGAAGGTCATAGCAGCCTCTGCACACTTATTCAGGGCCTTCTCTACTATTTCAGCCTCTTCCTTTAGATTGTCGTTACCCTTGCCCTTTCCGATTTCTGCCTGGGTCTCTCCGAGGAGGTTCATGAAGTACAGGCCCTTTTTCATACCGAGCTTTCTGCCAAGGAGGTCCATCGCCTGGATGCCGTTTGTGCCTTCATAGACCGTGTTGATCTTGTTGTCTCTCGCCATCTGCTCTACCGGATACTCTCTGCAATATCCGTATCCGCCATACGTCTGAATAGCAAGCTTTGTGACATCATCACCAACGTCTGTGCCGTAAGATTTTACTAGGGGGGTAAGGACCTCTATCACGCCCTGCCATTTATCCTTTTCAGCATCGTCTGTTGCGGCAACCCTTCTATCCATCGCATAGTAGCAATAAAGAACGAGCGCCCTGGCGCCTTCGGTGAGGGATTTCATCTTGATAAGCATCCTTCTTACGTCAGGGTGCTGAATAATCGGCGCCTGCGGTGCGTTCGGGTCTTTCATGTTCATGATGTTTGCGCCCTGAAGCCTCTCTTTTGCATAAGAAAGTGCGTGCAGATATGCAGCGGTGGACATGCCTACGCCCATCATGCCTACGCCCTGGCGCTCTTCGTTCATCATGTGGAACATGATCTTCATGCCTTCGCGCTCTTCACCCATTAGGTAGCCGACACACTTTCCGTTTTCGCCGAAATTCAGCGTACAGGTTGAATTGCCGTGGATACCCATCTTGCTTTCGATATTACCTGTGGACATGTCATTCGGCTCACCGAGGGAACCGTCCGGATTGATCATTACCTTGGGGACAACAAATATCGAGATGCCCTTTGTCCCGTTCGGATCGCCTTCGATCCTGGCAAGGACCGGGTGAATAATGTTATCCGTAAGGTCATGGTCGCCTGAAGAGATGAAACACTTTGTTCCGGTTATGGAATATGTGCCGTCAGCGTTTTTCTTTGCCGTGGTTTTCAGCGCGCCCACGTCGGAACCTGCGCCCGGCTCGGTAAGACACATGGTTCCGCCCCATGTACCATTGAACATATTCTCAAGGATGACGTCTCTCAGATCATGCTTAAAAAAGTCGTAGACAAGCCTTGCAGCTCCATGGGTAAGACCTGGATACATGGTGAAGGCCTGGTTTCCTGAAAGGAACATGTTTGCAACAGCACCGGCGACGACAAGCGGCAAGCCCTGCCCGCCGACATCATAAGGATCGGATGTCCCCATCCATCCGCCCTCGCAGTAGAGCTTCCACAATCTGTGATATGACTCCGGAACAGTAACCTTTCCATTTTCGAATTTAACCTCAACAGGTTTCCTGTTGACCTCGTCGGGATAGGTCGGGGCTATTTCGTTTTCAGTAAGCTTAGCCGCCTCGCCTAAAACCATGTCCAACATGTCGGCATCATGATCTTCATAAGGCGCCTTTCCAAGAAGTTCATCCACCTTGAAGACTTCGTGAATTAGGAATTTGATATCCCTTTCGTCTACCCATTGACTTGCCATATTATCCTCCTTATTTAAATTGTACTTACTCTTTTATATGAATGAGCATTCATTCCTATAAGCTGAAAAAAGCAGGCATGTCAACAAATCTTAACAATTTTATAGCAAAAAGGACACCTCCCTTGAAAATCGAAATATTATTGTACTGTAATAATGTTTATGCAATATTAGGATTAATTCCATGAATGTTTAGATAAAAGGAGCGTGATATGGATGTACAAGACGGTAAGTTTACGACAAAAGATGGATACAATCTATACTGGAAGTCGTGGATACCCGAAAAACCAAAGTCGGTAATCCATCTTATACACGGGCTTGCTGAACATACAGACAGGTATAAGAATATAGTAGATAAACTTGTACCTGCAGGGTATGCAATCTTCGGCAATGATCACAGGGGGCATGGCAGGAGTGACGGCAAAAGATGTCATGTGATGAATTTCCAGGAATATATCGATGATGAAAGGCAGTTTTACCAGGAGGTAATCCAGAAAAGGTTTCCGGACCTGACCTATTTCGTCCTCGGGCATTCCATGGGCAGCTTTATCGCCATGAATTATGCCGAACAGTTTCCCGAGGGCATCAAGGGGCTGGTGCTCTCAGGCACAGGCGCGGGGCCAGGTGCGGCGATCAACAAGGTCCTGATCTTCGCTACCAGGATAGCCTCGATGATACTTCCCGGCATACATGTCAAATCCCCGCTGCCGCCCGATTTTATCTCAAGGGACAAGGATGTGGTCAAGGCCTATATCGATGACCCATATGTTTATGATATCATTACACCAAGGCTTGCGGATCAGATGAACAGATATATAGCCATAGCCGCACAGGATGCCGGCAAGATAACGATGCCCGTAATCATACAGTACGGTTCAATGGACAATTCGCTTTCCAAGCAGGAAACACTGTATGCTTCCTTAGGGGCGAGTGATAAGACCATCAAGAAATATGATGGGCTCAAACACGAGATTTACAACGAACTGCCTAAGGACAGGGCGCTTGTTCTTGACGATCTCCACAAATGGCTTGAAGGCCACATGTAAACGAAAAAACAGGTGCAGGGCATACATACACCCTGCACCTGTTGAAGCTTATATCATCTCAGTATCTGTAATGATCCGGCTTGAAGGGGCCATCTAAGGGAACCCCGATATAGTCGGCCTGTTCTTGAGTCAATCTTGTCATCCTTACACCGAGCTTCAGTATGTGCAGACGTGCGACTTCCTCGTCAAGATACTTCGGAAGGATCGTGACCCCGATATCCTTTGGTTTTGTCCAGAGATCTATCTGTGCAAGGACCTGGTTTGTAAAGGAGTTTGACATGACAAAGGATGGATGACCGGTGGCGCAGCCAAGATTTACAAGCCTCCCCTCTGCGAGCATGAATATGCAGTTACCCGAGGGGAATGTGTATTTATCCACCTGAGGTTTGATGTTGAGCCTGGATACACCCGGATAGGCTTCAAGCTTATCCATCTCTATCTCGTTATCAAAGTGGCCGATATTGCATACTATTGCCTGATCGAGCATGTTTTCCATATGCTCTATGCGTATGACCCTGCAGTTGCCTGTTGCCGTAACAAAGATGTTGGCCTCTTTCAGTGCCTCTTCGACCGTGGTCACCTCAAAACCTTCCATGGATGCCTGCAAAGCGCATATAGGATCCACCTCGGTAACAAGAACGCGCGCCCCGAAATCCCTCATGGATTGGGCACAGCCTTTTCCTACATCGCCGTAACCGCATACGCATACGACCTTGCCTGCCACCATTATATCGGTGGCGCGCTTTATCCCGTCGGCCAGGGATTCCCGGCAGCCGTAGAGGTTGTCGAACTTGCTTTTGGTGACCGAATCATTCACGTTTATTGCCGGAAAGAGCAGGGTGTTGTTTTCCCTCATCTGGTAAAGACGGTGAACGCCCGTGGTAGTCTCTTCAGAGACGCCTTTGATGTCCTTTACCATACTGTGCCAGAACTGCGGATCCTGCGCATATTTGGTCTTGAGTACGGCATTGATGATGGCAAGCTCCTTGTTGTCGGTAGGTTCATCTAAAATGGCCGGATTCTCCTCGGCCTGGTAACCCCTGTGGACCATCAATGTTGCATCGCCGCCGTCGTCAACTATGAGGTTCGGGCCTTTTTCTCCCGGAAAGGTAAGGGCCGAGAGCGTGCATGCCCAATACTCCTCCAGAGACTCGCCCTTCCATGCAAAGACCGGTGTACCGTTAGCAGCTATGGCCGCTGCTGCATGGTCCTGTGTAGAGAATATATTGCACGACGCCCAGCGGACATCGGCCCCAAGACTGCGAAGGGTCTCTATAAGTATGGCGGTCTGGATGGTCATGTGTAAAGACCCGGTCACCCTGGCACCCTCTAAGGGTTTGCTCGTGGCGTACTTTTCTCGAATGGCCATGAGACCGGGCATCTCGTGCTCTGAGATATCGATCTCCTTTCTCCCGAAATCAGCCAGACCCATATCCGCCACCTTGTGGCTCAGAGAGGAATAGTCCTGGATCTTTGTCTGGTCGATCTTAAACGCTTCATCAGCCATTATACACCCGCCTTTTCCTTTAATATCTCTGCCATATCGGTCTTCTCCCACGTGAACTCCGGCTCTGTCCTCCCGAAATGACCGTATCCGGCGGTCTTTTTGAAGATCGGGCGCAAGAGGTCAAGCTTGTCGATGATGCCCTTCGGCTTGAGCGGGAATACGTCTTCGACAATAAGGGCGAGCTTTTCATCAGACACCTTTCCCGTGCCTGATGTATCGATCATGACCGATACGGGCTGTGCCACACCTATTGCATATGCAAGCTGCACCGTGCATTTCTTTGCAAGGCCTGCAGCAACGATATTCTTGGCTACATAACGTGACATGTATGCGGCCGACCGGTCCACCTTGGACGGATCCTTGCCGGAAAATGCACCGCCTCCGTGGCTTGCAAATCCACCGTATGTGTCGACAATGATCTTCCTTCCGGTAAGTCCGCAATCCGCATGAGGCCCGCCAAGCACGAAGCGCCCTGTTGCATTGATGTAGTACTTGGTCTTGCTGTCAAGGAGGTCGGCAGGAATATTCTTTTTGATGACCTCTTCCATGATCCCCTCTTCGATGGTCTTGTTGTCTACGTCTTCATCATGCTGGGCAGCGACAACGACCCCATCGATCCTTTTGGGCAGACCCTTTTCGTACTGGACCGTGATCTGGGTCTTCCCGTCAGGCCTCAGAAACTCAAGCACCCCTGTCTTTCTTGCATCGGTAAGGGCCTTGGAGAGTTTATTGGCATAATATATCGGGGCAGGCATAAGGACGTCGGTCTCATCGCATGCGAAGCCGAACATCATTCCCTGGTCTCCTGCACCCTGCTCACGGTTTGAACTCTCTTCAACACCCTGATTTATATCCGGTGACTGCCTGTCCAGACTAACCATTACACCGCATGTGTTCCAGCTGAAACCCATGATCCCCTCTGTATAGCCGATCTCTTTTATGGTCTGGCGTGCGATCCTCTGTACATCGATGTAATGGGATGTGGTGATCTCACCTGAAACAATAACAAGACCTGTTGTAACCATTGTCTCGCAAGCTACATGCGCGCTTGTATCATTTGCTATGATGTCGTCGAGGATAGCATCGGATATGTGATCTGCCACCTTATCCGGATGCCCTTCCGTTACGGACTCGGATGAAAACAAGAAATTTTTCTCACTCATTTAATAGATCCTCCTGCTTTTAGATTATTTTCATTGAATGAAACTATACCGCCGGATATTATTAGCTTGAAGGAGTCTTCAACCGATAAACCCAGGGGCTTGGTATTTTTTTCAGGGACAATAAGAAAATAGCCCGATGTCGGGTTGGGTGTGGTGGGAAGAAAAAGATGGACCATGTTTTCCTGTTCGCTCGTAAAAGAACTTCGATGGGCCTCTTTGGTAACAAATGCCACGGAGTATATACCCTCTCTCGGATATTCGATAAGGACGGCCTTTTGAAAGGCCTTGCTTTTGCTCATCATAATGGCCTCGAAGATCTGTTTTACCGCTGAATACAGCCCGCCTGCAATGGGTATCCTCTTCAATATCAGGCCGAGCCATCCGACGACCCTTGATCCTATGGCATGCTGCGTCAGAAAACCTGTCAGGATGACCAGCGCCAGTGCTGTGCATATGCCCAGTATATCCGACAGTATCCCGTGACCGAATCCTGCATGTCTCCCTATGAGCTTGATAATGGCCGCGATGATATAGAATGTGATGAACAGGGGCACCATTACCAGAGCCCCTGTGATAAGATATGTCTTTATCTTTTTGAATATCTCAGATGTGGACATATCAATTCTTCCTCTTCAACCTCAAAAAATCGGCTATGCCGGCTGCGCTGGCATCGAGAGATACAGGTTTGTTTTTAAGCCTGTCCTTTGTGCTGATACCGTATTCAGGGCTGAATGCATCATCAAAATATGTCTGTTGAAAAGATGAAAATTTCAACTGGTGCGATGTAGAGTCTACGACAAAAGTGCTGTCCGGGCTCACAACACCCTCTTTCAATGCCTTCTTCATCCCTGCGATCGATTCCCCGCCCTGGGTGCACACCACATGCCCGTGCCTGTTTGCAGTGAGCATCCCCTCCATTATCTCGGATTCCGTAACGGAGATTACATGGAACCTGTCATCAAAATGATTTTCCACCAGCTGTTTCACCTTGGGGAATGAAACAGGGTCCCCTATCATGGCGGCCTGCGCAACAGACAGAGAGACCTTCATGGGCACAAAACGGCCGGTAGAACGCCACGCAGACACAGGGTCCGCATGATGGCTCTGTACCCCGAGTATGGTTGGCAGGGCCTCGATAATGCCGAGTTCATGCAGATCTATAAAACCTTCCATGACGGCTGTTATATTGCCCGCATTTCCAATGGGCACAACAATGACCAGATTGTCGGTTTTCCAGGATAATTGCTGCGCGATCTCATATGCATAGGATTTCTGGCCTAGGATCCTGACCGGATTTTTCGAGTTTAGAAGGAATACATTATAATCCTGGGCAAGCTCTTCCACTATCCGCATACAGTCGTCGAATACGCCGGGCATCTCTATTACCTGTGCGCCCGAGCCTAACGGCTGTGAAAGCTGCTGTGCGGTAACCTTGCCCTTTGGTAGAAGCACAACCGCCCTGACCTTTGACTTCGGCAGGTAACTCAGATAAAGGGCTGCGGCAGCGGAGGTATCTCCGGTAGAGGCACAGAGGCCTAAGACACTATCGAGGTTCTTTGTCTTGATGGCATGATTCAGAAAACTGATGGCCGAGGCCATGCCCCTGTCTTTAAAGCTTGCCGAGGGGTTAAGCCCGTCGTTTTTCACATACAGGGGGGCACCTACCCATTCGGACATCTCGTCATTGGCCTTTACAATCGGTGTGTTCCCTTCTCCCAGATATATAATGTCATCAAGAGGGACAATGGGCAGTATCAGTTCGTGAAATCTGAATATACCTGAAAACTCGAGGGTTGCTGTATTTCTCCTCGAATCAAAGATGTCTTTCCATTGTTGAGCGGATACATCCTTCAGTCGATCGAACCCTGTATTTTCTATCTTCAAGAGCGCCTTGCACCGGGGGCAGGTATAGATAAAATCATAGATATCGTAGTCTTGTCCGCATTTGATACATCTGTAGACCAAGTTTGTTTTTATGTCCGGCATATGCTTTTCTGACATCATTGTCCCATCTTTTATATGTGCCTTGTATTCTCAATGTACTGCAAAGACAAGCACTCTATAATAGGCTATTGACTTTTTCAATACTTTTTTGGCATCCTGTGAGCTTATTTTTTCATCTGAAGGAGTTACAATGGATATAATAAATACGATAGAAATACCAGGGGTTAAAAAACTCGCAAGCGGTAAGGTAAGAGAAATATTCGAGTGTGGGGAAGAACATCTGGTGATCGTAACAACAGACAGGATATCGGCATTCGATGTCGTGCTGCCGGATGCAATCCCCGTAAAGGGCCATGTCCTTAACCGGCTTTCTCTCTTCTGGTTCGATATGGCATCTTGTCTGATAAAAAATCATGTTGTGAGCTCTGATGTAGATGAATACCCGCAACCGTTCAGGGGAGACCACAGGCTCTCCGGGAGATCCATGCTTGTAAAAAAGGCAAGGCCACTGCCTGTCGAGTGTATCGTAAGGGGCTATATTTCAGGCTCCGGCTGGAAGGAATACCTGCAAAAAGGTTCAGTATGCGGGGTGAAACTTCCTGACAATCTAAAGGAATCAGAGAGACTGCCAGAGCCTATATTCACGCCGACCACAAAGGCAAAGATCGGCGAACACGATGAGGGCATCGATATCGAAACCGCCGGAGACCTCGTAGGCCATGATCTTATAAAAAGGGTTGAGGACATATCCATAGAGATCTATGAGCTGGCCTCACGTCATGCACTGAAAAACGGCATTATCATAGCCGACACAAAATTCGAATTCGGGACCATAGGTGACGATCTCATAATTATTGATGAGGCGCTCACCCCTGATTCATCGAGGTTCTGGCCTCTTGAAGACTACAAACCCGGAGGTCCGCAGCCGAGTTTTGACAAGCAGTTCGTGCGTGACTACCTAGAAGGTCTAAGCTGGAACAAGACCCCGCCGGGACCGAGACTGCCGGAGGATATCATAAGAAATACATCAGAAAAATACAGGGCGGCTTATGAGAAAATAACCGGTTCTCTGTTTTAGATGAAAAAGAGACGCCAGGGTATCGATGTCCAAACTTGCATGGCTCGTTATGTTATAGTCAAACAAATTATTTTTTAGTTAGCCCTCACAAAGATCTGGTCTTTCGTATATCCCAGCCGTCTCTCCATATATAAATATATCGGCGGAAAACACAAAGCCTTAAGCCCTCGGTGAAAATTTTATATATTCAGCTATCAAGATCCCGGTAAAAGGACTGCTTTGACATAACGGCCTCAACCCATGCCCTTGCATCCTTGTTTACCGGGCCGTAACCGATGGTCCTTCCGCAGACAAGGTCTACAAAATGCTTGAGTATCCTTGCCGTGGCACCCCAGACCACCCCGCCTTCTATGCTCAGGTAGTAGATATTGACATCCTTCCCCATATACGATGTCTTCTCCGCCATCCATGTGCCCTCCTTGAATGCATGCTTCAACGGCACATAAAGCAGGGTTTCCGACTCGCTGTTTATTCTGAAATCATATGGATAGGGCGCCATTCCGACAACAGGGGTGATATGATAACCGAGAATGGATATATGGTCGTCAAGCATGCCGAAGACCTCTACATCCTTCGCGGCGAGACCTATCTCCTCGAAGGATTCTCGTAAGGCCGTGTCAACAAGCCCCCTGTCATGAGGTTCTGCACTACCGCCCGGAAAGGAGATCTCTCCCTTGTGATGCTCCACATTCATGGACCTCTTGGTGAGAAGCATGCATGGGTGATCATTGTCCCAGCACAGGGGGATTAGCACGGCAGAGACACGCAGGTTGTCTTTGGAAATCAGCCTCCTTCGCCTCTGATCCAGAATGGTCTTCAACCGTTTCGAAAACATGCCCCTGTCGGATAGGATATCATTAATATTGTCTGTACACATAAGGGGTATATTAACACGAATCAATCCGTATGAACAGGCTTGACCATTTCCTAAAATGCTGTGTATATGATCATCATGAAAACAACTACGTTTAACACTAGGCATATAGTGTTACTAAAAGAGCTGATTGATGGGGTAGACAGCCTGTTAAACAACGAAATTAAAGAAGATCCCGCCTTGCAGTGGAAAAAGAAGGCCGGTCGTATCCTCATGAAGGTCCTTGGCGAGAATCATATCTACGTGAAGGAGTTTGATGCAATCCGATTCAACACCACCTTTATCGAGGATTTAAATCAGATACTCGTGGAAGACACATACCGTCTCGGGTTGGAGGATGCAAAATCCTTTCTGATCTCGTTGGTGGACGAGCTGGAATCCGAGCATCTCTTAAGCCCGGGTCTTATGGATATAGAAAGTCTTTTTGCAGAGATGAACAGGTATGTCTGCGCATATATCGAGGATCCTTATACAAAAAACAGTCTTCATCACAGGATTACACACCTGCGTAACGGCATGATGACCGGAGATATATCGAGCGATGAGATTAAAAATCATGTGGAAAACATAGGTTATCTGGATACAGGTCTGTTTGAAAGGATCGTGCCTTTACTCACATGGTATTACATTCAAAGGGTTGAAGTAAACGGGGCAAGCAACAATTAAAGCAACACATCTTTCATACCCTCTGTGAATTTTAAAATCAAAGAAAGGAGATAACATGCCAAAGATAGAAAGGGCATTGGTCAGCGTTACTGAGAAGGAAGGGGTAACGGATTTCATAAAAGGTCTGGTTTCATTCGGTGTTGAAATCATTTCCACAGGGGGAACGGCAAAGGTCTTAAAGGACAGCGGCATACCCGTTGTCGATATATCCGATTTTACAGGTTTTCCTGAAATGATGGATGGAAGATTAAAGACCCTTCACCCAAAGGTACACGGCGGCATGCTGGCCATAAGAGACAACAAGGATCATGTCGATTCCATGGAAAAAGAGGGCATCAAGCCCATAGATATGCTCGTGGTAAACCTGTACAGGTTTGAGGACACTGTAGCAAAGGGCGCATCCCTTGCCGATGCTGTGGAAAACATCGATATAGGCGGCCCTGCAATGGTACGCGCCGCATCCAAGAACTATAACTATGTAACTGTGGTGACGGATCCTGCCGATTATCCGCGTCTCCTGGAAGAGATGAAGCAATCGGGCGGCGAGGTCAGTTCAAAGACCAATTTCGAGTTTGCAAGGAATGCCTTTTCCCTGACAGCGCGCTATGATGCAGCCATATCAAACTACCTGCAGGGCATCGATGTGGAACAGGGCGAGTTCCCCCTTACTTACACTGCCCAGTACAATCGCAAACAGATCATGCGCTACGGTGAGAACCCTCATCAGAAGGCGGCCTTCTACAGCGATTCCGTCATAGACCAGCCCTCTATCTCCAATGCCCAGCAGCTATGGGGCAAGGAGCTTTCTTATAATAATATAATGGATTCAGATGCAGCCCTGGACATGATCATGGAGTTCAATGACCCTGCATGCGTGATACTCAAGCATTCGAATCCATGCGGTGCGGCCCTGTCGGATGATTCCCTGGTTGATGCATACAGGACTGCCTTTTCCGTGGACCCCACCTCTGCCTTCGGCGGTATAGTAGGCCTTAACAGGTCTCTTGATAAAGATACAGCCAAGGCGATAAGTGAAGTATTTACCGAGGTTGTCATAGCACCTGATTATACAAAAGAGGCGCTCGACATCCTTATGCAGAAAAAGAATATCAGGCTGCTGAAGGTTCCTGAAATATCTGCCGGGGTCTCGGCAAAAAAACCCATTTTATTTACCAGGAGGGTTGTCGGAGGGATCCTGCTTCAGGACCGTGACCTCGGGGATGTTGACCTCGGAGATGCCCGGATCGTGACAAAGAGGAAGCCTACCGAAGATGAGATGAGGGCATTGGGATTGGCCTGGAAGATCGTCAAGTTCGTCAAATCCAACGCCATTGTCTATGCAAACAAAAACCAGATCGTAGGAGTCGGCGCAGGACAGATGAGCAGGGTGGATTCTTCGAAGATAGCGATCATGAAGGCAAAGGATGCAGGCCTTTCCACAGAGGGCACTGTTATCGCATCGGATGCATTCTTCCCCTTTAGGGACGGGGTCGACGAGGCGGCGAAAGCAGGCGCAACAGCTGTTGTCCAGCCTGGAGGCTCTGTCAGGGACCAGGAGGTCATCGATGCGGCCGACGAACACGGCATGGCTATGATCTTTACCGGCATGCGCCATTTCAGACATTAGGGGGCCTTATAATGAAGGTGCTGGTAATCGGTTCCGGAGGCAGGGAACACACGCTCTGCTGGAAGATAAGCAAGAGCCCCATGGTAGATGAGGTATTCTGTGCGCCCGGTAACGGCGGTATAGCCCGGGAGGCCAGCTGTGTCGACATTCAGCCTCATGACATAGGCTCTCTGCTGACATTTGTCAGAGACAACGACATAGCCCTCAGCGTTGTAGGCCCGGAGGCACCCCTTGTAGACGGGATAGTGGATGTATTCGAGGAAAACGGCATGGCTATATTCGGTCCTGATAAAAGGGCAGCGGCCCTTGAAGGCTCAAAGGCATTTGCCAAACAGATCATGCAGGATTGTTCCATACCTACCGCCAGGTTCGGTGTCTTTACAGACCCGCCTGAGGCCTATAGATTTATCGATGACGCGGATTTCCCCATCGTGGTCAAGGCGGACGGTCTTGCTGCAGGCAAGGGCGTGATCGTCACATCCAACACGCAAGAGGCGCTTGATTCGGTAAAGGATATCATGGAAAACAAGGCCTTTGGGGATGCAGGCTCTAAGGTTGTCCTGGAGGAGAGGCTGACAGGCGAGGAGGCGTCCTTTATCGCCATATGTGACGGAGAGGATATCCTGCCCCTGGCATCTTCGCAGGACCATAAACCCGCATTCGACAACGATATGGGGCCCAATACGGGCGGCATGGGGGCCTATTCCCCTGCGCCTGTCCTGGACGAGGGCACCTACGGTGTTGTACTCGACACGATTCTATATCCCCTGATAAGGGGTATGAAGGCCCGGGGTATCACCTACAAGGGTGTTATCTATGCCGGGCTCATGATAGGTGAAAAAGGCCCGCAGGTCCTGGAATTCAATGTGAGGCTTGGCGACCCCGAGACTCAGCCCCTTCTTATGCGCCTAAAGAGCGATATCGTACCGGTTCTTCTCGAGGTGGCAAGGGGGGGCAGCATCAGGGATATGAGGCTCGAATGGGAACATGGGCCAAGCGTGTGTGTTGTCCTGGCATCCGGAGGATACCCTGGTGCGTATGAAAAGGGCAGGACCATAACCGGCATAGACAAGGCAGATTCCATGGAGGGCCTGAAGGTGTTTCATGCTGGAACCTCCGGGAGAGACGGATCTATCGTCACCTCGGGCGGAAGGGTGCTCGGGGTCACTGCGCTCGGGCCGGATCTCAGGTCTACCATAGACAAGGCATATAAGGGTGTAGAGGCCATAACCTTCGAGTATATGCACTACAGGAAGGATATAGGCTATAAGGCATTGAAGAGGTTGCCGTGAAGATAGCGATAATAATGGGCAGCAAGACAGATCTGAGTGTTATGGAGGAATCTGCCGGTATATTGAGGCAGTTCGGCATTGATTATGAGATGAGGGTGCTGTCCGCACACAGGACCCCTGAAGAGGTGCTGCAGTTCAGCCGCTCTGCCCGCGATGAAGGCTTTTCCGTGATAATAGCTGGTGCAGGCATGTCCGCGCACCTGGCGGGCGTTATAGCAGCTCACACCACGCTGCCCGTAATAGGCGTACCCATAGACGCTTCCGGCCTAAAGGGTATTGATGCACTGCTCTCCACGGTACAGATGCCTCCGGGTGTGCCTGTGGCGACCATGGGTATCGGCAGGGCAGGCGCCAAGAATGCAGCGCTACTTGCCGTCGAGATCCTCTCTCTGAACAACGAGGCCCTGTATAATAGCCTGATAAACTTCCGTAATGACATGAAAAAGACCGTACTAGAGGCCGATGACAGCATAAAGAACATCTAGATGGTCATAACAGGTGATGTATCCGTTGTAGCAGCCCTGATGAAAGCGGGCGCTGTCGCTGCATACCCTACAGAGACCTTTTACGGGCTGGGTGCGTGCATAGACGATGAAAACGCGCTCGAACGCATAATAGAGATAAAGGGCAGACCGGCCTCAAAGGGCATGATCGTCTTGGTCAGCGATATCGATACGGCATGTTCGATTGCCCGTATAGCAAAAAGGCAGAGGGAAATCCTGGAGCGTTTCTGGCCCGGCCCGCTTAGTGTCGTACTGAACTCGGCAGCGGGTATAAACCCGGCCCTGGCTCCGGGGGGCAAGATAGCGCTACGTATATCACCCAATGAAAAGGCAAGGGACCTGATAGAGAGGGTCGGGCCGATCACCTCTACGTCCGCCAATATATCCGGAGAACCCCCTGCAAAGAGCGTCAAAGATATAAAGGCACAGAACCTCGCTGTAGACGCAGTCCTCGACGGCGGTGAGACGCCTGGCGGCGAGCCCTCCACCGTCATAGACCTTGTGCAGTGGCCGCCTGTGTGCATCAGGCAGGGGGCGATAGCATTTCAAGATATCATTGGGTCTGTTAAATAAAAAAGAATATTCACCGCGGAGACGCAGAGGACGCGAAGAAAAGAAGATATAGATGTTCATGACCTTTTATTGATCTATATCTGACTCAATATACGATTTACTGGTGAATATGGGTTTTTGCTGCGCCCGACAGTAAATATCTATATGTGTCGATAAATTTTACAGTTATTTTACGGAAAGATATCGCTATGATCCGCTCAGTCAATGATACAACATATTGTTTTATTTGATTATATATAATAATGGTTTTTTTCCGGCCGTATTTTCTTACCCGGATAAGGGGGTATAGTGGTGTCGGATATCTTTACTAAATACTATCAGCGCGTTATGCCATAATCACTTATAATATTGTTAATATACATTATTTAAATATGGCACGATACTTGCTGATATGTTTATATAATAATGTTTGTTGTATATGCTGAATATACAAAGTATAAAAACAACTTACGAGGAGGTTGTATTATGAAGAAGAGATATTTTGCATCAACATTGGTTGCCCTGTTTATGGTAATGTTTTCCATGTCGGCGTATGGGGTTGAGATAACGGCATTTGATTCTGCTGAAAATATGGCTCAGTACCTTGTGGGACCTGGTGTTGCAATATCCAACATCTCATATAACGGCGCTACAGCCGCATCGGGTTATTTTACTGGTGGAAATGCAAGCGGCATAGGTATAGATGAAGGCGTTATTCTGACAAGCGGTTATGCAGAAAATGTTAATGGCACCACTAATACCGGTGATGGAGTATCTACCGAACTTTTTACTCCAGGTGATGCTAATTTGAATTCATTATTGGAATCAGGCGAATTTACCCATGACGCTGCAGTCCTTGAGTTTGATTTTACAAGTATAAGTGATGCGGCCTATTTCAATTATGTCTTTGCATCAGAAGAGTACAACGAGTACGTCGGTTCTTTTAATGATGTGTTCGGTTTCTTTATAAATGATGTAAATTACGCACTTATCCCCGGCACACAAACACCGGTATCGATAAATAATGTTAATCTATACAACAATCCTGATTATTATAACGACAACGATTATGGTGATTATTATTATTCCACAGGTTCAACACCATATAACTTCGAATATGATGGCTTCACAGATGTCTTGGTTGCATCTATAACAGGCCTGAACCCTAATCAGACATATCATATAAAACTCGCTATCGCCGATACTAAAGATGAGGCCCTCGACAGCGGCGTATTTATTCAGGCAGGAAGTTTCGGCAATGAGCCCCATCCGGTAGACCCGGTACCAGAGCCGGCGACCATGATCCTGCTCGGAAGCGGCCTCCTCGGTCTGGCGGGTATGAGAAGGAAGATGAAATAACAAAAGGCCCTATATATGAAAAATAAAGGCCCGGGATTGATCGTCCCGGGCCTTTTTGCGTTTTCATGATTATCCCCTTAGACTTCAGGGGAAACATAGTCTGTCTATGATGTCAGTTCATTTATGGTCAAAGATGTATGCAGAGGTGTTAAAAATATCTCCTGTGCATGATTCCGTGCTTTAAATTTTTTAACCCTGCCTTATAAAGGACAAGGCATGTCCATTTCATTTAAGATCAATTTTAAGCCCCCTTTGTAACTCTAGGAACTGCACAGGAGACTTTTGCATTATAGCAGCCGTCTCTTATAAATCAATACAATTTTTATTCATACGATTTCACATATCATGAATATCAATGTTATCACTTGATATCCTTATGATATTCCTGGAGAGATTTCAGGACACCCTTACCCTTTCTGTATGCGGCTATACCTTTTGCCGCAGCAGTAGCCGCCGATAGGGTGGTTATATACGGGACCTTATACCTGATTGCAGCCTTCCGGATATATGAATCATCGTGCTTGCTGAGTTTGCCGCTCGGCGTATTGATGATGAGTCCGTATTCCATGTTGGTGATACCGTCTACAATATTGGGCCTGCCTTCATGAAGCTTGAGCACCATCTCTGATGGTATGCCGTTTTCTTCGAGGAAGGCGTGGGTATTCTTTGTCGCCTTTATGCTGAAGCCGAGGTCATTGAACAGACGTGCAACCTCAAGCACGGCAGGACGTTCCCTTCTGGATACGGTTATCAGCACCGTGCCCTCGTTGGGAAGGATCTGTGAACCTGCCTCTGACGCCTTGTAATATGAAAGACCGAACGACTGAGCCATCCCAAGCACCTCTCCGGTGGAGCGCATCTCTGGACCGAGCAGAGGATCGACCTCGTGGAACATATTAAAGGGGAAGACCGCCTCTTTGACCCCGAAGTGCGGAAAGACCTTTGGCCTCAGATTGAATTCAGCCAGTTTTTTTCCGAGCATGATCTGTGTTGCTATGCGAGCCATACGGATATTACACACCTTTGAGACCAGGGGCACTGTACGGGATGCCCTGGGATTTGCCTCCAGGACATATACGGTCTCACCTGCTATTGCATACTGCATATTCATCAGGCCGACAACGCCCAGTTCCTTGGCGATCCTTCCGGTATACTCGTATATCGTGTCGAGGTGCTTGTGCGATATGCTGATAGGAGGTATCACGCATGCAGAGTCACCTGAATGTATACCTGCCTGCTCTATGTGCTCCATTACTGCAGGGACAAAGGTATGGTTTCCGTCGGAGATGGCATCCGCCTCCGCCTCTATCGCATTCTCGAGAAATTTGTCTAAGAGTATTGGACGTTCGGGCGTGACTCCCACAGCGGCTTGGACATATTGCCTGAGCATGTCCTCGTCGTGCACGATCTCCATGCCTCGACCACCCAGTACATATGAAGGCCTTACCATGAGCGGATATCCAATCTTATCGGCGATCTGGAGCGCCTGATTCAGATCTATCGCCATGCCCGAGGCGGGCATGGGTATTCCGAGATTCTTCATCATCCTGCCGAAATGCTCCCTGTCTTCCGCAAGGTCTATGGCATCAGGTGATGTCCCTAGGATCTTGACCCCTGCCCTGTGGAGTTCATTTGCAATATTGAGAGGTGTCTGGCCGCCGAACTGGACTATGACCCCCTCGGGTTTTTCCTTATGATATATGCTCAGGACCTCTTCAACGGTCAACGGTTCAAAATAGAGCTTGCTTGACGTGTCATAATCCGTGGATACGGTTTCCGGATTACAGTTGACCATGATGGATTCATATCCCATGTCCTTAATGGCAAATGCGGCATGAACGCAGCAGTAGTCGAACTCTATGCCCTGACCGATCCTGTTGGGCCCCCCGCCTAGGACCATGATCTTCGGGTTCTTGCTGACGCTGACCTTGTCCGGGGCATTATAGCTGGAATAGTAGTATTCGGCATCTTCCACACCGCTGACCGGCACCTTGTCCCACCCATGGATGAGATCCAGGGAGATCCTCTGGTTACGGATATCGTCTTCCGCGATACCTAACAACATTGAGAGATACTTGTCTGCAAAGCCGTCTTTCTTTGCCTGCACAAGGAGATCGTCCGGCAGAGGCTTCCCCTTATATGACAGGATCTTTTCCTCAAGCTCCACCAGCTCCCTGATCTGCTCTATGAACCATGCCTTTATACTGGTTTTTTCTACGATGACCTCTATAGAGGCCCCTTTGCGCAATGCCTCATAAATGATGAAATACCGCTCGCTCGAGGGTTCTCCAAGCATGTCCAGCAGTTCCTTGAGGTCTTTATTGTTGAAGGTCTTGGCAAAACCCAACCCGGATCTGCTGATTTCCAGGGAACGTACAGCCTTCTGGAAGGCCTCCTTAAAGGTCTTTCCTATACTCATTACCTCGCCCACTGCCCGCATCTGCGTACCGAGCTTGTCTTCCACCCCCTTGAATTTTTCAAAGGCCCACCTGGCGAACTTTACCACCACATAGTCGCCGGACGGCTCATACCTGTCGAGCGTACCCTCTTTCCAATAGGGGATCTCGTCAAGGCATAGCCCTGATGCCAGCTTGGACGACACAAGGGCTATGGGGAAGCCTGTCGCCTTGGACGCAAGGGCGGAAGACCTTGATGTCCTTGGATTTATTTCTATCACCACAACCCTGTCGGTTTCAGGATCGTGGGCAAACTGGACATTGGTCCCACCGATAACATCTATGGCCTCGACTATGTCATATGAGTATTTTTGCAGGCGCTTCTGCAGTTCAGGGCTTATGGTGAGCATCGGGGCAGTACAGAATGAATCGCCCGTATGAACGCCCATAGGGTCGACATTTTCTATGAAGCACACCGTTATCATATTGTTCTTGGCATCGCGCACCACTTCGAGTTCCAGCTCCTCCCAGCCCAACACGGATTCTTCAACGAGGACCTGGTCGACAATGCTTGCTGCCAGCCCCCTTGAAACGATTGTCCGTAACTCTTCCATGTTATAGACCAGTCCTCCGCCTGTTCCACCCATGGTGTATGCGGGCCTGATCACTACGGGGTAGCCGAGTTCGGATGCTATGGTCTCGGCCTCTTCAACGCTGAAGGCCGGCTCGCTCCGCGGGATCTCTATACCGAGACGGTTCATGGTCTCCTTGAATGCGATCCTGTCCTCTCCGCGTTCGATAGCATCTATAGCGATACCGATAATCTTGACATTGAACCTCTCCAACACGCCTGCCTTGGCCAGTTCAGAGGAGAGATTCAACCCCGACTGCCCCCCGAGATTCGGCAGGAGCGCGTCAGGCCGTTCTTTTTCGATAATGCTCGTAAGTGACGATACGTTCAGGGGTTCTATATAGGTGATGTCTGCAATCTCCGGGTCGGTCATAATGGTCGCAGGGTTCGAGTTGACCAGTACGATCTCATACCCGAGATCCTTTAATGCCTTGCACGCCTGGGTTCCCGAGTAGTCAAACTCGCATGCTTGCCCTATGATGATAGGCCCTGAGCCTATTATCATAACCTTATGTATATCATCTCTTTTCGGCATACTTTTCCCCCTGTCGTAAAGCGCGGTAGCACTATATGGAAGCAGGTAATACGAGTCAAGCCCAAAGGTGTATCGTTTTCATTTTATACACCCTTGGGCCTATATTTTATTTCCGTAAAATCTTGTTAAACGTCAATACCCTTACCGGCTATGTAATCCGCCAGATCGGCTATGCGGCACGAATAGCCCCACTCATTGTCATACCAAGTGACAAGCTTGGCAAAATTGTCCTTTATCACCGTGGTATATTCAATATCGACTATGGAAGAACTGGGGTTTCCCTTGAAATCGGTGGAAACCAGTTGTTCCTCCTCACATGACATAATGCCCTTGAGAGATGTCCTGGAGGCCTTTTTTAATGCCTTTCTCAATTCTTCAGTAGTAGTATTTTTTTCAAGTGTTATGGAAAGGTCCACAACCGAAACAGTCGGCGTCGGAACGCGGAGCGCATAACCGTCGATACGCCCCTTGAGCTCGGGCATAACCAGAGACAGCGCCTTGGCCGCTCCGGTAGAGGTAGGGATGATGTTCATAGCAGCCGCCCTTGCCCTCCTCAGGTCTTTATGCGGCATATCCAGTATCCTCTGGTCGTTTGTATAGGAGTGGACTGTCGTCATCATACCTTTTTCTATACCGAAGGCCTTGTGTATAACCATAACAGGCGGGGCCAGACAGTTGGTCGTACAGGACGCATTGGATATGATGTTGTGTATCTTGGGATTGTAACTCTTATGGTTTACACCCATGACGATGGTGATATCCTCCTGCTTGGCCGGGGCAGTGATGATAACCTTTTTTGCCCCCCCGTAAATGTGGGCGGCGGCCTCCTGCCCTGTACGGAACAGACCCGTACTTTCCACCACTATATCCACTCCTTCATCATCCCATGGGATAGAGGACGGGTCCCGGTGTGAAAAACTGATTATATCATTATCTTCGATTGTAAGAGTATTCTTTTTTGCCTTAACCGAGCCGTTAAAACGCCCGTAATTAGTATCGTAGGTAAAAAGGTGGGCATTTGTCTCGACATCGAAGAGATCGTTTATCGCAACGACCTGCAGGGTATCGCTATATCTTTCCAATATCGCCTTTGTTACCTGGCGGCCTATTCGGCCGAAACCGTTTATTCCGATGCGGATCATACATACCTCCCTTAATTGTCGTCTAGTCTGTATTTGTAAGCTACGAGAAGGTCATAGTTGGTCTTGAGCGCCTGATGTAGACGGGCATTGTCCAGGGCCAGGGCGCTAAGGTTTGCGACAGCTTCTAGAAACTGAATCTCTTCGCTTCGGAATTCCCGTATCTTGTCGGAATATACCCTCAACACACCGATAACCTTTTTTTCAGCCTTTACAGGCACGACAATGACGGATTTTATCCCCTCGGCCTTTGCAACTGCACCATACTGAAAATCAGGATCGATCGGAGCGTTTTTGATCCAGATCGTTTCCCCTTTTAGGGCCTTCTTATCCAGTCCGCTTTCCTTTACAATGACAGGGCCTTTCCGTATGTAGCCCTTGGAAAGACCGCTTGCAGCCCCCATGATAAGGGCCTTCTTCCGCGAATCAAGCAGTCGTATGGACGATGCCTTTACACCCAATGTCTGGACAACGGATTTTACGATTTCGTCCAGAACAGTGGCCATTTCCAGCGAGGCATTGATGACACGGGCAACGTCATACAATGCTTGAAAATAATTCTTGTCCTTCACACTCATTCATTACCCCCTTCCTCGAACAGCGTGTCACTGACTGATATCTCGTCGTATCAGATTTCGTGAATAACGCTTATCCTATTATATTCTTTTTATTAACCCTTCCAGGTTACGAGTCAAGGATACATTTCGGCAACCGCAATATTTTTAATAAAGATCATAAAAACAATCAGGTCTTTCCCGTCACATCCCTGCCTAGGATCTCCTTGATACGCTCTGTAATAGGCGGGTGAGAATAATAAAACCATGCATACAGGGGGTGAGGGTGCAAATTGGCCAGATTTTCCTTTGCCAGGTGCTTGAGTGCAAGCACGAGTGACTCGGGTTTTGCCTGTAGGATCGCGGCATACTCATCCGCTTGTCTCTCAAAATGCCTCGACAGTATGCATGAAAATGGGGTCAGGAAAAAAAACACGGGTCTTGCCGCCAGGGTGACGAGAAAAAGACCGGCATACAGGATCACCTTTTCGAAACCGAAACCGATATACAGCCCTGACCAGTTAACCAGAACAAAGGTGATATACATGAAAAGTATCGATGTCAGGCTCAGAAGTGCAAGCTGCTTTTTGATATGACCCCTTTTCCAGTGCCCCAATTCATGTGCAAGGACTGCTGCAATCTCATCAGGCTTGTGGGTCTCCAAGAGTGTATCATAAAGCACTATCCTTTTTGACTTTCCTATCCCGGTAAAATATGCATTCGAATGTCTGCTCCTCTTGCCGGCATCCATTTTATAAAGCCCTTTTACGTTCAGACCCGCACTGTTCATCAGAGAAATGATGCCTTGCCTGACCTCGACATCTTCTATAGGTTCGAACTTATTGAATAATGGCGCTATCACAACAGGGTAGAGCCACATCACAAAGAGCTGAAACAATATAAAAAATATGGATACAAAAAGCCACCACATATCGGGTGCATAGTGAACAATGCTCAAAAAAAGCGCTATGAACACCCCCATCAATATACCGGATACGACAATGCCCTTAAACAGATCGGACAGCCATATGGAAAGGGTCATGTTATTGAATGAAAATCTTTTTTCGATAACAAAATTACGATAAAGGTCAAAGGGTATGCCTATAAGGCTCATGACAAAAGATGCTGCCAGCAAAAACAGCAGGCCCGATACTATAAAATGGAGGCCATATGACTCGATTAAACCTGCAAGCCCGGGAAGAAAGCCTGTCAGGACGATAAGGACGATAAACAGGTCTTCGCACAAATCCTCGACAGAGGCCATGCGGCTGTTTACCATGGTGTATTCATTCATCTTAGAAAGTGTTTCCGAATCTATCTCATCGGCAAACACCCCGGGCACTTCATGGCCGTGGGCCTTGAGATGACCTATGTTAAGGCGGTTCAGAACAAACCTGACCAGGGCATTGATGCCGATAAGACATAAAAAACCTATAAGGATCTGATTATAGCTCTGCATATTCTCCTACATCATGGTTGCAAGCCAAAGCATGCCCATAAGCGGTAATATTACCCACAAACCTTTGATATATATGGTAAACAACCGGTTGTCGAATATGGCCTGATCATTGTAGAAGTCTATGCCCTTTGCAAGGAAGAACAACGGCGGCAAGAGACCGTATGACAGGGCCGGCGTGATCTTTAATGGGTAGCCGAGAAAGAGCACAAGGGCCAGTCCCATAATGGTATATTCGAGCAGCATGATGGATCTCTCTTCGCTCAAGTACCTCGCAAGGCTCATGCGTCCGATAATTGCATCCCTTTCCATGTTCTTCAGCCCCAGTAGTATATCAGACCCGAGATAATGGGTGGATACAAAAGCGACAAGCAAAAGGATTCCAGGATCAATATCGGCTCCGGCCAGACTCAATGGTACTATTATGGAAATAAGTAAATATATTATAGTACTGTAGATACTTCGCAGATAATCTTTGACCCCGCCCACATCGATGATGGGCCTGAGCAGGGCGATCCCTATAATAAGAAGACCTCCGGTCAGCCCTGAGGACAATAGGATAATCGAGGTCGCCACCCCTGTCGATACGGCCCACATCGGCCATTGGCGCGTTGTTCGCGAAGGACCTGTTGATGAAAATGCAAGGAAAAAAACAGCGGCCAATACACCCCAGTTGTAGGGAAGCCCGCAGAATACCAAAGCGGCCATGGCTATTCCCATACTGCCGAGAGATGGTAGTATGGGGGTGTCGGCAAGGATGTTCAGGGAGATGTTCTCGATATCAGTATACGAATGTATGGTCTTGAGGGTATTGATGCAGTCCTCTATCACCCAGTGCGGGGTAGAGGCACCGGCGATTACCGCCACCTTTGACATGAAGGCCTTGTTGATATCCTTGAGCTGTTCCGGATTCTCTATCCTGATGACCTTTCTCTTCTCTTTTTCCGCGATCTCGGCAAGGCGTTTAGTGTTTGCAGAGTTTTTACCCCCAATAACGATAAACGTGTCGTGATCCTTTGCAAGATCGATAACCTCTTTCTGCCGGTCCACGGTTGAACGGCATATAGTGTCGTATACATCGAGAACGTCGGTCTTGCTTTTCAACACACCAAGGATTTCCTTATACAAGGCTACATCGAAGGTGGTCTGGGCGACCACTGCAAGACGTTTGATATAAGGTAGCCTTTTTGCGTCTTCAACGGTCTGTATGACCACGGATTTATCACCGGCAACACCAAGGTGTGCGTCCATCTCCGGATGATCCATGTCTCCAACAATGGCTATAAGGTCGGACGACTTTAAGGCCTTGACTATAATCTTCTGCAGCTTCAGCACCATGGGACAGGCTGCATCTATGACCTCGACCCCCTTCTTCTGCAGGAATTCCTTCTTATCGGGCGATATCCCGTGGGCCCTTACAATCGCAATATCCCCGGGCCTCAGCCTGGGATCGTTCATGTCGTTTATAATCCCTATGCCGCGCTTTGAAAGTGCATCTATGACCTGCGGATTGTGGATGATCTGTCCGAGGGTAAAGATCCTCTTGCCAGGATTTTCCTGCCTGACCTTGAAGGTTATGTCTATGGCACGCCTCACTCCGAAACAAAATCCCGCATGTCTGGCTATGGTTATCCTCATGACATAGCTCCACAAACAGCGTGTATGAGATATTCCTGATTGCCCTTGGCCCCTTTTATCGGTGAAGGTATGATACCACTTACGGACAGGTCAGTCGCTGCAAAAAAGGACCTCATGTCCTCGAGCACACCTTCGATAACAGCAGGGTCTCTTACTATACCCCCCTTGCCGATCTGCCCTCTCCCCGCCTCGAACTGTGGTTTTATGAGCGCGATCAGCGCAGAAGGCCTTTTCATGAGATTGAGGACCTGCGGCACCACAAGCTTCAAGGATATAAAGGATACATCAAAGGTGGCTATGTCGCAGTGCTCGGGCACGTGAGAACTGTCGATAAACCTCGCATTGAGGCCTTCGAGGATTACCACCTTATCGTGGTTTCTCAGCTTCCAGTGGAGCTGGCCGTGGCCGACATCAACCGCGTAGACCCTTTCGACGCCCCTTGAGAGAAGGACATCTGTAAAGCCCCCTGTAGATGAGCCTATATCTATTGCAACCATGTCGGTAACATCTACATTGAATCTATCAAGTGCATCACTAAGCTTAACCCCTGCCCTGCTTACATAGGGCATTGTTTCTTTTAAGGTTATTTCGGCCTCGGAATCGACTGCAGTACCGGACTTGGTGATAATCCTGCCGTTTACAAAGACACTGCCTGACATGATAAGGCCCGTGGCCTTTGAACGCGTCTCTGCCAAAGACCTTTCCACGAGCAAACTGTCCAGGCGCATCTTCATAAAACCTCCATGACACACTCTTTTATCCCTTTAGCGTCAAGCGAGAGGTCGTCCCTCAATTCCGCCAGAGAACCCTGTTCGATAAACCTGTCAGGGATGCCTAGAAGCTTGAACCTAAGAGGTGTTTCCATCCCGGTAAGCAGTTCAACAATAGCCGACCCTACGCCGCCGCAAACGTTCCCGTCTTCAGCCACGATAAATCTCCCGCCGCAGTCCGAGACATACTGGCGGATGAGTTTTTCATCAAGGGGTTTTGCAAAAACAAGATCGACAACAGCAACACCTTCCATGTCGGATGCCGCCTCGAGCGCCTCATAACACAAGGGACCCAATGTGAAGATCACTGCCTTTGTTCCGTCCTTTAAGACCTCAGCCCTGCCGATCTTTGTTTTTTTTGCCGCAACCGGTGATCCTACGACCTTTTGCCTGGGGTATCTTATCGCAACAGGGCCGTTTATCTTGAGGGCTTGCTGCATCATCTTAGGGAGCATGCGCTGGTCCCTTGGGGCCATAATGGTCATATTCGGGATACCCCGCAGGTATTCTATGTCAAAGACGCCGTGGTGGGTGGGGCCGTCAGGGCCTACCAGGCCTGCACGGTCTACGGCAAAAATGACAGGGGTATTCTGGATTGCTACATCGTGTATGATCTCATCATAGCCTCTCTGCAAAAAGGTAGAATATATAGCTACAAAGGGTTTCAGTCCATACAAGGCCATGCCGGAAGCCATGGTGATGGCATGGCCTTCCGCTATACCTACATCGTAAAACCGCTCAGGATATTTTTCCGCAAAGGGTTTCAGCCCTGTGCCGGTTGTCATGGCTGCGCTTACGGCAACGATCCGCGGATCGTTTTCTGCAAGCTTCATAAGGTGTTTTCCAAATACGTCCGAATATGTCTCGTACTTTTTGCCCTGTTTCGACTCACCGTTTTGGCGGTCGAATTTGCCGATGCCGTGAAAATTTTCCGGATCATCTACAGCGGGTTTGAACCCCCGGCCTTTTTGTGTAATCAGATGGATCAGTATGGGCCCTTTAATCGTTGAGATATTGTTGAAGGCCTCTATCAAATGGGCAATGTTGTGACCATCGATAGGACCTACATAGTTTAACCCCATCTCTTCAAACAGGATACCTTCGGCTACCACACCTTTCAGATTTACCTCTATGTGTTTGGCGACCTTGTACACGGTATCGCCGTAGACAGGGATACTTCTCAGTGTGGATTTGATACCCTCCCTCATCTCCTGGGCCCTCTTTGAGGTCATGGTCCTGCTCAGATAGTCTGCCACAGCACCTACCTGCCTTGATATAAACATATTATTGTCGTTGAGGACAACAATCATATCCTGTTTTTTCATACCGATAAAATTCAGGCCCTCAAATGTGAGTCCATTGGAGAGAGACCCGTCTCCTATAACCGCGATCACCTTCTTTGAACACCCTGCCTTTGCAAAGGCCTCCGAGATACCGCTTGCCGCAGAGATTGCATTGCCTGTATGGCCCGATATGAAGACATCGTACGGGCTTTCATTCGGGTTTATAAACGCGCTCAATCCGCCCTTTTGCCTCAGAGTGGTGAATCGGTCTTTCCTTCCGGTAATAATCTTGTGGGGATATGTCTGGTGACCTACATCCCAGAGGATCTTGTCCTGAGGGGTATTGAATACATAATGCAAGGCCAGTGTCAGCTCTACCGTACCGAGGCTTGAGGCAAGATGCCCGCCTGTTCTGCTCACATGTGATATGATGAAATCCCGAATCTCTTCGGAAAGCATCTCCAACTCCCGGACTGTAAGGCCTTTCAAATCCTTTGGGGTTGATATGTTCGACAGGATCTTATTCATAGCTACATAACCCGCTCAAGCATCTTTATTGCCAGATTTCTCAATGCCCAGGTCCTTTTCTCGTCAAGCGTTGATATAGATTCAACAGCCTTGTGTGTAGCCTCTTTAGCCCAATCGCGCGCATTTTGCAAACCCAGCACCTTGACGAGGGTCGCCTTGTTCTGAAGGATATCCTTGCCGGATGTCTTTCCCAGTACGTCCTCGCTTGAGGTCACGTCGAGTATATCGTCTATTGCCTGAAATGCAAGGCCGAGATACCTTCCATAACGTACAAAAAGCTGCACATCCTGTTTATTATCGCTTACCAGACGTGCCCCGGAAAACATGGACAGCTCAAACAGGCGTGACGTCTTCTTGAGGTAGATATCCTCTACCCCGGAAACCGGGATGTCTTTACCCTCAGCCATTACGTCCTCATATTCACCCTGTACAAGCCCGTCCGTACCGCAGACATCGGCCATGGCAGTACAGATGTCCATCTTGATCTCGATGGGATAGTTGCTTAAGCCGATAACCGATAGGGCCTGAAAAATCAGTGCGTCACCAGCAAGGATGGCGGTTGCCTCATCGAATTTGGCGTGGCAGGTGGGGAGACCCCTTCTGAGATCGTCATTGTCCAGCGCAGGGAGGTCATCATGGATCAGACTGAAGGTATGGATCATTTCTATTGCAAGGCCTGCAGGCAGGGCCTGTTCATCAATACCGCCGAGGGCCTCGCACGCCAGCATGGCAAGTATAGGGCGTATTCTCTTGCCCCCGGCCCTGAGGCTGTATGCAAACGCTTCGAAGATGCCTGATTTTGACCCGAACCCCGCAAGGTATGTTTCCATGTAATCATCAAACAGGGTTTTTTTCTCTCCCAATATTTCTTCGATGTTCAATATTGTCTCCCGGTTTCTGGCAATACCACGACCTTGATCATTCTTCAAGATTTGATATGGTTATGCTAACCGCTATTTTTTCGACAATTCTCTATAAAGCATCATGATTGTATTCACATAGACCTCGCTATGATTATAGCACCATATGGCCCGCCTCTTTTTATCATTACCGGCCTTTTCCTTCCATCCGGCAAGCTTTATATAATTCGCTATGCTTGCCATAGCATCCCTCATATTGAACGGGTCCCTCTTCCCGTCATTATCTCCGTCCACGCCATACTCCATAAATGATGACGGTATGAACTGACCCGGCCCCATGGCCCCTGCAAATGATCCTTTTATACTAAGCGGATCGAGTTTGAGGTCATCGCAAAGCAGGATGAGCTGATACAGCTGGTTGATCGCCCACGAGCCTTTCTTGCGTGCCTTTTCGATGGTGGCTTTATCATCGATTGCAGGATATCGTCCCTTGTATTTATCGCTGATTCCGGGCAGGTAATCCGTATCTACGGCGACGCTCAGATTTGTATAGGCAAGAAAGACATTATATCTTTCCGGATATGTCCCGAGCCTTGATTCAACGATAAGTATCGCTGTTATGACCTCGGCAGGTACGCCGAAACGTTTTTTCAGTTGATCGAAGGTCTTTGAACGGGACTTTATAAACGCCTTGCCCTTTTTGATATAGGCGGGGGCGATCTCCATGACATCAGGCCTTTTAGCCGTACCTTTCGGGCTGGAATGAAAGAGGTTTTTTATCAGGATTCCTTCATTGATCGATATCCTCGGATCTTTGAGCAGTTTATTGACCCTTTTTCTGTCGAGGCCTTTCTCAACCAGAAGTTCTTCGATCATGGGGAATGCGTGATTATCCTTTGCCAATAGTGCTGCCTGAAAACATGATAAAGATATGATAGCGATAAAAAGACTGATTAAGTGCTTCACCAAATTCCTCCTTATTTTATCCGGTTTATTAAAATATAAAGCATGAATGAAGAATAGTAGTGTTTATTGTGCATATATTCAAGGGGGATATTTCGTATTCAGTGCAATACTCATCTTGACTTGGATTGCCATAGCATCATAATAGTCCGGACATGAAAAGGCTTTTGATCGCCAACAGAGGGGAGGTTGTCCTTAGGGTATTAAGGACGGCCAAGGAGATGGGTATTGAGACCATTGCTATCTATTCAGAAGCCGACAAGAACATGGAGTATATCCGTTATGCGGATGAAGCGGTTCAGATCGGACCAGAGCAGTCCTCAAAGAGCTACCTGAATATCGATGCAATTATAAGCGCTGCCTTGGCATGGAAGGCCAACGCCATACACCCCGGATACGGTTTTCTTTCTGAAAACCCTCATCTTGCAACGCTCTGCGAAGAAAACGGGATCGCCTTTGTCGGCCCGTCAAGCGCCACGCTGAGGACCATAGGCAACAAGTCAAGGACCAAGGAGGTCGCCAAATCCCTAGGCATTCCTACCATACCGGGCTCTTACGGAGTTGTTACAGACATTAATCAGACCCTGCACATAGCAAACGATCTGGGTTTCCCGGTTATACTGAAGTCTCTTTACGGAGGCGGGGGCAGAGGCATGAAGGTCGCCTACGACAAGGAACAGCTCCGGGCCCAGTTCGCAAATGTCAGCAGCGAGGCCAATGCCGCCTTCGGCCGCAACGAGATATATATAGAGCACTATATCACCTCACCAAGACATCTCGAGGTACAGGTGATTGCGGATGAGGCCGGCAATATCGTAGTGCTCGGAGACAGGGAATGCTCTATACAGAGGAGGCACCAGAAGATAATCGAAGAGGCGCCTATTCCCAACATCGACCATGCCACCCGTGAGAACCTGTGGAAATGGGCAAGGACCATTATCGCTTCTATAGGATTCAAGGGCCTGGGAACGGTTGAGTTTCTTATGAATCAGGATGCGGATACGTTTTTTCTTGAGATAAACGGCAGACTACAGGTGGAACACCCGGTTACCGAGATGGTCACAGGCATCGATATGGTCAGGGAGCAGATAATGATAGCAGCCGGCTCCCGCATAGAGACTCAAAATATCAAGATCTCCGGCCATGCCATTGAATGCAGGGTGAACGCGGAAAACCCCTCAAAAAACTTCATGCCCACCACAGGGACAATAAACAGTCTGCGTCTTCCGGGCGGAATCGGTGTAAGGGTGGACACGCATATCTTTTTAGGGGCCGAGGTAAGCCAGTTTTACGACCCTCTGCTCATGAAGCTTATAGCACACAACAGTTCAAGAAGCGGGGCGCTCAGGCGCATGACCAGGGTCCTAGATGAGCTTGAGATCGATGGTGTCGTAACGAACAAGGGCCTGCTGTGTACACTGCTCAGAAACAATAAATTCCTCAGCGGCAACGGGGACACATCCCTGGTTACACAGTTGATGAACAAGTAGGATCAAATATCTTCGTTATCTCATCGGCGGCAAAGACCGGGAGGTCGTAAGCCCTGCCGCCGGAATACAGGACCGTATCCCTTTCCTTTGTGACTTCTCCGATTATTGCCCCTGTAATACCGGCGCGTTTCCATGCATTCAATATGCCCCCTGCGTTTTTATGAGAACAACATACCAGCAGTGACCCGGATGCAAGGGCGCCCAGGGGGTCTATGGAAAATGCAGGGAGGATCTTTTGAGCAAGGGGGTGAACAGGTATCTTTTCCGAATAAACAGTGATGCCGCAACCGGATGCCTGGGATATTTCGTGTAGTCCGGTGGCAAGCCCGCCCTCGGTAGGGTCATGCATAGCGCTGACCCCGCCGGTATCAAGTGCTATCCTTGCCTCTGGGACAATACTGATCCCGGGCCTATAGATAAGGTTCTGCGCCTCGGTAATATCCTCTTTATCCAGCCCTGCCCTGTCCGGCATTTCCCTTGCTATCAGGGAGACAGCCTCTATGGGTATGCTCTTGGAAAGGAGCACCGCATCTCCCGGACGTGCCCCGGAAGAACGTATTACGGAATCTCCGAGCAGGGTCCCGATCATGAATCCTATGGCGACAGGCCTCTCAAGCCCGTGTGTTATCTCTGTATGCCCACCGACAAGGGTTACCCCGATCGCCGAGCATGCCTGCCTCAGACCTGCGAAGAGGTCTTCTACCATAGATGCGGTGGTCTTTGCCTCAGGGAGCAGATATGTCACGAGCATATATTTGGGAACACCCCCCATGCAGCTGATATCATTGGCGTTAATGGTAACAAGATACCAGGATATACTGTCTGTGGCAAAGGTTATAGGGTCTGTCTTGAATACCAGGACCTGTTCCCCGAACCTTATGACCGCAGCGTCTTGGCCTATACCCGGCCCGACAACGACATTCTTGTCGTCTATGTGCATATTGCTGAGCAACCTGCTTAACAGAGGCATAGGGAGCTTGCCGACGGGGATAATACCGTTATTCATAATCAGTGCTTGCTATGTACGCATATGCGCTGTGATTGTGGATACTCTCATAATTCTCCGCCTCGACCGAGTACCAGGAGAATTCCCCCCTTTTATTGAGCAGGGAGGCGATCTGCCTGACGACATCCTCGACAAACCTAGGATTGTTATATGCAAATTCGGTTATGAATTTTTCATCAGGCCGTTTTATTACGGGATAGACCGGGCTTGATCCGCAGCCTTCTATCAGTTCTATAAGGTCTTCTATCCAGAAAAAACTTTCATACTGGACGATTACGCTGACCAGCCCCCTCTGATTATGCGCACCGTAGTCGCTTATCTCTTTAGAGCATGGACACAATGTCTGCAGAGGGACCTTGACCCCTACCTTGAACTCCCTTTTTTCGCCTATCATGCCCATTAAAGAGCACCTATACCCCATGAGACCTGCAGAGCCCGTTACTGGCGCCTTCTTCTCCATAAAATACGGAAACTCTATCTCCATATGAGCGCTTTGCGCCTCTAGTGTTTCTTGTATCTCTATAAGGATATGCTCAAAATTCTTTATGTGTATCTCTTTTCTATGCCCGTTCAGGACCTCTATAAAACGGCTCATATGGGTGCCCTTGAATTCCCTGGGCAGGTCCACATAGAGATTTATGGTCGCCACGGTATGCTGGGAGCCCTTTATCTTATCAGACACCACGATGGGATATGTTATGCCCTTTACCCCGACCTTCTGTATGTACAGCGGGTTATCGGGTCTCTGCTTCTGGACGTCTTTCATGATCGGATCACCTATTCTGTATACGTGACGCAGCAGGCATCATTTTCCCAGACAACCACCTCGCTCACCACGACCGGATCATTGAGCGCAGCCTTGAGGCATGTATGGATATGCCTGGCAATGTTTTCAGCCGACGGGCTCTTGTCCTTAAATATATCGATCTCATTGAGGTATTGGTGGTCCATTTCTTCAAGGATCTTTTTCAAGATAGTCTTCAACTCCCTGAAGTCTATAACGATACCCATCTCGTCAAGCACGTTTGACTGCACCGAAACCTCGACCCTGTAATTATGACCATGAAGTCTTTCACAGTCTCCCTGATAACCGCTTAAACGGTGTGCCGCACTGAATGAATCCGCTACTCTGGCCTTAAACATGCCCATGTACATAGTAAAATTAAACCATAAAGGCAATATAAGAATGATGTGGGCGTCCGCTGCGGAATACGGATAAATACCTGCTTGTAAATTTGCACCTATTTCATATAATGCTCATAACATACTTTAACAGGGGAAAGAGGCACACAGAAAGCGTATGGCAGGAATAGAATTTCCCGATATACATATCCTGAGGCAGCTCGCAGGGGACAGCTGCTCACACCTCAAGATAATCGAGGATACCATAGGGGTGAGGTGTTCACTCAAAGGTAATATCATAGAGATACAGGGGGAGACATATGAGATCGAACTGGCCGAGCATGCCCTAAAGGACCTGTACAAGCTTATCCAGGGAGGTTTTCCCCTCTATACCGATGACGTGTGGTATGCACTGCGAATGCTTGCCAAGGACAGAACAGTCAACCTTGAGGAGGTGTTCAGGGATTCGATATACATCTCGTCCACAAAAAAGGTGATCGTCCCGAAAAGCCTCCAGCAGAAGCGATACATAGATTCCATGAGGAAAAAAGACATCCTCTTCGGTATAGGTCCGGCAGGCACGGGAAAGACATATCTTGCAATGGCAATGGCGGTATCGTTTCTTCTAAAGAAAAAGGTCGAGAAGATCGTGCTGACCAGGCCGGCTGTGGAGGCTGGCGAGAGGCTGGGATTTCTGCCCGGTGATCTGCAGGAAAAGATAAACCCGTACCTAAGACCCCTTTACGATGCCCTCTATGATATGCTCGACCATGAACATGTGCTGAGGCTCATAGGCAGAGATCAGATAGAGATAGCACCCCTTGCCTTCATGAGGGGTCGCACCCTCAACGATGCATTCATCATCCTTGACGAGGCCCAGAACACCACATCGGAACAGATGAAGATGTTTTTGACCCGTATGGGATTCAATTCAAAGGCACTCATAACAGGCGACATAACCCAGATCGACCTTCCGTCGGATTCCCGCTCGGGCCTTATCGAGGCTTCTCAGATATTAAATGGTATCGACGAGCTGGGTTTTGTATATTTTTCAGAGGACGATGTAGTGAGACACAAGGTAGTCGCCAAGATAATAAGGGCTTATGACAGGGGGAACCTATGATAACAGTGGTTGTTCAGGATCTTCAGGTGGCGCTGGCCATCGACGAGTCCACCATAAGGGACTGGTCGACAAGGGCATTGGAATACCTTGATATAGAAGATACGGAGCTGTCGATAGTCCTTGTCGACGATGCCTATATACAGAAATTAAACAAGACATATCTGGACAGAGACAGGCCGACCAATGTGATATCTTTCCCCCAGCAGGACGGTTCCGATCCCTTGAGCAACCTCCTCGGAGATATAGCAATCTCCGTACAGAGGGCGATCGATGAGGCGGATCAGGCCGAAATGCTCCCCATGGAGCGCGTAAAGCAGCTGCTGGTTCACGGCATATGCCACCTGTGCGGGTATAACCATGAAGGCGTTACAGAAGACGAAGCCCTGCGTATGGAAAACAAGGAGGCCCAGATAGTTGATTTACTGCGGCACAATGCAGAATAGATGTTATCATACTGATATTTAAGTAAATCTAGATAAGCAAAAAGTGCTTGCTATGCTAAAGACCCTTTGCTATAAGGCTGCACAACGGGGCGTAGCGCAGCCTGGCTAGCGCACCTGCCTTGGGAGCAGGGGGTCGGAGGTTCGAATCCTCTCGCCCCGACCAGGAAGATTGGGCGCCTGTAGCTCAGTTGGATAGAGCAACGGACTTCTAATCCGTAGGTCAGAGGTTCGAATCCTCTCAGGCGTGCCAGGGTATATGGTGAGTGTAGCTCAGTTGGTAGAGCACAGGATTGTGGCTCCTGTGGCCGAGGGTTCGATCCCCTTCACTCACCCCAACGAAGGGAAGGCATATGCGCCCGTAGCTCAGTTGGATAGAGCGTCGGACTTCGAATCCGCAGGTCGGGCGTTCGAGTCGCCCCGGGCGTGCCAAATATATATGGGCCATTAGCTCAACTGGTAGAGCAACTGACTCTTAATCAGTAGGTCCCAGGTTCGAGTCCTGGATGGCCCACCAATCCCGGGAGAGGGTTTCAACACCCTCTCCTTTTTTCTTTTATATACAATGACCAATCTACAGATGCGCAATAAATTGCGCTGGCGAAACTGGTCAGGAATGGCTTTAAAAATATCACCTTTTTTGAAGACATAGCAGTGAAGATTCCTGATAAGCCTTTCCGTGACACTGGGCGATCTACCTATACACCGATTATCTTGTGCAAGGCCAAAGGCCCCTGTAGCCGGCAGGAAATATTGGTTTTAGGATTGAAAAGGGAAATGGTCAGGCAAAATAAGATAACCTACGAAGAGGCAAAAGGCTCTACCGGAAACATACTGAAGCTTTTATACGGAAGGGTCGACTGCATCATGATAGAAGACAAGGCCTTTGACTATGAATACAAAAAGATCAAGATAGAAGAAAAAATCGTTACTGAAAAGGCTTTAGGTATAAAAAAAGGTGCGATTATTGGCAAAGACCCGGTTTATATAGGGTATTCAAAGACCGCCATGGGAATGGGAAAGTATCCGTTCCACCTCGAGTTTATGCAGTCATTTGATTCAGAGATATACAAGATGACCAAATCCGGTGAAATCTTCAGAATCATGGATGCATACAAGGATTAGTTTGGCGCACCTCCATGAACCCGACCATCGGGTTCCTTCACTCGTTCGTAACATTCAGATCGCGGCATAACTCGCTCCGCTTCACTGCGCACACAATTCTGAAGGGATAGCAGAATCGGACACACTTTACGTGCGCCCGAAAGGGTTCGACACATGGATGTATCGCATCAAAGAGATGACGCTTTTCCCTGAATTCTCCTTTACTCGCTCACCGGGTTCAAAGGGTGGCCTGCAAACCGAAAACGCAAACAAGGGATCTATAGATCTTTAAAGAGATAAAGAAAAAGATTCACCACCTTGGGCCCTATACCATATGACCTCATCTGCAATCGTAAGCACCCATGATTGCATGTTACTGTCCGGTTTTTTCTTTGCAAAGGCCTTTGGGGTCAGGACAGCTGCACAAAAGCTGTCTGTCGGACAACGTACTGACCTGTATATAATTATACCCATAGCTGACTTTCGGGCTATCCTCGCAAATTCCTGGGTTGCGGAATAATCGCCGGGATTTTCCCAAAGAACAGCATCGCGATCGAAGGGCTTTTTCCTGAGGTCAACGGCACGGTGCTTCAGGGGAACCCTGAAGGCAGTGAATAAAGATGGTGATAAACGCTTTAGTCCGGCGCTGTCCTGCAGGAACTTCCAACGCCAACAACCTACTTCAGACGCGGCAGTTCGAGGCGTCTCGCCGCCATAGAATACGCCGGGATCGCCGACACCCCTGAACCGGGTGCCAAAAGATGAAATCGCTGCATATCTGAAAGGGCTGAAAAGCAGGTATTCCAGACCTCGCGCCTCGGCTGGTATTGCAGGCTTGCTCTCCTCAAGGATGTCCTCAAGGATCTCATGTTCTTCTCTGGTGTCGATCACTCGCATGGTGGAAGATGCATACTGCGTTTCAACCATCCGCCAAATTCTGTCTGAGAACGATCTCGCGTTAGACAATACCTCTGCAGGTGTCCAGGTAATGAACGACACTGACAAGGCCCTCCGTTGTTTCCACAAGATCGGCGGGTTTCTGTCCCGCAAGCCCCTTGTTCTCACTGTTCAACCAAGCCAGGGCATCTTCGTGTGAACCGCCAACAAGAGCGTCCAAGGACCTGAAAAGCCTGACCAGTAATACACCAAAGTCCCATTCTTTTCTGCCAGGGGACAACTCATAGGAAAAAGAATAGAGGCGCGTCACAGTCGCCGGACTAAGACCAAGCACTTTTGACAGCTTGCTCTTTTTAAAGCCCAGCCTGTCGGCAGTGTTTACGACCGCCTTCGATAACACTTTTTTCTTTGACGCCGTAGCCGGGCATGTCACTGATTTGCGCCTCATAAATCTCCTTATCGGTATTTCTATAGAAATAATAATCGAAATACCTTTCAGTGTAAAGGAGTAAGATCATCAAAAACAGGCACCTGTTCGTTACTTTTTTACCTAAACCTGTTTAGGGCCTGAGAATTTAAGAAAACATCTGATACATCTTCAATTATCACATTAACACTCTGATCTTATGAAACAATACGACATCCTTATAATAAAGATAAGGGGTGCCCGACATATGTATGTCGCATCATATTTTTATACATGCAGGTTTCCGACTGATCCGGCAGGCGTAGGCAGAGGGATGTTCACAGCTGTGGAGATTATCGTATTAGTCAGTTATCTCAGAGATCAAGACCAGACCCTAGAGCTCCTCAATTATCCCGGCAGTGCAGGCCCTGCCCCGAGGTCACCTCATCCGAGAAAACTTTCCGTAAATCTTCCTTGGTGAGCCCTGCTACTTCCTGTTTTCCAAAGCAATGGTTTTAACCATTTCCCTGGCAGTGTTAAAGGTTGTGACGCGCTCGTGGCGGTACAGCTGCAATGCTCCCTGAGGGCAAGTCAATGTGCATACGCCGCAGCCGATGCATTTATCCACATCCACTACCGGGCGGTCTGTTTCATCATCCATGCTCAGTGCATCTAAAAGGCAGCGATCAATGCAGAGCCCGCAGCCGATACAATCCTCGCTCGAGGCTGGAAGAAAATTTGCAGGCAGGATGGCATCCATGTTTCCCCACCTTGTCCTGCCGCGCAGCTGGGAACAGCAGCAGCCGCAGCACAGACAGATGATGGAGTTATCTGTGATGCAGTTGTCGGTCTGACCCACCAGGCCCAGCTCCTGCATTTCATCAAAATACTCTATGGCCTCTTGCCTGGTAACCCGCTTTCCCAGGCCCAACAACTCAAAATGAAGGGCACTCGGGCCCATCATGATACAGAAACCTACCGGGAATTTGTCCGCGCATTCACGGGTACCCATTTTCTCGGTACGGGTGCGACAGGGACAGGGGACAAGCGCAAGCTCTTGCGGGGCGTGATTCAGGATAAAATCATGGGCCTCTTCCGCCGGCAGCACCCTTTGCTGCGGTTCGATCGACATCTCCACAGGAATGGTCCGGAAGACAGGTGTACCCTTCATGGAGCCTTCATAATACCGGTAAAATTTGTCTTTTATAAAATAATCCTGATAAAGCTCGGCTGCCTCAAGGTCGCCTGGTTTTACATCCGGATAAAACTGGTGGATATTAAAAAGGATTGGCATTGGAGGAAGCGAATAAAAACCGCCCATACCCAGGATTCCGTTTTTTTTATGAACATTGCCCAGAATCTTTTCAACATATTCAAGGGGTTTTCCTGCGAGGTCAGCCAAGTCCGAAGTTGCGGTAAAATGTCCGGGACGACCCATGTGCTGCAGCAGTTCAGCCTCTTCAGGGGTATAGGCCAGTTCAAGATGCTTGATGAAGGATGGTTGAGGATTACCATCAGGATCTGTTGGGGAGGTCTGGAAATTTTCATTCAATTTCCTCCAAAGATTGATATAAACGGATTCAGTCATGATAGTTTCTCCTTTTTTATCCTAAAGATCAGGCCTGGCTCACAGGGTATGATCCTTTAATAGTTTACCGGATAATCGCTGCTTTTCCTGTGCATCGGGGATTATCTTTGTGGTCATTCGTGCAACCTCTCCCACCAAGGTCGAGCATCTCTCAAGCATACCTGCTTCCATGGCGGCATTCAATTCATCCGGATCGTAAAAATTGAATTTCTTCATACCCACTCCCTTCTATTGCAGTCTCTTCATAATGTAAGAAATCATAAGTGATTAAACGTGTCCCGCGTTAGAGCACGCCTCTTTTTTCGGCCATCAACATCATCTGTTCTACCATTGTCTCCGGCGGGGTACGAAATTCTGTTTCGGATTTGAGAACCAGTTTCAAGGCTTTTGTTGGGCAGGTGGTTACACAGAGGCCGCACCCGATGCACCGATCTTTATCGACAACGGCCAGACCCTCATCATTCATGCTGAGTGCATCCATCTGGCAACGGTCCAGGCATGTTTCACAGCCGGTACAGCCCGCTATGTCAACGACGGCAAAATGGTTGGAAAACACCATTTCAGCAGGTCTGGGGTATTTTTTAATCGCCCTGAGAACACTGCAGCAGTCGCCGCAGCAGTTGCACATGCCTGCCGGATTCTGGGACGTGGCCGGCTGCGTTACAAGGCCGGCTTCACGGCATTTTGTGAGGATGTCTGTGGCTTCATCCAGCGTGATTCTCCTTCCAATGCCCCGGTCCAGATAATACTGCCCCATGGAACCGAACATAAAGCAGGTTTCCAGGGGTTTTCCGCAATCACTGTCGACCAGAGCTGCTGTTTTGCGGCAAATACAATCCGTGACCACGATAAGGGGTTTGCTTTTCAAGATTTCAACAGCATCATCATAACTCGCCACGCCGTGGGTCACGTCGATGGATTCCTGAACAGGGATGGTTCTTAAGAAATAATCCGCACTTGCCAGCATGGCCTGGTCAAACGCCTCCTCGAAATACGCTTTGATCATTTTTGCCAGATCAGGCTTGAGATCCTTGATTTGAAATTCATAAAGACCGTGTATCAAGGGAATGGCACCATAACGCGAACCGGTCTCTTTTTTCAACCTGAACAACAAACCCCTCTCGGCCATGTCATCCAGCTGGGTAGCAACTTCCGCTTCAGGCCGATCCAAACGGGAGGCGACTGCCTGAGCAGTCTCAAGCGTGGGGATCAACGCTGTAAACATCAGCGCGTCTGCTTGAGAAAAAAGATATCTCAGGATTTTCAGCTCAATTCCGGATTCTGTGGCGGGAAATCCCATGGAGTATTGGTCCAATTGTTGTTGCAGTTGTCTGTAGATATCTGTTTCCATAATCCTACTCCCGTTATCACAGTTTTTTTCAACGCACGTATTTCCGGTCAGGAAATAGCTGCCATGTTTACTGTGAACTCCTTTTTTTGATCTTCTTTTTCAAAAATGCAAATCCGGGCGTTATGGATTCGGTCAGCCCCATGGGCAGCAGGGTTTTTATCGGCTGGCCGATGTTCATCTCGCCGCCGGACTTGAAGAGGTTTTCCGCAACCACGTATAATTGCGAAGCCGGAAGCCCCACGGCAAGTTCATCCGGGGCAATGCCGGCAAAGGCACGATCTCCCATGCCGGGAATAACCACCTGCGCCCGGCCCGTGATAAACGGTATCAGGCCGCCTTTAAAACAGGTTTCCCCGAAGCCTTCAAATGCCGTCATTACCGGTGTTGTATAATCATAGCACAGTGCCTGAATCACATGGTTTATGTGCGTGCCGTCACCAAACACCATGATCGAATCCGGCTCGAAGATGGCCTGATGGAGCGGCGAGCAGACAAAACCCATATACTCGCGCATTTTCTGCAAGGTCTTTTCGCCTTTCTCTCCTGCATACAGGCCTTTGAAAAAACCAAACCGGTTCTGCTCGGCGGCCCGGTCCTTATGCCATCCTTGCTGCACCTGGCTTTCAACAAGGTCCTCGTCGGAGACATCCACCCATTTATGGAATGCAGAAGCAGGCACGCAGAAATTGTCATCCGCGGTCATGGCCACATGCCAGCCATGGCGGCGCGCATAGGTGAATGCCTGGCACAAACTCCATTTCTGACCCATTGAAGACGGGGAGCGTTGGTCCGGTTTTTCAATAAATTCCGGACCCCCGCGGTGGCGACCTGTCGCAGGAGTTTTGCACTCAACTCAAACCGATAAATCTTCAACCTGAACATTATACTATATGTTGACACGAAAAATCAAAAGAAGCATTTAGAATATTGGGTCAGAGTAGTATTTTCAGCAACAGCGATTAGAATATAAACAAATGGCCCGTAAACCGCGATATAATGTTGTCGGTCTGCCACAGCACGTTATTCAACAAGGCAACAACAGTCGGGATTGTTTCTTCACGGTAAAAGGCAAGCCTTGCAGGTTCAGACAGCTATGTTTTGGCCTGTTATCACTACATCAACTGAATCAGATATCACCTGTATCAGGAGATCCATCAACAAGAACCAGGTTTTTGGAGACCAACATTTTATTCCGGCTCTGGAAAAACGTCTTGATCGGAGAATCAGAGAGGGGCAGCCCGGACTCCCGAAAAAATATACTCTACCCCAATAGACACAATATATACCGGACACACTTTACCAGCAGCCATTCCTAACTGGCTGTCAATACAGATGAATCCTTGACTATTCTGTTTTGTATCATACTATTCAGATTAAGGAGTTTATTATGAGTAAGTCTGTTAAATACGACCTCAAGTCAGTAAAGGTGCCGCGTCTGGCCGGAAAATTACTTCAAGGAATCGCATGGATTATGGAACATCCTGTCTTGAAGCATCTTGTAATGGGCCGAGTCATTACACATTTTCCTATTATTATATCATTCTATTAGATGCTTGTTTTAAGGAACTGTTATGAGTATTTTTTTCGAGATTACGGCCATACTCGTCCTTGCAGCCATAACAGGCGTAGTGGGCATGAAACTGCGCCAGCCGCTCATCATCGCCTTTCTTGCCGCCGGTATCATTACCGGGCCTTCTCTTCTGGGTATCATACAAAGCTATGATCAGATAGAGCTGTTTGCACACATAGGGATCGCCCTGCTGCTGTTCATTGTCGGTCTCAAACTCGACATCAAACTGATCCGGACCACCGGCCCGGTAGCGCTTGCCACCGGGCTCGGACAGGTCGTATTCACATCGGCCATAGGATTTGTCATCGCAATAGTCATGGGAATGGACACCATCAGCGCATTATATGTATCCGTTGCCATGACCTTCTCGAGCACCATCATCATAGTAAAGCTGCTATCGGACAAGAAAGAGATAGATTCGCTGCATGGAAGAATAGCGCTCGGCTTTCTGATCGTACAGGACATCATGGCTATAATCGCTCTGATAGTGCTGGCCACTCTCGGAACAGGCACAAGTGCTGAAGATTCAAGATACTTGGCTATGGCCATGGTCATCATAAAGGGCATGCTCCTCCTGCTTGGCATTTGGCTCCTCATGCGCTTTGTATTGCCCTGCCTCCTGAAGCGACTGGCAGCCTCAGGCGAAATGATGATGCTGTTTGCCATAACCTGGGCCATGCTGGTCAGTGCTCTGAGCGATCATCTCGGGCTGAGCAAGGAGGTAGGGGCGTTCCTGGCAGGCATAGCAATCGCCTCAACCGAATATCGGGACGCCATCGGGGCCAAGCTGATAACTCTTCGCGATTTTCTCCTGATCTTTTTCTTCATAGATCTTGGTTCACGTATGGAATGGGCCACCGTAGGGTCTCAAACAGCGAAGGCCGCCATCTTTTCCCTCTTCGTGCTCATCGGCAACCCGATCATCGTGCTTATCATCATGGGACTGATGGGCTATCGCAGGAGGACCGCCCTGCTTTCAGGGCTGACCGTAGCGCAGATCAGCGAATTTTCCCTCATCGTAGCGGCAACAGGGCTTTCCCTCGGGCACATCACTTCAGAGACCATGGGTCTAATCACCCTGGTGGGTGTTGTTACCATACTGGTATCCACCTACATGATCCTGTATTCGGGCGCTCTCTATGAATTACTATCTCCATGGATCAAGGTATTCGAGAGGGACAATCCTTACAGGGAGGCGCAGTGCAACAATTGCTTTATCATACCGAAGGTTGATTTTGTAATCATGGGTCTCGGCAACTACGGCAGAGAACTTGCCGAGGACCTGCTGGAACGCGGAAGACAGATCATCGGGGTGGATTTCGACCCGCAGGCACTGGAATTTTGCAGCAACATGGGCATACCGGCGCTTTACGGTGACATGGGTGACCTTGAGACTCACGACAGCCTACCGCTGGAAAATACTCTTTGGGTGGTCAGCACTATCCGAAACCCAGATTTAAACCTGCTTCTCCTGAAACATATGAGGGCAAAGGGTTTCAAGGGTAGAGTGGCCCTGACGGCAAGAACAAAAAATGATGCGGAGATCTATCTGCAGGCAAATCCCAACCTGGTGCTGCGTCCCTACCTCGATGCCGCCGAACAGGGGGCTGATGCCCTGGCAGGTGCCTGGCATGCTCTTTCCCAGAAAACAGAATGGCCGGTGGCCTTCCGCGAGATCCGTATCAAATCCACGTCTGCCTTTGTAGGGCATGGAGTAGGCAATATCCCTCTCAGATCAGGGACAGGCGTCTCCATCGTTGCGGCAAGCCGCGCCGGAAGGGTCTATTTCAAACCCAGACCGGACTTCCAGGTTTTCCCCTCCGACCGCATAGTGATCATGGGCCCGCCTGAAGACCTGCACAAAGCAGAGACCGTAATCCATCGGATTGCAGACCCGTCCTCAGATCAAGAAAGGGCAGGCGTATCGCTCGTTGAGATCCGGGTCAGAACGGGCTCTACGCTTGCCGGCAAGACCCTTGAAAAGACCGGATTCACCCAGACATACGGTGCCACGATTATCGGAATCCGCTACGATGGAGAGTATATCATATCTCCTAACCCGGATAAACTTCTCAAGGAAGGCACCGACCTGCTTGTCCTCGCTTCAGGAGAACACATCAAGAACCTTCAAAAAGATTTCGATCTCTAGTATAGACCGGATCTATTTCTTGTCCTGCAATTCCGGCTTTGAGACCTTTCAGTGTATCTGCAGCTTGTTTGCCTGCCTGATATCGATATATGTGTGCCCGTCGCCGCACCTGTATGGCATCAGTCTTATATGCGCCTTGAATGCCTTGCCCTGTAAACTTTCATTATATGCCTTTTCTATGGCAGAGTCCGTGTAATCGCCCCTGTCTATGCCGACAGGATGACTCGTTTCGGTATGAAAGGTAAAGACTATCTCCGGCAGGACATCGGCCTCACCTTTTAGTGCGGTAAGCACCTCGCTCGAAAAGGATTATGGATTATGGCCAAGTCTTTATTTTTGCTATTATGAGGGCGTATGGGGTCACCCATTAAAAGCATTCTGACACATGACACAGATTAAACGGATTACAAGGATTTGTTCACTCCGCTCACGCTCCCATTTTGTGGGTCCCTCATTTTCACAGCTTCTTTTATTTAAAAAACCGTGTTAATCCGTGCAATCCCCCTTCAAAACTCAAAGAAACGCCTGTTGCGCTTGCAAGTGAAAAAGGTATGGTAAAGGTGGTAAAATCAGTATCATAACTTAATGAATAGATCTCTGAAAATAGGGTTCCGTTGTTTCCTTCAACTGTCACCTCTTCCTGAGAGGTCCACCAATGGGACCCGGCTAAATCAAAGTTAAGGAGATAATCTCCAGCGTCTAAGTCAAATGTTTGTTTACTTGTCAATTTCCCTTTGCCTTCATTCGAAGCACCAACCATGTCTACATAATATAACATTTTGTTATCACATCACATTTTTATATTCCGCCCGGCAAACGTAAAGATATTCGACAGTTAGTCATAGTCTATTCTCTTATATATCACTGATTTTACAGCTTTTATCTATCTTTTAGATATTGTAAATTATTCCGACAGTTATTAGCTGGCATTGTTATATTTAGGGAGAACGAGAGGGCCCAGACCTTCTTTATGTATGGACGCAGTCTGCTTTTGGGTTAATTGGGTACGTAATCGTTGATCGGGGACGTTAATCCCATAGGGGTCACCCGTTAAAAGCCCCTTGTTTGCATTCATTTTTGAGATACCAGTCTTGGCAATGCCGATGTTAGGTAGAAGTAAGCATCTGCCTGCGACGGATTGATTGAATAACTTCGTCGAGCTGTTGAAGAAAACGTGACCGGTCACGTTTCTTTAACGGCGGCGGTCCGCCCTTTACCTCTCCTGCGCTACGAAGTTCCGACAAAAGGTCCCGAGTCGCCACAGCATCACCGATGTTGTTTTCCGTTAACGGCTTTCCTGTTGTACCGATTACATATGCGTCTTTTTTCAAACAGCGGCTTGCAAGAAGAATATCAGCGGTGATCACGATGTCGTAAGGTTGCACGTGTTCGACAATCCAATCATCGGCCGCGTCGATTCCGTTCTCTACAATTTCCAGTGCAATCGATCGTTCCTTCGGAACTCGCATCCAAGAGTTGGCCACCAATGTGACATCAAGGTCATATCGTCTTGCTACGCGGTACACCTCCTGTTTGACCGGGCACGCATCAGCATCAACAAAAATATGCAGCAATCTAACGGCCTCCTGTATCCCCGGATCCTTTCCGGGCTCAATCTTACGACAACTACTATACCAATTTTCTGTAGGATAACACTCTAATAGTCAAACATTACTTATGTGGAGCTCCACATAAGATATGATTGGTCATCAAAACATAGGAATGGATCAGACATCCCGCAACCTTAACCTATTCCTCCAAACTCTCCAGATATAACTAATAGTCCTTCTTCCTAATAAAAACAGGCCTATCGGTTATTTCCTCGCTGTATGATATGCAACGGTATATCGGGCACTATGATTCTAGGTCGCCTAGGCATGCTATTCCTTATATCAGATACTCCTCAATTCTTAATCTTTAATAGTGGCCTGCCCCCTATTCCCAATTTCATAGATTAGACCCAGAGTGGGTTATAATATTGCACGGCAAATGCTTTAATAATTCAAATTATTCCTTGGCTTGTTTCGATAATTGGAATGTGGTAAAAATTGGATATGCTTAATGGCATTTGAATTATCGTGAATTGATCAATTAGATTAAACAGGGGAAAACATGCTTGTGACTCCGCAAAGCCAACCAGAACTATAACTCCCGGATAGATTATACAGGTGGTGACAATGAAGAAGGTACTTTTAGATATACTTATCTGTCCAGGTTGTCTCCCTGAAGAAAACAGTCTGGAGCCAACCATCATCCAAGAGCAGGGCCATGATATATTATGTGGCCACATGACTTGTTATAAATGCGGCAAGGTCTATCCCATTCGGGATGGCATAGCATTTCTTGAACCTCACCCCCCTCAAAAACCAGAATCTTCCGATAATAAATACGAAACCGCACAGGCCCTCTCATCATACATATGGAGTCATTATTGCGATATCATCGATGATGAAGGCGCTACGGATGCGTATTGTCAGTGGGCGCAACTTATGGATAACATCTCCGGAGTAGCAATCGATGCCGGCTCTGCAGTCGGACGATTCGTATTTGAGATGAGCAAAAAAAGCGATTTTGTCGTGGGTATTGACAACTCATACTCCTTTATACATGCCGCAAGAGAGTTAATGACAAACCGCAGTATGAAAATTGCATTGAAGCAGGAAGGATTGATACTCAGAGAAATAAACTTGATCCTTCCTGAAACATGGGATAGCGATAAGGTCGAATTCATCATAGGCGATGCCCAGGCCTTACCTTTCAGGTCTAAAACCATCTCATCTTTTTCATCTCTTAATCTCATCGATAAGGTCCCTTTTCCCATAAAACATCTAAAAGAGCTCAATCGGGTCACAAGGGCCAAGGATGCGCAGTGTCTTGTTTCTGATCCCTTTTCATGGTCGACAGAGGTCGCCAATGAGGAAGATTGGCTCGGAGGAAAGACCAGCGGAGAATATGCCGGAGCAGGGATCGACAATCTAACATCCCTCCTGGACGGCAACGGCTCGATGCAGAGACATAGATGGGACATAGAACGACGCGGTCATGTATGGTGGAAGATAAGATCGCACTCAAACCACTTTGAACTTATCAGGAGTTGTTTCGTTAAAGCCAAGAGATGAAAACTGCAAACAGGCAAAAGGTATTGGTGATGCGATGAAAAAGGATACGGTTTGTCGATTGTGCTCGGCTTGTTGTCCTATTGAGGTTGTAATAGAGAATAATCGGCTTATCTCAGCCGAGAGAAAATCTTTCATGCCGGCGGATAAGAGATTGCCCTGCCCCAAGTTAATGGCAGCCTCTGAGATTGTATACTCCCCTGCAAGATTGAAAAAACCGCTTATTAGAGAAAAGGACGGCAACCGTTTTAGAGAGGCATCCTGGGATGAGGCACTGGATACAATCACCCACAGGTTTCATTATTCCAAAAGAGAGTATGGTGCTGAATCAATAGGCTGGCTGAGAGGAATGGCAGCCGATTGGGGCGCACCATGGGATTATGCCAACCGGCTAATGAATACCTTTGGTTCACCGAATACGATCGGCAATGGATCCGTCTGTCATGTAGCGCGCGAAATGGCCCACGTCTTGACCTATGGCGCCATGACCGTCCCGCAAACAAGGGTCTCAAAGTGTATTGTTGTCTGGGGGGAAAATGATATGGACACAAGCCCCTCGGCCTGCGAAGGCATCCTTTATGCCAAGCAAAACGGCGCAAGTCTTATCGTCATTGATCCGGTCAAGACCAGGCTGGCTGCTATGGCCGATATCTGGCTGCAGATAAAACCCGGTCATGACGGGCTTTTGGCCATGGCCATGATAAATGAAATCATATCAACAAGACTTTATGATGCAGATTTTCTGAATAAATGGTCAACCGGATTTGAGCACTTAATAAGGGTTGCTCAAGACTATCAACTCGAAAAGATTGCCGAAGACCTATGGCTGGAACCCGATCTGATCAAAGAGGCTGCCCGATTATACGCGACAACAAGGCCCGCCTGCATTATCGATGGTAACGGCCTCGACATGCATACCGATGTATTTCAAGCGACCCGGGCGGTTTGTATGCTAAGATGCCTGACAGGCAACCTCGATCGAAGGGGGGGAGACCTTATCCCTGAGCCTCCCCCTGTAAGGAATATTCAACTAAAAGACCGTCTGCCAAAGGGTATCAGACCAATAACCTGTGATTACGAACTCTTCAATGGGTTCAGCGAAACATGGGGTAATCACGTCCAATCCTGCGTAGCAGACGCAATCCTCGATGAAAAACCCTACCCTTTAAGGATGCTGGTCGTGCAATCCGGCAACCCGGCTATTACTATGACGGATTCCAACAGGGTTATGCGTGCTATAGACAAACTGGGATTTATGGTCGTAATCGATATCTTCATGACCCAAACAGCAAGGCTGGCTGATGTTGTTCTGCCTGCCAGCACCTGCTTTGAAAAGACCCAGTTAAACCGGGCTTTTATCCGCAACAATCCCGTTATCATTCAAAACCAGGTAATCGATTGGTGCGCCGACAGTTGGCCCGACTGGAAGATCGTCTTTGAACTGGCCAAGAGGCTCGGGCTGGAAAAGGAATTCCCATGGAAAACAGCCGAAGATGCCATTGATTATCAATTAGAACCTGCAGGCTTGACCGTTGATATGCTTCGTAAACACCCTGAAGGCATTCATACTGCTGATTTACGATATGAAAAGTACATGGCCGGGGGGTTTGAAACGCCCTCGAAGAGGATCGAGTTCTTTTCAAATCAGCTCAAAAAAAATGGTTACTCGCCGGTTCCATATTCAGATGGCTTCACAGAAAACCCAATCGCTTTTTATGATAATAGAGGTGCATACCCTTTCCTGGGCATGAGTGGGGCCCGTACAAACAGGTTTACCCACACCCAGTTTCGTAGCATTGCATCTCTATCTATGGACAAACAGGACTGCGTCATAGATATCCACCCACAGGATGCGTCTGAAAAAGAGATCCTTGATGGAGATAACGTAAAGGTTGAAACCCCCAGAGGCTGTATCTATATGAAGGCCAGGATCTCTGACGTCGTCCACCCACGATCCATTCGTATAGCGTGGGGATGGGGCGAACAAAGCCTTGATCACAGTATAAACAATTTGACAAATGATGAAACCAGAAATGATGTGACCGGGACCCCATCCTGCCGAAGCTTTATGTGCAATGTGTCCAAGGCAATTCCATAGTCCTGTGAGCGGCTTAAAGCTGAAAATCGCTTGTTCAGAGCCATGCCGGGTAGATGAAAACCTTATTACTTCATATCAAAAGACTGATTTAGAATCTTTTTCCAGTGGTTATTCCATTATCTTGAACAGCAACGTTGCCAGGGTTCTCCTCTCATCGGGATTACCGGCATTCCAAAGTTCCTGGAGCAGCTCTTCCTCTGGTGTTGCAGGGCAGACTCGCTCGGCGAAGAAATCACCCACCTGTGCGGCAGTATCCTTGATCTCTTCATCCGTCCACCCAAGCATCCGTGCCTCCTCAATGGCTGTATGGAGGCTTACTCTCCATTTTTTCCAGTCACCGACATAATCTAACATGGCTAGACATTCTGTTTTTTTCATGGTCATCTTTCCTTCAAAAAAAAAGATGTTCATGATGAAAAAGGTTTGTGCAGTGATAGATACATGAATAAATGTCAGACAAATAAAGTCAAGCATGGATCTTGAGATTATTGTAGCAAATTAAGGTCGGACCAAGTCATCTGCCTTAGGGGCTTGATTTTTGAAATCATGGATAACAATGTTTACCCTTATGGGTCTTTTACAAGGATCAAACCGACATGATTTCTGCGAAAAATCAGATCTCGCAGGCAAATGAGGAATATTGCTACCACTTTGCGGGTCCCTCATTAACACACAGCTTCTTTTATTTAAAAAAACCGTGTTAATCCGTGCAACCCGTGCCAAAAATATATTCGTTTTTACTATTTTCTTAAAACCCTCTTTTTGGGGGCAAAATGGGCCTTCTAAGCCTTGAAAAGGGGCAGGATCTTAAGATCACCCTGCCCCCTGATATTCTGTTAATATGTTGTATTACTTTTTCGTCTTCTTTCTGAATCCTGCCAGTCCGATAAGACCTGAGCCGAGAAGCATAAGGGTAGCGGGCTCCGGGACTGGTGCTGGTTCTGTTCCATCGTCACCATTTACCGTCAATACAGATGAAGCAAGATAAAAATCACCAAAATCCGATGAAACCCGAACGTCCAACGTGCCGTCTTGCCAGATATCCAACTCACCCCAAACATTTCCTGTATATGTTTCCGATCCGTTATCAAAAGTAAACTCATGTGGCTCAAAGCCGAAAGAAACATAGGCGCCTTCGGTTCCATCAGGGTGAGTAACTGTCACCCAGCCATAAGTATAGTGCCACCATAAGAGCCACCACCGATTTACAACCCCCCAATATCTAGTTGCATAACCTACATTGTCGTCATACAATGTAACTTCGAGACTAAAGGACGTAATCGTATCATCACCACCCATCCACACACTTGAAAAACCATCATCTGAAATATCGTGACAATAGCTATGGGTCAACCCCTTACAAATCATAAAGAGCTCTTTGATACACTTCCTAAAGAGATGGTGGACAAGTACATGAAGGCCAAATCATTGTCTGCATTTTCGTTAGTAAAGCCATCAATGACGAATAATACATTGAAAGCACTCAGCAA